>Ga0316628_100001400_pt1 | contig 17042 bp, 16 predicted proteins | sample OWC_Aug_M2_C1_D5_FD_207648 | JGI IMG/M metagenome (GOLD analysis project Ga0316628, IMG submission 207648) | Wetland soil microbial communities from Old Woman Creek delta, Ohio, United States - OWC_Aug_M2_C1_D5_C | ecosystem: Environmental > Terrestrial > Soil > Wetlands | place: USA: Ohio... | reverse complement strand
TCGGCAGTGATAAAGGGTAGATTGATGTCTGTCTCCATCATGTTGGAGAGTTCAATCTTTGCCTTTTCGGCCGCCTCCTTCAATCTTTGAAGGGCCATCCGATCTTTTCTCAGATCGATCCCCTGGTCTTTCTTAAACTCATCCGCAAGATAGTCAATGACGCGTTGGTCAAAGTCGTCTCCACCCAGATGGGTATTCCCATTGGTCGATTTGACCTCGAAAACGCCTTCACCCAACTCAAGGATGGAGATATCAAATGTTCCACCCCCCAAGTCGAAGACCGCAATCTTCTCATCCTTCTTCTTTTCGAGGCCATAGGCGAGGGAAGCGGCTGTGGGTTCATTGATAATCCGAATGACATTCAGACCTGCGATCCGCCCTGCATCCTTTGTCGCCTGACGTTGGCTATCGTTAAAATAAGCCGGAACGGTAATCACGGCGTCGGTAACCTTCTCACCGAGATAGGCCTCTGCTGTCTCCTTCATTTTCTGGAGCACGAAGGCAGATATCTCAGGGGGACTATACTCCTTATCTCTCACCCTCACCCATGCATCCCCATTCTTGTTTTCCACGATTTTATACGGCAGGATTTTCAGATCTTTCTGAACCTCCGGGTCAACAAATTTTCTTCCCATCAGACGTTTGATCGAGAAGATGGTATTTTCTGAATTGGTAATCGCCTGACGTTTAGCAATTTGTCCAACCACCCTCTCCCCTTTATCTGTAAACGCAACCACCGAAGGGGTCGTTCGGCTTCCTTCCTGATTGGCGATCACGACAGGATCCCCTCCCTCCATGATGGCGACCACGGAGTTGGTCGTTCCTAAATCAATTCCTATTGTCTTTGCCATTTTAGTTTATCCTCCTTAAAATTTACCCCGTTAGAAATAATGCCCTGCTTCTCTACAGTGGGGTTCGTTAGATTTTAAAATAATTCCGCCTGCCTGCCCCCGTTGGAGTTTCTAACGGGGCTTATTCAAGGTCATTCCGATGTCTGAACCTCTTTCTCCGGAGCTTTTGACACGGAGACCGTTGCCGGCCTTAAGAGTCGATCGTTTAAAAGGTAGCCCTTCTGAAACTCCTCCACGACTCGATTCGGTTCATGCTGGTCTGTTTCGACCACCAACATCGCTTCGTGCACGGTTGGGTCGAAGGGTTTTCCAACAGATTGGAAAGAAAAAAGTCCAAATTTGTTTAGGGCCTGAAGAATTTGTTGAAGGGTTAACCGGACCCCTTCGATTAAGACCCCTGTGTCCACGACCTTTTCAGCGTGATTGACCGCCCTCTCCAAATTATCGATAAAAGGGAGAATCGCTCTGATCAGATCTTCATTGGCAAATTTGGTCCAATCTTCTTTCTCTCTGGCCGCCCTCTTTTTATAGTTCTCAAAATCGGCTGCGAGCCTGAGCAAACGGTCATGATGTTCCTTTAACTCTTTCTCCTTCTCCTCCAACTTCTTTTTGAGTTCCCCGATCTCCTTTTCCTGCTTTTGTCTTTCTTCGTCTAAAGGGTGATGGATTTCTTTCCCCAGGGTCTCAATGAGATCTTCTTCGTCTTTCTTCACCGAACCCTTCTGGTTTTGATCCTTCTTCTTAATCTCTCTTTTCTCCATCTTTTCTGCTCCCGACTTTACCTCGATCCAGGGACGTTTTTCCTTTAAGAAATAGTTCTTTCGAAAAAGATAGGGCCGAATGAAGAAGGAGATTTATTGTGTCTCCAGGATCTCCGTGAGAAGTTTTGCTGTATATCCTACCAGAGGGATCACTCTCGAATAGTTCATTCTCCGAGGCCCGATCACCCCTAAAACGCCCAATACTTCCCCGCTGCAGCTATAGGTAGAAGTGACCACACTGCAGGTTTCCATCTCCTGAACCTGACTTTCAGAGCCGATCGCAATTTGAACCCCCTTCGGGTCCAAGAATTTATCCAGGAGCTTTACCATCGTGGCTTTTTCCTCAAACGTTCGAAAGAGGTCGGTCATTCTTGAAACATTACTGAACTCGGGCTCATTCAGGATATTTGACTTTCCCTCGATAAAAACATCGGCGTCGTCGAGGGAAGAAAAGGCTTTTTCTCCCAATTTGAGCGCTTGTTCAAGTAGACGATCGTAGGCATTCTTGGCCACCTTCATCTGCTCCAGGAGTTTCTCTCTTACCTGATAAAGGGTGAGGCCCTCGAGGAAACTATTCAAATAGTCTGAGAGGCGGTCTAATTCGGACTGTGAAAAATCCTCCTCTACTTCGATAATCCGGTTGTGGACTAAACCGTTTGTGCTCACTAAGATAGTCAGGGCCAGATGTCTTCTCAATTTCACAAACTCGATATGTCGAAGAACGGCCGTACTCATCCGGGGCGTCCAAACAATTCCTAAATAATGGGAAGATAAAGAAAGGATTCGGGACGTCTCCCTGAAAAGATCTGGCCCCTCCATGAGAGGACTCAAGTATTTGGACCGTATCTCCCATTGCTCCCGGTCACTGAGTTCATGGACGTTGATAATCGAATCTACGTAAAAGCGAAGCCCCCTCTCCGTGGGCATCCTCCCCGCCGAGGTGTAAGGTTGAGATAGCAATCCTAACTCCTCCAGGTCGGACATAATATTCCGGATGGTCGCAGGGCTGAGGTTGAGGTCCGATTTTTTGGAAATCGTCCTTGAACCCACAGGTTCCGCCGTAAGAATATAATCCTCAATCACGGTCTCTAAGATCCGCCTCATCCTTTCAGATAGGTAAAAATCCATCTGATCCTTCTCCTTTTTCAAGTTAGAAGAAAAGGAACGAAATTTCTAAAATAGAGCTATTTTCGTGCTCTTAAGATAATAACGGGGGGACAGTTTGTCAAGAAAAAGAGAGATTTAATTATTCTTCTTCATATTCGTTTTTCTCAATCTTATCAGCCATTTCCAACTGCCCCCCAGGACTGGGCACATAAAAATATTGCTCAAAGGTACGGTGGTAGGCGCTCCATCTCGATCCCTCTGGAACCTGTCTTCTGATAAATTGTTGAATTCCATTGATTTTTGCATCCATGTCATCCAGGAAATGAAGCATCACCGCTTCCAAGGTCATGGGCCTTTTTGGGGAACCCCAAATATATTGACCATGGTGGCTGAGGAGAAAATGCTTGAGCAAGGTCGAAAGGTCCCTTGGAAAATCAGGGAGTTGACGAATCTTATCCTCCACCCGTTCCACCCCTAGGACAATATGGCCGAGGAGCCTGCCTTCATCTGAATAGTCGAAGGATCGGTGGTAAGAAAGTTCATCCACTTTACCCAGATCGTGCAGGATGGAAGCTGTGAGCAACAGGTCCAAGTCCAACCCATCGTAGTGGCTGCCGTTTATGAGTACCAGTTGTGCCAGGGAAAGGGTGTGTTCTAAAAGGCCACCCAAATAATTGTGGTGGAGCCATTTGGACGCAGGGGCCATCTTAAAGAGCTTGATAAAGGATTCGTCTTCCCAGAAGAGCTGGAGAAGCTGGTTGAGGTGAGGGTCCTTGATCCGACGACTGATTTCCAAAAGGGATTGGAACATCTCGTCGACATCTTTTTCGGTCACGGGGAAAAAGTCTGAGAAAAGAATTGCTTCTTCCCTCACTCTTTCAATATAGTTGATGTTCAATTGAAGATGTTCCTGAAAGGAGACGGCCTTTCCAAGGATACGGACAAAGTCATCCTTCTCAAAGGATTCGGTAAGGTTTTCCACGAGTGTCCAGACCCTACCTTCCATTTCTCCAGAGCGGTCCACCAGTTTCAGCTTCAAGTAGGTATTTCCGGTTTTGGTGATCCCAGAAGATTTCTCTTTGACCAGAAAGAGGGAATCCACCTGATCATTTTCTCTGATTTCATTGATATAGGTTTTCATCGGGCCTTTTCCTCAACTCGCCGCGTTTCAAAGCAATGCCAAATTTCAAAATCCAAATGTCAAATGAATGTCAAAATTCAAATTTCAAAAATTTTGACATTTTGATTTTGGATTTGATTTGACATTGATTCACCTTTGGTTCATCACTTCGTGCGAGCTTTGACATTTGAAATCATGGTTTTCATCTAAAATGTTCAAACCCCAAACGAGAAGGAGAATCATGTTTTCCGTCTGTTTTGATAATCTGGAGTCCCTTTTTGATAGGAAGGATTTCTCCGATACGGGTGATCGGAATCCCGAGTGAACGGGCGAGAGAAGAAATCCTCTCCCTCAGTTCAGGTGGGGCGGTGAAAAGGAGTTCATAATCCTCTCCTCCCGAAAGGCTGAGTTGAAAAGGATCCTTTGAAAAATGACTGATCCATTTCCGATAGAGCCTGGAAAGGGGAATTCGACTCTCCCAGACCCGAGCGCCTACCCCGCTTTCTTGCAGGAGATGAGAGGTATCGATCAACACGCCATCGCTCACATCGATCATGGCGGTAGCCCAATGATGCTTGGCAATGACTTGACCCAATTCGATTCTTGGCCGGGGAGAAAGATGTTTCTTGATCAATCCTTCGGCTCCTCTTATTTTTCCTTTTTCTTGAAGGATTCTTAGTCCCAGGGCGGCATCGCCCAGCGTTCCAGAGACAAAGAGGTCGTCACCGACCCTTGCCCCTCTCCTAAAAAGGAGATCCTTTTTTATCCCTTCGCCTAAGAGGCAGATATTGATGACGATTTTCTTAGAAAGGGAGGTATCCCCTCCGATTAGCTCCACCCGAAATGGTTTTGCCTCCTTTTTTAGGCCGCGATAGAACGAGGAGACAAAGGAAAGGGAAAGATTCTTAGGAAGGCCAAGGGAGATGAGGAAATATTTTGGAATCCCGCCCATTGAAGCAATATCGCTGAGGTTGACAGCGAGGGCTTTCCTTCCAAGCTGGGAAGGATCGGTCCAGGACAAATCAAAATGGATGTCCTCGATGAGGATATCGGTCGTGACGAGCAAGACCTTTGTCCCCGTCTCCCCCATCTTAATGACAGCGACATCATCACCGATCCCTTGAACCAAGGCAGGATCGGAGGAGGTGATCCCTTTTCGGATTCGATGGATAAGCCCGAACTCACCGATTTCCTGAAGGAGTCTTCCAGTCACTTTTAACTCCGAGCTCTTAACTCCGAAGTCTTAACTCTCTTATCGGCCAGGGCAATCTTCAACACCTCGTCCATATGTTTAACCGGGATGAAGTTGATTTTCTTCCGAGCGTACAGAGGAAGATCGATGAGGTCCTTCTTGTTCAGGTCGGGAATGAGGACGTCTTTGATTTTGTTTCGGAGGGCGGCAAGGGCTTTTTCCTTCAAACCTCCGACGGGCAAAACTCTCCCTCTCAGCGTGATCTCGCCAGTCATGGCGACATCCTTCTTGACAGGGATACCCGTGAGGGCAGAGAAGATAGCAACCGCCATGGTAATGCCCGCAGAAGGTCCATCTTTTGGGATGGCGCCAGCAGGGACATGGATATGGATCTCCTTATTGTTGAGAGTATTTGGATGGATCCGATAAGCCTTTCCTTTTGATCGAGCATAGGTGAGGGCGGCTTGGGCGGACTCCTTCATCACGTCTCCAAGATGACCGGTGAGGATGAGTGAGCCTTTGCCCGGTGTGGTAGACGCCTCCACATGGAGGATTTCCCCACCGGTCTCTGTCCAAGCCAGGCCGGTGGCCACACCGACCTCATTACGTTTCTGCTCTTCGTCCGGCAAGTAAGGGGGAGGCCCTAAGAAATGGTGCAGGTTCTTTGTATTGATTTTTGTCTTCTCCCTCTTTCCTTCTGCCACCTTCCGGGCCACTTTTCTGCAAATAGAAGCCAACTCCCTCTCGAGGTTACGAAGACCTGCCTCCTGAGTATACTGCGAGATGATCTGGAGGATGGCCTTGTCAGAAATCTCAAGCCTCTTTGGATTGATTCCATTTTCTTCCATCTGCCGAGGGAGGAGGAACGTCTGGGCAATCTTTAGTTTTTCCAGATCGGTATATCCGGGCAGGTTAATCACTTCCATCCGATCTTTGAGGGCAGAGGGGATGGGATCGGTCAAATTCCCCGTGGTGATGAACATGACTCGGGAAAGGTCGAAAGGGACATTGAGATAGTGGTCGCTGAAGGTGCTGTTCTGTTCCGGATCGAGGACCTCCAGAAGAGCAGAGGCCGGGTCTCCCCGGAAGTCGATCCCGACTTTATCCACCTCATCCATCATGAAGACCGGGTTGTTCGTTCCGGCCTGTTTGATCGACTGGATGATCCGGCCGGGCAAAGCGCCGACATAGGTGCGACGGTGGCCGCGAATTTCAGCTTCATCTCTGATTCCTCCCAGAGAGATTCTGACGAATTTTCTTCCGAGGGCTCGGGCGATTGATTTGCCCAGAGAGGTTTTCCCCACCCCGGGAGGTCCGATGAAGCAGAGAATAGGCCCTTTCATCTTTTTTTTCAATTTGTGGACACTCAGGTATTCTAAAATTCGCTCTTTCACCTTTTCCAAATCGTAATGGTCGTCATCCAAGACCTTTTTGGCCTTTTGAAGATCGAGATTATCCTTGGTCACAATGGACCAGGGCATCTCAATGAGCCAGTCAAGATAAGTCCGCACCATGGAAGCCTCGGCGGCATCGGGGTGCATCTGGTCCAATCGCTCCAGTTCGCGTCGAGCCTCCTTTTCAACCTCCTTGGGCATCTTCGACTTTTTGATCTTCTGCCGGAGGGTCTTGATCTCGTCCGTGCGCTCGTCCGCCTCACCCAGTTCGCTTCGAATCGCCCTCATCTGTTCTCGAAGAAAATATTCCCTCTGCGTTTTGGTCATTTCTTCCTTGGCCTGAGACTGAATCTTGGCTTGCATGGCGAGAACCTGAACCTCTTTTCCGAGAAGTTCGTTCAATGTCTTCAGCCTTTCCACGGGGTCAAGGATTTCTAAGATCTCCTGAGCTTTTTCAACCGTGAGCTCCAGGTTGGAGGCCACTAAGTCAGCCAACCTCCCTGGGTCGTCAACACTTTCAAGGACGAACATCAGATCCGGGGAGAGGAGTTTGCCATAGGAGACGATCCTCTCCAATTGTTCTCTGACGTTTCTCATCAGGGCTTCCGTCTCAAGGGTGATCTCCGTGATGAAGGGATCTTTGATATTTTCTACTCTGACAAGGAGATAGGGCGTCGTCCGGAGGGTTTCTTTAATAGAGGCCTTGGAGAGCCCCTGGACAAGGATCTTGACCTTTCCGTCAGGCAGTTTGAGCATCTTCATGACGGCGGCCACCGTACCCACTCGGTAGAGATCCTTGGGAGAAGGATCTTCTTCGGAGAGTTTTTTCTGAGCGACCAAGAAAATCAAGTGGTCTTTAGAAAGGGCTTCCTCCAAAGATTTGATCGATTTTTCCCGACTGACGAAAAGGGGAAGAACCATGTAGGGAAAGACGACGATGTCTCTCACTGGAAGCAGAGGAAGGGATTCTGGAAGTGATAAGAGTTCTTTTTCAGGTCCTTTTTTCATATTTTTTCAAGATGGTTTCGATCAGGTTTGAGGTAGAAGCCCCTTTGACAAAAGGAATGATGAACACTTCCCCTCCTGACCTTTCGACCACTTCCTTTCCGACAATTTGTTCTTTTGTCCAATCGCCTCCCTTGGCCAGTATATTTGGCCGGAGGAGAGTGATGAGTTTCAACGGGTCCCTCTCATTGAAGAGGGTTATGTAATCGACACATCCGAGGCCGGAAAGAATCTCCGCCCTCGCTGCCTGGGGGAGAACAGGTCTTTTTGGCCCTTTCAATTTTCGGACCGAGGCGTCGCTGTTGACCCCTACGACCAAAACATCTCCGAGGGCTTTGGCTTCTTCAAGATAGCGGACATGACCGATGTGGAGCAAGTCAAAACAACCATTGGTAAAGACAATCCGTCTTCCTTTCGCCTTGAGGTCGTTAATAATTCTAAGAAGTTTTGTTCGTGTCTTGATTTTTTGTTTCATTTAATGCCCTTTCTAATTAAGTATCAGATTTGAACCTTAGAGTCAACCTCAGGCGGTGTCAAGTAATGCGTCAGTTACCCATGGTGGTGATTCGGCAAGGGTGTTGACAAAGCTTTATAGCGGAAACCTCTTGACGCAATCCGCTCGAGACGAAAGTCTCTGAAAGCCCCCCTTTTTCGCAATGACGATCATGGCCAATAAAAACTTAACGATCCGCTTGATAAAGCTTTGGAAACATCCCTGCTAAATCCTCACACCCATCACTGGGGTACTACTGCATCATGAATCTTGTCCTTCCCCTCTGCAGAGAAGCCTGTTATAATCCGCCTGGCCAAAGGGGGCGTTTCCCTTAAGGAGAGTGGAATCCGAGACGTATTCGCAGTGATTTTCAGAAGGATAAGGAGAGGTGTATGAAGATAAAAATCAAGAAAGTGGCGGTAGTCGGCACAGGCCTCTTGGGTACGCAGATTTCCATGCTATCAGCATACGCCGGTTATCAGGTCAGCGTTTATGACCCCAGAGATGATGCCTTTGATGACACCTATAAGAAGCTCTATGCGGATTTCAGGACAAAAAGGATCCACCCCTTTATCCCTTGGAACAAGTGGGAGAGGTGTAAGGCCGCCATAAAATTTACAACTCATCTCGGCGATGCGCTTGAAGATGTTGATTTGGTGGTAGAAGCGGTTACGGAGGACTTAAAGGTAAAACGCAAAGTCTTCAAGCAAATGGGGGAGAAAGCGCCGGCCAAAGCAATATTCGCCTCGAATAGCTCCTCTCTCCCCATATCAAGGATGGAACGAAGCAGCGGCAGGCCGGGGCGTTGCCTCAACACCCACTTTTATTTTCCTCTGAGGGGAACGAACATGACCGATCTCATGCCTGGCACAAAGACCCTCCCCATGGTCATGAAAAAAGCTCAAGAATGGATTCGTTCATTGGGGTGTATTCCACTGAGAGTAAAAAAGGAAACCCTTGGCTTCTGCTTCAACAACGTCTGGCGGGCGGTTAAAAAGCAATGTCTCTATATGTGGGCAAATGGTTTTGTCGATTTCCGGGATATTGATCGCGCTTGGCGGGTGTTCACAGGAATGAAGATGGGGCCTTTTGCCATGATGGATTCGGTCGGGTTGGATACCGTCTATAACATCGAAATGGTCTACTACAGCGAGTCGAAGGATCCCAAAGACAGGCCGCCCGAGGCTTTGATGAAAAAGATAAGGAAAGGTGAATTGGGAATAAAGACCGGGAAAGGTTTTTATACCTACCCCAATCCGGAGTTTCTACAGCCTGACTTTTTGAACCCGAAAACATAGAAGGTTTGTTGACTTTAGATCTCCGGTGCATCCGTCATTGCTCATGGGTGGAAACTGCCGGGTTGGGCTGGAAGATAACCTCTATTTAGAGAGAGGTGTGATGGCAAAAAGCAATGCCGAGCAAGTGACAAAGATGATTCGGATTGCCAAGGAGTTCGGCGTTGAACCGGCCACTCCCGATGAAGCAAGAGAGATTCTTGGTCTGAAAGGGATAGATAAGGTAAACTACTAAGTATTTTTTAGTCAGAGAATCTGTTTTTTCCAAAAGACCGGAAGATGAGCTTCATTTTGCTCAATGCCCCCCGTCTCCAACTCACCGCAATTGGTCTGAGTCCTCTACACTAAGTTTCCGAAATATTTTGAAAGAGATTGGATCTTCTATTTCAAACCTATTTCAAACAAAACCTATTTCAAACTTGACAAACCTATTGGATTCATTTAGTTTTTAAAAAATGAATAACCGGCTCATTCTGGCCTCTAAGTCTCCTCGCCGATATGAATTGCTGAAACAAGTGGGCTTCGATTTCGAGGTGATCCCGAGCAGGGTGACAGAGGATTTTGTTCAAACAGAATCCCCCGAAGACCATGTCGTTCGATTAGCTGAGGCCAAGGTGAGAGAAGTAGCGGGTGAGTATCCGGATTGCTGGGTGATCGGGGCAGATACCATTGTCTATATCAATGGGTCCATTTTGGGAAAGCCGAAAGACCGAGAAGAGGCTGTCGAAATGCTGCGTCGCCTCAGTGGTCAAGAGCATTGGGTATTGACTGGGTTTTCTGTATGCCATTTGGAAAAAAAGAAAAGCGATCAAGAGACAGTTCAAACGGCGGTAAAAGTGAAGGGTCTGGCTCCCAGTGAGATAGAATGGTATGTGCAGACAGGGGAGCCGTTTGATAAAGCAGGTGGATACGCGATTCAGGGGATCGGTTCTTTTATGATCGAATCCATCCGGGGGTCCTATACCAATGTCGTAGGCCTTCCGGTGTGTGAGTTGATCCAGATGCTTAATCGTTTAGGGGCGATTAGGATTGCAGAAAGCGGGATAAGGATTGCGTCCTGATTATGAAAGGTCAATAAGTCATTAGCCATTGGGTTATTCAACGACGTAATTACTCAATGACCCAATGACCTGATTACTCATTAAGATGTCTGCTATCAGGGAGAACCTATTAAGGGTGAGGGAGAGAATAGAGAAGGCTGCTCGGAAAGCGGGCAGAGATCCGACCTCAATCACATTGGTTGCCGTCTCCAAGACGGTGGAGGTGGCTCGGATTAAGGAGGCCATCGAAGCGGGGGTTTCAATCCTCGGCGAAAATTATGTCCAGGAGGCGCAAAAAAAGATTGAAGAGATTGGGCGGCCTGCCTCCACAGGACCATTCGGCGGAGGCAAGCCCGCATCCTGGCACTTCATCGGCCACCTCCAATCGAACAAGGCGAAGTCTGCAATTCGCCTCTTTGACATGATACACTCTTTAGATAGCCTTCCCCTGGCTGAGGAATTGAATCGGAGGGCTGAGCAGGCCGATCGGGTGATGAAAGTAATGATCGAAGTGAATCTCTCAAAGGAAGCTACTAAATTCGGGACGGATGAAGAGAAGGTGTTAAATCTCGGCAAGAGGATTCAATACCTGAAGCATCTCTCCTTAGTGGGACTGATGACCATGCCGCCCTATTTCGATTCCCCAGAAACGAGTCGGCCTTATTATGTCGCCCTTCGAGAATTGAAAGAAAGAATGGATAGGGAAGGGATTCCGATGAAAGAACTCTCTATGGGAATGTCCAACGACTTTGACATCGCGATTGAGGAAGGAGCCACGCATGTTCGAGTGGGGACAGCGATCTTTGGACCACGAAAATGAATAAGAAAGTTCAAAGTTTTAAATTCGGAACAAAACCAACTATCTTTTTATGGATGCTTTTGATTCTGATGAGCGCTTGTGCGAAGAAGGGCCCTCCTGTGCCTTGGGAATCGATCGTCCCTAAGAGAATTGTTGATCTTCAGGCCACTTCCAGGGAAGGCCGTCTTCTTTTGGAATGGACGGTTCCTAAAGAGAATACAGACAAGTCGCCCCTCGCGGATTTGGTTGGCTTTCGGGTTTTAAGGTCAGAAGGAGTTCTCATCGGGGATGAATGTAAGGGATGCGGAGAGAAGACGAAGGCTGTTCGTGAGATAAAGCTGGGTCGTGAAGAAGAGGCCAAGAAAAGAAGAATGGCGATTTTATTCGAGGATCAGGAGGCAAGAAAGGTTTACATCTATGAAGTGGTTTCAGTCAATCAAAGAGGCGATCCCAGTTCTCCTTCGAATCCGGTCACGGTTTACTGGGATGATCCTCCTCCTTCACCAACCAAGGTCAGGGCGGAGCGCGGGGATAAGAAAGTAGATCTTTTTTGGGAGGCTGCGGAAGGGGCTACCGGTTATAATGTTTACAGGAGAACAGAAGGAGGAGAGGAGTTTCCCATCAATCCACTGAATAGTGAGCCGCTCAAAGTGACCCAGTATACCGACCTGAATGTGCAGTACGAAATCAAATATCTTTATTCGGTGAGGTCGGTCAAAAGGGTTGTGAAGACCGATGTGGAGGGAAAAGGATCCCCGGATGTACCCGTGACTCCGATCAAGCTCACTCCACCGAGTGCTCCGGTTGAGTTGGTGGCCATCCCTCTTAAGGAAGGGATGGAATTAAGCTGGAGGAAGAATCCCGAACCGGACCTTCTTGGCTACAATGTCTACCGAAGGATGCCCGGGGAGCCGCAATTTGAAATGTTGAATGAAAGTCCCCTGACCAAAGAGACCTATCTGGACACCCATGTAGAGTTAGGGAAAGAATATGAATATACTGTCAAAGCGGTGGATAATTCACCCCGAAGAAATGAGAGTGCACCTTCCGAAGAAGTGAGAGTGAAGTATTTGTACTGAAGTTCGGAGTTCAAAGCTCGGAGTCTTGAGTTGAAATTAAGAAACCCCAAAACATGAAAGTCTGAAATCTCCGAACTCCGAACTGTTCAGGAGAGACGATGCATTTTTTTGAATATAAAAATCATCAGCTTCACTGCGAAGGGATTCCTATTCGGCAGATCGCGGAAAAGGTGGGCACGCCCTTTTATCTTTACAGCTATCAAACCTTGGTCAGACATTTCACCGTTTTCGATGGGGCCTTCAAAGGGATTCCTCATCTCGTCTGTTATTCAGCCAAGGCCAATTCCAATCTGGCGCTTCTCCGTCTCTTCGTCAACCTGGGTGGAGGAGTGGATGTGGTTTCCGGAGGCGAGCTTTATCGGGCGCTCAAAGGAGGAGCGGACCCGAAAAAGATTGTCTATTCGGGAGTTGGGAAGAGAGAAGATGAAATGGAATATGCCCTGGAAACGGGAATCCTCATGTTCAACGTGGAGTCGTTCCAGGAACTTCAGGTGATGAATGATGTGGCAGGCCGAATCGGCAAGAAGGCGCCGATTGCCATCCGGGTCAACCCTGACATTGATCCCAAGACACACCCCTATATCTCCACCGGATTGAAGCAGAACAAGTTTGGGATCGACATCCTTCGCGCACCTATGGCTTACCGTCTTGCCTCTCAATTGCCTAATCTAAAGATTCTAGGAATCGATTGTCATGTCGGGTCCCAATTGGTCGAGGTAGAGCCCATTATTGAGGCGCTGAAGAAACTTAAACAACTGGTCGAAAATTTGGGACGGGAAGGGATAGAGATTCAATATCTGGATTTAGGCGGTGGGCTTGGGATCACTTATGAGGATGAAGAGCCTCCTCATCCCGTGGAATATGCCTCCACCATTCTTGACGAGATCCGTGGATTCGGCTGCACTCTTATCCTGGAGCCAGGTCGGGTCATCGTCGGGAATGCAGGGATTTTAGTCTCAAAGGTTCTCTACATCAAGGAGAATGAGGAAAAACGATTTGTGATCGTGGATGCAGGCATGAACGATCTGGTCCGGCCCAGCTATTATGGCTCCTTCCACCAGATTCTTCCCGTGAAAGAGGAAACCCGTGAAGAGGTGGTGGCTGATGTGGTGGGTCCCGTTTGCGAGTCGAGTGACTTTTTGGCCAAAGGCCGAAAGATCCAGAGTCTCTATGCCGGTGAACTGGTTGCCGTGATGGGCGCGGGGGCCTATGGGTTTTCCATGTCCACCAATTACAACTCAAGGCCCCGGATCGCGGAGGTTCTGGTTCGGAATGACCAGATGTTTGTCATACGGCAGAGAGAGGGGTATCAGGATCTTGTTCGGGGAGAGGAGATTCCGGATTTCCTCAAGAGCAATTCCAAATTACAAAGTTCAAATGCCAAATGAATGACAAAGTCCAAAATGCAAATATCAAACCAAGTTCAAACATCAAAATTCAATACCAAACGAATGTCACCCTGAACTCGTTTCGGGGTCTGGCTTTTAGAGATGCTGAAATAAATTCAGCATGACTTTTAAAAATTTGGATTTAATTCAATTTTGAGCTTTGGTATTTTTTATTGATTTGACATTTGGATTTTGATATTTGAACTTTAGGAGCAATTGATGAGGATTCCTTTTACCAAGATGAGCGGGAGCGGGAATGACTTTATCCTCATCGATCATCGGGAACCCTTTCTGAAAGAGAAGAGTCTGAAAGACTTCATTCAAAAGATCTGCCGGAGGAGAGTTTCTGTGGGGGCCGATGGTCTCATCCTGATCGAGCGATCCAGGAAGGCCGATTTCAAGTGGCGTTTCTATAATGCGGATGGTAGCGAGCCAGAGATGTGCGGCAACGGGGGCCGTTGTGCCGCCCGTTTTGCTTATTTAAGGGGGATCGCCGGTCCCTCTCTGAAGTTCGAGACGTTGGCCGGGATCCTTTCTGCCCGGGTAGACGGGAAAAAAGTGAAACTTGAGATGACGAAACCCTTCGGTCTCAAACTCGACGAAACCATACTCATCGATGGAGAAGAGAAGATTTTCTCAAGTCTTAACACAGGCGTCCCTCATGCCGTTCTTTTTGTGGGAAATCTTGAGAAGTTGGATATCCTTCCGATCGGGAGGGCGATCCGGTATCATTCCTTTTTTGCACCGAACGGAACTAATGCGGATTTTGTCCAGGTTGAGAAGGGTTCTCGGTTATCCATCCGTACCTACGAAAGGGGGGTGGAGGACGAAACCCTCGCCTGTGGCACAGGGGCGGTTGCTGCGGCATTGATTGCTGCCTTCAAGGGACTGGTAAAATCTCCGGTATCGATTAAGACCAGGGGAGGCGAGGTGTTGGCAGTCTATTTCGAGATCGAGAACAGAGAAGCGAAAAAAGTTTTCTTTGAGGGAGATGTGCACGTCGTCTATGAGGCTGAGATGTGGAAGGAGGCCTATCAATGAAAGAGATCAAAGCTATTGTCGTTGGCGCAGCCGGGAAAATGGGGAGCCGCATTATTCATATCATTCATGAAACTCCTTCTATTGTACTCTCCCGTGCCATAGAGAAACCGGATCATCCGTTCATTGGGAAAGATATTGGAGAAGTCATTGGATTGGGGAAAATGAATATCCCCTTGGAAGGGGACTTTAAAAAGGGCGGAGGCGATGTAATCATCACCTTTACCAATCCTAAGACTTCAATAGAGAATTTAGAGTTGGCTAAAGAAACGGGTTCGGCCATCGTCATTGGTACGACCGGTTTAAGTCCAGAGCAGATTGCGAGGATCAGGGATCTTGCGAAGGGCGTCCGGTGTGTTTTCTCGCCCAATATGAGCGTGGGGGTCAATGTCATGTTCAAGATCGTCCAAGAGGTCGCTCAGGTGTTGGGCCCGGACTATGACATAGAAATTTTTGAGGCCCATCACCGACTTAAAAAAGATTCGCCCAGTGGTACCGCAGCAAAATTAGGAGAGTTGATTGCCAAGGCCATCGGGCGGGATTTTGGTAAGGTCGGTGTCTACGGCAGAAAAGGGATGGTCGGCGAGAGGACGAAAGAAGAGATCGGGATGCAGGTGATTCGGGCAGGAGATATCGTGGGAGAACACACCGTGCTCTTTGGAGGGATCGGTGAACGATTGGAGATTATCCACCGTGCCCACAGCCGGGATAATTTTGCCCGGGGTGCCGTCCGGGCAGCCCTCTGGGTGGTGAACCAACCCAACGGCCTTTACGACATGCAGGATGTATTGGGGTTGAAAGGATAAATTGATAGGCTGAGGGTGGTCCTCGAAAGTCTTACAAAGCGAACATAGAATTGATGGGTAACTTTCCTTGCTGCCGACAATGAATCTTGCAGATTGTTTTAGAATTCAGCAGTTAGATATATAAGGGTTTTCGCTCTGCTTTCGCCGAAGCGGCTACGCGCAGGCAGGTGTAAAACTTTCTCGACACATTCGTCAGCTTATTATTTATAGGAGAGATAGAAAGGAGCCAAATGAAGATCATCAGATATGAAGCCGAGTCCAGGATCAATTGGGGCGTGATCGAAGGAGATTCTGTTCGTGAAATGGAGGGAGACCCGTTTGGCCATTTCCACCTGACCTCCAAGATGAAAAGAATTGGGGAGGTGAGACTTCTGGCCCCCTGCCTTCCTTCAAAGATCGTTGCGTTGGGTTTAAACTACCGGGATCACGCCGAAGAAGTGAAGTTGGCCCTTCCCCAAGAGCCGCTTCTCTTTATTAAACCCTCGACCTCTGTCATTGGACCCGGCGATGCTATTATTTATCCGAAGATGTCCAAGAGGGTGGATTACGAAGCGGAGTTGGCTGTGGTCATCGGGAAGGCGGCGAAAGGAGTTTCGGAGGAAAGGGCGGCTGAGTATATCCTTGGATATACGTGCCTGAACGACGTGACCGCCAGAGATTTGCAGCCGCAAAACGGTCAGTGGACGACCGCAAAAGGCTTCGATACCTTTGCTCCCATCGGTCCTTGGATTGTGACGGACATCGACCCTCATCATTTGGATGTGTCGAGCTATCTGAACGGAGAGAGACGTCAGCATTCCAATACCAAGAACCTCATCTTTGGTCCACGTCAACTAGTGAGTTTCATTTCTCGCGTGATGACGCTCTTGCCGGGGGATGTGATCGCCACGGGCACGCCTTCTGGAATTGGTCCGATGACCATCGGCGATAAGATCGGCGTGGTCATTGAAGGAATCGGCACTCTCAGCAATCAAGTGGCCGCCGAGGAATGATTAGGAGATTGGAGATGAGCAGAAAAAAATCGATCGGACTCTATCATCGAGCATGGGAAATCATTCCAGGTGGAGTGAACAGCCCGGTCAGGGCCTTCAAGGCCGTCGGCGTTCCACCCAGCTTTATTGACCGGGCAAACGGATCGAAAATCTTCGACGTGGACGGCAATGAATATGTTGATTACGTGGGATCATGGGGACCCATGATCCTGGGGCATGCCCACCCGAAGATTCTATTCGCGCTCAAGAAAGCGATCTCGAAGGGAACGAGCTACGGTGCTCCCACTCCTCTGGAAGTGGAACTCGCCATTAAAGTGAAGAAGGCCTTTCCTTCGATGGAATTGGTAAGAATGGTGAGCTCTGGCACCGAAGCCGTGATGAGCGCGATTCGCGTGGCGAGAGGTTATACAGGAAAGGTCAAAATCATTAAATTCGAAGGGTGCTACCATGGCCACGCGGATAGTCTGCTCGTCAAGGCAGGCTCCGGCGCGACCACCTTCGGTATTCCTGATAGCCTGGGTATTCCAGGGGATTTGGCAAAACATACCCTGACCGCCATCTATAATGATCTGGAAAGCGTGAAAGCCCTGGTCAGCCAATATCCGGATCAGATTGCCTGCATCATTGTCGAACCCATCGCAGGAAATATGGGCGTGGTTCTGCCGGAAAGAGGATTCTTAGA
>Ga0316628_100001399_pt1 | contig 17044 bp, 9 predicted proteins | sample OWC_Aug_M2_C1_D5_FD_207648 | JGI IMG/M metagenome (GOLD analysis project Ga0316628, IMG submission 207648) | Wetland soil microbial communities from Old Woman Creek delta, Ohio, United States - OWC_Aug_M2_C1_D5_C | ecosystem: Environmental > Terrestrial > Soil > Wetlands | place: USA: Ohio... | reverse complement strand
AGTACCTGGGCTATCAACTGTACCGGCCAGAGGTTCTTGAAGTTATATTCACCGCTGGTTCAACCCGCGTGAAGGGACAACGCAAGGTGCAGTAAATGACCACGTACAATGACTTGGTTGGCAAAGTCCTCCGCCTCCTGAAGGATCCAGATCAAGCTACTTACGATGAGGATATCGTCTATGACGCCATAACCGCTGCTCATCGGGCAATCCTGCCCTGGGTGCCAAAACTCCAGGTAGCAGAGCTTACCGCTGGTTCTGATGGAGATACGTTTACCTTGCCATCCGATGTCTATGAGGTTCAGGCAGTCCAGACACTTAGCGACTACCTGTTTATCTCAAAAGCTACGTTGGGCAGTGGAACTGCACGCGGAAATTCCCAAGCCGATAACGACTGGATCGAAGCACCTAATGGGACGCTTTCCCTTTCAGTTGCCCTCTCCGAGGGAGACTTGCTCAATATCTACTATCTTGCTTACTGGTCTGAGCCTCCTGGCACAGGGAGTTCGTCCTTTGTCATCGAAGTGCCGAGAGAAGCTCATAACGGGATGGTCTACTATGCCGTCTCGCACTGCTTGCTGACCGCTGCTCTTGATGCGGCCAGTATCGGGCAGTTCAAGACCAGGGTCGATAGTGGAAACCCTGAGCATAACCCTCTAAAAGAGATGTCTACCTTCTATCGAAGGTTGTTCGAGACGGAGATGAAACTGATGCCGCCTTATGCGAAGGTAGCCTCATGAGCCAGATTACCCACTTGCTGATAAAGCGCCTGGAGACAAGCCTTACTGCTTCTCTGCTAACTGCTATCTCCTCTTCCAGCCCAACCAGGGCCAAGAAGATCCAGGCTTATCGCTTCCAGGAAAATCCTCTGGAGGAGAATATCTACTTGTGGGTCGCGGGTGGTAATCCTGAGGATCCCAATGATAGGGATGCTCGTGTAGGAACCGCCCAGATGGAAGGTCTGGGGATGGAGCTGCCCCGCGGCGAGGTCGGCGGAGGCCATCTCTGGTGGCGAAAGGGTCACGTTGAAGTTGGTTGTTACTTTGTTCGTGAGCATTTTGCTCAAAGTGTTGCTGGGGATTATGCTCATATCGTCCTCGGTCGCACTATGAACTGTATCGAGCGAACACAGGTTTCAGATCTGGTCGATGAGTTCGGTGAGCAAGCTGTCTTGATAACCGTCTACGCCAGTGCTTTCTTTGAGGGTGGAGGCCCACCCAATCAGTATCTATGGCGTGGAAAGGTGTTGTGGCAGGCGCTAACCGAGCGTCCTTACTAGGAGACGAAACATGACTACTGTTGCTCAAGCTGGTATCCTTGGTTTCGGCCCCTCCGCTGGTAAGGGCTCAGGCGTCGCGACGGGTAATTGGTATCGCCATAAGGCCGCCCAAATCGACCTGGCGGTATTAGACGATCAGCGCCTTGGCCCTCCTGAAGTTGGAGGCCGACCACTTCCTACCATCCCCTATAAAGCAGGCGTGATGGTTGGAGGTGGATTGACTATCAATCCTCGCCTGGAGGCATCTATCGGCTGGCTTTTAGCCGGTGCTTTAGGCGACTCAACCTCTACCTCTGGTAGTGGCACTGTCAAAGATCATGTCTTTCGCATCAATGCAACCACACCTGGCCTGGTGCGCTGGATGGGCTTCCGCAAGTACATCCCCTCGGATGGCAACGTAGGCAACTACGGGCTTGGAGAGACCTATAAGGACTGCAAGATCACGAACCTTGTAATCACTCTGCCTAATGATGGCCTTGTTTCTGCCCGTGTGGATGTGGTTGGCCGCGAGTTTCTGCTCGAGGCCTCTCCTACCTGGGGTATCACCTCGGGCTCTACTGGCGGCTGGGATGCAACCTATGGCGAGTTCGAGGACTATCCCTCGATTCCCATCGGTTCGACCCCTGGCGGTTATATCCGCACACCTGCTTTTGGTGATCTGCCTGTTGTTCAGGCTCAGATCGGCATTCAGAATATGCCACTCGATCCACGGATGGAAAAGGTCTACGGATCACCGTATCTGGAGGACGTTACGATCGTATCCAGGGCGGTCACGCTGGATCTTACCGTCAAGTGGACTAACCCAGACCTGTACCGCCAGATCTTGACTGGAGCGATTAGCGGCACGACATGGAGCTCAACCCCGTTTACATCGCAGCTCGATTTCATGTCTATGGCCCCGACTAATATCCCAAGCGAGTCTCTGCCCTACCAGCTGCATGTCTATGTCAACGAAGCTATGCTGGCACTGCAGGGCGGTATTACCCTCGCCGGTAATAACGCAGTTATGATGCGCTTTACCGGAACGGCCCTGGACGTGGCGGGTGATTACGTGACGTTCGATCTACGCAACGCCTACGCCAATTACACCTGGCCCACCTAGTAAACTGGTTAGTGGAGGTTTTCTATGCAACCACTTGTCCGAACCAAGCTGACCCACGATCCAGCCTCGATGGAAGGGCAGGCTTATGTTCCCATGGGCTTGTTCTTCGAGGTTGAGACAACCGGTTCTGGCACGGCCACCCTCTTCACTGCTCCGGCAGGTATGTATATCGAGAAGGTGATCGGCCATATCGCGGACGCTTTCGACGCCAGCTCCAGTGTTGATGTTGGCTACACCGGCAGCGCTTCAGCCTTTATCGCTAATAACGAATGGACTGAATCGACTGTGAACCAGATCGCAGCTAGCTCGCAGACTACTGCACCCGATGGTGTTTACTTCGCCGCTGCAACGGATATTATCGTCACGGTGGCGGGCGACCCAGACGCTGTAGGCATTGTGCGCCTGCTGTTCATCTGCTGGAACTTTACCGAAATGGCCTCCCAAGGCCTGCACGGTGAAGAGACAGTTCCCTAAGTGAGAATGGGAGGGGGGTATCCCCCCTACTCCCCTCCCTTCTCTTCTCGCATGCGAGAATGGAGACGTAAATGCCTATTCAGATGAAAGTGCCAATGGTCAAGGATTACACCCTGGTCAAGTCCGATCGAGCTAGGGATATTCCTGAGCCGGAATCAACACGTATCTCTGTTCGCCAGGGAAGGCAGGAGGCCCATGAACGCCGAGCTGCCCTTTTCTCTCAGGTCATTCGAGAGATGTCCCGTAACGAGAGCGAAGATGTTGTTCGCCTTATCCAGCGCTTCTCTTTCGAGGAGCTCAAGCGCATTGAGGTCTTTCTTACCCTGACTGCCTGTAATATCCTGGACGAGAATGGACGCGATTTGTTCAAATTCAACTCCCAGGGTCATATTGCGGAATCCGACTTCAATGCTGCTTGGGGCGTCCTCGATCCGGACATTGCCCAGGAGATCCATGAGTGCGTTCTTGACCTGAACGTGGACTGGAGATTCCCCGCGGGGGAAGCGAGCTAGCGGAGATCATCGATGGTCTCCAGATAGATGTAGCTAATTATCTCGGCATGCTGAATCAGCTTGCCGCTGGTCTCAAGATTAGCGTAGAGGAGCGGTACGAGATGCCGCCCGAATTGAAGAAGTATTATCAAATGAAGGAGACTGGCCTGGCCGTTTGGGCAGGAGGTCTCCAAGACCAGCCGCATATATGGCTTCAAATGTTAGGCGCGATATCCAGCACCGTAAAGACATTTGAGGCCCTGAGGAAGCAGTCAAATGCCGATAACTCAGCAAAATAATCCCTACGCGACCAGCAGGATCCGCCAGTTCGGGACTGCCTACAATGATGTTGAGGAGCTCATTCAAGAGCTCTCCAGCCAGACTCAGCTAGGTGGAGAAGGCTACCAGTTCCAGTTAGCCCAGGATACCGGACAGGGATTTCGGCGCGTCTATATCAGTAATACGCCCGCGGCTGGCGCTGGCAATTACAATTTATATCTTGATCTACGTATCGGCCCACCAAGTCCAGGAGGCAGCGTCATCGAGATGGGCACAGGCTCTCCTGGAACTTATGGCGTACCAGGCTTTACCAGGCACGTCGGCGGAGCTGGGCAGGTTAGCACAACCCTGGATACATTCAAGGATTTCCTGCGCTCGATCTATGCTAAGGCTCCTACGCTAAACAAGCCACCCCAGGCTGCAGTTTGGAGTGTCTACCAGAAGGGCTACGCTGGCAGGCAGTATCCGGCTGCGGGCATTGTCCTCGGGCCTGCTTCGGCTGGAACGGGGCAGGAAGCGCTTGTGGCCTCCGAGGTCAGGCCTTTTATTCCAGAAGAGACACCAGCCAGCAGGCAGGCGTACTATCGAGATGTCATGCAGCAGTTCAGGACACCAAGGGGCGGCCCAGCAGGCCTTGAGGGATATTACCCTGAGCCAAAAGACTGGAACGTTTGGCGTCCAGCCTCGCCTATTTCTTATCCAGCTCTTACACAGGGCGGCTTGCCCACTACAGGCGTCCTGGCTTATGGCGATCCAGAGAAGCAAGCCAAGCGCACTACGGTGCTGGCCGAAGCGCGCGAGCGGGCAGACGTTCCGCTTGTTTATAGCCAGAAAACAGGCCGCGTCGAGCAGGTAAGACCCAGCTTGCCAACAAGGGGCTATGGTGTGCGCCGCGGGTGGACGAGAGCATCTGGGACGCTGCCAGGAGAGACCGAGCCAAGGGAAGGCTTTTCCGCTACCACGCTTGTCACAGATCTTCCTGACATGCCAGGTGGTGCAGGAATATCTGCGGGCTTATTTGACTGGCTTTATAGTATAGGCACCCGAGGTCATGCTGAGACGCCTTTGGGAATAGGCTCGATGGATGAGCTCGGCAAAGTGCTCAAGGAAGGCGGTCTGCACATCCGTAATCTCGAGGGGCTTCTCGAGGGGCCTGGTAGAGGTAACATCAACCTGGGCGGCTGGAAGAGAAAGACCATCAATGCGCAGGGCAAAGAGGTCGAGGAGAAAGTCCCTATCATCATGCCAAGGGCTGGCTACGAGATATCCCTCGGCAAGCCAACGCTTTATATTCCCCAGTTCTATGACCCAAAAACACAGGGCGGAAAGTTCTCCAACGTGCCTATGTACACGGAGACAGATGTGGCTACCACCGAGCGTTTGGTCGAAGCCCTCAGGCAGGAACTGGGAGATCGTGTCAACGTGGTTGGCTGGTCGGCTAAGGGTATTGGCGGCGAACAGTATCCAGCTGAAGCTTACCTCGATGTGCCGATCAACCGGCTGCTAACACCATCCTTCAAGGGCGCTTCTCTGAAGATAGGCGGCGAGCAGTTAAGCCGCCAGCTCAAGATGCAGACTCTTGGAGCTCCAGAGGGCAGGCGTGTTCCTATAGACATTATCACGGGAGAGTCCAAGTTCACTCCAAGGATGCTCGAGTCCAACTTCCTCAATCTCAATATGAAGTCGCAGCTCGAGTTCCTGGATACATTCCTTCCTGCGGGCAGCCCAATAGAGCAACAGAGGCTCGAGGCCACTAAGGAGTATGTGCGCCAGGCCTATAATGTCCCTCGTAAAGATGTAAATATCCGTATGGACGATCTTGCCTCGGTCTACTACCAGACCGGCCTGGCTCCTGGTGAGACGCCCCAGCCTTATAACGCCGATGTGATGTTCGAGGAAATCCTAAATCAGATCAAAGGGATTGATAGTCCTGATCTGGGCCGGAAGCTCTGGAAGCGTTTTGGTATCCCTATACCCAAAGAGCAAATGATGGCAACCAGGGTGTACTCGCAGGATATGATGGTGCAGGCCAAGGATATCATCGACAAGCTCGGTATAGGTGACATGGTTACCTTCGAGAGGCTCAAAGAGCGCCCAGCAGAAGGCGAGCTTATCAGGCAGATTGCCGAGGCTAACCAGTGGGAGGACACCACTGAACAGCAAGCCTGGCAGATGCGCGTAAAAGTTCCTGGAGGCGGTAAGGCCCTGGGTTTCACCTCGATGCTCTCCTCGGTTGGAGAGTATACATCCGAGAGCGGCTATCTCAACCCAGAGTCTATAGGCGCATTGATGATGCAAAGCCCTGAGATAGCCCGTGAGCTGGGTCTTCTGGGAAGCGCCAGTGACTTTGCTCTCAGTACATGGCTGGGTTCTGTCGAACCGAGTACGGGTGGCGTACAGCGCCATACCCAGGGCTGGTCAGAAATCAAGAACTGGCTTACCTTCCAGAAAGACTTGAATGAACAGATACCCTCTGTGCCTCAGGAAGCGATCACTGTAACACCTGAGCTTGCCGCGCAGATCAAGAAAGCTATCGCCTCGACCATTGGCTCGACAAAAGGCAATCTGGTTTCCAGACAGCAGTTTGAAGATTTGGAGAAATCTCTCCAGTCGATCAATCCTCTATCACTTGGCCTCGAACAACCCTGGGATCTATCCAAGTCATATCTATTTGGCCGGAATAGCATGAAGCTTGTCCCACCAATGTCAGCTATCCTTGGTATTGAGCACTTCGAGACTGGCGCTGGGATGAAGGGGCAGACTAAGACGCGCATCGGTGGACGTTACCTCAATTATCTCAGTGCTCTAGCAGAGGCCGAGAGCACAACTGAGCCAGGCGCTGCTTATGCGGCTGTAGCACAGCAGGCCAATAGCTTTTATTCCTACTTTTCTGGGAAGTTCTATCCACAGGGCAGGCGCTCTAAGCAGATATTTAGAAATGTGGTTGGGGTCAATATCCCTGGTGCTAGGAGTGGGCGCTATCAGAGCCTTTCTCAGCTTCAGGCTGATGAGGCCTATGCTCCAGAAACTTTTGTGAAGTATATGCTGCGGGGTAGGGGGATCACAGACCAGGAGGAGATTAATCGCATCCAGAGGTACTTAGACGAGGGTGATGATGCTTATCTTCCTGTCCTATATCGTCGTGATCCAAAGACCTCTGCGGAGCCATGGGCTTATCTCAAGCTGCGTTCGGCTACCTGGCTAAAGAATCGCGGCAGGGAAGTTCCTACAAGTCCAGTCTACAAGGACTCGTTCTATGTCTCTGAGCTCGAAAACCGGCGTAGTTATGGTGATAAGGACTATGACCAGGGTGCAATGATCTTGCTCCCGTTTAGCGATGTCGATCCTCAGACAGGAGACCGTACAGGCATCTATCGTCCCAAGCGATCCTACGAGAAGGAGTTTTTGGCGCGCAACCGCATGATGTCCATGTCACCGGACGATTTTACCAGAACCCTTGTAGCTAGTATGGGCAAGAAGTATGCCGATATTTCCAGTGATAGTCTGGATGTTCTGGCAAAGACAATGGCTGACTATCAGGCTGCCATGACCATGCGGGATAAGTCTGTGCTTACTAAGAAGTCTGGGCAATTACGTACAGCCGAGATGGATGAGTATTTCCAGGTAGCAGAAAATATGCGCAATGCCATGAGTGGCCGCGCTATCGCCTATAACGCCATCCGTGAGCAAAAGATCTGGGAGTCTGTGCTTGGTCTCAATCCAACTGATGTCAGTAAAGTTGGCGAGAGCCAGGGTTCTTTCCCATTCCAGATGTACCTCGACTTTGGCAAGATGATGACGGGCGGCTATACCCAGCTTGAGACAATGCTGAACACATTTGGTATTTACCATCCCACTCGACCAGTTGGCGGAGATGTTAGCTACGGCATTGGCTTTGAGATGACCAAACAATCCAGGCCTCAGGCAGGCAAGGACAAGCGTGACTGGGTAGAGGTCGGCGGAGCGGCTATTGACCCTAAGGCTATCCTGCTCAATATGGTCAGCTTTTTATCCTCTACGCAGGGTAATGCGGCTGGTAATGCTATGCTGGCCACTGGGTTTGCCAGGACAGAGGAGGGACAGAAAGAAGTCTTTGCAGCCATTAGCGATCCAAAATCCTACTGGCAGAGGCGAGGTTTCTCGACACAAGGGTTGCCAGACTGGGCCTATACCAATCGCGGCGATGTAATGTCTCAGCTTGTAAAGAGTGGAGCTGTTGGCTTCGACTCGCCATATTTCATGATGCTGGGATACCATGCAGTTGAGCGCTTCCAGAGGCAGTTTCCTGAGTTCGTCAACGATCCTGGCATAAAGTTCCCATGGGGTGGAACTGGCGAGATGATGCCCATTGCTGATATCTTGAGGAGTAAGGAGTATAAGCTTGGGGATCTCCTGACGAACTTCATGGTGCGTGGTAAGCAGGGCGTCAGTGCCCAGGATATGGAGCTCCTGGCCGATCTAGGCGGCGAGAGCGCAGTGTCTGCTATAGGCAGAGGCCTCCATCGCCAGTGGCGCATGACGACAGGCGGCAGGTCGCCGCTTGCCCTGGCTGATGCGGAGATGACCAGGACGATGCAGAGGCAACGCGAGTTCCTATCTAGCTTGTCCATGAGTGGCGTCCCTAGGGTTCATGCATCCGAGGCAGGGACGCTCTACGAGGCTGCCAGCCAGGTTTCGTCTCTGGACTGGACGCCAACGCCCAGGACATATAAGCCTGAAGTAATCTATCGCTCGGTCATGCGCTACCTTGGATATCCGGATATCTTTGGAGAATGGGGGCAGGAAGATATCCCCAGCAGGTTTTTCAAGCGGGTCAACGAGCCCAGGGCTTATGCAGGCGTGCCCGAGCTTATGGAAGCGGTCAGCATTGGCGAAAAGACAAACATCGATCCTTCACAGTCGATTGTCTTTGGCCAGGCCTGGGAAGAGGCCTATAAGCCGATAGCCGAGTCGAGGGGCTTGATCCATGTTGGCCAGCTGAAGCAGGCTAGAACTGGCAAGAGCGGCCAGGTTCTACCAGCTGGACAGGCACTATCCGTATCGTTGGCTGGTGGCAAGCTCGAGGTTACTGGTATCCCAGACTTCGTTGGCTATGACAAGCAGAAGAATGCCTTTGCTATAGTGGATACAAAGCTAGCCGAGCAGGATCCAGATCGGCCAGAAGGGGCTGTCTCAAGGGCTAGAGTCAGGAGCTATAAGTATCGCCTTCAGCAGCTAATGTATGCCTACGGTCTTGAGCAGAAAGCCAATACGCTTGAGGATAGCGAATGGGTCAACCTTATGAAGGGCTGGGGAGTCGAGGATGAGGCAATGGCTCTCCAGATGAGAGGCGCGGCAAGACAAGGGCGTTTTGCTATCTCCCTGCAACCAGGCCACTTCAAGGGTGCTGGCCCAGTTGCTTATGCTCCGGTCGAGATCCCTTATGGTCAGGAAGAACGAGCCGAAGTAGAAGCAGCTGGATCGTGGATCCGTGAGAATATCTTTGGCGAGAAGACCATTCAGGAAGCTTCCAGGAATGTCTACACTGCTCTGAGGCAACCCAAGGGTGTGCCAGCTGGAATGGACTGGTATACACGTAAGGGGTCGCCTGTAGACTGGTCGATTTATCGCACGCTCGAGCAAATGGCTAAGGTGCCTGTCCAGGCAGCAGGCGGCGGGCGTTTCGACAATCTTTCTGGACAGCGCATCCGTGTTGGCGAGGGCGGGCCTGAGGAGCTTGTAGTATCCCCTAAAGGCCAGGTGACGGTAGTTCCAACCAGTGAGCTTCCAGAGAGTAAAGCGGCGCGAGGTCAGCAGGATATTCGTGCTGGCTATATGGGAGCGCGTTTCCAGGGAGGTGGAGAGCCTTTTGCGCATCTCTATCCAGCCGAGCAACCGCCGACACCAGCAACACCTCCGCCTCAGCAGCCGCCACCGCCTCCAGAACCGCCTCAGCCAGCGGGTTTCTTTATGGATCCTGAGGAGTTTGGCAGGCGGCAGGCTCAGGCATTTTGGGATAAATATCAAGAGATTAGTGGGCCTGTGTCCCAAGGAAGGCCAAGTGGTTTTCCTCCACCAGTTCTCCAGCCGGAGAAAACCCAGAGACAGATCCTAACCGGCCTAGGTGTCTATGGAAGCTTGTACACACCTAGGGCGGGCGGAACCTCTCTTGCCCAGGGTTGGGAGCAGAACGTCTCTGGCATCCTGATGGGCGCTCTCGAGGAGGCTGGTCTTGGAGAGGAATATAGAGGCTATCAGGGCCAGCCAGCAGCAGAGGATCTCTTTCTCGCTCTGGAACGGCATGGCGTTTCGCCAAGGGCATACGTTCCTAAGCTTGCCAGAGCAGGACTGATCAAACAAGCCAAGGCTATATCGGCGGCTTCCGCGCCTATTGAAACAGCCTTCAGGCTTATGTCGAGAGAGACAGCCACCTCTAGAGGCGAGATCGGTACGCTTGGCATGTATCCTGAGCAGCGCTTCGCATTCGAGACTTTCAGGGCAGCTATGATGCAGCCTGGAACTGAAGGCGAGCAGGCAGGACAAGCCGCAGCGCAATCCAGACTCGAAGAGATTGTGCAGACCCAATCAGCTGCATCCACACTTGGAAGAGTCTCGGCTGAGTACACTAATTTGTCCAGGTCAGGCAGGTTTGCAGGCACAACTCCAGAACAGCTAACCAGGATTGCGGAGTCATATGATCGGGTTACGGAGAGCTCCAAGAAGCTGGAGGAAGCTCAGCTCAAGAATGCGAAGACCATTGACCTCGAGGTAAAGTCGAGAGAATCAATCCTCCTGGCTAAGGCCGAGGAATCCAAGGGTTATGCTCAGACGCTCAGGGCGCAAGCTGGGCCTTTGTTTACGGAGACTGGGGCTCCCGTATCTCCGGCTCTTAGGGCGCAGATGATCGAGCTGGGTATTGTTGGCGAGCCCGAGATTACAGCAGCCGATCAGGCCGTTGCTCAGGAGAACCAGTCGTTACTTCTCAGACAACGAGCTAGCAGAGCTGCTCAGGAAGATCGCGCCCTACGTATTGGAACTGCAGGCCGCAGGCTCTTTGGTGGCTTTGGCTTGATGTTCATGGGTGGCATTGCTCGTAGGATCATCGAGCCTACATTCACTGGATATCAGGAAGCTATGCAAGAGCAGGCCATAGCCGAGCAGGCGTTTGGTGGTCGCTTTGGCGGCTTTGCTCCAATGGTAACTGCAGAGCAGACCATGGCTCGAGCCAACCTGCTTAGAGGTGGCATGGGCTGGGGTGCTGTCCGTGGACTGCAAGCCAATATGGCTATGAACGCCCCTGGCGTAGGTGGAGCTCTTGGCCTCCTTGGGACGGGTGTTTCAACGACAGCTGGCGCAATGTGGATGATGGATATCCTTGGCCCAGCGCTAGGGATTGGCGAGGCGGCTATTCCAGGTATAGGCTTGGCGCTCGGTGGGTTGAGCATGCTGGCTCTTGGTGGCGTTGAGACAGCTGGCGCTTACCAGGATCCACGCCGTGCTGCAGCAGCTCTTACAGCGCTTCAAGTACAAGGTAGAGGTTATGGCCAGAATATCTGGCGTAACATGGCGGGAGTCTTCGATCCTAATGCCAGATCTCTTTTGTGGGAGACATATGGGACTGGCAGGCAGGGAGTTGGATCTCAGCGCTGGTACCAGCAGCAATTTGGGCAAATGTACCAGACACAGGCTGGCATCGGTGGGACAGGCGCTTTGCCTGGCCTCCTGCAGGGAAGGGGTTTTAGCAGGACGCAGCAAGAGCAGCTTCTTTCTGGATATGCCCAGATGATGACGACCATGCCAGAGTTCCAGGGGATCGAGTCGCAAGCTTTCTACCAGGCTATGGGGCTTGGTATGCAGTATGGCCTTCCTCTTTCGCTTGGGCAAGGCGGCGGCATGCAGACGCTCGGAATGATGATCCAGAGAGGCGTTCCTGTGGAGCAGCTGGCCAGGGGCGCAGCAGCCCAGCCTTTCTCGACCTGGCAGCAGCAGAACCAAACGATGGCCCAGCTTATAAATGCATGGACGAGTAGAGGCGGGATGACTACAGAGGAAGTCCAGCAACTCCAGAGCGGTGCTGGCTTCATGTCTGCTTTGGGTGTTATGGCTCCTCAGATAACGGGTGAGACCAGAAGGGCAGTTAGAGAAAGGGTGGAGGCTCCTGGAAGGATGCGTGAGTTTGCATTCAGAGGTGGTGTAGGCCAGGTATGGGAGCCAGGCGATACTCGGTGGACTACTCGTATGGAGACTACAACCAACCTTGAGGCATACGAGCGGCGGATCGGGCAGGTACTGGGTACTGATCAGGCCAGAGAACTTGCAGCTCGCTATATGCAGCAACAAGAGTCTCGCATGCGAGCAGGTTTGCCGTTCGAGAGTTTCAATAAGCTCTTGGATAGGCTAGAGGCATTTGGCGGCGATCCTGCTAAATGGCAGGGTTTTGAGAAGACCATCCAGGCTGGGGAAGTTCTCAGTAGCATGATTGACCAGGCTGTACGCAACTTCCAGACGATGGGCGTGCAGCAACCCAATCTGGCTGGCGTTCAGGCGACCCCAATGGCAATGGCTCAGCTCATCCAGCAGCAACAGGTTGGTATCAGTATGGGGCAGACTTTCACACAGGGTGGCATGGCACCTGGCAGGGCAGGGCAGTTCGCTCAGGCTTTTGCGGGTATGACACCTCAGCAAGCCTACCAATACCAGCAGATGATGAGCCTCAATCCAATGTCTTGGGCAAGTTGGGCTATGCAAAACCCACAGGCAGCCAGAGCTTTCCCGAGCACGGTTGCAGGCGCTGGTGGGATGCAGGTATCTACCCAGCCGCTCTTTATGACGGATATAAGCGCCCAGGGGCAATTGACCGGCTTGAACTGGGGAACAACCTCTCTGGCAATGCCTAACCAGGTATCTGCCCTGATGGGAATGGGTGGAGGGGGCAGCCTTGCTCCAGGCATGCGTAATGTGATGACGCCTCAGCAGGCCACACAGATTTCTTCTGCTATGACTGCTAATCAGATTTGGGGATCAGGCTGGCAGCAGAATCCAAACCTAAGCCAGGGTCTCATTCAGGCCATGATGTCTGGGGGTACATTCGGCGGCCAGCAGTGGCAGTTGCAGAACCAGCAGCAGTATATGCGGGCCACTTCTGGAATTGGCTACGCCCAGTGGGAGTTACAGCAACGCTACCAGCCACAGTTCTGGGCTCTGCAAGACCAGATGACTGGTGTACAGAGAGGCTACCAGACCTGGCAGCTTGACTTCCAGCAGCGCCAGATGGAAATGCAGAACCAGTTCTGGCAGCAGAATATGTCGGTCAATCGCCAGCAGCAGATGATGCAGCGTGGCTGGACACGCCAGGATTGGGGTTACCAGGATCTAACTCGAGGCCTGCAATGGCAGTGGCGGCAGGAGGATTTCCAGGAGCAAGCCAGGTTTATGACGGGCCGAGAGCGCCGCCTGGCTGAGCGCCAGATGGGCCGCGAGACCATGATGTATGGCCTCGAGGGCGAACAGATTGACAAGCAGCGCCAGAGGCAGCAGGAGCTTTGGCGGCTCGAGGATAGGCGCTATCAAATCGCTGTCTCTCAGCATCAGCAAGAAGTAAAGATGCAGGAAGAGCAGTTGCAACGCACGCGCAAGTATTACGATGAGGTCTGGGCTATCCAGGATAAGCAACGCGACCTAGAACGCAAGTATTGGCAAGAACAGCAGGCTCTCCAGAAGCAGTCGCTGGATGCATCTAAGGCTTATAACGAGACGCAGATGAAGATCTCCCAAACCATGATGGAGTTCAATCAGTGGATGGATAAGGAGATGGGCAAGAAGAGCCTGATGAATCCGGAGACACTTGGTGATCTGGCTGAAGCTCTAGCTCGTGTCGATGAAGTTATCCGCAATCTTCTTGGAGGGCGTGGTGGAAAAGCAACCACCCCAACGCAAGGGGAGATCCCTGGAGGCGGACAGCATGAGGGGCAGGCTGGATTGAGCTACATGGTTCCTCCTGGATATCCCAATGATAGCTATCCGTTCTTCGCGTCGTCTGGCGAGAAGGTCAAGATAAGCGATCCGTGGGGAACACAGGTCATGGAAGAACCCATGAAGTCCACGGGGCCGCAGGTGGTACATATCATTCTAAACCTGGGCAACAACCGTCTTGCTGAGAAATTTGTCGAGCTGGTTGATCAGGAGCTACAAATCTAATGACTACATATCCATACATCGTCCTGACGAATAGCAATGCCACACTTAGCATGAAGTTTCCTGTGAATCAGGGCGGTTACCGCATTCTGTTGCAGAAACGCCAGACGGAGAACGACACGATCGGCGGCGTGGATGTGGCCATGGGTACAGTAGTTGAAGTACATGAGTACATGATCAGGGTCAGGGCAGGGCGCTTTTCGATCTGGTCTTCAGGAAGTTCTCAGGAGGTTCCAGATGATTATGGCCTGCTCAGCGATCTTGAGACATTCTATCGATACAACAATCCCAATGGGACGCCGAGCAATGTTATTACACTGACTGATCACTACGGTGTAACACACTCCATTTATTTTGTTGGCGAGTTTCCTAAGACGCCAGTGACGACTATCCTGGAGACTGCTCAGGCAATCTATTTTATTCCTGTGAGGTTCAGGATTATTCCACCATAAGAGGTAGAGATGGCCAAGTTATACAATCTTGCAAGAGTAACAACCGAGACAACTGGCTCCGGCCCAATTACTTTGGGCAGTGCTGTTTCTGGTTATCTGTCGTTCGAGAATGCTGGTGCTCAGAGTGGCGATGTGGTTACTTATGGAATTAGGGATAGCTCGAATAGCGAGGTAGGCAGGGGAACCTATACCTCAGGGTCGGACGGAGATTTCCTAAGCCGTGATACTGTTACAAAGAGCACTAATAGTAATAATAAGATTAGTCTTTCTGGTAGTGCAGAAGTATACATTACTGTCTTGGCCGAGGATATTTGGCTTGTTTCATATAAGGACAGCCTATCGTCTTTGGGACTTGATCAGAATAGAAATACGGCTGGTACATATACCTATGCAGCACAAAATATAAGAGTAGTAAGGCCCATCTTGCTTGATGCGGTTTTGTGGGATATACGAATCGCTGGCAACTATACCTTGACCATTCGGGATGCCGAGGACAATATTTTATATACCATTCTAGTTGAGGGTATTGGCAATGGTTCTGAAGATGTAGTGTTTGCTCTTAGCCCTAATGTCGTAATTCCACCTGGGGGTTATATACTACGATTAACTGTATCTGGAGCAGCAGTGCTTTGGTCGGATCGTAACTCAAATACAGACTACTTCTTCTCGCCTTTTGATATACTCGGTCAAATAAATTATGGCGGTACTCCAAGTAATTATCGTGCCCCATTAAGACTTAGATATTATGATTCCGAGATGAATATATGATTTTTGATGCGCTTGGGCGGTTGCCTCTAGGGTCATTACCCTATGAGGAAGGGCAGACTGCAACAGATCACCAAGCCGTCTATCTTGAGGGAGCTGGCTTTGGAATATCTAATAATCAGCCAATATATCTTAGTGGACAGGGAGGAGTCTCTGTTAGTCTTCATGCCTATCTTGCGGGCAAGTCTACTGCCCAGGATAGCCAGCCAATTTATATCTTCTCGCATGCGAGCGTGCTTGATAGTCAGCCATGTTATCTTCCTGTCTTGGCAGTTCTTGCAGATAATCAGCCTATCTTTGTTCAGGGCAAGGAAGCTACTTCTGATCATCAGCCGATATATGTATTATCCGGACAGAGTGTTTCGGATCATCAGCCAGTCTATCTTTCGAGCCTTGGTTCCCTTTTCGACCATCAGCCAGTCTATCTATTTGGCGGAACAACCTCACGCAAGTCTTTGCCTGTATACCTGAATGGAGCGAGTTTCACCTTGAGGATCGTAGATACAGATACCCAAAATGCAATTACATTAGGAGCAGGCTACAAGCTCAATAGCAAGCTCTTGATTGAGCCGACCTGGATGCACTTTGATTATTTCACCAGTGGTAGTGATGCAGCTCCTGGATTTGCCGATGAGGTAGGAGTTATTGATAATCCTGCTGCTCAGGATATAACCTTCATTCCCTCTAATAACAATGTAGTTACTTTCTACATTGATAGCGGCTCCTTGAAGTATCAGGTGGAAGGCTCGTCTAATGTAGTTACTGTGGCCTCTGCTTCTGGAAAGCCTGGTCTCTATAGCGGGTATATTTTCTTTATAAATGGTAGTAGCCAGCTTGTCAGGTATGCCCTTGACTTTTCTGCAATCGTTTCAGAGAGCTCCAATCCATTTAGTGGTGGAGCGACTACTATCGATGCTTCTGTTACTACTGGAGGTATTGTCCATGGTATCTCTGATACAGCTTGTGTCTTGATGTCTTCATCTGAGGGCGGAGTAAAAACCAGCTTGTATATCTATGAGGATAGCTCCTGGAACCAGTACGACCAACCCAACCGTTTCATGTTCCCACTGGAGCATGACTATACCTCCGGATCCCCAAGTGAGGAGCGATCATTTTATAGCTTCGCTATCTTCTCGGGCGCAGCTATGTTAGATGGAAATGCCTTCGCCTATCTATCTAATGCGCTAACTGGAAGTGTGCAGGGTATTCGCTGGGACAGTACCTCCAAGGCCTGGAGCGATATCTACGTTGCTGTAGCCTCAGATATCGAGGCTTCTATCTGTGAGTTCAGGGTAGCCAATTGCTATGCGATTGGTAGCACTATCTATATGGCTGGACAGTTCAAGAGAAACGAGAATGTAGATGATGATGTAGCCTACACAATGATATTGCGCTCTACTGATGGCAGGGTCTTCTCAATGGATCGTTTTGGCTTAGTGAGTGATCTTGGCTATCGCATGCTGGCCGGATTTTACAACGAAGATCTGCATGTTGCCTCCTGCAACCGTATAAGTAGACAAGATGCCACCTGGATCTTTGGAGGTACGACTCTTTCTCTGGAAGTTCCTCAGAGCAGGATCTCGAGTATAACGGATACCGACCTGAGCAGGCTGGACGTTTCACTTGGGAATGCATCTGAGCTTTATTCAAACAATACTAATATTGAGGTTGGTAGCAAGGTAACGCTATATCTTGCTTATGAGACAGTAACATCTGGATCGGATTACTATGCCTGGGGAACTTATTTTATCGATGCAATTCCTGAGGCAATGGCAGAGGGCGAGCGTACTATATCCATCCAGGCTGTGAACCAGGCTATGTGGCAACTTCAAGGGATGAGCTCTCCCTACTATAGCGAGATACTTTCCAAGTCCTCTGTTAGAGATGATCTGGATGATGCTGCGACCACCCAGCTTAGTGTAGCTGAGATGTGTGGCTATATCGAGGACGAGTTCTCCGTAGACTTTTGGGAGAGCGAAGAATTTGTGGATGGTGATTTATCTATAGATGGAGCTAACTTCAATAATAA
>Ga0316628_100001398_pt1 | contig 17045 bp, 9 predicted proteins | sample OWC_Aug_M2_C1_D5_FD_207648 | JGI IMG/M metagenome (GOLD analysis project Ga0316628, IMG submission 207648) | Wetland soil microbial communities from Old Woman Creek delta, Ohio, United States - OWC_Aug_M2_C1_D5_C | ecosystem: Environmental > Terrestrial > Soil > Wetlands | place: USA: Ohio... | reverse complement strand
CCGACGAACTTCTCCGGGGCGCGCCGCCACGTGGACTGCGCCGACTGCCACGACGCGCATGGCGTCGCCGCGGGGCTGCACACCGCCGGCGGCAACCAGATCGCGCCGGGACCGCTCGCCGGCGTACCCGGTGTCGAGCCGGCGGCGTACCCGGCGATGTCCACGTCGTACCCGATGGCTTCGGCGGCGCAAACCGCCTACGCCGTCTCGTCGCCGGCGGTGCGCGAGTATCAGGTCTGCTTCAAGTGCCACTCGTCGTACGCGTTCGGCGCGACGCCCCCGGCCTCGCCGTCCGGAGGTCCGCAGACGGATACCGCGGCCGAGGTGAACCCGAACAACCGCAGCTACCACCCCATCGTCGGCCCTCCGCACCTGCGGGTTCCGGCGACCAATCTCGTTGCCCCCTGGAACACCACGACCTCGGCGACCCGGATGTACTGCACCGACTGCCACGGCAACAACGAGGCGACGTCGGCGACCGTGGCGCAGGGGGCGCACGGATCGACGAACCCATACATGCTGCGCTTCACGAACGCGACGTGGAGCACGACGGCGCCGACGCTGAGCAGTCCGTCGACGGCTTTCTGCTGCAACTGCCACAGCGCCGCGACGATTCGGAGCACGAACCGGGTGCACGGCGTCGGCGACCATTCCTCGCGGCCGTGCCAGGCCTGTCACTCGGCCACGCCTCACGGCAGTTTCAGACCTGGCCTGATTGCGCTGACGACCGATCCGCAGCCGTACAACATGGGGGCCTCGCGCATCACCGCGTACACGCAGGCGTCGACGCCCTCCGGATACTCGATGAGCAACTGCTCGACCGCCTCAGGTTGTCACTAAATGACCGCTCACCATCCATCGTCGAGACGCGCAATCACACTCCGGGCGGCGGGCCTCGCGCTGGCGGCCCTCGCGCTCCTGACTGCTTCCCTGCCGGCGCACGTTCACGCGCAGAAGCAGGCCGATGCCTCCCGCACACCGGCACACACCGTCTGGCCTCCGCCGCCGGAGGAGCCGCGGGTGCGCTACGTGGCGGTCTACGCGGGCAGCGACGACGTCGGGGCAACGAGAAGATCGAGGACGATCTCACTGAAGGAGACGCTGCTCGGTCGGGCCCAGGCGGGCGCGCGGAAGAACGCGAACGGGTTCGTCAAGCCGTTCGGGGTGGCCGTGGACGGGTTCGGCCGGATCATCGTTGCGGACAGCGTGCAGGCGTCTGTCGTCGTGATGGATCCTGCGCGGCGCCAGTTCCTGCCCATCGGCGAGAACTCAAATCAGCCGGCGTTCCACACGCCGATCGGGCTTGCGGTCGATGGCGCCAACAACATCTACGTGGGCGACAACGGCCTGAACCGCGTCCTGGTCTTCGGGCCCGACCTGGCCTACCGCACGGCGATCGGCGAACGCGACGAGATGCTCGCGCCGAGCGGTCTCGCCGTCGACCAGGCGCGCGGCCGCCTGTACGTCGTCGACTCGCGCAAGCACGTGCTGCTCGTCTACGATCTCGCCACCGGCAAGCTGCAGACCCGCATTGGCAAGCGCGGTTTCGAGGACGGCGAGTTCAACATGCCGACGGGCGTCGCCGTCGGGCCGGACGGCCGCGTCTACGTCACCGACACGATGAACTATCGCGTCGAAGTGTTCGGGCCCGACCTGCGCTTCCTGTGGAGCTTCGGGTCCCTTGGCGTGCGACCCGGGCAGTTCCGCCGTCCGAAGGGGATCGCCGTGGACGCCGACAACGTGGTGTACGTCGTGGACTCGGACTACAACAACTTCCAGATGTTCACGTCGCAGGGCCAGCCGCTCATGTGGGTCGGCGAGATGGGCAATCGGCCCGGCCAGTTGCTGCTTCCGGCCGGCATTGCAGTCGATCGGCAGCACCGCCGCATCTTCGTCTCCGAGCAGTACAACAAGCGGGTGCAGGTGTTCGAGAGGGTGGGACAGTAGTGAACAGAGTAGGGATCAGGGATCGGGGGGCTAGTCGCCCGCATGTGGGGACTTCCGTGTTATCGGCTGCGGGAAATCGTCAGGGAGCGGCGAATGGCCTGTGAAATGGGCGTCGGACGCCAGTGGCAGTAGATGACCTAAGACCTGAGACCTAAGACTTGAGCCGGCTCAAGCCCTAAGCCATCGTACCGGCCACTGTTCAGGTTCCGAGGCTTACCTCCCCCCGTTCGTCCGCTCGGTCTTCTCCGGGTACAGCGTCACGCGCACGTAGTTCCCGACGTCCAGGCAGCGGCGGGCCGCCTCCTGGACGGCACCCGGAGTCAGCCTGTTGTACTGCTCGGGGAGGCCGAAGAACTCCCGGACGTCCTCGCCGTTCTCGTACGCGTCCGAGATCTGAGCGACGAGCCGGTTGTTCTGCGCCAGGTCGCTGTCGTGCTGCCGCATGAGCGCCTGGCGGGCGTCGTTGATTTCGTCCTGGGTCGGTCCCTTGGTCTTCAGCGTTTCGATCTCCCGAAATGCCGCCTTGACCAGGTCCTCCGTCCGCGACGGGTCGCAGCCGAAATTGATGCTGATGTTGTACTCCTGCTGGGGAATCTTCGAACCGTCCGCCTGCACGTCGACGCCGTAGGTGCCTCCCAGGGCCTCGCGCAGGTTCTCGCGCAGCCGTCGCTCGAGCACCACGCCGAGGGCGTCGAGCGTAGTCTGGTGAGCGGTGTCGTACTGGAACGGGCCGGTGAAGACGATCGTCGCCTGGCTCTTCGGCTCGATCCCCTTCCTGACCACCTTGTCGACGACCCCCTTCGGCGGTGCGATCCCGACGTCCTTCCACGTCTCCTTGCGGTGCAGCGACGGGAGCGCGCCGAGGTACGTCTCGACCAGCGGCTTGATGGATGCGAGGTCGAAGGCGCCCGCGAAGACGAACGTGAAGTCGCCGGCGTCGGCGAAACGGTCCTTGTAGAAGGCGAACGACTTCTGGAGGTCCATTTCCGCCACCATCTCGGGCGTCATCGACCGCGCGCGCAGGTGGTTCTGCGAGAGGGTCGATCGGACCATCTGGTCGAACGCCCACTCGGGGCTCGCCTGCTGGTTCGCGAGCATCGCCTTCATCTGCGTCGTCAGGACGTTGAAGATCGTCGGATCGGCGCGCGGCTGGGTGAAGGTCAGGTAGATGAGCTGGAACATCGTTTCCAGGTCCTTCGGCGACGCGCCGCCGCGCAGGCCCTCGTCGGTCTCGTCGATGAAAGGCGAAACCGAGACGGCCTTCCCCGAGAGGACGTTGCGCAGCTGGATGACGTCGAACTTGCCCAGTCCTCCGGCGCTGACGACCTGGGCGGCGGTCATGGCCGGCACGAAGTCCCTGTCGCTTGCCAGCGAGGTGCCGCCAGGGCTGGTCGCGCGGAACACGACCTCGTCCTGCTTGAAGCGCGTCGGTTTCAACACCACCTTGGCGCCGTTGGACAGCTGCCATTCGATGACGCCGAACGGGTCGATCGTCTTGGTCGATACGACGCTGCCGCCCTCCGGGGCCGTGTCGAGCAGCGTCTGGCTGGCCGCGGTGTCCACGTAGGGCTTGATGTCTTTCTTGGCGGCGCTGTTGATCACCGCGGCGAGTCGGGCCGCGTCGGGCATCGTCACGCCCGGCTTCTCCGGCGCGTTCACCAGCACGACCCGGCTTCCGCCGGCCCAGTCGCGCGCGACCTTGTTGATCTCCTCCAGCGTCACGCTCGGCACGAACCGCTGGACGAGGCCGTACTCGTACGTGATGCCGGGCGTGGGTTCCTGCTGCGCGAACGCCCGAATGAACTCCGCGGCGAGGTCGGCCGATTCCTCCTTGTCGCGTTCGGCGTACGCGCCCTCGTAGAACCGCAGCGTGTCGCGTTTCACGCGGTCCAACTCGCCTGGCGTGAAGCCGAAGCGCGCGGCCCTCGCCGATTCGGTGACCAGGGCCTCGAGGCCGCGCTCGACGCCGTCGTCCTTGACCAGCGCCATCAGGCTGGCCGCCTCCTTCGTCCGGACGAACAGGCCGCGGTCGGTCCCCGCCCTCAGGAAGGGCGGATCGGGCTTCAAGGTCAGCTCCGTCAGCCTGGCGTTGAGCATCTGGGTGTACAGCCGCTCGACCTGCTGCTGCCGGTACGCCCCGACGGTCGTCTGGTCGCGCAGCGGCAACATGTTGTAGATGCCGACCGTCGTCATCGTCGCCTCGCGGTCCGTGGCGACCGCGTACAAGGTGTCGGCATGGTCGGGCACGTCGAAGCTCGGCCGGGGCTTCTCGTTCGGCGGGTTCGGGATCTTCGCGAAGTTCTGGCGAATCAGGTTTTCGACCTGCCGCTTGTCGAAGTCGCCGACGGCGACGACGGCCATCAGATCGGGCCGGTACCAGTCGTGGTAGAAGCGCCTCAGCGCCTCGGGCTTGAACGTCTCGATGCTCTGCCTGGTGCCGATCGGGATCCGCTCGCCGTAGCGGGAGCCCTTCAACAGGATCGGGAACTGCTGGTCCTGCATCCGCGCGTCCGCGCCGCGGCCCTGCCGCCACTCCTCGACGATGACGCCGCGTTCCTTGTCGATGGCCTGCGGATCGAACGTCAAATTGTGCGCGACGTCGGCGAGGAACAGGAACGCCTTGCCCATCGCCTCGGGGTTGTCGGTGGGCACGTGCAGCATGTAGACGGTCTCGTCGAAGCCGGTGTTGGCGTTCACGCCCGGACCCAGGCGCATCCCGATCGATTCCATGAACTGGATGAGTTCCTGCTTCGGGAAGTGCTCGCTGCCGTTGAAAGCCATGTGCTCGACGAAGTGCGCGAGCCCCATCTGGTCGGGGTCTTCGACGACCGACCCGACGTTCACCACCAAGCGCAGTTCGGCCCGCTGCGATGGCCGGAGGTTGGCGCGCACGTAGTAGCGAAGGCCGTTCTGGAGGTACCCGATCGTGATCCGCGGATCGACGGGGACCTTCTGATCGAGCGGGATGGCGTTGGGCGGCGGAGCGACGTCGGCCGGCTGCTGGGCGGCGACGGGAACCAGCGCGAGGAGCAGCAACAACGACAGGAGAAGCGCGCTGAGATCCCCCTTGCGGACAGCCATACTTCAGCCTTTCACGTGAGCCACGTAGTAGAGGTGGACCGGAGACCGGCGCGTCTGCTCCGGCACCAGCAGGCCTGCGGGAGGCTCGAGAACGGACGCAACACTCCGATCATCGCGGCTGGGCCGCGCAAGGTCAAGGGCCGGGCCGTCGGGGGCGCGAACACCTCGTCAATGGCTTCCGCGCGTCTCCTCCCTCGCAGCGTCTCCCTTCGCGGACCTGAAGGTCCACGCTGCTCTACCGTCTACTGGCTACTGTCTACTGACTACCGGCTCCTGTTCACTGTTCCCGATCGCTCGACGTCTTCTTTCCCGCGGCTCCCGGCTCTTCAAGTGTTTCGAGCACCGACCGCCAGGCGAACTTCTTTCCGATGCCCCGCACGTAGTAGTCCATCCACGCCATTTCGGCCATCGCCTTCACGAACTGGTTGCGGGCGTCCGGGATGCCGTGGCTCTCGCCTGGATACATGAACAGCTCGGTCGGCACGCCGAGCCGCTTCAGTGCCATGTGCAACTCGACCGACTGCGGGCTCGGCACGCGCGGGTCGCCCTGCACCACGTGGATCATCGTCGGGGTCTTGGCCGCCTTGACGTACTTGAGCGGCGACTGGTTCCAGTACGCGTCGAAGTCGTCGTAGGGCAGCTTGTCGCCCAGGTAGTACTGCCGGTTCCGCTGCACGTCGCTCTGCGCGTACATGGAAATCCAGTTCGACGTGCCGGCGCCGGTGCTGATCGCCTTGAACCGATCCGTGTGCGTCAGGATCCAGTTCGACCAGTGGCCGCCGGCGCTCCATCCGAGCGCGCCCATGCGGGATCCATCGACGATGCCCTGGGCAATCAGGTAGTCCACGCCCGCCATGATGTCGTCGAAGCCGGGCGGGAAGTAGTTGCCGACGATGCCGTTGCGGAACTTCTCGCCGTAGTTCGTCGAGCCGCGGTAGTTCGGCCGCAGCACGGCGTACCCCGCGCCCGCGTACACCTGCGAGCCGTAGCCCCCGTTGAAGCCGAGAACGTCGGCCCCAGCCGGGCCGCCGTGGATCGCGACGATCAGCGGGTAGCGCTGGCCGGGCCGATACCCGACCGGCTTCACCAGCACGCCGCCGACCATCGTGCCGTCCTTCGACTTCCAGGTGATCTCCTCCTGCTCGCCGAGTGCGAACCCCCGCACCTGCGGGTTCAGGTCGGTCAGCTGCTTCCACGCGGCGCGGTTTGCCACTTGGTCGACGCTCGCGACGGCGAAGAGCGTGGACGGCGTCGTCCCGTCCGAGTACGAGATCGCCACGACGCCGGTGTCATCGTCGCGGCGGACCGACAGCGACGCGACCTCGTGGGTCAGCTGCCTGATCGTGTCTTTCTGGACGTCGAGCGCCAGCAGCTGGTCGGTCGCGCGGATCCCCTCGGTGAAGTAGACCGTGTTGCCGTCCTTCGACCAGAAGCCGATCGTGACGTCGCCGTCGAACGCCGAACCGAGCTTCCGCCACCTGCCGCCGCGATCGCCGACCGCGCGAACGTAGACGCGCTGGTTCCTCATGCTGTACTTCTCGAGGTCGTCGGATGCGGAGAAGGCGACCCATCGGCCGTCGGGCGAGAAGCTGACGTTGCCTTCGCCGACTTCCGTGTTCTTCAGGAGCCGTTCCACCTGGCCCGTCGCGACCTCGAGCAGGTACGGGTCGCTGTTGATGTTCTGTTCGGTGACGCCCCTCTCGTAGCGGTTTGCGGAGATGCCGCGGAAGCCGACCCACTTGCTGTCGTCGGAGATCGTGAAATCCGACACGGTGATGGCCGTGTCGTGGGTGATCTCGGTCGTCTTGAGCGGGTCGAACTCGACCGACCAGAGGCTGGCAAGCGGCGTCTCCGGGTTGCGGATGTCCACGGTGAACTTCTTCTCGCGACGCTGCTTCTCGTCGGCATCGGAGGTTTCGGCACCGACGAAGTAGATGCGCCGGCCGTCTCGCGCCCACTTCCAGGTGCCGACGCCTGCAGCCTGTTTCGTCACCTGTTCCGGCGTCGCCGTGTCGAGGCCGTTCACCGGGAGGCGATACAGCTGCTCCTCGCCCGCCTTCCCGCTGCGGTACGCCAGCCACCTGCCGTCGCGGCTGAACGCAAAGGTGGAGACGCCTTCCTTGGCGTCGGTGATGCGGCGCGCCTCGCCGCCGTCCGGCCGCATCAGGTACAGCTGGTTCTGATTGGCGGCGCTCGACGGCGCTTCGCGGTTCGAGGCGAACACGAAGAAGGTGCCGTCGCGCGACCACTGGGGATCGCTCTCGTTCTTCTCCTTCGTGAAGGTCATCTGCCTGGTGGATGCGACGCCCTGCTGCAGCGAGACGATGTACACGTCGGACTGCCGGCGCGCCTCCTTCCAGTCGGGCGTGCTGACCGTGTAGAGCAGCCACTTCCCGTCGGGGCTGATCGCTGCCGACCCCATCTGACGCATCTTCTGCATGTCGAGGAAGGTCATCGACCGCTTTGCCTCGCCGCCGCCCGGCTGCGGCGCCTGGGCGCGGGCGTGAATGCCGGCGAGAACGAGGACCGAGAGGACGCAGGCGACGAGACGAGCGGTAGAGCGCGCCTTCAGACCCGCCGTGGGGCCGAAGCGTGACCTGGTGCGAGCGTTGGGCATGGCTACCTCGCTGAATGAGAGCCGCTGCGATTGCCTATCATCCGTATTGGGGGGGAGGTGTCAAGGGAGGGGCGTCCTCGTGCTACTTGGCCATCGCCTCGAGCGCCTTCCACTCGTCATCGCTGACCGGCATCACCGAGAGGCGCGGCAATCGCACGAGCGGGAACGAGGCGAAGCGGGCGGACGCCTTCACCGCGGACAGCGGCACCGGCTTCGGAAGCGGGGCTACGGCCTTGACGTCCACGACGAAGAGCGCGGGGTCGTCGGGGTCGCGGTAGGCATCCCTGGTCGCGCGGGCGACGCCCACGATCGCCTTCACGTCCCCGGTGTGGTAGTAGTAGATGCGGTCGCCCTTGCGCACCGACGCGAGGTGTTTCTGGGCCAGCGCATTCCTGACGCCCGACCAGACGGTCTGGCCGTCCTTCTGCAACTGCTCGAAGCTGTAGTGGGTCGGTTCTTCCTTGAACAGCCAGTTCACGGCGCCTCCTGGCAGCTGTTGATCATTTGACCCGAATTCTGTGATTGTACTCCGTCCGGAACGGCCGGTTGCCCGGCCATGGGGGGAGATATGAGCGACACCGAAGAGAGAGCCGGGATCACGCGGCGCGAAATGCTGGAAAAGGTCGGAAAGACGGCGGCCGGGTCGGTGGCGTTCGCCTCGTTGATGCAGGGTCCGTTCGCTGCGGCCAACGCGTTTGCCGGGGATCGTGCGCCGCTGACCGCCATCGCGGGTGTCGATCGCGTCGTCATGGCGCCGGGCAGGACCTATTTGAACGCGTGGGCCGGGTACGGCGAACCCCCCCGGCGCGCGCGGGGCAGGGGCACGCCGCCTCCGCCGGCCGAGAACCCCGGCCCACCGCCGACGGTGACGTGGAGCAAGGAGTCGGGCCCGGGCACGGTGTCGTTTGCGGACGAAAAGTCGCCCGTCACGAGCGCGAAGTTCTCCGCGCCGGGCGACTACGTCCTGCGATGCACGGCGAGCAACGGGGAGACCACGGCTTCGTCCACCCTGGCGGTCGTCGTCGAGCCGCTTCCGCCCGCGGCTCCCCTGCAGCCGGTCGCGACAACCCCGTACGCGATCGACAACCGGCTGTGGAGCCAGAGGGCCAGGGCGATCATCGTCAACTGGATCCCCCACTGCATCGACCAGATCAACCGCACCGACCTGAAGCAGGGGCCTGGCGGCATCGACAACTTCGACGAAGCGGCCAAGGCGCTGCGGGGCGAACCGCACGGCGGTCACAAGGGGTACGTGTTCTCGAACGCGTGGGTGCACCAGACGATCGAGTCGATGAGCATCGCGCTGATGCTCGATCCGCGGGGCGACGCGGAGATCGTTCGCGCGCAGCAGTTGATGCGGGCCACGCTCGAGGACTGGATCCCCAGGGTGCTGGCGGCGCAGGAACCGGACGGGTACCTGCAGACCGCCTACACGCTGCGCGACCCGCAGAAATGGGCCGGGCGATGGACGGCCCAGGGGAGAGGCAACCACGAGGGCTACACCGCGGGCTATTTCCTCGAGTCCGCCATCAACCACCACGCGATGACGAAGGGGAAGGACGCCAGGCTCTACAACGCGGCGGAAAAACTGGCCGACTGCTGGTGCGACAACATCGGGCCGGCCCCGAAGAAGGAGTGGTTCGACGGCCACCAGGAAATGGAGCAGGCCCTTGTGCGTTTCGGCCGACTGGTGAACGACGTGGAAGGCCAGGGCCGCGGCCAGAAGTACATCGATCTGGCAAAGTTCCTGCTCGACTGCCGCCGCGACGGCACGGAATACGATCAGAGCCACCAGCCCGTCGTTCAGCAGTACGAGGCCGTCGGCCACGCAGTACGGGCGGTCTACACCTATTCGGGAATGACGGACGTCGCGCTGGAAACGCGGGACGTGGACTACCAGAGCGCCGTCAGGTCGCTGTGGGACAACATCGTCAACCGGAAGTACTACGTGACGGGGGGCGTGGGCAGCGGCGAGACTTCCGAGGGATTCGGGCCGAACTACTCGCTGCGCAACAACGCGTACTGCGAGTCGTGCTCGAGCTGCGGCGAGATCTTCTTCCAGTGGAAGATGAACCTGATGTACCACGACGCGCGCTACGCGGACCTGTACGAGGAGACGCTCTACAACGCGCTGCTCGGTTCCCTGGATCTCGAGGGCCGCAACTTCTACTACACGAATGCGCTCGATTCCGGCGCGCCCCGGACCCCGTGGCACAACTGCCCGTGCTGCGTGGGCAACATCGCCAGGACGCTGCTGATGCTGCCGACCTGGATGTACGCGCGCGGCGCCGACAGCGTGTACGTGAACCTGTTCATCGGCAGCACCGTGAATGTGACCGGCGTCGCCGGCACAGACATCCGCCTGGTGCAGACGACCGACTACCCGTGGGACGGCAAGGTGTCCATTGCGGTCCATCCAAGAGCCGCGAGACAGTTCAAGGTGAAGGTGCGGGTGCCGAACCGCAACGTCAGCCAGCTCTACCGCAGCGCGCCGGATGCAGACGGCATCACCTCCATGGCGGTGAACGGCCGCACGGTGAGGCCACCCGTCGAGAACGGCTACGCGGTGCTCGATCGCGTCTGGAGGGCGGGCGACAGGATTACCTTTGAACTCCCGCTGAAGGTGCAGCGCGTGAGAGCGAGCGCAAAGATCGCCGCCGACCAGGGACGGGTGGCGCTTCGCTACGGGCCTTTGGTCTACAACATCGAGAAAGCCGATCAGGACATCACCCAGGTGCTCGCGGCCGATTCGGCGCTCGCGGCCGAGTGGCGGGGCGACCTGCTGGGCGGCGTCGTGGTGATCAAAGGCGCGTTCGCGGGCGGCGCCCCGCTCCTCGCCATTCCCAACTACGCGCGCAACAACCGTGTCGAGGCGGAGGTCGCCCCGCCGGTTGCCGCGGCACCCGCTGCGCCCGGCACGAGGCCGGCGCCGCGCCCGCCGACGTCGATCGTGTGGATCAAAGAAGCGTGAGGCGATGTAGCGCGTATGAAGCGAATCCTCACCGATGAGCAGGAGGCACTGCTCCGCGACGAACGCCGCCTTCTCGGCGACCTTCGCGTGGCGCTCGCGAAGGTCGGGGAACCGCACGGCGAGGCGGAGGCCACGCTCGAGCAGGCGAGCCGCCAGCTGGACGAGCTGTTCCTGCTCGTCGTCGTGGGCGAGTTCAACGCGGGGAAGAGCGCGTTCATCAACGCGCTGCTCGGGCGGCCGGTGCTCCAGGAGGGCGTGACACCCACCACCACCGAGGTCGAGATCCTGGCGTATGGCGAGTCGACCGAGCGCACCGCGGTCGAACCGCACCTGTACTCCCGCACGGCTCCCGTCGACTTGCTGCGCGAGATTCACATCGTGGACACGCCGGGCACGAACGCGATCATGCGCGAGCACGAGATGATCACGTCGCGGTTCGTGCCCAGGGCCGATCTCGTGCTGTTCGTCACGTCCGCCGATCGCCCGTTTACGGAGACCGAACGGGCGTTCCTCGAACGCATCCGCCATTGGGGCAAGAAGGTCCTGCTCGTCGTCAACAAGGTGGACATCCTCGCGGGCGAAGCGGAGGTCGCCGAGGTGAAGGGGTTCGTCGCCGAGCACGCGGCGCGCCTGCTCGGGACCTCGCCGGAGATCTTCGCCGTCGGGTCCCGGCTGGCGCTGCGAGCCAAGCAGGGCGAGCCAGCCCTGTGGGATTCGAGCCGATTCGAAGCGCTGGAGCGCTACGTGCGCCAGACCCTGGACGAGGAAAGCCGCCTGCGGCTCAAGCTGCTCAGTCCGCTGGGAGTCGCCGCTCACCTGGTCGAGACCGAGCAGGCGGGCATCGCCGTCCGGATCGACCTGCTGCGCGACGATCTGGCCGTGCTGGAGGACGTGGATCGCCAGCTCGCCGCGTACCGCGCGGACATGGCGCGCGACTTCGAGATCCGGATGGGCGACATCGAGAAGGTCCTCGTCGAGATGGAGCAGCGCGGCCACCGGTTCTTCGACGAGACGCTTCGCATCGGTCGCGTGTTCGACCTGCTGAACAAGAGCCGCGTGCAGCAGGGGTTCGAGCGAGACGTCGTGGCCGACGCGCCGCAGCTCGTCGAGCGCAAGGTCGGCGAGCTGGTCGACTGGCTGGTCGATTCCGACTTCCGGCAGTGGCAGGCGGTCACCGACCACCTGGCCGAACGGCGCCGTCAGCACCACGAGCGGATCGTGGGCGACGCGGCCGCCCGGACATTCCACTACGATCGCGGCCGCCTGATCGATTCGGTCGGCCGCGAGGCACAGCGCGTCGTGGAAACCTACGACAAAGGCCGCGAAGCGCAGGATCTGGCGGAAGGCGCGCGCAACGCCGTCGCGACTTCCGCCGCGGTCGGTGCGGGCGCGGTCGGACTCGGCACGATCGTCACCGTCGCGGCAACGACGGCCGCAGCCGATGTGACCGGCATCGTCATGGCCAGCCTCGTTGCCGCCATCGGCTTCTTCATCCTCCCCAACAAGCGGAGGCGGGCCAAGGAAGAGATGCGGCGGAAGGTGACGGCCATGCGGGAGAAGCTCACCAGGGCGCTCCGTGGAGAGTTCGAGCACGAGATGGAGAACAGCCGGCAGCGCATCTCGGACGCCATCGCGCCGTACTCCCGTTTCGTACGCGCGGAACACGACAAGCTGCAGGCGATGCGCGCGACGCTCGACGGCGCGAAACGCGAGATCGACAACCTGCGCGCGCGCATCGAGGCGCCCGCGCTGCCCCGCACGCGCTGACCGCGCCGCCCGTGTCCGGAAATAGGGTCTGGCACCTTTTCTCATTGAATCTCATTCTCATCGGCGATCTTGAGACTGAGTGAGAAGAGGTGCCGGACCCATTACGCAACTCTGATCGCATTACGGAACGACGAAAGGAGGGCGATGGCCACCCGCAGGAACCGCCGCATCGTGCTGGCATCGAGGCCGAAGGGCGAGCCGGCAGAGGAGAACTTTCGCCTGGAAGTCACCGATGTTCCGGTGCCCGCCGAGGGCCAGGTGCTGCTGCGCACCTTGTTCCTGTCGCTCGATCCCTACATGCGCGGCCGCATGAACGCCGGCCCCTCCTACGCGCCGGCGACCGAAATCGGCCAGGTGATGGAAGGCGGCACGGTGAGCGAGGTCGTCGAGTCGAGCGCCTCCGGGCTGAAGCCGGGAGACGTCGTGCTCGCCCACTCGGGATGGCAGGAGTACGCGGTCGCCGACGCGCGACGCGTGCTCGAGCTCGACCCGCAGGCAGCGCCCGTCACGACGAGCCTGGGCGTGCTGGGCATGCCGGGCATGACGGCGTACACGGGCCTGCTCAACGTCGGGCAGCCGAAGCCCGGCGAAACGGTCGTCGTCTCGGCGGCGGCGGGGGCCGTCGGGTCAGCGGCCGGCCAGATCGCGAAGATCACGGGATGCCGCGCGGTGGGCATCGCGGGCAGCGGCGAGAAGTGCGCCTGGGTCGCCTCCGCGCTGGGGTTCGACGCGTGCGTCAACTACAAGGAGGACGGGTTCGAGCAGCGGCTCGCGTCGGCGTGCCCGAACGGCGTGGACGTGTACTTCGAGAACGTGGGTGGCCCCGTCTTCCAGGCGGTCCTGCCGCTGATGAACATGTTCGGCCGCATCCCGGTGTGCGGCCGGATCTCCCAGTACAACGTGACGATGCCCGCGCGCGGCGTCGATCGCCTGCCGTTGCTCATGGCCGCGATACTCGTCAAGCGGCTCACGGTCAGGGGCTTCATCGTCAGCGACTTCAACGACCAGCGCGCGGAGTTCGCGAGGAACATGGCCGAGTGGGTGCGCGACGGCCGCGTCAAGTACCGCGAGCATGTCGTCAATGGGCTCGAGAACGCGGTGTCGGCGTTCAGAGGGCTGTTCCGCGGCGAGAACTTCGGCAAGCTGATCGTGAAAGTGGAGTGAACCTGGTGTAGCCAGTAGTCAGTAGCCAGTAGTCAGCATTGCAGGCAGCCGCAGGTCCTTCGTTCCTGCTGACTACTGTCTACCACTACTTTGTCACTTTGCTGCGAGGCCGGATTCGGAGCCGAATTCGGCCCGAGATCGAGAAAGTGACAAAGTAGTGCTACTGGCTACTGTCCACTGACGCGTGACGCTCTGCTATTCCTCGTTCACCTCCCGTCCCTCCTGCATGCCCAACGTCGTCATCCGGCTGCGTCCGGGCAGGAGGCTCGACAGCGAGAACCTGCCGCGCCGGCCCGCGGGTGCCGTGTCCGGCGCCCGAGGCATTTCTTCGGGCTCGGTCGGCGTGCCGGCCGGCGCCGTCTGCAGCACGCCGCCGCCGAACGACAGCGCGGGCGCCGGACGACGCGTGTCGCCCGAAAGCCTGAAATCGCGGCACACCTCGCGCACGATGTCCGGGCCGATCGGCCTCACGTCGGCCGCGAAGGCGGTCACCATCGCGTTGTCGCAGACGACGCTGATCGTGCGCGCGATGCCGCGCGACACCTCGTGAATGAGGATGACCGCCTCCCGCGTGAAGATCCGCGCCGGATCGCCGCCCGCGATTCGCAGGCGGCCGCCGATGTAGGCGGCCGTGTCCGGCAGCTCGAAGGGAACGAGCTCGCACCGCAGGCACGTCCGCTGCTTCAACGCCTGGAACTCCGGCTTCTCGAGCAGGTCGCCCAGCTCGGGCTGGCCAGCCAGCACGATCGACAGCAGCTTCTCGCTTTCCGTTTCGATGTTCGACAGCAGCCGCACCTCTTCGAGCAGGGCAGGCGGCAGCGCCTGGGCTTCGTCGAAGATCAGGACGATGCGCGGGTCGCGTCCCCGGCGCACGGCGATCGACGCGTCCACCTCGATGAGGAACTGCGCTTTCGACGTCGCGGCGCCCGCGCTCAGGCCAAGGCGCCCGGCGAGCAGGTGGTAGAACTCGGGGCGCGTGAGCGCCGGGTTCTCGATGTAGACGAACCGGCTGCCGGGATCCGGTTTCGACGTGAGGAACGCCCGGAGGATCGTGGTCTTGCCCGTTCCCGCCTCCCCGAGCAGCAGCGTGATGCCCTTCTGCGCGCGGACCGCGTAGGTCAGGTTGCCCAGCGCCTCGCGGTGCCTCGGCGAGAGGTACAGGAACCGCGGATTCGGCGTGAGTTCGAACGGGGCCTCGCGCAGACCGAAGAACTGTTCGTACATGTCGTCGAACCAATCGTGGGCGGGCGCCGTTCAGAGGACCTTTCCGCCGACCGAGCCGCCGGTTTTCACCAGTATGCGCCGGATGATCTTGTAGGGCACCGGGACCCCGCCCTTGGTGGCGGGTTTGTATTGCCACTTCAGCGCCGCCTGCTGCAGCAGGTTGTCGTAGAACGGGTACACCGACACGAGGATGACCGCCGACGTAACCGCGCCCTTTTCGTCGATGCTGACCTCTATGCGGCCCTCCTGCGGGATGACGCCCCTCGTCGTATACTCGGGAGGCCACGGCGGCACCGTCTCGCGTATAGGGACCGGGGGAATGACCGCACTGATCACGGGCGGCGGCGCGGGCTTCGGCGGCGCTTCTTCCTTGGCCGGCGCGGGGGGCGCGGGCTTCGGTGCCGCGTCGGCGAGGTCCAGCCAGCCCTGCGTCAGCGTGCGCAGATCGTTGCGCCAGCGTGCGTCGGACGTCGCGAGGTCGGCGTCTTCGAGCAACCGCAGCACCATCTTCAACTGCGGTGTCGCCTTCTGATACGACTTGGCCTGGACGTCGCTCTTGGCCTCTTCATACTTCTTCGTGACGATGTCCTGCAGGACGCGGCGCCGGACCTGGTGGAACCGGTCCCGCACCCACGTCGAAGCCTCCAGCTTGTCCACGTCGAATTCCGGATCCAGCCTGACGAACCGCTCGATCGCGCCGTCCGCCTCCGTGTTGTTGCGAAGCGCGAGATAGCACAGCGCGCGGTACTTTTCGATCTCGCTGCGAAGGGCGGTGTCCGACTCCGCGGGCTTCAGCCCGTCGAGGAGCGTGAGCGCCCCCTCGTACTCGGCGGTCGCGTACCGGTCCTTGGCGGCCGCCAGCGGATCCGCGGGCACCTGTGCACGAAGAGCCGCGCCGTGCAGCATCAGGCCCAGCAGCAGGAAGCCGCACGCGGCGCCAGCGCCGGGCATCGGCCGGATGATCGTCTTCATTTCGTGAAGGTCGTGCTGACACGAACGGGGGATCCCGCCGTGACAACCACGGTTTGCCGCTTCTCACCCAGTTGCGGGTGAACGAACCGGATTTCGTGCCGGCCAATGGGTGCCGTGTAGTTCGCGATGGGCGTTTCGCCGATGCGCTCGTTGTCGAGCCAGACCTCCGCCCAGGGAATGGCGTTCACGCTCAGCTGGCCGTTGACAGGCTGTACACGAACTGTCGCGGTCCTTCCCGCCCCTATGTTGACGCTCGACGTTTCCTTGTACCCGAGTTCCGTATTGACCAGCGTGAGGTCGTGCGGCCCCGACACGAGCAGCATCTGGCCGTCGGCGCTGCGGCCCACCAGGCGAGTCCCTTCGTACACCTCCACGTCGAACGACGAGGCAACCGTCAGCCAGCCGGACGACGGGCCACCGCCCGACAGCGAGATGACGACAGAATTGTCCATGCCCGACCGCACGTCCACGTCGCGTCGAACCGTCGTGCCTTGCGCTTCCACGGTGACGGCATGCGTTCCCGCTGCCAGGTCCGTCAGATCGAGGGGGGCCACGCCTCGCCTCCGGCCGTCGACCGAGACGGCGGCCCCGGCGGGCACGGTCGCGATGCGCAGGCGGGTCTTCATCTCCGGCAGGTCGATATGGTGAAAGACGTCGCCGCCAGCCGCCACGACGACGTCGATCTCCCTGCCGCCCGGCCCGCCTACGCGAAGCAGGTGACGGCCCGGCTTCACGCGCAGGCCGAGCAGGGGCGTTGCACCGCGGGCCACGCCGTCGATCTCGACCTGCGCCCCGGTCGGAAGCGATTCAACGGTCAACCGCCCCTCCTGCGACGCAGATGCTGGCGCGGCCGACCTGTTCGCGAGGCCGGGACCCAGGCGCCAGGCTCCGAAAGCGATGCCGCTCACGACAACGAGCCCCGCGATGACGATCAGCCACTTGGGCAACCCGCGGGGCGCCGGTTGGGGACGCACGGTGCGCGAAAGCTGCCAATCGGGCGGAGGCACCGTTGAGGGGACCGGGCGCCGCGCCTCCTGGCCGCCATCCCGGGCCGCGGCAACTGCGCGCACCTGTGCGACCAATTCCGACTCGGCTGCGTGCGTCGGTTGGTCTGGCGTGCCGCCCTTGGGAGCCGCCGGACCGCCGATGGCCGGCGTTGCGCTTCCGGGTTCGACTCTTGGCCCCACTTCGGTGGGAGCCGGACCTGGCGGCGTTGGTTCGGCACGGGGTTGCTGCGCGGGACTGCCCCGTAGATCGATCGCGACACGCGACGTGCCGGACACGAGAGGCTCAGGGGGCTTC
>Ga0316628_100001397_pt1 | contig 17048 bp, 17 predicted proteins | sample OWC_Aug_M2_C1_D5_FD_207648 | JGI IMG/M metagenome (GOLD analysis project Ga0316628, IMG submission 207648) | Wetland soil microbial communities from Old Woman Creek delta, Ohio, United States - OWC_Aug_M2_C1_D5_C | ecosystem: Environmental > Terrestrial > Soil > Wetlands | place: USA: Ohio... | reverse complement strand
GACCTGGTGTCCATCCTGCAATTCTCGGTGCTGACCTTCGTCATCCTGCCCATCCTGCCGGACCGCAGCTATGGCCCGTACAACACGCTCAACCCGCACCAGACCTGGGTCATGGTCGTGCTCATCTCCGGCCTCTCCCTCGCGGGCTATGTCGCGCTGCACGTCGCCAGACGCCGCTATGGCGCGCCCCTGCTCGGCGTGCTCGGCGGGCTGGTTTCCAGCACCGCCACCTCCCTGGTCTACGCGCGCCACAGCAGGAAGAACGCGGGCATGGTACATCTCGCCGCCGTGGTCATACTCATCGCCAACATGGTGGTGCTGGTGCGCCTGGGCGTGCTGGGTGCGGTCGTGTCGCCCGCCGTGCTGAGCCACCTGCTGCCGCTGGTGGGCCTCGGGCTGCTGTTCGGTTTCCTCAGCATGCTGGCGGGCTGGCGCAAGCTGCAGGCCACCACTGAACTGCCCCTGCCGGAAACGACCAACCCCACCGAAATCCATACCGCCCTGGGCTTCGGCCTACTGTATGCAGGCGTGCTGCTGTGCTCCGCCTGGCTCACCGACATCGCGGGCAGCAAGGGACTGTATGCCGTGGCCATGGTCTCCGGCCTCACCGACGTGGACGCCATCACCCTCTCCAGCCTGCGCCTGCTGGACACCGGCAAGCTGAGCGAAGCCCAGGCCGTCACCGGCATCGCCCTCGCCTACATCGCCAACATGGTGTTCAAGTTCGGCCTGCTGCTGGTCATAGGCGGCAAGGAGCTGGCGCGCCACACCGCAATCAGCTTCCTGGCAATATGCGCCGGCGTGGCGCTGGGGCTGGTGTTTATCTGATTTCAGGGAGCGGCGCCATTCCTGCAATGCATCCGTACTACTACATCACCGTCCTGTCCAACTGGCTGCCCGGATATGACCGCTACCGGCGCGTCTATTCCAAGGCGAAAATTCCGCAGAGCACCTATCCCGGCCAGTTCTATCTGCTGTCGCAGGAATGCGACCCGAATATCGGCATGGACAAGGCGCAACGGCTGCTGCATAACCTCGGCATTTCCGGCAACGAGATCATCAGGATAGAGACGCGGCTGGGGCGCGACGCGGTGCGGAAGAATGTGCGCAACGGACTGGGATGGGTGGTAGACCGCTCCTTCATCGAGGTGGCGCAGGTGTACCGCCATAGCAGCGGCGGCTGGGCGCCCTGCGCGCCGGAAGACCTGACCGCGCTGTCCTTCAGGCTGCAGCACACGCAGCTCAAGGACTACGCGTCCCTGATCCCCCGCTCCCTGTCCTTCCTGCCCGTGGCCCACGCTTGCCAGGCGCGGTGCTGGTTCTGCTTTTCCAGCGCCTCGCTGTCCGCCGCACAACGCCCGCAAGCACTGGACCTGCAGGCACTGGAAACGGTCTGTGCCTTTGCCAAAAGCAGAGGCGCTGAGCGCTTTGTGCTCACCGGCGGCGGGGAGCCCGGCTTGCTGGCGTGGGATGATCTGGTGCGCACGCTGGAGACGGCCAGGAAGCATTTCGCCAAGGTGGTGATGATCAGCAACGGCCTGTTCCTGTCGCGGCACGCGGAACCAAGCCGGGCTCTGGCCGCGCTGGAAGCCGCGGGGCTGACCACGCTGTGCCTGTCGCGCCATGCGCCCGATGACGCGCGCAACCGGCAGATCATGGGGGTGGATTTGGGCACCGAGGCGGTCCTCGCGGAACTGGGGCATACCGGACTGCAGCCGCGCCTGGTATGCGTACTGCAGAAGATGGGCGTGCATGACCTGGAGTCCATCAGCGATTATCTGGACTACGCGGCGCGTCACCGCGTCTCCCAGGTCTGCTTTAAGGAGCTGTACATCGCCTCGACCCACGAATCGCTCTACGGCCATGCCAGCACGTACCGGGCGAGCGAGCACGGGCAGGTGCCGCTGAAAGTCGTGCTGGAAGCGCTGCCGCTCCTGGGATTCCGCAAGGTCGCCGAACTCCCGTGGGGCAGCCCGGTGTTCGTGGGAGACTGGCCCGGCGCGAACGGGTGCGCGATGCGCCTGCAGGTCGCGGCCTACACCGAGCCCAGCGTGGGCTGGGAGCGCTATCACGGCATCGCGCGCAGCTACAACCTGATGGCAGATGGCAAGTGTTACGCCACGCTGGAAGATCCGCACAGCGAAGTGAGGATAACCTGAATGGACATCGGCTACGATGAATTCCTGGCGCTGAAGGCGCGCCTGAAGGCGCAGGGCCGCTACCGGAACCATGCCGAGAACAACCTGTACGCCTGCTTTCCGGCAGAACTGCACATTCCCGCGCGGGTGACACGAGGACACCAGGAAGACCGCGTCTACCGCTGCCATCTGGTGGAGGACTACCTGTCCTTCATGAGCTGGCCAGCGGAATATCAGGCATTTGCGGGCGCGAGCCAAGGGGTGCGCCACAGCCTCACCGTGCTGTTCGAGCATTTCAGGAATGACCGCTGGCTGCTGCCGCAGGATGTGTATCCGTTCTATCTCCGGGAGGCCGCAGGCCGGGGCCTGGCCTGCACCACCTATCCCACGCTGAACGAGCCCTTGCACTTTGCTGGCGTGGACCCATCGATACGCATCATGCTCTCGATCTACCCCCTGAAGCCCAAGGGCGTTTACTGGACCGAGGCGGAACAACAGGCCTGCGAGCAGTGGCTAGGCGGCGGCCCCGATCGCATCCTGATCCTGGATCTCGTGTACCACACGCAGCGCACATTGCCTGCCGGGCTGAAGCGGCTGTACCAGACCAATCAGGTGATACTGCTGCACTCGCTATCCAAGATGTTTCTCCTCCCCAGCCATTTCGGCGTGTGCCTCCTGCCGCACACGGCGCTGGGGCGCGAGCTGCGCGAGCGGTTCAAGGCGCTGCCCAAGGACGAGACGCGGCTCAAGGCGGCATTCAACGCACTCCACGATTTTCAATGGGTGCACGACCGGGTCAGGCAACAGCTGTGGAACTGGCATGTGGAGCGCATCGCGCCCGCCTTCCCCTGGGGCAACGATCCGCGCCAGCCGCTGTACCTGTTCTATTCCCCGCATTCATTCGAGTACTGGCTGAACGAACGCGGCGTCCTGGCCATCCCCGAATCGGTGTTCGGCGGCAAGGCCAATGGCAGCGTGCTGAGCAGCCTGCCGGATGGCAGACCGGCAGGCTCCCCCTGACGTGTGCCCCGCTGACGCGCCCCGACGCGCTGGACTGCACATCATGCGGCGCAGTCTCGCCGCCCTCTTCAGTAAACACAGGAGGGCATCATGGAATCATCTGGTTCGTACTGGTGGGTCTGATTGCGGGCTGGCTGGCGGGAAAGCTGGTGCGCGGCGGCGGCTTCCGCGTGATCGGCGACATCGCGGTCGGCAGGGTGGGCGCAGTGCTCGGCGGGTACCTGTTCCGCTTTATGGGTCTCCGTCGGCGGCGGCCTGTTCGCAAGCATTGCGGTTGCCACCATCGGCGCAGTGAATCTTATCGTGCTGCTCCGGGTCACCAAGCGGGCCTGAGACTGAGGCACCCGGCAACGTGCGGGCGCAGCGTGCAGCCGCGCCTGCGGACTCCATGCGCTCAGCGCGCTGGCGGCTTGGCCCCCTTGCCGCACAGTTTCAGATTGAACCACGTTGCCTGGGCAACCGGGAGATAGGCATCCAGATCGGCAGGCGGCAGGCTCAATTCCTGCTCGTTGGTTTCGCGGGCGCCGATGGTGTCCCTGAGGATGGCGAGGCACGCATCCTTGTGCCCCAGGTGATACTGGGTAACCGCCAGATCGTTGCGCACCTTGTCTATCTCCACCCAGTTCAGGAACTTGCCGCACCGCTGATAGAAAGCATCGAGCGTATCGTAGGCATGGTGGTAATCTTTGGCGCGGTACTGGCTCGCGAAACCGGCGCGCTGTTCCGCGCGTTCCGCAGGCTTGCAGCCGGGGGGCGGCGCCAGGTAGTCGCCCTCGAACCAGGCCCGCGCCCCGCAAAAGGCGCGGCACGCATCGCCGGTTTCTGCGCTCACGGAATATCCCGCGGGCACCGCCCTGAATGAAATCACGCATGGCGCTTCGCCTGCTGCCGCACCTTCCTCATCGGTGTAGCCCTTGTCGCCCTTGATCTTCCCGCTCAAGTCGCACATGTGGGCGTTCGCGCCTATGGATTGTATCTCGAAAGACAGGGCGCCGCCCTGGCTGTTGCGGACGGACAGCGTCCCCCATCCCTGTGGCGTCTCGTATTCGCCGGGCGCGGGAGTCTCGGCCCGCGCAATGGACGCCGTTGCCAGCGCGGCGATGCACAAGATGAATGACGGAAATGAAAAAGACATTTCTCCCCCCCGGGTGCGGCAAAAGTGCGGCAAAATTGCCGGTCTGCGCAGCGATGGTATTACGCACGCTGCCGCTTTGTCCAATGCGGCGCGCGCATCCCCGGCCCTTGGCGCCAGACGCACGGCGCCCGCGGAAGTTCTTCCCCTTTCATCCGCGCCGCCTTCTGCCCATCCACAGCGAGCCTTCCACAAAGCCGATGCCCAACGTTGGGGATAAAGCCCCGCATCATGGAAATAAGCCCCATGAACAGCCATGGACAGGGGTGCTGGCGCCCTCTCGAACACAGGCCCTGAACATAGTGAGCGGCCCGTAGACCGCGTGGGACGCGAGCACCCCGAGCAGCACCCAGCCCATACATGCGCGCCCGGCGCGGGGCGCAGCAGGCCGGCAGACCTTGGCGGCGATGGTCCTACTGTAGAGACCGCATTGACGGACGCAGCGCCCGCTAGGATACTCCCCCCCCGGCTTCGGGATCCGCCCCCACTCCGGCCGCCACTCTGAAGGAACGCCCCATGCTGCAGATGCCTGACCCGGCACCGCGCCGGCTGTTGCCCTGGTTCGACTTCGTGCCGCACGCGGCCTCCCTCATCGCAGTGGCCGTGGGCACGCTGGCGCTGGCCGGATGGCTGCTCGACGTGACGGAACTCAAGAGCGCGCTGCCCGGCCTCACCGCGGTGAAGGCCAACACGGCCGTGGCCTTCGTCCTGTCGGGCATCGCCCTGCTCGGGATGGCAAGCCGCCCGCGCCGCTCGCTCCGCATCGCCGCGCAGACCTGCGCGGGTTTGGTGCTGGCGCTCGGCCTGCTGACGATTGCGGAAGGCCTGAGCAGCGCAGACTTCGCCATCGATCAGTTGCTGGTCCGCGACGTGACCAGCCTGCCGGGCGACATTCCCGGGCGCATGGCCCTCGCCACGGCAATCAGCCTTGCCGCCCTGGGCGCCGCGCTGCTGCTGGGCCTGAGGAATGCCCGCCTCGTCGTGGCGATCCACTTCCTGGCCGCCATCCCCCTGGTCCTCGGCAGCTCCGTACTCATCGGCTACGCTTATGACGTCGAGGCTTTTCTGCGCGAGCGCCTGGATTACACGCCCATGGCCCTGCCCACTGCGGCGGTCCTGGTACCGCTGGCATTCGGGGTCGTGACTGCCCGCCCCGCTTACCCCTTCCCCCGCTTCGTGACCAGCGCCAATGCGGCGGGCGTGATCGTGCGCCGGCTGCTGCCCGCAACCGTGCTTTACACCCTCCTCATCGGCTGGCTGGTCGAGCGCGCCTATCACATCGGCCACCTGGACGGAACCGTCACCCTGGTGCTGTTCATCGCAGCCAGCATCACCGGCCTCTCCGGCCTGATCGTGTGGGGGGCGCGCACCCTGTACAACGCGGCCATCGAGCGCGAGCGCGCGGAGGACGAACTGCGCGCCGCATCGCACTACGCGCGCAGCCTCATCGAGGCCAGCCTCGACCCGCTGGTGATGATCAGCCCCGACGGCAAGATCACCGATGTCAACGAAGCTGCCGTCCAGGCCACCGGCGTTCCGCGCGACGTGTCGTTCGGCACAGACCTCGCCGATTACTTCACCGAACCCGTGCGGGTGCGCGAAGGCATCCACCAGGTGCTTGCCAAGGGCTTTGTCACCGACTTCCAACTCACCCTGCGCCATGTGTCGGGCTCTGTGATGGAGGTGTTGTGCAATGCCAGCCTGTACCGCAACTCGGACGGCGAGGTCGCCGGCATATTCGCCGCAGCGCACGACATTACCGAGCGCAGGAAGATCGAAGAGGCGCTGCGCGCCAGCGAGGAACTGTTCCGCGCCTTTGCCGACGCGACCTCGGAAGGCATGCTGATACACGAGCACGGCCGGGTGGTCGAGCTCAACCGCCAGATGGAGGACATACTGCGGCGCCCGCGCAGCGAGGTGCTCGGCGTGCCCCTCCTCAACTTCCTGGTTCCGGCATCTCTGGAGCTGATGAGCCGGCGCGTGCAGACTCCCGAGGACACCCGGATAGAACTGGCCTTCATCCGGCCGGACGGATCGGAAGTCTACGTTTCCAGCCTCGCCCATTCCTGCGTGTACCAGGGGCGCCCCATGCGGGTGGCGGCCTACCGCGACATCACGCAGGAGAAACGCGCGGAAGAGGCGCTGCGCAGCGCGGGCCAGTACAACCGCAGCCTGATCGAGGTGAGCCTGGATCCCCTGGTCACCATCAGCCTGGACGGCAAAATCATCGACGTGAACGAGGCCACGGCAGCGGCCACCGGCGTTCCGCGCAGCGTGCTGACCGGCAGCGATTTCTCGGTGTGCTTCACCGATGCGGAGCAGGCCAACGCCGCCTACCGGGAAGTGTTCGAGAGAGGCTTCATCAAGGACCATCCGCTCAGCCTGCGCCACGTTTCGGGCAGGGTGACCGATGTGCTGTGCAACGCCGCCATCTTCCGCGATGCCAAGGGCAGCATCGCAGGTGCCTTTGCCATCGCGCGCGACATCACCGAGCGCAAGAAATTGGAGCGCGAGTTGGAGCGCCAGGCGCACATCGATCTGCTCACCGGCCTCGACAACCGCCGCTTCTTCATGGAGCTCGCGGAACAGGAGCTGGCGCGGGCCAGGCGCCACAACGAGCCGCTGTCGCTGCTGATGATGGACCTCGACCATTTCAAGGCGGTGAACGACACCTACGGCCACCCGGCCGGCGATACCGTGCTGCAGAAACTCGCCGATGTGTGCCGCTCCACCTTTCGCGAGATCGACATCGTCGGGCGCCTGGGCGGCGAGGAGTTCGCCGCACTGCTGCCGGAAACCGCCCCGCAACAGGCGGTCGAGGTGGCCGAGCGCCTCCGCCACGCGGTGGAACGGGCCGAGGCACGGCTGGAGGACGGCAAGGTCCTGCACTTCACCGTTTCCATCGGCGTCGCGCGCGTCGAGGCGGAGGACGAAAAGATCAACGGCGCCCTGAAGCGCGCCGACGCCGCGCTCTACCAGGCCAAGAGCGGCGGGCGCAACCGCGTGTGCCTGGCAGAAAAAAAAGCGGCATGATGAGTCAAGCGCCCTTCATGCGGGCCGCCTTCTGCCCATCCACAGCAAGCCTTCTGCAAAGCCGATGCCCAGCGCCATGTTGGGCAAGAAGCCCAGCATCAGGGAAAAAAGCGCCATGAACAACGCCATGGACGGGGGCGCCGTCCCCCTTTCGAACAGCAGGCCCTGAACATAGGTGAGCAGCCCGTAGACCGCGTGAGACGCAAGCACCCCGAGCAGCACCCAGCCATAAACGCGCCACCTGCGCCCGGCGCGCGCCGCGCGCAGAAACGGCCCGCCCACGGCCAGCGCCGCGATGAGCGCAGCCGCGCCCGCCAGCGCGACAAACCAGAACTCGGCCTGCTCCGGGTGTGTCAGCACCCTGAGCAGGCCGCTGAAGCCCATCAGCACGAAGAACCCCAGGGAGGCCGTGCCCATCCCGGCAACACAGAAATAGGCATAGGCGGCAACACGTTTCTCGATGGCTAAGTCAGCGGATTGCGGATTATGCCCGGGCAAGGCTTGGGCTGCGGTTTGCGGGCTATTCATGGGCTCCCTTTCATCGTGGTTGAAGACGCTGACATGGTGCGCCCGTCCTGTGTGGGGACGATGGGGCCGTGTGTGGTGAATGTGTGACGCGGGGGCTAAAAGGAAATACGGCGGAAGGCTCGCGCCATTCCGCCGTATCCGGGTGCTGCGGATTATTCCGCGTCGCGGTAGATCACGTTGTCGTACAGCACCTGTGCCACGATGAGCGCCAGCATCGCCACCGATGCCGCGCTGGCGGCACCGGGATGATGGCCGACGCCGCTCACGCCCAGGAAATAGCTGATCGCGCCCAGCACCATGTAGAGTGCGGCGGTCAGGCCGCCCGCGGCCAGCGTCGGCAGCACGCGCCCTGCGGCGGCAACCCGCGGATACCTGAAGGCGAATGCGGCCACAATCGCACCGGCAGCCAGCGTGCCCAGCACGGTCAGCAGCGCGCCATATTCGCCCGCCTCGGCGGAAGTACTGGCCAGCTGCGCGAAACCGCAACCCGCCAGCAACGTGCCCACCAGGGAAATGGCCATCAGTTTGGTATACCAGCAATTCTCCGGGCCGACCTTCCTGTCGCCATACAACACCGCGCGCAGCGCAATGCCGAGCCACACCAGGAACAGGCCATCTATTACGTAGTACATAAATACCTTCTTTCAAGAGTTGAACATTACCGCAATGCGCGAACGATGCTTCCGCATCATACGCATTGCACGGAAAATTCTATCCGAATAGCCCGCGCGCCTCGTGTCATGTCGTGCAGGCGCAACAGGGAATTGCACAATCCGCGAGGGTGCGGTAGTGGTCGCAGGGGACATGGGCCGCGCCGGGTTATTTCTGCAGGGGTTCTTGTCGGCGCCTTCGGTCGACGCGGTTCATTTCATTCACCGCAGCCCCCTGACTTTAGGAACTCATTGCTCGATCGTTAATTGCCTGCCGCCATCGGGCAACTGGCCGCCAATGCAGTAGTTCAGCGAATACGCGAAACGCATCGTCAGGGCGGATTGGGCTGTACGGCCGTCCGGCAGTGCAGTCAATTCTCCGCCTTGCATCAGCGTTACCTTATAGCGGTTGCACTGGCGCTGAAATAGCGAGCTTTCCCGGTTGACGCTTACTTTAACCGGCTTTACCGGATTGAAGTTCGGCGAGAGGCTTTTGCCGCCGGAGGTAATGACCATCACGCCATTTGCCTCGCCCCGTTCGTGCGCGCTTTCAAACAATTCCTTGAGCGTATCGACCGGCAGTTCGGGCTCTTTGGCAACAGGCTGCGGGGGAGCGGCTTCGGCGACAGGGAGTCTTTCGGGAATTGCGTTCCGCGGCTGCTCGACTACCTGGCGGGCCTTTGGTTCGGCAGCACGCTCGTGATAGGCATTAAGCGCATATCGCACCGCGCCAAATGTGAGGACAGCCACCATCGCCACAAGTATTTTGGCTGTTGTCGAATCGGAGCCTGACCAATCTGGCGTTGGGTCCGGGATCGATTGCATGTTCTTCCCGCGAGAAGCATTCTGCAATGCGTCATTTTGCAGTTTGGCGAATTTTTCGTAGGCAATGCCGCACGCAGGACATTGCCAATCCGGGGCGGTGTCTGCCGCTGCGCGTTGATATGAGCATTCTGGACAAACCACGTTCATTCGATCCTTGTTCATTCGATCCTTTCTTTGCGACCAAGTGCCTTTGCCGTCTGCAATCAATGAGGCCCGGCTCGGCTGATTGGATTCCATTACGTTTCGTCCGGGCCTGCGCTTGCTCAATGGCGTCTCATGCTACAGTAGGGCGCGTACCACGCGCCTTGCTCTTCCAGGCGGCCAGCAAGCGCAGCCCGATACAGCTAGCGAAATCCGGGCGATATTTCGAAGGTTAACGCTCTCTGATTCCAGCGCATTACACCCGGCTGCGCTCCTCTGCAACCACGGCTATGGCTTGCCACCCAGCCTCAGGCGCAGCGAATCATTCTTGTTCGCATCGTGTAGTCGTAAACACGCCAGCCCTGTGACGTCTGTACCATTCTGTAATCGAACCGGTGCGTCGTCGTCGCTCCGCGCGGACCCCTGAATTTGACCCGCACCAGGTTCTTCTCGTCCATCGGCGAGATTTTCAGATCATCGGCCGCGTCATCCTGCGAGTCGAAGATATAGTCGAAATCCGGCGTGCACATGTCCTGGATTTTGTCCTCGCATTCATCGCCCTTTCTGATCAGCCTGGCCAGACCGGGCTCGAAGTATTTTTCCAGTTCCGGCATCCCCTGGTGCAGCAGCTAAATCACGTCATGGTCAAAGGCACCGCTGCCAATCGCCTGCCAGGCGTAATCGCGGTATAGCCGCTTTACCGTATTTTCCGGTTTGTCCGAGGCCTGGCCGGCCGGTTGTCCGGCCTGCGCAGACGCGGCGCACAGCGCCGCGATCAATAACGTCAACGCGGGAAATAGCCGCGCCGCAGTCAATACAATTCGCATATTTCCCCTAAGACATTCGGCTGCAAAGATTTGTGTCGCACATCAGTCTCTCCGCTGCCCGCGGCCGATTATTGCGGCGACAGCCCCTCACCGGTCGACGCTGAAAATTTCGCTGCCCGGACAACGCAGTCCGGCAAGTGGCATCTCCACAAACTTACTGCGCTTCTCATCGACCTTCCACGCAGCCCTGACTGAGGCTTCCATCCCGCCTTTATTCTCCGCAACACCATAGATGTATTCCGGCACATCCCTTCCATCGACCGAACAATACCCGCCGAACGCCGGAGTGTCTTTATTGTGCTCGGGGAACAACAGCACGTCGCGGATGATGCCCCGCTGATGCAGAAGAAAATATTCCTTCCCGCATATCCTCCAGGTACTCACGAAAATGCGGTCCGAGACCTCATCTCCGCCCAGATTCTGCAGGCCAATATCCTTGTGCCGGCTTTCCGTAAGGCGCACTTTCTCTTTCTTGGCGGACTTGCCCATCAGCACCTTGGGGATGTCCGCTCCGCAACGGACCGCGCTGAACTCATCGCCCGCCCATGCTGCGCCGGCGCATTGGAATAACAGAAAAAGCAAAATGTGTTTTTTCATCGCGCCCCGGTCCTTAGGTCACTCGCAGTATGCGTTCATTGACACCGACGACGATGCCAAGCGTCGCCCATTGTGACGGCGCGGCTTGGCAGCGTCAATGCCAAGAGTAGCACACTGCAATCAGAGGGGATTGAATCGATACGTCACAAATTTGGCATCCCTTCTCTGAAATGCAGGCGGCGTATCCTGATTTTGCTGATATTCGGAAACCCATCGCTTCTGTTTGGCGTTATATACCTGGATATGGCCGTGAATCTCCGCTGCCTTTGGATTCTTTGGGTCCCGGGGAGTGACGGCGCCATATATCCTGATGTCCCCGTCTTGCGGTTCGTAGGCGTCCATGCTGATTGGCTCATAGCCGTTCTTCTGCAATTCCGGCCCCCAATCCTTGACCGAGCCTGATTGCCGTTCGTCAAGGCTTCCCCCCAATGCCTCGAAATGCTTCCTGAAATATATACCGCATTTTTCATTCGCGCCCTGGCCAGCACCTTTCCACATCGCGTCCGAAAGTCTGTCCGCGCCGATCTTGCGCAACCGCAACCACTTCATCGCGTGATCGGCGATGTATTGTCCGGTAATATTCTGCTCTTCGTCCGGCGTGAGCGGCACACCCTTTCTCGCCTCCACTTCGGCGATGGCCTTTCTCACACCAGCCTGGAGTTTCGCCAGTGCTTCGGCTTCCTTGCTGCCCGGTTCGCCTTTCACGCCGAACATGCGCACAACGGCATGCAGCCTATCGGCGCCGCTTTGAGCCGCCGGGCCGTTTTCGCCCTCGGCGGGCGCACCTTCATTTTCCGGCCCGTCATCCCCATCACCGTCGTCCTCGACTTCCCCTTCATCCTGATCTTCAGGCGGACTCTGCGTCTTGTCCGTGCCTTGTCTTTCCGCCGGATAGACCTTGTCCGCCATATCCCGCTGCGACATGGGTTGGGTGGGATTGGTGTCGGATGCGCCCTCCTGGGCGTCCCCGGCTTCGGGGCCTCCCATTACGGCGCCTTGCCGGTCGTCCTCCGGATAAAGCTGGTCGGCCATGCTGGAAAAAGAACTGCGCTGCGCGCGACTGCGCTTGGCGGTGTAAGCCATGTCATCCTCCTGGGTTAAATGCAGGGATTCTTGCGCTCCAGACGCGCATTAAGGGCACGGTGCAGACCTATCTGTTCTGCCAGGTTACAGGCAACCGCTTTTCCATTAGCATTTTTTGCCTGCTGACGCCGTGCGCCAGGGCAGTCGCCGCATGGCTTTCAGACACGATAACAAAAGGGGGGAACATGGCTGGAACGTCGGGGAGCATCAAGAGCGCCAATGCGTATGCTAACAACTCGGTGGCCTTCATCGCATGGGTGCCCAACGGAAAGATCAAGGATTGTCTCGGGTTCGAGATCACGCGCATCTACGAAGACGGCACGGAGCGCGTGCTGGCGGCCTGGGTGCCATTCGAAGGCCAGGACAACAAAGACTGGAAGCCGCAGGATACCGGGGTGTGGCCGGTGCAGAAGTTCTGGTGGCGCGACCTGACGGCACGCCAGCGCCGCGACACCGCCGCGCTGCGCCCGGGCGAAGACACGGTGAAGTACCGCATCCGCCCGGTGGGCCGCGCGGCGCCCGGGCTGGTGCCGGTGAAGCCCGGCGCGCCGGCGACTTATAGCGGCACCCCGGTTGCGCTCGCCTACCTGGACGATGGCATCGAGACCAACCCGGTGACGCTGACTGCCGATTTCGGCCCGATCAAGGCGGTGTTCAACAACGGCATCCTGTCCTCGCAGTGGCTGGTGCACGCGATGCGCGATACGCTGAAGCAGCAGCCGACCAAGGACAACCTGAAGAGGGAAGTCAACAACCCTAGGAGCCCGATCCGCAACTACCTGGCGGGAGACCTGCCGGAATTCATGGCGGACATATTCTCGCGCGTTGATCAGGGCGGCAACCTGTATCTCGCGCTGTACGAACTGACCGATCCCTACCTGGTGAGCCTGATCAAGAAGTATGCGGGCAAGGTGCACCTGATACTGTCCAACACCGGGATGAACAAGGACAGCAAGGAATGGGACACGGAAAACGCCCCGTTCCGCGAGGACCTGAAGCGCGCGGGCCTCGCCGAGATGCACGACCGCATGTTCAACAACAACGCGCACATCGGCCACAACAAGTTCGCGGTATACGTGGATGGCAACGGGGTCGCGCAGGCGGTGTTCTCGGGCAGCACCAACTGGACGCCGAACGGGCTGTGCGCCCAGAGCAACAATGGCTTCCTGGTCGAGTCGCAGGACATCGCGGGCCAGTACCTGGGTTACTGGAACGACCTCAAGACCGACAACGGCGCCTTCGTGGCTCCCGACCCGATGTCGGCCAGCACCGGCAATGCCCAGGGCAAAGCGCTGCGCGCGGCCAATGCCCAGCCGCTCAGCGCCGTTCTCATGGAGAACTCATGGGCGCTGCGCCTGTGGCGCTCACCCAACACGCCGCAGAAGACCAAGCCCAAGGACCCGGTCATCCCGCCGGACATCCAGGAAATCTACGACCTGATGGGCCGCGCGCAGAAGGCCATCTTCTTCGCGGTGTTCCTGCCGGGAATGAAGGGCACCACCAGCATCGTCGAGGAAGCCATCAGGCTGTCCAAGGAAAACCCAGACCTCATTGTATATGGCGCAATCAGCGCCGCGATGGCGATGCCGAACTACATCAGCGCCCAGGACCAGAAAGCTGCCGGGGGCGCGAAGCAGAAGCAGCCCACGCTGTACGAGGACGGCCGGGTGCATATCGTGCTGGCCAGCGCGATCACCAAGGGCGATGCCGTCGGCGACTTCGAGCAAGAGCTGCTGAGCGCGGGCAACGCGATCATCCACGACAAAGTCGTGGCGATAGACCCGGTCTCGGACGAATCCGTGGTGGTCAGCGGCAGCCACAACCTGGGCTACAAGGCATCCTATGCCAACGACGACAACCTGATCGTGGTGCGCCGCAACCCGAAGCTGGCACAGGCCTACGCGGTCCACATCCTCGACCTGTACGACCATTACCGGTTCCGCGCCGTGCAGGCGGAACGCAGCAGGAGCGGCAACGCTGCCACCAGCGGCTTCCTCAAGGCGGACGACAGCTGGCAGAAGCAGTACGCCAACGGCTGCGGCGACCTGGTCGAGTACTTCGGGAACGCCCAGAAATAGCACGGCATGGCAGCTGGCTCCCGCCCCCGGAAGCCAGCCGCGCGCCCCCGCCCGGCTCGATGCGCCGCCCACGCGCGAAGCCTAAGCCCGGTCTGGCGTGCCGCATTGCCGTTCCGGGCCGCCCCCCTGCCATGGCTATCTGGTCACGCCAATCTGGCATAACATCCCAACCTGACATATCATTCCACTTTGGCCGAGTCCGGCAACGGCTCGCGCACCCCGAATAACACCCGGGCCGGATCAGACCCGGCCCGCCATTGTCACCGTTGAGGAGCTGTAAACGTGCAGAAGCAACCCGGCCTATACGAAGTGCCAGCCGCCAAGCTGCACTACACCCATGAAGGGCTGGGCGCACCCAGCGAACTGGGCGAGGCTAGAGTCGTCAGCACCTTGTGGGGCAAGGCCAAAGTCCGCGTCGTGCACGGCGACGCGGGCAATTCCCGCTGGATCTGGGTTCTGGCCGTGGTAGCGCTTGGGGGCGGCGCGGCGCTCTGGTTCCTGCTCAACCGGGCGCCCGCCCCGGCAGCCAACGTCGAAACGCCGCCCGCAGCCGGAACCCGGGGGCCGGACGTGGGGCAGCAGATCCCCATGGACGCGTATAATCCTCCTGTCCAGAGTACGCCTGTGGCGAATTCCACCGTCCCGGTTGCCCCGGCACCGGATGGCACCGCGCCGGACGCTCCGGCCCAGAATGCCCCCCAAAACCAGAACGCGCCAGCCGCTGCGGCCGCGCCAGTGACCGCCGTGCCGCCCGCAACTCAGCCCCCGGCCAAGCCCAGAGCTGAAAAAGCGGCGCCTGACAAACAGCCGCCAGAGAAAGCCTCAGACAAGCCAGCGTCCGAGCAGAAGCCCGCCAATCCGGACAGGCCGAGAAAGCCTGAGGCTGCCGATGGCAGCGCCCCGCCCCGCCATGCACAGCCCGCGAAGCAGGCACCGAAGCAGGCTGACGACGCGCCGGTCGCCATACCGGTTCCCCCGAAGCCAGGACCGCAATCCACCCTGCAGATCACCCGTAGCGCAGACCCGGCAGCGCCCGCCAATACGGCAGCGCCCGCGGCAAGAACGCCTGCTGCCGCTCCCGCGCCGGAAAGCACGGGAGCCGCGCCGCCCGCGAGCCCCCAGGGGGATGGAACCGGCGCGCAGCCTTGAAGGTCATACACTTGTTGAATATGCGGTGTGGTAGAATTTGCCGTAATTAGCTTCATATCGAGTCCGGCCGGTGAAGGTGCCTGGCGGCTCCCATAATTAGATCTCCAAGGGAAAACGCATGGACAGGACAGTGAAAATTCCGGCTTATACCGGACAGGTTCCCCCGACCCTCGCACAGGACAATCTGACCAAGGAGCAGAAGCTCGCGCTCGAACTTGCCACGCGCAACACGCAGCTTGAAGAAGAAAGAACCCGCGCGGCGGAGCACATCAAGACCATCGAGCAGCTGCGGGAAAAGCTCAACCAGGAGCAGTCCAACTCGGCGGCGCTGACATTGAAGGTCGCCAATCTCGAAGGCAAGGTGGATGAGCTGAACAAGGTACTCGACAAGATCGCAGGCATCGCCGCTGCACGCAAGGCCACCACTCCCGCGCCCTGAAACCAGGCGCGCATCAAACCGCCGGGGCACGCACCCGCCGGCCCGCCCCCCTCCCCGCTGCTTGAATAACCCGTTACTTGAACAATAGGGTCACGCCGATCAGGTTGGTTCGGACGGATGACGTCCTGGACCCGAGGCCGACCGAGAAATGCTGCGCGCCCAGGCGCACCGCGGTGTTTTTCACCTGCAGCTCCACCCCGCCGCCATAGGTGAGGTTGGCGTTGTTGGCGATGCTTGAGGAAAGCACGTCGGCCGCGCCCGCCTTGCCATACAGCACAATGCCGCTGCTGCCCAGGGGCAGCAAGCCCACCGCGCACAGGTCAACCTCCGCATTCGCCGAGTATGGGCCGCTCCTGCCGAAATAGCCGCCCTGTATCTCGAAACCGTAGTACTTTCCCGGATAGCGCGCCGAGAGCAGGCCGGTGATGCCTGCCGAATTGTTCTTTACGCCATTAAACGTGGAACGCGCCGCATTCAGCGACGCGCCGGTATAAACCTCGACCGCATCCTCCGCCCGCGCAGCCCGCGCCACGCACAGCGCGCCCAGCAACATCCAACCTATTCTTTTCATACGCACACCGACTGTTGTCAAATCTCCATCCCCAATCCGGGCCGCCCCCGGCGCCGGGTCCGGCTAAAACTTCTCGATGGGGAAGTGATAATAAAGCGCATTCAGATAGCGCGCCACCGCCGCAACATCATCATTCCCCCACCCCAGGCCGGAAAGCTTCTGCCAGCGCCGCACCTCGGCGCGCAGGCTGCTCCAGTCCCGCACCAGCCTCTTCTCGCGCCAGTGCACCTCCGAGGTGTGGCAGGCAACGCAGTGCGTGGAGTACAGCAGCTCCCCGCGCGTCGCATCGCGCGGCTGCGCCAGCGCGGGCGCGGCCGGATATGCCAGCAACGCAAAGAGCAAGGCAAGCACATGGCTGCGCGGCATGTTGTCCCCTCGGTATGGCAAGCGGGCCCAGTATACGCCCGCGCAGCCGGGCGGGCCAGTACAGCATATACCCCAGCACCGGAATACCGCGCCCCTCATGGGTTGATGTTTTTCCGTTCTGCGCCCAAAATGCAGGGGCAAGCCGGCAATCGCGCCGGTCCATATTTCTTGAGGTCGCCAATGGGGGCAAAAAAATGGCTGGCTGACAAAGCTGTCAGCCTGGTCATCATCATCGTCACGCTTTACTTCGTCATGTCGCTGGGCGTGACCTGGTTCAAGCTGACGGGACAGATCGTCGAGGGCGAGCGCATGTATTTTGACCTGATGACGCCGGGCTGGGCTGGCCTCATCACGTTTCAGGCTATCTGCGCCGCGCTGATCGCGGCCGGTTTCTATTTGCGCCGCTTGCTGCGCAGGGGCGGCAGGCAACCGCAATAGCGGGCGCATCACGCCCGGGATAACACGGCCCGG
>Ga0316628_100001396_pt1 | contig 17056 bp, 16 predicted proteins | sample OWC_Aug_M2_C1_D5_FD_207648 | JGI IMG/M metagenome (GOLD analysis project Ga0316628, IMG submission 207648) | Wetland soil microbial communities from Old Woman Creek delta, Ohio, United States - OWC_Aug_M2_C1_D5_C | ecosystem: Environmental > Terrestrial > Soil > Wetlands | place: USA: Ohio... | reverse complement strand
ATATCCGGGAAATTTGCACCCCTTTTCTGGCTTCACTTTGTTTTATGTTTTGTGATTCCATTACCGATTCTTGCTATCAGGAAATATCGAACGATTCGAGGAACGGTGATCGCCTCAATCTCTATCGTTTTGGGAATGTGGCTGGAACGGTTTGTGATCATCGTTCCTACTTTAACCAGACAGAGGATGCCTGTCGCTGGAGCCTATTACATTCCCACTTGGGTGGAATGGTCTATTCTAGCAGGTTGTATCTCCTTATTCATGCTCCTCTACACCCTCTTTACAAAAGTTTTTCCCATCGTTCCCATCTGGGAGATCAGAGAAGGTAGGGAGATGGCAGTGACGGTGGTTTCAGAAAGAATCAAATCCTACCTTCCGGATCAAGAAAGGGTCGAATCTCATTAAGAAGAAAATTGGATGAACACAGTCTTCATAGAAAAGTGATAAACCTTAGATTGTTGAATCACGGGACCATTTCCCATAGGATCTGATGAATCATTTAGGTCAGGGCAAAATGAGAGAGGGAAAAGTTTACTTAGTGGGTGCAGGTCCAGGTGATCCTGGTTTAATGACCATTAAGGGATTGGATTGTTTGCGACAGGCTGATGTTGTGATTTATGATCGACTTGTTGATGAAAATATACTCAATGAAGCTCGCCCCGAGGCAGAAAAAATATACGTAGGGAAAGCGTCAAGCCATCATACCTTAGAACAGGGGATGATCAATCACCTGCTTATCCAAAAAGCTCGTGATGGTAAGGTGGTTGTCAGGTTAAAAGGTGGCGACCCCTTTGTTTTAGGACGAGGTGGCGAAGAAGCAGAGGCATTGGCTGAAAACCATATTCCCTTCGAAGTCGTGCCAGGGGTGTCGTCCGCTGTGGCAGTACCTGCCTACGCCGGTATCCCAGTGACTCATCGAGGAGTCGCTTCTTCCTTCACCGTTGTTACTGGGCACAAGGCTTCGGAAAGGGGCGAACCCCTTATTGCCTGGGATAAATTATCTACAGGCACGGATACTCTGGTCATCTTGATGGGAATAGGGAATTTAGCCTATGTGGTAGACCAACTGGTAAAAAATAATAAACCCTCGTCTACTCCTGTTGCCGTCATTACTCATGGGACGACCGGCCATCAACGATGTGTAACGGGAACGCTCCAAGATATCATTTCAAAAGTAAAGTCAGAAAACCTTCACCCCCCTTCCGTTGTAGTCGTAGGAGATGTGGTTCAACTTCGCAAATACTTACGTTGGTTTGATAAGTGAGACACGAAACCGTTCATGTGAAGAGATGAAAAGAAGAAAGTCTGACCCCCCCGTCTATTATCCCCTCATGTTGAACCTACAAGGTAAGAAATGTGTTGTCGTTGGGGGTGGCCACGTTGCCCTCCGGAAAGTCAAAATGCTTTTGGACTGCGGAGCAGATGTTACGGTTGTTAGCCAAAAACCTCATCTTGGCATGGCAAAGTTATTTGAGAAGAAAGCCATTCGTCTGATTCATCGAGACTATGAAGTTGGAGACCTGATGGATACAACCCTTGCTGTTGCAAGCACGGATGTGAGGGAGATAAATCGGACCGTGGCTCATGAGGCAAAAAGATTAGGTATTCTTGTGAATGTAGTAGACGATCCCCGGTTGTCAAGTTTTATACTCCCCTCTTTTTTCCGGCGTGGAAATTTAACAATTGCTGTCTCGAGCGCAGGGAAAAGTCCAGCCCTTGTCAGAAAAATTCGATCAAACCTTGAAAAAAGTTTAGGAAAGGAATACACCACATTACTATCATTAATTAGTGAGGTCAGATCTACCTTGAAAAAAAGAGGCTGCGTGGTGGATGGAGAGACCTGGCAGGAGGTCCTTGATTTAGAATCAATGATCAGATTAATACAGAAAGGGCAGCGGGAAAAGGCAAAGATTGTTTTACTCAACAAATTAAAAGCCTATAGCGGAGGGTTAAATCATAGGAGGACTTTGGGAAAAAAGAGACATTTTGAATAGAGTCATTTATCATATCCTGCCGATTATTTCTATGGGTTTGGCAATGATTGGTCCTATTGTCCTATCATAAAATCTACCAAAGTATTCTTGCTACGGGTCCTGAAGTTAGCTATAATTCCAACAATTTCAAATCGAATTGCGGCACTGTGACACGAAAAGGGAGATAATTTTACAGCTATGCATTTCATAAAAAAGATGGAGAGCTAGATGAAAAAGGGAGCTTTATTGTTCTTAGCTTGTCTGTTGTTCTCTGCTGCGATTACCCAAGCGCAGCCTGTCCGGATTGCTTATCTCCAAAGCGATATCCATCAACTTCCCTGCTGGGTGGCTTTGGAAAAGGGATTCTTTGAGAAAGAGGGAGTGAAGGTGGAAGTGGCAGGTATCTTCAAGGCTGGACCGGAATTGATGAGTGCCTTTGCTGCCGGAGCCCTGGACATGGGTTATGTGGGAGTAGCACCCGCCACCACTGCCGTGGCGAACAAAACAGCCAGAGTAATCGTATTAGCTCAGGTCAATACCGAAGGGTCAGCCATCGTTGTCAAAAAGGATGGGAAGGTTCAAAACATTCCAGAATTGGTTAATAAGAGTGCTGCTGTTCCTGGACATGCGACGGTACAAGATTCTCTTTTTCGTAGGGCCTTGTTAAAATTCAAGATCCAGCCAGATCAGGTCAAAATAATGGTCTTGAAGCCTCCCGAAATGATTGGAGCATTGAGAACCGATCAGATCGATGCGTTTATTGCCTGGGAACCCTATCCAGCGAAAGCACTCACCATGGGAGTGGGGAGAATACTCGCTTTTTCCTGTGACATCTGGAAAGATCATCCCTGTTGTGTGCTGGCCGCTGATGGAAAATTTTTAGAGACGCAGATTGAAAAAGCCAAGGGTGTGGTGCGAGGCCATGTGAAAGCCATCGAGTTTATTCGTCAACATCGTGAGGAGGCCGTCAAAATTGGTGTGAAATATACAGGGATGGATGAAGCCTCGGTCAAGTTGGCAATGGAGAATGTCAATTATACACCTGTCCTCAGCGTCGAGGGAGAGAAAGAATATGTCGATTTTTTAACAAAATTAAAATATATAAAGGTGGAGAATGTCCAGATTTTTGTGGATCGGTTTATGAGGCCTGAGTTTGTCAAAGAAATAATGAAGAAATGAAAAAGGAACGTTTTTTTATCCCCCTGTTATTGATCTTGATCTGGCAGGGCTTATCTTCTATTCAGATCATCCCTTCCTATAAACTCCCCTCTCCCATTGAGATATTGTTGGGGTTTAAAGATCTTTTATTTATTGGAGTGCCACCCGGAAATCTTCTCCACAATCATATGCTTTATAGCCTTTATCGGGTTGTCCTGGGCTATGCCATCGCTGCTTTGCTGGCTATCCCTCTGGGGCTCTTGATGGGATGGTCACCCGGGCTCCTGAGAATGATTCGGCCCCTCTTTGAATTGGTAAGACCCATTCCACCCCTGGCTTGGATTCCCATTGCTATCTTGTGGTTCGGTATCGGTATCAAATCAGCAGCTTTTATCATCTTCCTGGGGGCCTTTTTCCCAATCCTCTTGAATACGATCTCTGGAGTTTTATCGATCCCTCCCATCTTGGTCGAGGCTGCCCGAACGTTGCATGCGAAAGAGAAGGATATCTTTCTTAAGGTTCTACTTCCCGGAGCAGTCCCTTCTATCTTTGTGGGAATGCGAATTGGTATCGGCATTGGATGGATGACCTTAGTGGCAGCAGAATTCACAGGGGTTAAAGAAGGCTATGGGCTGGGCTACATGATCATGACTGCCCGAGACATACAGAGACCGGATGAGATCCTGGCAGGAATGTTCGTGATTGGGGTAATCGGTCTATTGATCGATATTGGCTTGAGAGCCACAGAATCAAGAATGATCCGCTGGAGATGAACCTCACTGGTTAATTAAAAATAGAGGCAACGGTGTCATTCCCGTGAAAACGGGAATCCAGAATAAGAAAATTAGCAGCCTGGATTCATGATGGAGTTTATCCCGATGGATATCCGGGCAGGAATGATTTTTGATCTTATAGCTCAAAAGGAGTAAGGTCTTGGGTTTAGATTTTTTGGAACTGAGTAAAACCTTCCCGGGCAAAGGCATAGGAGAGAGCATCCATGTACTGGAAAATATCGAACATCAAATAGAGAGTGGACGTTTTGTCTCCATCATCGGTCCAAGTGGCTGCGGAAAGACGACACTACTGAGGATCATTGCCGGCCTGGAAAAAACATCGGCAGGCAAAGTCCTTTTGGATGGGAAGGAGTTGGTTCAGGGAACAGAAGAGGTTGGATTGGTATTTCAAGAATATGCCCTCTTCCCCTGGAGGACGACCTTGGGGAATATTGAGATGGGCCCTGAGATCAAGGGAGTGGAGAAAGAGATAAGGCGTTCGAAGGCGATGGAATACATCAAGATGTTTAACCTGGATGGGTTTGAGAACCGTTATCCTCGAGAACTCTCAGGCGGTATGAAGCAGCGAGTTGCCATTGCTCGGACCTTAATCATGAACCCACGAGTTGTCTTGATGGATGAACCTTTCGGCTCCTTGGATAGCCAAACCAGAAATACGCTCCAAGAATTTCTCCTCAGGATCTGGGAAAAGAGGAAAGATACCATTGTCTTTGTGACGCACAATGTGGATGAGGCTGTCTTTCTCAGCGATCAGATCCTTGTTCTTTCGAAGAGACCCGCTCGGATCGTTAAGACTTTTGAGGTGGGACTTCCAAGGCTAAGAGATCGGACCAGTTGGGAATGTAATGAAATCAGAAGAGAGATTTTACATGTGTTGAGCGAAGAGATGAAATAAAAAGGAAAGATAACGGAGATGAAAATTGCTGGAATATCTTGTAGCCCTCGAAAAGGAAAATCAACTTTTTATGCACTGGAGACTTGTCTTCAAGCGGCCAAAGAAACAGTCTCTGGGATTGAAACAATTTTGGTCGAACTTTCAGAGATGAAGATCAATGGTTGCATCGCCTGTGGTAAATGTACGAAGATCTTGGAATGCAATCAGGAGGATGACTTTGCAAAGATGATTCCCATCCTCTCTGACTCAGATTTAGCAGGATTGGTAGTGGCCACGCCTGTCTATTTTGGATCCATGACCTCGCAGTGCAAGGCTTTTCTGGATCGCTGTGTGATGTTTCGGAGAAATGGATTTCTGCTCCGGGATAAGGTGGGCGGGGTTATTGCAGTGGGAGGATTCCGAAATGGCGGGCAAGAACTGACGATTCAGGCAGTTCAGGCCGCCATGCTGGTTCAAGATATGGTTGTGGTGAGTGAAGGTCAGCCCACCTCACACTATGGAGCCACCTTGTGGAGCGGTCACCCTGATGGAATCGAAAAGGACGCTTTTGGTTTGGAAACTGCCCGGAATCTTGGTAAGCGAGTGGCAGAGGTGGCCGGTAGGATGCATAGATAGATGATCAGCGAACTTATCACCGAACTCCAAAGTCTTGGTTTACGTTTTGAGGGAGAACTCTTAAGGCGGAGAGGAGGAGCTGGGCCTGCGGAAGGTGGGACTCTTTTAATTGAAGGAATTCCGGCAACCCTTCCCATTGGCAGTGACTTTGTTTCCAAATCTCCCTATTCGTTAAGAGAAGAAGGGGGCCAGTTCCTGATTTTCAAAGAAGGAAGAACAATCTGTCCAGTCCATTTCATTGATCGGCCAAAATTTTATGATCATTCAACCGAAGAGGGGATTCCTTATTCAAAAATTGCGCTGCTTCATGGGAAGGATTGCCTGGCCACCTCTGTGATACAGACCTGTACTTATTGGCAATCGAGCGAAAGGTGCCGGTTTTGCGGAATTGAACTGTCTTACAGAAACGGTCAAACGATAAGGATGAAGACTCCCCATCAACTTTCTGAAGTTACGCGTAAAGCAAAAGAACTTGACTCCGTTCAGCACATCGTTTTAACCACTGGAACGGTTCAACCTCCTGGGAAAGAAATCTCCTCGTTGGTCCCTTGCGCTTCGGCCATCAAAAAGGCTATAGGTCTACCCATCCATTCGCAGTTCTGCCCTCCCTCCAATATGGAAGGGTTTTATGAATTAAAGGCCGCAGGAGTAGACACTGTGGGGATTCACATTGAAAGTTTTGATTTTGAAACCTTGTCCCGGGTCGCCCCGGCCAAGGCCGCTATGGGGCTTGAAAGGTACGAGAAGGCCTGGAAGATGGCTGTAGAAATCTTCGGTCCCAATCAGGTCAGTAGTTTTTTGATTGTTGGCCTTGGAGAAAATAAGGATTCGATTATTTGTGGAAGTAAATATTTAGCGGATATGGGTGTCTACCCTTTTGTGGTTCCTCTAAGACCCATACCTGGGTCGCTCATGGAAAATGTATTGCCACCCAGCCCAGAAGAGATGAAAAGGATTTATGAAGAGGTGGCTTGCATCTTAAAGAGAAAAGGACTTTCTGCTTCCTGTTCTCTTGCTGGTTGTGTGCGCTGCGGGGCCTGTTCAGCCTTATCTCACTTTGAAGAGGCGACCGATTCTCTGGTCTGCCATCCTGTCAGAACCAGAGCAGAAACAGAAAGAGCCTTTGAAATTCGAAAAGAGGTTTTTATTTTGGAGCAAAAACTTTTTGCAGATACTGATGTCGATGAGAATGATGCGAAAAGTGTCCACTTGGCAGCAGAATGGAATAATGAGATCGTCGGAACCGTACGGGTTTTTCCAGCGAATAATAATGGCCACTGGATCGGTGGAAGGCTAGCAGTTAAAAATGGGTTCAGAAATACAGGTGCGGGTGAACTCCTGGTTCGGGAAGCTGTGAAATTCGTTAAGGGTCGGGGCTGCACTAAATTTACGGCCCACATCCAGGTGGAAAATGTTCCCTTTTTCTCACGGGTCGGCTGGAAGACAATAGGACCGGTTAAAAAATATCACGGGAAGCCCCATCAACTGATGGAAGCCAATCTCAAAGATACATAAAGTCCAAATGTCAAAGTTCAAATTAATGGCAAAGTTCAAATTTCTAAATCTTAGTGCTTTTAACATTTGAGCTTTGGATTTCCTTTGGCATTTAGATTTTGGCATTTGACATTGATTTTGAACAAGGTGAGGCCTTTGTGAATCTCAACTTAGATCAAATCATCGACAGGGTCCGAAACTATGAGGGGTTGTTGCGCAAGCGACCCATTGAAGATGTTTTCGATAAGCTGGTTTTACATGGTCAACCAGGTCCGCAGTTACCTAATTTTGGTGATGATGCCGCCGTGATCCCCTGGAAAGATGGATTTCTCCTTCTTGCGGCTGATGGCATTATGACTCGATTGTTGATCAATGAGCCCTATGCCGCAGGAAAAGCATCGGTGATGGTTACGGTCAACGATATTTATTCCATGGGTGGGAGACCTCTGGCCATGGTGAATGTGCTGGCAAGCGGAGATGAAAATCACCGGGCTCAAGTTGTGGAGGGGATAAGAAAGGGTTGTGAAAAACTGAGAGTTTCCATGGTGGGTGGACATTTGCATCCTGATGCTCCTGGGAATTCTCCTTCTTTAGCTGTAGCCATTTTGGGTTATGCCAACAAATTGCTAAGAAGTCATTTGGCAGAGGCAGGAGATGATATCATTCTTGCCGTGGATCTCAAAGGCGATAAGGGTTGTCGTTCTGTGGTAAGCTGGGATGCGAATTCTGGGAAGACACCAGAGGAGTTACTTCATCGCCTGGAGACCTTGCCACTCATCGCCGAAAGGGAATTAGCAAAAGCAGCTAAGGATTTGAGCAATGCAGGGATCCTTGGGACAATTTCCATTATGATAGAAAACTCTGGCAAGGGTGCTATCATCGAGCTTGATTCCATTCCCAAACCTTCTGAGATTGATCTCTCCGAATGGTTGGTCTGTTTTCAAAGTTTTGGATTTGTTCTATCCGTTTCTCCGAAAAATTCTGAAGCAGTCGTGTCTCTCTTTCTTGAAAGAGAGATTACTGCTACCATCATTGGTAAGGTTATTGATGAGCCAATGATTACGTTGCGAAACGGACCAGAATCAAAGGTTCTTTTCGACTTTAGAAAAGATAGGATCACAGGCATCGTATATCAAGACAAATAGGGAATTACTGTGATCATTAGAAGAGTACATCCGGCCTGATTATCCTTTTCATACCTTACAGCAATCAGCTTTAATATAAGGAGTAAATCTTTCCAGATAAAGTATTTTCTCTTCACCCGACATAGGTACAAATACCCATCCCCAGACCATGAATCTATTTCTTCTAAAAAGGTAAAACCTGTCTCTAGCTTATCGGGACCGCCTTTTTTTCAGATTTCACTTGACAAGGCCGGTTGTCTGGTGTAATCGTATTTATACATATCGAAATTGAATTACGCTATGCGTAAAAAATGGACTGAGACCTTTTATTTTTTCAACTATTTCACAAAGGACTAGCCGTCCTCCTGGCCTTTGGGGAATTGAGAAATCATCTCTCGAACTCTATTAAATTATAAATGAAATAGGATGAGGAATTTATAGGAAAGGAGGTTTGACATGGGCAATTGGCTAAAAGGTAAGACCGCCATTATCATCGGCGAACGGGATGGTGTCCAGGGCCCCTCGATCGCCCAATGTCTTGAGGCGGCAGGAGCGAACGTGGTCTTCGCTGTCACAGAGTGTTTTGTCTGAACGGCAGCAGGGACAATGGATCCGGAAAACCAATCCCAAATCAAGAGTATCGCTGATCGAGCAGAAAAAGATAGAATTTCCAGGGAGGATATTATTGTGGTGCTTGGGGCAAGCGATATTGAAGGGGCTTTGATTTCAGCGGAGACGGTCACCTCTGGTGATCCGAGTTTTTCCGGACCATTGGCAGGGGTCTCGTTGAGACTCCCGGTTTATCATATTCTCGAACCGACCATCAAAGAGGCTATCCCGGAAGATGTTTATGAAGAAAATGTCGGGATCTGGACATTGGCTGTGGAACCAGAAAAGGTCGAGAAAATAGGACAAGAATTCGAAGCAATTCGCCAGAAGAATAAAACGAGTGCTTAGGATAAGTCTATCTCAAAAGCTTTAGAATCAATCCAGACAGATGTGGAGAGATCAACGGTTCTGAGCTCTTAGGGGGCCCAACCTTATTTATTCAATTTTTAGGAGGATTTCCATGGTAACAGAGGTGAACATGGATATTTTTGAAAAGGAAGTGGTTCAATCAGAAATTCCAGTACTGGTCGATTTTTGGGGACCCCAATGTGTCCCCTGTTTGGCTTTAATGCCCAAGGTAGAGGGATTGGCGGAAAAATATGGGGAGAAATTGAAAATTACGAAGGTCGACGCCTCTAAAAACAGAAGGCTTTGTTTGAACTTGAAGATTTTCGGGCTGCCGACGTTTCTTTTCTATAAAGATGGAAAGGAAGTGAATCGCCTCTCAGGAAACGCCCTGAAAATTGAAGAAATTGAAGAGGCCGTGAAGAAGATAATCGAGTGAGCCAAGGAGGATATTAGGCTATGTCCGTTGTCATTAAAGAAGCGAGTTATGTCATTGTTCATTGTCCCGACTTTGTGCGATATGGATCCAAACCCATTCGGGATATACAGGAGAACCCGGATGTCATAAAAGAAATAGCCAGTCATCTGAGAAGCTTTGAAGACGTGATCCATTATGCTCCTCATCAGGTATTCATTGGGAACAAAAATCCGGACGAACTCTATGATGTTTCCAAACCATGGTATGAGCACCTCTTAAAGGACGGAAAGAGGAATGGACCTTTTGGGGAGATTATGCCGGAGGAGGAATTTTACGGCTGGATGAAAATTGCGGATGACTTTGATCTGCTTTGGCTAAATCCTCAATTTATCGAACAGATCAGGGATAAGTTTGCTTCCCATCCTTTCGTAAGTGAGGCCTGGGTCAAAAAGTTGGGTCAAGGGAAAGCTTTCGAAAAAATAAAAGAGATCATTGAGCAAGGGGCTGCCTTGCCCGTCTTCTTCAAAGGCAAACTCGTAGGTTCGTTGAGACGTGACCACGACAAAGATGATACATTGAAGGCGGAAGTTCTATTGGAAAACTTGGCAGCTAAGGCTTCTGGAGTCTTGGCCATGCTGCACCTTTTTAAATTGGCGAAGATTGTTCCCACGGATGTCGATTTTGTTCTGGACTGCACCGAGACAGCCGTCGGGGACAGGTATAATCGAGGTGGTGGCAGTCTGTCCAAAGCCTATGCTGAGATGGCTGGCTGTGTCAATGCAACGGGCAATGACATTCGGGCATTCTGTTGTGCCCCCAATCACGCACTTATCAATGCGGCTGGCCTGGTTGAATCCGGGATTTATAATAATGTCATAGTGGCCGGCGGAGGTTGTTTGGCTAAGGTAGGCATGAAATCTGCGGCTCATCTGAAGCACAACATGCCGATTTTGGAAGATGTGGTCGCTGCCATTGCCTTTTTGGTTACAAAAGACGATGGTGTAAGTCCTGTGATGCGATTAGATTCGATAGGCAAACACGACGTAGGTGCGGGTTCGCCACAGCAGGCCATCATGACCTCTCTCATTCTCAAGCCTTTAAATCGATTGGGAATGAAGATGACGGAGATCGACAAGTATTCTACCGAATTGCACAACCCTGAAATCACCCTTCCATCAGGGAGTGGAGACACTCCTGCTACGAATTACAAAATTATGGCATCTCTGGCTGCTCTGAGCAAGCAGATTGATAAAACGGAGCTGGACAAGTTTGTCAAAGAGAAAGGGATGCTTGGTTATTGCCCGACACAGGGACATGTACCCTCTGCGGTCCCATATTTGGGGCATGCGATTAAGGCAATGAAAGAAGGGAAGATGAAAAGGGCGATGTTTGTAGCAAAGGGAAGCCTATTTTTGGGAAGGATGTCTCAATTATCCGACGGGATTTCCTTTATCCTTGAAGCGAATTCCAAATCTGCCACTCCTTCGTGAGAGGTTACACGAATTCCGACTCCATTCCCAAATGCGGTGAGATTGAATTGTCAAAAAAGCCCTTCTTGAATTCAAGAAAGATAAGGTTAGAGGCATTGTTAAGCGTCCCGACAGGGGTTATTTATTGGGTCAAATTGAGAAGCAAGCCATCTGAGATTAGAACAACGATTATTCCTTCAAAAGACCATTTATAGTTGAATAATATCAGTATAACATAATGAATTCTTTATATAATATTTATAGCTAGTAATTATTATAATATTTATGATATTTTTCTTGACATCCTTAGTTAGTTTTGGGTAATATAACCCCACTTCCTCAAATTCATAAAAACAAAACAAGCGAGATAAATCCTTGTTCCAGACTGCCAGTAGAGCCCACAAGATATCCGATCAAATAATAGAGCAGATTCGAAATGCCATTCTCTCCGGTCGTTTTAAACCAGGGGATAGGGTAGCCTCTGAGAAGGAGCTCATATCTGATTTTGGTGTCAGCAAGGCGACCTTGCGAGAGGCATTAAGAGTGCTTGAAGGCATGGGGTTGGTGGAAATCAAGAAAGGGATCGCAGGAGGTGTCTTTATTGCAGAAGTCGACATGAAGACGACCATCCACGGCATCATCAACTTTCTTCACTTTAAAACAGTCTCCATCAAAGACATTACGATGATTCGCTATTTGCTCGAGCCCCCTGTAGCACAGATCGCCGCTTCGCGAATCCAACCTGAAGACATTGTTAAGCTGGAGAGCATGATCGTGGAGCATCCTGCTGTTCCCCATACTATCGTTTCCAGAGAGATAGGATTCCATCGTTACTTGGCCCGGATGACTGAAAACCCTATTCTGATCTTGGTGATGGACTTTATCGATAATATCCTTGATGATGTCAAATTCCAATTAGACCCCGGGGCTGATTTCTACCATAATGTGACAAAGGCACATCAGGCGATCCTCGAATGTTTAAAACAGAAGGATGGAGTCGGGGCGAGAAAAGAGATCGTTAATGATCTTCTAGAAGTGGGGAACCATCTGGCCCATCTCAGTGGGACCCAACCCTTTGATCCAGCCATGCTCCTTGATGAAAATCTCCCATTTCGTCCTCACCCAAACTCACATTCCCTTGATCGATCGCTCAACGAAGTTCTTTTATCAAAAGACTTACAACAGGTCTTAGGTGAAGATCTGGCTGACAGAATTCACAAACAGGGGGTTGTGTTTCGAAGAGTTGGAACCGGAGAACTCTATGTTATTGCCTTACATCACCTAGATAAACCCAATGTTTAAAGATGGCTACCTCCCTTGAAAATAGAACCTCAAGGGTTAGGAGGAATCGACTTAATCTTGAATCAAGACAGGAGGAACAGTTTATGGCTACCGAAGAGAGAACGAAGGAGATCCTGAAAGGATTACACGATGCCGTGTGCCAATTTGAAGAGGACGACGCGGTGAAGTGGGCCAAGATCGCATTGGCAGAAGGTGTGGACCCATTCATTGCAACCATGCATGGGCTGGCCGATGGCATCATCGAAGCTGGCGAAAAGTATAATCGCAAGGAGTACTTTGTTCCCGAGCTCTTGATGTGCGCAGATGCCCTCTATGCTGGCCTTGCCCTCTTAAAACCAGCGATTGAGGCCTCAGGAAGAAAGTCGGAAGTGAAGGGTTCGATCGTTCTCGGGGTCGTTGAGGGTGATGTCCATGACATCGGAAAGAACCTTGTCAAGCTGATGTTTGAAGTGACGGGTTGGACCGTTTACGACTTAGGAAAGGACGTACCCCTTGACAAGTTTGTTGACGAGATGATCAAGACTGACTCCCAAGTGGTCGGGATTTCTGCTTTGATGACAACGAGCATGCTTTCTATGCCGGAGGTGATCAAGAAGTTGAGAGCCAAGAATCCCAAGGTTCGAATCATGTTGGGGGGCGCTCCGCTCACGCCGGAGGTGGCGGAGAAATATGGAGCAGATGGTTATGCCAAGACGGCCGGCACCGCAGTAGATGAAGCGATGCATCTCCTGAAGATGTTGAAAGAAGAGGAGGCAAAAAAATAGAGTGTCTCTGAGTCCAGTTTTGGATTTTATAACTTGATTTGTCAGACGCCAAAATAGAGTAGAAAGGAAAAGAAATATGGCAGGGAGTAAGGACGGAGACGAAAAATATTTGGTTATCTTTCAGCCATCCGGGTGTAGAGGATATATTCCAAAAGGGAAGACCCTGAAGGAGGCTTCTGTAGCATTGGGTGTAGACCTTGAAGGTGTCTGTGGAGAAAAGGCGATCTGCGGTACATGCAAGGTGAGGATCGAAGAGGGGAACTTCGAGAAATACGGTATTAAATCAACTCGAGAAAATCTCTCTCCGATGGGAATGACAGAGAAGAAATTTTTCAATCTCAGGCAGCAGCAGGATGGCTATCGGCTTGCCTGTCAGACACACATCCTGGGCAGCGTCGTCATCTTCGTCCCTGAAGAGAGTCGGATGGGAAAACAGGTCGTTCGTAAAGCCGCCACGAACCGACCGATGAAAGTCAATCCAGCCGTCAGAAAATACTGTGTTGAGCTTCTAAAAGCGACTTTAGATGATAACGTGGGTGATTGGGAACGCCTTCAAGCGGAGCTGAGTAAGAATTTCAACTTGAATCATCTCACGATCGATTATGAGGTGCTCCTGGACTTACAGAATATCGTGCGCGAGGGAGATTGGAAAGTGACCGTTTCGGTCTGGCAAGGCAAAGAGATCATCAAGATAGAACCAGGATTTGTGGAAAAGGCGTACGGTCTGGCTGTGGATGTGGGGACCTCCACGGTGGCGGGCTATCTTTGTGATCTCACCGATGGTTCGGTCGTCACGACGGCTTCGATGATGAATCCACAGGTGGTTTACGGCGAAGATGTCATGTCCCGCATCAGTTACACCATGACCAATCCAAATGGCCTGGAGATCTTGAACAATGCCATTATAGATGGTCTCAATGGAATCGTGTCGGAGGTGGCAGGTGCAGCAAAAATTAAGCGAACCGATATCGTGGATATGACGTTGGTCGGTAATACCTGTATGCACCATATCTTTTTGAACGTCAATCCAAAATATATCGGTCTCTCTCCCTTCCCCCCATCCCTGCATCATTCCCTCGATATCAAGGCCCGTGACTGGGGACTCAAGATGCCCCCGGAAGTGGAGACCGGCGACAAAGGCACTTACCCCCCTTGCCAGGTGGCCTGTCCTGCTGGGATCAATGGTCAGGACTTCTTGTATCTCATCGCCCAGGGGAAATTTAGTGAGGCGCTTGAAGTGGTCAGACTCGCCTTCCCCTTTGCCGGAGTTCTTGGCCGTATCTGCACACATCCCTGCGAGTCTGAATGCGAAAGGGGAAAGGTAGAAGAGCCTCTTTCCATTCGGTCCCTTCATCGCTTCGTTGTTGACGTCGAGCGCAAAGCGGGGAGGCAAAAGGCTATCCCCGCTGAAAAATCAAGGGAGGAAAAAATAGCCATCATCGGGTCAGGGCCTTCTGGACTTGGCTGTGCCTATGAATTGGTGAGGCGGGGCTACCCGGTGACTGTTTTCGAGGCTGCCCCAAAGGCAGGTGGCATGATGCGCTATGGCATCCCTGAATATCGGCTGCCCAAGGATGTGCTAGATGACGAAATTAGCTACATTGAAGAGTTAGGGGTAGAGATAAAAACAAATACGCCCGTGAAAAATGTGGACGATCTTTTCAAACAGGGATACAAAGCCGTCTATGTTGCTACGGGTGCATGGACAAGCCAGAAGATCGGTGTTCCTGGTGAAGAGTCGGAAAGCGTGATCTATGCCCTAGATTTCCTGAAGAACGTAAATTCAGGAACAAAGGTGAAGCTGGGAAATAAAGTCGTGGTGATCGGCGGTGGTAGTGTAGCCATCGATGCTGCGAGACTTTCCCGACGTCTTGGAGCTAAAGAAGTTCACCTCATCTGTTTAGAATCGACGGACTTGACCTGTAAAGACAGGATGCCGGCCCAGGACTTGGAGATTGAGCAGGCTGGGGAAGAAGGAGTCATTGTCCATCCTTGCCTGGGGATCAAAAAGATTCTGACAGAGAAGGGCAAGGTCGTTGGCCTGGAAACGGTTCAATGCACGAGTGTCATCAATGAAGAGGGAAAATTTGCTCCAGAGTTTGGAGAGGGCGCAGCGCCGACCATTGCAGCCGATACGGTCATCGTTGCCATCGGCCAGAGACCGGTTGATAAAGATTTTGTAGAAGTGGAGAGGCTGCCATCTAAAACAATCAAGATTGATGAGACTACCTTTGAGACGAATATCAAAGGCGTCTTTGCTGGAGGGGATGTGGTCTCCGGTCCGGCCAATGCCGTTCGTGCGATTGCTGCCGGTAAGGAAGCAGCAACCTCCATTGAGTTCTATCTTGCTGGAATGGACTTAAAGACAGCTAGGCCAGCTCCTCCCAAACGAATAGAAGAAGTGCCAAAGGAAGGGGTGGAGAAAGAGCCAAGAACGATCATGCCTGCCATTCCTATCGAGAAAAGGATGAGTTTCAATGAAGTTGAGATAGGTTTTGATCAGGAGATGGCAACACAGGAATCCAGACGTTGTCTCAACTGTAGCGTTTATGCGCAGAAAGACGTTGCGGAAGGTGCCGAATGCCGCAGCTTGGGTATCCGAATCAATCCCGGTTCTTATGTTCATGTTCTCCCCATCGAAGCAGGTTTTGTCGGTGCAGATAATGTGGGTGTACTCATTGCAGAAGAACCCTATAATCAGGATAGCATCGAACTGGTAATTGATATTGGAACGAATGGGGAACTCATCCTGGGCAATCGGGAAAGACTCATCTCCGCATCCTGTGCTACCGGGCCTGCCTTTGAGGGCGCTGAGATGAAATTCGGGATGCGTGCTGCTCCAGGAGCCATTGAAAAGATTGTGATCGATAAAGAGACCAAGGAGGTCCGTTTTAAGGTGATTGATAGAGAGCAGTGGAATACAGAACTGCCCCCCGAGGAAGTCCGGGCCAAGGGGATTTGCGGTTCAGGGATCATTGATGTTGTCCCGCAACTTTTCTTGGCGGGAATCATCGATAAAACAGGGCGGTTTAGGAAGGATGGCAATATCCCTCGTCTGCGTGAAACAGATGGTCAAATGGAGTTCGTCATCGCCTGGGCAAAAGAAACCTCCATCGGCCAGGATGTTGTCATTTGTCAGAATGATGTCAGGGCGATCCAGTTGGCAAAGGCAGCGATGTATGCCGGAAGTAAGATCTTGATGAAGACCTTGGGTGTGGAAAAGCTGGACAAGGTGATTTTGGCGGGTGCTTTCGGCAGCTACATCGACAAACAATCTGCCGCTATGCTAGGGCTGTTTCCTGATGTTCCTCCGGACAAAGTTTATTCTGTGGGAAACGCTGCAGGGGATGGCGCCCGCATGGCTCTTCTTGATGTGGATAAGAGAACAGAGGCGAATCATTATGCAAGACAGGTGGATTATATAGAGCTCACCTTGGTGCCCGAATTTGAAAAAACCTTTGTTCAGGCGATGTGGATCCCCAATATGAAGGATAAGTTTCCCAATCTCGCCCATCTATTTCCTGAGGCGAAATGAGGGACATCGATTTCGTGTAATCGTCGGAGCAGAAAGTTGGCTTTCCAAAGTTTTAGAAAGCCGTTGTTAGATTTTATGGGCAAGAGTCCTGCTTTGCGTCAGGTCGCCTTGGAGATTGTCAATGAGCCCAGAAGTTTAACTCTTAAAGGTTCGGCTCTAAAGCTTTTTCAGACCACCTTTCTACTCCTCGCTAATCGCTATGCTCCATGCGCTATGCGCTATGCGCTTTGCTGAGCATACGGAAAGGGGGTTTTAGAAAAATGTTTAAATACCAGGTGACACAGAAGGTTTTTAACATCGGTGGTGTAAAGGTAGGGGGGCAGCTTGGCGAGAACCCTCCACTCCTGATTGGTAACATGTTTCAAAAGGGTGATTTAATTTTAGAGGACAGAAAAGGGGGTAAGTTTAATCGGAAGGTGGCCGAAGAGCGAATCCACGAATTGGAGAATATTTCTCGAGAGACAGGAGTTCCCTGCCTGATCGCCATGGTAGCCAACTCCGAAGAGGAAGTAAAAGGTTACATCGATTTTTTTATAAGTGTTACGGAGATGCCCTTCGCCA
>Ga0316628_100001395_pt1 | contig 17056 bp, 16 predicted proteins | sample OWC_Aug_M2_C1_D5_FD_207648 | JGI IMG/M metagenome (GOLD analysis project Ga0316628, IMG submission 207648) | Wetland soil microbial communities from Old Woman Creek delta, Ohio, United States - OWC_Aug_M2_C1_D5_C | ecosystem: Environmental > Terrestrial > Soil > Wetlands | place: USA: Ohio... | reverse complement strand
CTGTCGCCCAGCGCAACGGCACGCGCCTGGCGCTGATGTTCATCGATCTCGACAAGTTCAAGCCGGTAAACGATACCTACGGCCACGGCGTGGGCGACCTCTTGCTCAAGGATGTCGCGCTGCGCATCCAGGAGTGTCTGCGCGAATCGGACACCGCGGCGCGCGTCGGCGGCGACGAGTTCGTCGTCCTGCTGCCGACGGTGGAAACGGAGTATGATGCGGAAGTGGTCGGCGCGAAAATACTGGCTGCGCTCAACCGTCCGTTTGTGCTGTCCGGGCACACGCTCAAGATCGGCGGCAGCATCGGCGTGGCCATCTACCCGGACCATGGCACCGAAGAACGGCTGCTGGTGAGGAGCGCCGATGCCGCCATGTACCACGCCAAGAAAAATGGCCGCAACAACGTCAAGATCCATCATCCGGAACTGCGGGGGGATGCCGGGTAAGGGGGCTGATTCCAACTTCTTCGACGAAAGGAGTGCAGCCATGAGCAAGAAGTCGTTACCCCTCGCGGAAGTCTATCGCCTGCTCGAGCCCGGCCCGGTGGTGATGGTGACCACCGCCCGCAAGGGTGTGCCCAACATCATGACCATGTCCTGGCACACCATGATGGAATTCACCCCGCCCCTGGTCGGCTGCGTGATCAGCGGGCGCAATTACAGCTTCGATGCGCTGGTGAAAACGCGGCAATGCGTGCTGAACATCCCGGATGCCGCGCTTGCCAAGCAGGTGGTGGGCGTGGGCAATTGCCATGGGCCGAAAGTGGACAAGTTCAAAAAATTCCGCCTCACACCGGTGCCCGCGGCCGAGGTGGCGCCCCCGCTCATTGCCGAGTGCTACGCCAACCTGGAATGCCGGGTGGCGGATACCCGCATGGTGAACAAGTACAATTTCTTTGTGCTGGAAGTGGTCGGGGCCTGGCTGGATGCCGCGGTCAAGGCGCCGCGCATGCTGCACCACCGGGGCCGGGGCGTGTTTGCGGTGGACGGCGGGACGATCCGGCTGCCCTCCAGGATGGCGTGAGCGCGGGCGGGCCGCCGATCCCGTCCACCCGCCGCCATGCCTTGCCGGTGCGCGATTTCCCCTTGACTGTACGGCGTTTTTCTATATAATTCCGCCTCCCTTAAAACCCTTGCTCCACCGTTACGCATGACGGGGGGCTCTAATCCACAAGGAGATGGCATGCGACACTACGAGATCGTATTTATCGTGCATCCCGATCAGAGCGAGCAGGTGCCCGCCATGATCGAGCGCTACAAGAACCTGGTGACTGGCAAGAAAGGCCAGATCCACCGCCTGGAAGACTGGGGCCGCCGCCAGATGGCTTACCCGATCCAGAAGGTGCACAAGGCACACTACGTGCTGATGAACATCGAGTGCGACCAGGAAACCCTGGACGAGCTGGAGCACGCTTTCCGCTTCAACGATGCCGTGCTGCGCCACCTGACCATCAAGACCAAGGCTGCGGTGACCGTGCCTTCGGCCATGATGAAGGAAGAGAAGTCGCGTTCGCTGACCGGCGATGTCGCGGCCGAAGCGCCGGCTGCCGGCGCGGATTCCCCGGAGTCCGCTGAGGCGTGAAAGGTGCGGGTTGCAACCGGCTGATCATTGCCGGGCAACTCGCGGAGCTGGACGTTCTGCGCTACACCCCGGCGGGAATAGCGCGGATAGAGATGAAAATCCGCCATGCCTCGATGCAGCATGAGGCAGGCGCCGAGCGGCAGGTGCAGTGCGAAGTCCCCGCGCTGGCACTGGGCGAAGCGGCGCAGCAGGTTGCCCGGATGCAAACCGGGCAGCAGGTGACGGCGGAAGGATTCCTGGCTCAGCGGAGTTTGCGCAACGCACAGCTGATACTGCATATCGAAACGATTAAACTGGAATAGGAAGACATATCATGGCTCGCATACCAGCAGGCAAAAAGAAAGACGACAAGAAGAAGGGTCCGTCGCGGCAGTTGTTCAAGCGCCGCAAGTTCTGCCGCTTCACTGTGGAAAAGATCGCGGAAGTGGACTACAAGGACCTGAACATCCTCAAGGACATGATCTCGGAAAACGGCAAGATCATCCCGGCGCGCATCACTGGCACCAAGACGCGCTTCCAGCGCCAACTGGGCACCGCCATCAAGCGCGCACGCTTCCTGGCCCTGCTGCCATACACCGATTTGCACTAAGGAGCAGACCATGCAAGTTATTTTGATGGAAAAAGTAGTGAACCTCGGCCAGTTGGGGGATGTGGTCAAGGTGAGGAACGGCTTTGCCCGCAACTTCCTGATCCCGCAAGGCAAGGCCAAGCGTGCGACCGAAACCGCCGTGGCCGAATTCGCTGCGCGCCGTGCCGAACTGGAAGCCGCCGAAGCCGCGAAGCTGGCCGATGCGCAGGCTCGTGCCGCCAAGCTCAGCGGACTGACCGTGAAGGTCGAGCAGATGGCCGGCGTGGACGGCAAGCTGTTCGGCTCCGTCACCAACGGTGACATCGTGGCAGCCCTGGCGAAGCAAGGCTTCACCGTGGAGAAGGCGCAGGTGCGCATGCCGCAGGGCCACCTCAAGCAGATTGGCGACTACCCGATCGACATCGCCCTGCACGTGGATGTGGTGGCGAGCATCACCGTCTCGGTGGTGCCGGAAGCAGCTTAAGTCACTGTAAGCATTGCGGTATAAGAAATGGGCTGCGTGGCAGCCCATTTTGTTTTTCACACGTGCATTGCGCGTAGTAAAATTCCCCTCCAACTTGCCGCAATTCCGCCATGCAAAACCTGTCTCTCGTTGCAGCCGACCCGCAGCTTGACGCGATCAAGACGCCGCCGCATTCGGTGGAGGCGGAGCAATCGGTGCTGGGCGGGGTGCTCCTCGATACCACGGCCTGGGACAAGATCGCCGACCTGATTGCGGAGCAGGATTTCTACCGCCACGAGCACCGGCTGATTTACCGCCACATCGCGCGCCTGTCCGACCTGGCCAAGGCGGTGGACGTGATCACCGTGGCCGAATCGCTGGAAAGCAACGGCGAGCTGGAGAAGGCGGGCGGCCTGGCCTATCTGGGCTCGCTGGCGCACAACGTGCCATCCGCCGCGAACATCCGGCGCTACGCCGAGATCGTGCGCGAGCGCGCCATCATGCGCAAGCTCGCCGAAGTGGGCAGCGACATCGCCTCCAGCGCCTACAACCCCGGGGGGCGCGATGCCGACCAGTTGCTGGACGAGGCCGAGAGCAAGGTGTTCGAAATAGCCGAGGCGGGCGAGCGCGGGCGGGCCGGGTTCGTCCCGATTCCGCCGCTGCTGACCAAGGTGGTCGAGCGCATCGAGACGCTGTACGGGCGCGACGACCAGAGCGAAGTGACCGGCATTGCCACCGGCTTCACAGACCTGGATGGCATGACCTCCGGCCTGCAGCCCGGCGACCTCATCATCGTCGCCGGGCGTCCGAGCATGGGCAAGACCGCGTTTTCCATCAACATCGCCGAGAACGTGGCGCTGGACAGCAGCAAGCCGGTGGCCATTTTCTCCATGGAAATGGGCGGCACCCAACTGGCCATGCGCATGATCGGTTCGGTCGGACGGCTGAACCAGCACAACCTGCGCACCGGGCGCCTGCAGGACGAAGACTGGTCGCGCATGACCCACGCGCTGGGCCGCCTGAATGAAGCGCCGATTTTCATCGACGAGACCGCAGGCCTCAACGCGCTGGAACTCCGCTCGCGCGCGCGCCGCCTGCACCGCCAGAACAGCGGGCTGGGCCTGATCGTGATCGACTACCTGCAACTGATGACCGGCACCTCGAACAAGGCGAGCGAAAACCGCGCCACCGAAATCTCCGAGATCTCGCGCTCGCTCAAGGCGCTGGCCAAGGAGCTGCACGTCCCGGTGATCGCGCTTTCCCAGCTCAACCGCAGCCTGGAACAGCGCCCCAACAAGCGTCCGGTGATGTCGGATCTGCGCGAATCCGGCGCCATCGAACAGGACGCCGACCTGATTTTGTTCATCTACCGGGACGAAGTCTACAACCCCGATTCCCCCGACAAGGGCAAGGCCGAAATCATCATCGGCAAACAGCGTAACGGCCCGATCGGCAAGGTGGAGCTCACCTTCCGCGGAGAATACACGCGGTTTGAAAACTACGCCTCGGGTCAGTACTGATCCGAGGCGTAGTTTCGGTACAAGCTAACATGCGCAGCATGTTACGCCGGAGCCAACACTACGCATCCGGCCAGTACTGACCGGGTGCGCAATTTCAGTGAAGGCTCATGCGCGAAGCACTGATGCCGGAACGAAAACTAGCCCCGGGTCAGTACTGGCCGGCGCTGACGAACTGTTGTGCCAAAGCAACGAAGCGGCTGCCTGATTTTTCCGGAGCGGCGGAAGCGGATAAACTTGCCCCAAAAGTCAAAGGGCAACTCTTCGTGGCAAACCGGGTCGTGAAAATTGGATCAGCGGCCGTCCTGGCGGGCACCATGCTTTCGGCATGGGCCGGTCCGCCTTTCGTGACCGATGATCCGGAGCCCGTCGATTACCAGCATTACGAGACATATCTGGCGTGGGAGCAGACCGGCACCGTGGGCGGCAACACGAGCAGCCCCCTGGTCGAAGTTAACTACGGCGCGCTGCCCGATGTGCAACTGAGCGTCACCCTTCCCTATGCTTTCAGCAGTCCTGCGGGTCAGCCGGCGCAGCAGGGCATGGGCGACATGGTGTTTGGTGCCAAATACCGTTTCCAACAGGAAACCGGCTCGCGACCCATGATGGCAGCATATCCGGTGGTCGTCGCGGCCACCGGGAATGCCGCGAAGGGCCTGGGCAATGGCGGCGCCCAGATCTTCCTGCCCCTCTGGCTCCAGAAAAACTGGGGCAGTTGGCACACCTACGGTGGCGGTGGCTACTGGATCAACCGCGCGCCGGGCGCAGGCAACCACTGGTACTTTGGATGGGCGATGCTCTACGACGTGACTGAGCGCCTTTCGCTCGGCGGCGAGGTGTACCACGCCACCGACCAGCGGCCGTACGATAACGCCAGCAACGGCTACAGCCTGGGCGCGATCTACACGCTGGATCGGCACAACCGCCTGCTGTTTTCCGCCGGGCGCGCGGTGGTGGAGATCTCCTCGCAGAGCAGTTTTTCGCTGTATGCGGCGTACGGCCTGACCTGGTAGCCGCCTTACCCGCAGCCCGATGCGGTGCGCCGGTACGGAACAGGCCAACAGCGCCCCCACAGCCTCCGCTATAATCCCGCATTCTTCCTCCAATATATGACCTGAATTGAACAAAGTCGTCATTTTTGGCACGGGGCTGATCGGCGGCTCGTTTGCGCTGGCGCTGCGCAAGGCAGGCGCGGTGCGCGAGGTGGTCGGCTTCGGGCGCAGCCGCGCCACGCTCGGCGAGGCGCTGCGGCTTAAAATCCTTGACCGCATCGGCGAAGATGCGGCGCGTGAAGTGGCGACTGCGGACCTGGTGCTGGTGGCCACGCCCGTGGCGCAAATGGGCGAGATCTTTGCGCGTATTGCGCCGCACCTGGGTGCTGCCGCGCTGGTCACCGACGGCGGCAGCACCAAGGGCGACGTGGTGGCGGCGGCGCGCGCCAATCTCGGCGCCAGGCTCGCCCAATTCGTTCCCGCACATCCCATCGCCGGGGCCGAACACAGCGGGCCGGCCGCCGCGCGCGCCGACCTCTACCAGGGCAAGCGCGTGGTGCTTACCCGCCTGCCCGAGAACAGCGACGCCGCGGTGGCAAGGGTGCAGCGGGCATGGGAGCAGTGCGGCGCAGCAGTGAGCCATCTCACCCCGGAACAGCACGACGAAGTGTTCGCCGCCGTCAGCCACCTGCCGCACCTGCTGTCCTTTGCGCTGGTGCACGACCTGGCGCAAAGGCAGAATCGCGACCTGCTGCTCTCGTTCGCCGCCAGCGGCTTCCGCGACTTTACCCGGATTGCCGCGAGCAGCCCCGAGATGTGGCGCGACATCAGCCTGGCCAATCGCGATGCCTTGCTGCGCGAAGTGAGGCAGTACGCCGACGAACTGTATGTGCTGTATCAGGCGCTGGAACGCAGCGACGCCGCGAAGCTTGAGCAGATTTTTTCCGAGGCGCAAAAAGTGCGCGCAAACTGGAAGCAACAATAAACTCGTATTCTTTTATATCGGCGCAGCGCGCCAAATCCCACCCTGCATCAGTATGAACCAACCTGAATTTCTCGATCTTCCTCCCTTGGTCTCCGCGCACGGCGCCGTGCGCCTGCCCGGCTCCAAGAGCATTTCCAACCGCGTGCTGCTGCTGGCCGCCCTCGCCGAAGGTGAAACCACGGTGCGCGACCTGCTGCAATCCGACGACACCGACCGCATGCTGGATGCCCTGCGTGTCTTGGGTGTGAAAGTGGAATCGCTGGGTGATAACGCCTATCGCATTACAGGGTGCGGCGGAAACTTCCCGGTGAAGGAAGCTAAATTATTCCTCGGTAACGCAGGCACGGCATTTCGCCCGCTCACCGCGGCGCTCGCCCTGGCAGGAGGGCATTACGAATTGTCCGGTGTGCCGCGTATGCACGAACGCCCCATCGGCGACCTGGTGGATGCGCTGCGCCAACTGGGCGCGGACATTACCTATCTGGGCAATGAAGGCTTCCCGCCCGTGAAGGTCGCCCCGGCCAGGCTCGCGGGGGACACCATCAGGGTGCGCGGCGATGTCTCAAGCCAGTTTCTCACGGGCCTCTTGATGGCGTTGCCCCTGACCGGGGTGACGATCAGCATCGAAGTGGTGGGTGAGCTGATTTCCAAACCGTATATCGAAATCACCCTGGAAATGATGGCGCACTTCGGCGTCAGGGTGGAGCGCAAAGGATGGGAGCACTTTGTGGTGTTCGGCGGGCAGCGCTACAAGAGTCCTTCCAATATTTTCGTCGAGGGAGATGCATCGTCTGCATCCTATTTCCTGGCGGCGGGTGCGATTGGAGGCGGGCCCCTACGCGTGGAAGGTATAGGCACTGATAGTGTCCAAGGCGATGTGCGCTTTGCTGACGAACTGGAGAAGATGGGCGCGCAAATCACCAAGGGGCTGAACTGGATAGAAGCGAGCAGGCCCGGCAATGGCAAGCTCAAGGCCATCGACCTCGACTGCAACCACATCCCCGATGCCGCGATGACCTTGGCGTTAGTGGCGCTGTTCGCCGAAGGCACCACCACGCTGAAAAACATCGCCAGCTGGCGCGTGAAGGAGACCGACCGCATCGCGGCGATGGCGACCGAACTGCGCAAGGTGGGGGCGACAGTGGAGGAGGGGCCGGATTACATCCGCATCACGCCGCCCGCGCAGATCAAACATGCTGCGATAGCTACCTACGACGACCACCGCATGGCGATGTGCTTTTCGCTGGCCGCATTTGGGCCGGAGGGGGTGCGCATCAACGATCCCAAATGCGTGGCGAAGACCTTCCCGGAATATTTCACGGAATTTGCGAAAGTGGCGCAGCCCGTACCGGTCATCGCCATCGACGGCCCTTCCGCGTCCGGCAAGGGCACCGTGGCGCAGCGCGTGGCGAAAGAACTTGGCTTCCATTTCCTCGACAGCGGCGCGCTGTACCGGCTGCTGGGGCTGGCGGCAAAGCGCCATGGCGTGGCGCTCGCGGACGAGGAAGGTCTGGCGGCGCTGGCCGGGCGCATCGACATCCGTTTCGAGGGGCCGGACATCCGGCTGGATGGCGCCAGAGTGGGGGACGAACTGCGCACCGAGGAGGCGGGCTCCGCCGCGTCCAAAGTCGCGGCGCTTCCCCTGGTGCGGGCCGCCCTGCTGGACAAGCAGCGCGCCTTCCGCCGCGCGCCGGGGCTGGTGGCCGACGGGCGCGACATGGCGTCGGTGGTCTTCCCCGATGCCGCCGCCAAGGTGTTTTTGACCGCCTCTGCCGAGGCGCGCGCGGAGCGCCGATATAAACAGTTGAAAGAAAAAGGAATGGATGCTAGTATGCCGACCCTTTTGCAGGAAATCCGCGCACGCGACGAGCGGGACAGTCAGCGCAGCGTGGCCCCCCTGCAGCAGGCGCCGGGCGCAAGCCTGCTGGATACCACCCGCCTGAGCATAGAGCAGGCAGTAAACGAGGTTCTGGCGCAGTACCGCGCGAAAGCAGTTAAGTAGCCGAATGAGGCAACGAGTTGGGCGGCACGTTGAACGAATGCGGTTTCCGCCCCTCTAATTGCTGCATATGGCCCATTGGCCCCGTGACGAGCCCTTCGTTCCGGGATGTTTAACCAACCCCCGCCCCAAAGCGGATTTGTTTTTTAGGTATATCCAATACAATGAACGCAAAAGCAGCAGTAGCCGATCTGGAAAGTTTCGCCTCCCTGTTTGAAGAGAGCTTGTCGCGCAAGGAAATGCGCGCCGGCGAACTGATAACCGCGCAAGTCGTGCGCGTGGACCAGAATGTCGTGGTCGTGAATGCCGGACTGAAGTCCGAAAGTTTCATCCCCGTTGAAGAATTCCTCGATGTCAAAGGCGAAGTCGAGGTCAAGTCCGGCGATTTCGTGACCGTGGCGATCGAATCGCTGGAAAACGGCTACGGCGAAACCAAGCTGTCGCGCGAAAAGGCCAAGCGCCTGGCTGCCTGGCACGATCTGGAAGTGGCGATGGAAGAAGGCAAGATCGTCGAAGGCTTCGTCAATGGCAAGGTCAAGGGCGGCCTCACCGCCATGGTCAACGGTATTCGTGCCTTCCTGCCCGGTTCGCTGGTGGACATCCGCCCGGTCAAGGACACCACGCCGTACGAGAACAAGACCATGGAGTTCAAGGTCATCAAGCTGGACCGCAAGCGCAACAACGTGGTTGTGTCGCGCCGCGCCGTGCTGGAAGCGACCATGGGCGCCGACCGCCAGGCCATCATGGAAAACCTGAAGGAAGGCGCGATCGTCAAGGGCGTGGTGAAGAACATCACCGACTACGGCGCGTTCGTGGACCTGGGCGGCATCGACGGCCTGCTGCACATCACCGACCTGGCATGGCGCCGCGTCAAGCATCCGTCCGAGGTGCTCTCCGTGGGCGATGAGGTCGAAGCCAAGATCCTCAAGTTCGACCAGGAAAAGAACCGCGTTTCCCTCGGCATCAAGCAGATGGGCGACGACCCCTGGAACGGCCTTGCGCGCCGCTACCCGCAAGGTACCCGCCTGTTCGGCAAGGTGACCAACCTGACCGACTACGGCGCGTTCGTGGAAATCGAGCAGGGTATCGAAGGCCTGGTGCACGTTTCCGAAATGGACTGGACCAACAAGAACGTGCATCCCTCCAAGGTGGTTGCCCTGGGCGATGAGGTCGAAGTGATGATCCTGGAGATCGACGAGTCCCGCCGCCGCATTTCGCTGGGCATGAAGCAGTGCCAGTCCAACCCGTGGGACGATTTCGCGCTGAACCACAAGAAGGGCGACCGCGTGAAGGGCCAGATCAAGTCGATCACCGACTTCGGCATCTTCATCGGCCTGGAAGGCGGCATCGATGGCCTGGTGCACCTGTCCGACCTGTCCTGGGCGCAGCCCGGCGAAGAGGCCGTGCGCAACTACAAGAAGGGCGATGAAGTCGAGGCGATGGTGCTGGCGATCGACGTCGAGCGCGAGCGCATCTCCCTGGGCGTGAAGCAGCTGGATGGGGATCCCTTCAGCGGCTACCTGGCCGCCCACGACAAGGGTGCCGTGGTCAGCGGCGTGGTCAAGTCCCTGGACGCCAAGGGTGCGGTGATCACGCTGGACGGCGATGTCGAGGGCTACCTGAAGGCATCCGAAGTGTCTGCCGAGCGCGTCGAGGACATCCGCACGCACCTGAAGGAAGGCGACACGGTCAAGGCGACCATCATCAACGTGGACCGCAAGAACCGCGCCATCAACCTTTCCATCAAGGCGCTGGACAAGGCGGAAGAAGCGGCTGCGATGCAGAAGTTCGCTGCGGAAAAGACTCCTTCCGCCGGCACAACCAACCTGGGCGCACTGCTCAAGGCCAAGCTGGACACCAGCAAGGCTGAAGGGCAGTAAGGCGAGCTGCGATGACCCGTTCCGATCTTATCGCTAAACTTGCGGAGCGTTATCCCGCACTACTGGCCAGGGACGCCGAACTGGCGGTCAAGGTCATTCTTGACACCATGGCTTCCACCCTGGCGCAGGGCGGGCGCATCGAGATCCGCGGTTTCGGCAGTTTTGCGCTGAACTACCGTCCGCCGCGCACCGGGCGCAATCCCAAGTCGGGCGAAAAGGTGCAGGTTCCGGCAAAGTACGTGCCGCACTTCAAGGCAGGCAAGGAACTGCGCGAACGGGTCGACCACAAGCCTGCTTCCTGAAACGTTACATAAAGCGCAAATTTTGGCGGCCTGTCGCAAGATGGAGCCGCCAATTTTTTGCCTGTTGTGTTATCGTTGGGGCGCCGCATGCCGCGTGCTTGTCCCGGCGGCGGATGGCTGCGCCGCTCCCCGCGGCGAGACTGTTGGTTGGTGAATTTGAATTTCGGTAATGGGCTGTCATGGAATTTGAACCCTGGATGCTGCTGGTCTTCCCGTTGTTCTTCGGCATGGGGTGGCTGGCCGCGCGGATGGACATCAAGCAGCTGGTGAACGAGTCCAGCGCATTGCCTCGTTCCTATTTTCAGGGACTCAACTTCCTGCTGAACGAGCAGCAGGACAAGGCCATCGATGCCTTCATCGAAGTGGTCAAGGTGGACCCGCAGACGGTGGAGTTGCACTTCGCGCTGGGCAGCCTGTTCCGGCGGCGGGGCGAGATAGACCGCGCGCTGCGCATGCACCTCAACCTCGTAGAGCGCGCAGACCTGGAGCCGGACAAGAAGCAGCACGCGGTATTCGAGCTGGCGCAGGATTATCTCAAGGCGGGGGTGCTGGACCGGGCCGAATCGCTGTTCCTCGACCTGCAGAAGACTTCCTATGGCAAGCAGGCGCTGGATTTTCTGCTGGAAATCTATCAGAAGGAAAAGGACTGGCTCAAGGCGATCGACATCACCGAGCGCCTGACGGCGCTGAGCGGCGAGCCGCACCGCAAGGAGGCTGCCTATTTCTACTGCGAGCTGGCCGCGGCGGAGCTTGCCCGGCAGCGCCCCGAGGCGGCGCGCGCCAACCTGGCGCAGGCGCTGGAAACCTGGCCGAAACTTACGCGGGCGACCATGATGCTGGGCGACATGGAAAAAGCGGCGGGCAACGTTGCGAATGCCATCGCGATCTGGGCCCGCATCGAGCAGCAGGACCCGCAGTACCTCGCGCTCGTGGCGGAGAGACTGCTCGCGGCGTATCGCGAGAGCGGGCACGAAGACGAGGGTATCGCGCTGCTGCGCGGCTACCTGGACAAGTACCATTCGCTGGACCTGCTGGGCGTGGTATCGTCGGCCATCCTGAAGCGCGACGGCGCCGAAGCGGCATACCAGCTGGTGCGCGACGAGTTGCGGCGCAATCCCACGCTCCTCGGGCTGGACATGCTGTTGGATACCCGCCTCCTGGACGTGCCGGACTCGCAGCGCGGCGACGTGGAGCTGGTGAAGAAACTGGTGCACCAGCGCACCAGCAGCCTGTCCATGTACCGCTGCGCGAGCTGCGGTTTCAAGGCGCGCTATTTCTACTGGCACTGTCCGGCCTGCCACAGCTGGGAGACCTACGCGCCGCGGCACGCCGAAGAGGGCGCTCACGCATCATGAACATGCAGCCCGGTTCCGCGAGCGCCGATCCGAAGATCATCGTCGCGCTCGATTATCCGCAACCCGCGCCCGCACTGGCGCTCGTGGCGCAGCTGCAGCCAGGCCTGTGCCGCCTCAAGGTCGGCAAGGAGCTGTTCACCGCCAGCGGCCCGCGACTGGTGGAGCAGCTGATGGGGTACGGGTTCGAGGTGTTCCTCGACCTGAAATTCCACGACATTCCCCACACCGTGGCCCAGGCGTGCAAGGCGGCTGCCGCAATGGGCGTGTGGATGGTGAACGTGCATGCCCTGGGCGGGCGCAGAATGATGGAAGCCGCGCACGAGGCCCTGCAGCAGATGTCGCGGCCGCCGAAGCTGATCGCCGTCACGGTGCTGACCAGCATGGGGCCGGAAGACCTGGCCGACCTGGGCATTGAAACGAGCCCCGCCGACCTGGTGCTGCGGCTGGCCCGGCTGGCGCACGCGAGCGGGCTGGACGGCGTGGTCTGTTCCGCGCAGGAAGCGGCGTTGCTGCGGCGAGAATTCGGCCCCGGGTTCTGCCTGGTAACGCCGGGGATACGCCCGCCGCAAGCCGGGACGGACGACCAGGCGCGCGTGATGACCCCGCGCGCGGCCCTGGAAAACGGCTCCAGTCACCTCGTGATCGGGCGGCCGATCACCCGCGCCAGCAGCCCCCTGCAAGCCCTGCAGGAAATTTCACAGGAGATCGGAGGCATGAAGTGAACATCTTGCCGTCATTCGAATACGCACGGGTGCTGGTCGTGGGCGACGTCATGCTGGACCGCTACTGGTTCGGCGACGTGGAGCGCATTTCGCCGGAAGCGCCGGTACCGGTGCTCAAGGTGTCGCGTACCGAGGAGCGCCCCGGGGGGGCGGCCAACGTGGCGCGCAACGTCGCCGCGCTCGGGGCGCAAAGCACGTTGCTGTCGGTGGTGGGCGACGACGAAGCGGGGACCATCCTGGAACGGATGCTCACGTTTCAGCACAACGTCAAGGCTATGCTGCACCGCGACGGCACCATTTCCACCACGGTCAAGCTGCGCGCCATCGCGCGGCAGCAGCAGTTGCTGCGTATGGATTTCGAGACGCCACCCAGCCATGAGGTGCTGCGCGCCAAGCTGGCCGACTACTGGGACCACCTGCAGGATGCGGATGTCGTGGTGCTCTCAGACTACGGCAAGGGCGGGCTGACCCACATCGCGGAGATGATCCGCCTGGCGCGCAAGGCGGGCAAGCCGGTGCTGGTCGACCCCAAGGGCGACGACTACTCGCGCTACCGCGGCGCGAACCTGCTGACGCCCAATCGCAGCGAATTCCGCGAGGTGGCGGGATCGTGGCGCACCGAAGACGAGCTGACGGAGAAGGCCGAGAGGCTGCGCGAGGAGCTGCAGCTGGAGGCATTGCTGGTCACTCGCAGCGAGGAAGGTATGAGCCTCTACAGCGGCGACCCGCAGCCGTTTCGCGTGGCGGCGCAGGCGCGCGAGGTGTACGATGTCAGCGGCGCGGGCGACACCGTGATCGCAACGCTCGCCGTGATGCTGGCCAGCGGCGCGGATCTGCCGAAGGCCGTGATCTTTGCCAACCGTGCGGCGGGCATCGTCGTCGGCAAGCTGGGGACCGCGGTGGTGACGCGGGAGGAAATTATTCAGAGCATGGGCGAAGGCTGAAGAGGGAGGTGCCGGGCAGGCCTGCCGTTGCCCGTTCCCGTTTCCCCCTTTCGCCCATCAGTTGAGGGAGTAGATATGTACTATGTAGTGACCGGCGCTGCCGGGTTTATCGGGTCGAACCTGGTGAAGGCGCTGAACGAGCGCGGCGAGAGCAACATCATCGCGGTGGACAACCTCAAGAACGCCGACAAGTTCAGGAACCTCACAGACTGCGACATCGCGGACTACCTGGACAAGGAAGATTTCCTCGTTCATCTGCGCGACGGTTATTTCGATGGGCTGCTGGCCGCGGTGCTGCACGAAGGCGCATGCTCCGACACCATGGAAACCGACGGCCGCTACATGATGCAGAACAACTACCGCTATTCCCTGGAGTTGCTCGACTATTGCCAGGAAGAGGAAGTGCCGTTCCTGTATGCCTCCTCCGCTTCGGTCTACGGCGGCGGCGCGGTATTCAAGGAAAGCCGCGAACACGAGGCGCCCCTCAACGTCTACGCCTATTCCAAATTCCTGTTCGACCAGGTGGTGCGCCGCCGCTGGCACAAGCGCACCGCGCAGATCGCGGGGTTCCGCTATTTCAACGTCTACGGCCCGCGCGAGCAGCACAAGGGGCGCATGGCCTCCGTCGCCTTCCATTTCTTCAACCAGTTCCGTGCCGACGGCTACGTAAAGCTGTTCGAGGGCAACGACGGCTACGCCAACGGCGGCCAGCTGCGCGATTTCGTCTCGGTGGAAGACGTGGTCAAGGTCAACATGCGCTTCCTCGACCATCCGGAGACATCCGGCATCTTCAATCTCGGCACCGGCCGCGCGCAGAGCTTCAACGACGTGGCGGTGGCGGTGATCAATACCCTGCGCGCGGAGGAGGGCAAGCCCGCGCTCGGCCTGGAGGAGATGCAGAGGCAGCAACTGGTGCGCTACATCGCGTTCCCCGATGCGCTCAGGGGCAAGTACCAGAGCTATACCCAAGCCGACATGAACGCGCTGCGTGAAAGCGGCTACGATGCGCCGTTCCTCACTGTGGAGCAGGGCGTGGCGCGTTACGTGAATTACCTGCTGGGCAAGTAGTGCCGCGGCCGGGCGGGCAAACCGCCTGGCCGCCCCGCCCCCTTCGATCTCCCCGATGCAAGCAACGCCCGCCATCCCGCGCAAGGTAATCCTCGCCGCCTGCTTCGGCACGTTCATCGAATGGTATGACTCCCTGACCTTCGCTGCGCTGGCGACCTATTTCGGCGTGCTGTTCTTCCCGCCGGACAATCCCACTGCCGGGCTGCTGGGGAGCCTGGGTGCGTTCGGCGCGGGCATGGTGGTGCGGCCGCTGGGCGCGGCGCTGTTCGGCTCGCTGGCTGACAAGCACGGGCGCCGGCCGGTATTCATCGCCACCATCGTGCTGATGGGCCTGGCCACGCTGGGCGTGGGGCTGCTGCCTACCTACGCCGAAGTCGGCCTGCTGGCGCCCGCGCTGCTGCTGGCGCTGCGCCTGCTGCAGGGCTTCGCCATGGGCGGCGAGGTGGGCGGCGTAGCCGTGTACCTCACCGAGCATGCGCAGGCCGGAAAGCGCGGCCTCCACACCAGCGTGCTGCAGATCATGGGCCCGCTCGGCATCCTGGTTTCCACCGCGCAGGTGGTGCTGCTGCAGGCTTGGTTGACCGACCAGCAGTTCCACGAGTGGGGATGGCGCGTGCCGTTCTGGTTTTCCGCCGCCCTCATGGTGATCATGCTGAAGAGCCGGATGGCCGTGCAGGAATCGCCGGTGTTCCGCAAGTTGCAGGAGCAGGGCAGGGTGGCTCACGCGCCGCTGCGTGAATGTCTTTCCGACCGCCGCACCCTGGGCCGCATGGCCCTCCTGTTCTTCTGCGTCTCTGCGGGCGGCTCGGTGCTGTTCTTCTCCTCGCAGATCTACGCCGGGGTGTTCCTCCGCAGCGCGGTGCGGCTCGATGCGCAGACCGCCAGTGCTCTGGTGATGGCCAGCACGCTGGTGCTGGCGCCGCTCACCATCCTGTCCGGCTGGCTGTCGGACCGCGTGGGGCGCAGGCCGGTGATGCTGGCGGGGCTGCTGCTGGGCGCGGTTTCCATCGCGCCCGTGTTCCACGCGCTGCTGCACTACGGCAACCCGGCGCTGGAGCGGTTCAACAACGAGATTCCGGTGGTGCTGTACAGTGATGCGTGCCATTACAATCCCTTCGTGCAGCCGCGCACGGACTGCGAGCGCGCCCAGGATTACCTCACCCGGCGCGGCGTCTCCTACCGGCTGCAGGCGGCGCGCGCGCCGGGCGTAACCGCTGTCAGCATAGGCGGTGCCGAGGCGGCCGGAGTCAATGAGGTGGCGCTGGCCGCCATGCTCAAGGGCAAGGGCTGGACCGCGGAGGCCGACCCGGCCCAGGCCCGGAACTGGCTGCTGGCGTTGCTGCTGCTCATTCCCGCCGTGGCGGTGGCCCTCGTCACCGGGCCCCAGACCGCCGTGCTCGCCGAACTTTTTCCGGCGCGCACGCGCTATACGGCGGCGTCCCTGCCGCACAACCTGAGCGCGGGCTGGCTGGGCGCGCTGTCGCCTTTCATCGTCATGCTGCTGAGCGTGCAGGCGGGCAATCCCCTGGCCGGCCTGTGGTACCTGGTGGCGCTGCTGGGCCTGGCCTCTATCGTCGGCTTCCTGTTCCTGCCCGAAACCTATCACGCTGCACTGGAGGAGTAGGTAGCTGCCCGCTTGCCGGGAGATTTCGGAGCGACGCGGATTTAGGGTATGATGCGCGGCTCCGGAAGCGTGGCAGAGTGGTCGATTGCACCGGTCTTGAAAACCGGCAACGGGCAACCGTTCGTGAGTTCGAATCTCACCGCTTCCGCCAGTCCTGGCGCCATTCCCCTTAGGAACAACCCCTCCCTTCAACACGTGCTGCAGGGGTAGTGCTCTCGTCAACTTCCCGTGGTATAGTAAAACCCACTAGCCGGTTAGGTGGGATTCCGATGTTGCTTTGATGCGTCCCCCATAACCGGCATAACGGTTTTCGAGTCAAAAAGCGGTGAAACGCTGCCGCCACCGGTCTGCAAAAGGGCGCGAACTGGCTGGCGGCCGCGCGCAGCGACGCCCCGATAGGAAGGCATAATCATGACGAACATTCCGATCATCGTTACCGGATGCCAAAGGAGCGGCACCACCCTGTTTGGCCTGATGCTCGATTCCCATCCGCAGGTTACCACCGTGGATGAGGATGAGTTCCTGCACGAACAGCTGGACCTGTATTTGCTGTCTCCCACGTATGCGCCGTGCGTCGCATTCAAGGTGCCGATGGAAGCGGCCAACTTTATATATTTTGGCAAGCTGCCCGGCGTGAAAGCGCTGTGGTGCGTGCGCGACCCGCGGGACGTGGTCCTGTCGATGCTCAACCTGAAACTGGGCATAGTCGACGGGCGTGACGTGGTTTGGGCCAATCACGATCGTGGCGCCATGCGGGAAATTGAAAGCTGCATGCCGTTCATCGATCCCCAAAGCCCGCTTCCCGGCATCGACGAGTACCACAGGGTAAAGCGCGTGCCGCAGCACCTGAGGACCCGCCGGGACGGCATATTGATGGGTGCCCTGTGCTGGGACCTGAAGAACAGGCTTCCGGAACTGTATGCCGGCCAGGGCTTCCCGTTCATGATCGTGGTGTACGAAGAGCTGATCGCCGATCCGCAATCGATCATGCGGAAAGTGCTTGCCTTCCTGGCGTTGCCGTGGAACGAGGATGTGCTGCGCCATCATCTGCTGCAC
>Ga0316628_100001394_pt1 | contig 17064 bp, 20 predicted proteins | sample OWC_Aug_M2_C1_D5_FD_207648 | JGI IMG/M metagenome (GOLD analysis project Ga0316628, IMG submission 207648) | Wetland soil microbial communities from Old Woman Creek delta, Ohio, United States - OWC_Aug_M2_C1_D5_C | ecosystem: Environmental > Terrestrial > Soil > Wetlands | place: USA: Ohio... | reverse complement strand
AAACTCCACCCTGTGGGCGAGGTTCTTTATCTGAACCATGCCCCGCCGTTGACGTTCGTGACCTCGCCAGTGACAAAGCCTGCAAGATCCGAGACAAGGAATAATACTGCCCCGGCCACATCGTCGGGTACGCCACCTCGCTTGAGGGGAGTGGTAGCAATAGCTGCCTGGCGTCCCTCCTCTGTGCTGAAGGTCTCGTGGAACGGCGTTCCAAGAATCAGGCCTGGAGCCACCGCGTTGACCGTGATCCCTTTAGGTGCTAACTCCTTGGCAAGACCCCGGGTGAAGCCCAAGAGAGCTGCCTTGGCTGCCGAATACGCCACTGCACCAGTTCCTCCACCGGTGAGCGCTGCCATAGAAGACATATTCACAATGCGGCCCCAGCCCGTATGCATATGCGGCAATGCAGCCCTGGTGCAATAGAATACGCTATTCAAGTTCACGTTGATCACACTGTTCCAGTGTTCATTGCTCATCTCACCCACAGACACGCGTCCCACAAAGTATCCGGCGTTGTTGATTAGGATATCGATGTGGCCGTCTAACCCTCTGGCGAGCTCTGGCACAACCCGATTAACCTCTGCACTGTCGGTTGCGTCCATCCGCAGTGCCAGTGCCTTGCGCCCCAGAGCCTTAATTGCGGTGACCGTCTGCTCGCCGGGGTTGGAAAAATAGGTTAGCGCTACGTCTGCGCCCGCCTGCGCCAGCATTAGAGCGATCGCCCGGCCAAGACCACTGTTGCCTCCGGTCACCAATGCAGTTTTACCCGTTAGATTGATATTCATCATTTATCCCCCTGATAGAGCCGCCCACAAGTCAGAAACAGTTTTGTGATAAATCCTAAATTCAAAACCCTAAACTCTAAATAAATTTCAAAATGCAAGAAACTCCAAACCCAAAACTGTGAACCCGAAATTGAGATTTCTGACATTTGGATTTTGGGTTTATTTTGGATTTAGTGTTTAGAGTTTAGGATTTGGAAATCCCTTTCTTATGAATGTTAGAGCTAAATTCTGAGGTTTTGACGTCCAGAAGCCTACAAATATAATTCTCCTTTGGCGTAGAGAGCTGCATTTCCTGAAATCCGCACACGATCTCCAGAATTCTCACAGAATAACTCACCACCACGCTTCGAAAGTTGAAAAGCGTGCAGATGGTTTTTCTTGAGGCGATCGGCCCAGTATGGAATGAGTGTACAATGCGATGAGCCGGTAACCGGATCCTCAAGAACTCCTGCGTTCGGCGCGAAAAATCGCGACACGAAATCCGACTTCTCCCCCCGCGCAGTGACAATAATCCCAAGGACGTCTCGAATTTGTTTCAATTTATCAAAATCAGGAACCATGTTTTTTATTGTAGATTCATCCTTAAAAACCGCCAACAGGTCTCTCGCTTTCAAAACTTCCAGGGGATCTGTTCCAAGGGCTTTCGAGAGAATGGGAGGTGCCTTTGTCGGACCAGGTTTTCTCGCCGGGAAATTCATGGATAATAATTCCCCCGACTTAGTAACGGATAACGTGCCGCTGGCGGTTTCAAAATCCACGGATGACAAGGTAGTATCGATAAACGAGAAAATAACGAAACCGCTGGCAAGCGTGGCATGACCACAAAGATCGACCTCGATGGTGGGAGTGAACCACCTGAGTTTGTATCGACCTTTTGACCTTTGCACGAAGAATGCGGTCTCGGATAAATTATTCTCCGCAGCAATATCTTGAAGTATCTCATCAGCAGGCCATGATTCCAAGGGGCATACGGCGGCCGGATTGCCACCAAATATCTTACTTGAGAAAGCATCTACTTGATAAAAAGGTATCTTCATAATTCAATTCTCCTGTTTATAACGGAAAGCTCACGATTTGTCCTGAATCACTATTTCCTGCGGTGCTTTGCCCACGGGACACGCACGAGCACAAACCTCGCACTTGTATCGATACTCGGCCTTGATCATGAGCCTGTCTCGAAGGCTCTGCTGGCACCGCCCGCATGCTTGCTGATCGTGGTTGCCGACCGACAATGCTTTGCCCGGGCAGGCTTCGATGCACTTGCCACAGTGAGTGCAGATTTCTTTCGGTTCCCATTTTCCATCGGCGACGAGAGCATCTGTCAGGAGAACCCGGAGATGTACCCAGGGTCCCCATGTGTGATGCAGAAACAGGAAGGAGTCGCCTAATTCCCCCATGCCGGTTTGAGCAGCAAGTCGCTTGAAAGAGATGCCGCAGTCGTTGGGGTAAGGCAAGACTGCGGATTTGTGGCCGCTAAGCATGAGCCGTCGTTCGATGGCTTCAATCGTTGATTTTGCATGTAGGTCGGCAGCGCACGTGCTACCGCCTCGTTCGGCGCCAAACGGGAACCAAGCCCACTCCAGTGAGGACCCGATGTGATGTCCTAGAACCAATACCGTACAGGCACCGGGGAGGAAACTACGGATTAGAGACATTCCTTCCGGAGAGTACGTGTCAACGGCTGCCCCAGATAGGTTGCAGCAAGGGGTCAATATCTCTTCTCGAAGTTCGTCAGCGTTGATCATTTTCCGTTCAGCCAAAGCAAACATCTGCGGCTTGTCCGCAGAATGTTTACGTTAGGTCATTATCGTTCAGATGGTTTATTGGGAGACATCCCATCTTAAGATTCAGGAATGGGATATCTACTCCTATAGCTTTCATCGGGTCAGGTCTTGCAATCACACATTTTGACTTTATCTTCCCTCCACCCGTTTTATTCCCAGGCTTATCGGAGCATAATGGAAACCCAAATGGTCTGCAATTTCCTTCAATGCGCTATTGCAAGCCCTGTCCCTTCTTTTATAAGCATAGACAGATATTATAAAGAAATCAATCTGCCTATTGGGAATAGTCGAAGCTGTACTTCTTTTTCATCGCCTGAGAAATCTGGCAGGTGATGCGGAATACACGGTCGGATTCATTGGGAGTGAGGAGCACCGTTTCACAAGAGGGCAGGACCCAGGAAGATTCGGCCAGGGTTTTTTCATCGATCCCCTGCTGTACAAAGCGATTAATACCTTCCTCCAGCCTTTCAATAAGGCTTTCCGTGCTTTCTCCTTTAAGATGATCGCTGACCACCGGGACAATACCCCAACCCAACATCCCTCCCTTTTTTAAAAAGGATTGGATCTCCTTGGCATAAAGGGAAACCTGCTCCGAATGTTGATAGGCATCAAAGTTGACGACCTGCACTTCGGAGTCAAAAAGCAAAGACCAATCGATATTGGCACAGCAGTGAACCCAGGAGATGCCGTTTACATCGGCAAAGCTCAAATTGATGGCCTTGATGATTTCTTCGCGCGAACCGGTCCCGGCTGAAGAAGTAAAATTAACCAGGGTGGTTTCCGGAAGATCGGCCACTACCTCAACCCCCGGGATTTCCGCCCTAATCTTCTTTCCCAGCCACCGGGCTTTGGCATTCAACCCCTTGATCAATATATCCCTTAAGGTTTCGTTATGAATCGAGGGGGTACCGTCCGCCTGCTTGAGCATATCTCCAAGCAACAATGGTCCCGAAATATGGAATAGGACCCATTTCAATTCAGGAGAGCGGGAATGCTGAATCCGCTCGATCATATGATGAAAAAAGGGAGCGGTTTTGGGGGTGGTGGCGAAATATTCCAAATCGTCGGCTTCAATCCGGTCATAGAATTCCAGGATTTCACTTTCCTTTTCCGTAGACAAATCGAAATATACAATCCGTTTTTCCCGGTCGAAAACCAGACAGGGTATCCCCTCCAGCATCCAACGAATACTTCTGGTCATAACCGGAAGACTTGGGGCTTCCGGTAGGCATTCCAGGATGATGTCAGCAGCGCGGTCCATTTCTCGATAGGGTACCGCTCCCATCATCGTTCCGGCAAAACAAGGCTTTCCCTTCATAGTTACTCCGCCTTCTGATCCTATACTATTTCGCGGAAATAACATTGAGTGAACCACATTGGGGGACATTCGTACTGGACGTGCGCAGCCTAGCCTGTATCTTGGAAGGTCCCGTTTTGCTATTCTTTCTTATTCTTAAATTTACGATTTACCCCGTTAGAAATAATGCCCTGCTGCTCTGCATCGGGGTTAGGTTTTATAATAATCCCGGCGGGGTTTAATGCCTCGCTGGAATTTCTAACGGGGTTTACTTTATCCAGATTATCTTTCTTTGAGAAAAAAGCTTTTACAAAAATCTCATAATCCGCTTTTGATAGAATATCTTTATAATTTTGAACATTTTTTCGAGTTATTTCAAATGCATTCCCAATTTTATCACAAGGATAACTTTCGCATTTTCCACAATTTTCAATATTCTTTTCTATACAGCATTCTCTTACATTATATTCACATGTTCCATTAAAAGTGTCACATCCATAACAGAGTAATGTTTCCGGAGGATCTATGTTTTTACGCCAACCGATTTTCTTCCACAAAACAGCTATTTCTCTCAGTTTACGTTCATCCTGATTTAAAGTAGCATCATATCTTGGGCAAAAATTACAATCATCTCCGCAAGAAGCTAATTTAATCATCAAATTTCTCCCTGTTTTATATCAATCATCCGTACAAAATATTTGTCTATGGTTCATATAATGCTCGGCCACACAGGCCGCCAGGTTACGAGCGGTCCTTGTTCAGGCGCCGGCTAAGTGAGCTGACATACGTTCTATTTCTCCTGTTTATCCTCGCGGCTACGCACAAGGCAAATTCTTCCGCCTTCTACCTTCCAGATATAGCGGTTGGTCACGACAAAAATCTTGGTCTTATGCAACAAACTGACAAATACATGTGTTTCAAGCGGCCATTCACTTAGGTGGTGAGTAATGACCAAGCCCTCGATCTCTCCAGCGGGTTCATTTGGAGGGTGTAAGGGCATTTCGAATGCTGAGAGTGTGAGGGGCTCAAATCGCTTTACTCTCTTTCCATCTTCCGACACCAGGACGCGATAGTGCTTGCCGAAAACAACAATGTCCGGTTTAGTCGTCCCCGCAATAAGGTAAACAAGAATCCCCCTCTCTCCAATGATATTGCCGGGGAGCACCACAGGATTGATAGGCTGAGATTTTTCCGAGAGGGCTTCAAGTGCAGTCTGCCGCGCCTGAAACAAACAAAGCATTCCTTCCTGCGGCATAGTTGGTGGCACTATTTGCTTGAATTCTGAAGTTGTGGACCCCCCAGGGAATATACGGACTTCGTATGCGACCTTGGGAGCCACTCTGTCCGTGAAGAACGGAACCAGCCATGAGCCGGTTGGCTGGAACTGATCGTCGCCTTCGATGAGTGTCAGGTATCCACAGATACTGACCTTACTCAGATCTCCAAGGTTCTCAGCGAGTACATCAGTCGCGATGGCGGCTGCCTTATCGTGATAATATAGTGCTCTCCCGAGGGACTCAGACAGAGCAATTTTCTCAAGAAAATCGTCAGGGGTCGGAAGCTCACGCATTCCAGAAAGATGAGGTGGTATAGATAGGACCTTCCTGGGATTCTCGGCACATCCGTATAACAGTATAATTACTGCTAATAACCAGCCGAGTAGCCTCACCAAGTGGAGAGATCGCTGACCTCTAGTTGGAGTTATATGAATCATTTCAACCTCGCAATGCTTAACTTCCACAATGAGCGGCGTGAAGGGGAACTCGGGTTTTCGAAATAGCCAAGGAAAGAATGCGTGAACTTAAAAGCCGCACCCCCGTTCACATCCGCCTCTATGGCATGGTTAGATATCCTTTTTCGGCATGACTGAATTTAAATAATCGTAGTGTTCATTGGGTGTTATTGGTCTCTTTCCCATTTCTTTTTCTATGGTTTGGGAAATGCTTGCCATTTTCTTATCTAGGACGAACTGGAGACACCTTGGAACATGGTGGCCGAAGTGTCTGTAAACTCTTATGCAATTATAACAATCGCCGTGCAGTTCGCATCTGATATTTGGGCATGAACATTCAGCGCATTCATCTGATGCTATCACCTTCCGTATCTCTTTAATTACCCCCACGAATTCCTCTTTTGTCGATGCCATATTACCTCCTGATTATTGAATATTTGATATAGACGAAGTTCCGGTTTGTTTCCAGTCGGCCCTTCTGAATCCATTTTATTACCACTTTTCATACAGGGTGTCTATAAATTTATCGATTCTATTTCAGGTATGGCATGTGTATCATACGGTGGATTTGACCCCACAGCTTTGCTCCGCCAACCAGGTGTACTGGACTGCAAATGTTGTTGCAGTTGACACAGAGATGGTTAGGCAGTATAACCGTATCAGTTACGCATTCATTACGCTCTTGTTCTTAAAAGTCTTGGATATCACAAACCTGATCATTCAAGACGTGCCTCCGTCGCACGTTTCGCGGGAAAGGGATCGAGGGTTCTACAAACATGTTTGAATGTTTTTCACTTGAACCCTTGAATCCTTGCATCCTTGACCCCTAAAGCTATCGCCTTTAGGCGATAGTAGTTTTACTTTTACCAAACAGATAGATGGATACTGAAAAGACTTACACCATCCATGTCCAGGGACAAAGAGCAGGAGAGGTCTTTCTCTCTCTGTCAGGTCGGATAGAAGTGGGAAACCTTCATCTCTTCGTATCCGAGACGGATGCCCTGATCGACCAGATGGCCCCCGGAAAGCTCCTGGTGAACCTCTCAAATCTGGAGTATCTCGACAGTGCGGGAGCTCTTGGACTCTTGCAGCTGGAGGATAGGGCAAGAGCTAAGTCTATTCCCTTTCAGTTTAATAATGTGAGTGAAAGAGCAACGAGAATTATGAGCCTGGTCAACCGAAAAGCCCTTGCCATGAAACCTCTTGCTGGCGAGAAAAAATCGAACATCATCGAACAGATTGGAAATGGAAGTCTGAAGATTTTCAACGACTTTGTATCCGTAATCACTTTTTTAGGAGACCTTCTCACAGCGTTGCTCTATTCCTTCATGCATCCTCGCTCCGTGCGATGGGAAGACCTTCTTTTCTACTTGAAAAGGGCAGGGGTGGAGGGGCTACCGATCGTGGGTCTCATCAGCTTTCTCCTCGGTCTGATTATCGCCTTCATGTCTTCTTTGCAGCTCAGACAGTTTGGAGCCAATATCTACGTGGCCTCGTTGGTCGGGGTCGCCATGGTCTCAGAACTAGGACCAATCATGACGGCCATCATTGTGGCGGGTCGGACAGGGTCCGCCTTCGCCGCAGAAATAGGAACGATGAAGGTCAACGAAGAAGTCGATGCGCTCGTAGCCATGGGATTTGATCCCACGCACTTTCTCGCAGTTCCCAAGGTTCTGGCTGCAATGGTCGCTGTCCCTATACTCACCCTGTATTCAGATTTTTTTGGCATCGGCGGCGGTTTGGTCGTAGGGGTCCTTGGGCTTGATTTAACGGTTTATACTTATATCCAGGAGACGATGAGCGTCATCAGTGTGACTTCTATCTGCAAGGGCTTATTAAAATCAGCCGTCTTTGCAGTGTTGATTTCCGGGATTGGTTGCCAAAGAGGGTTCCAGGTCAGGGGGGGAGCGGAGGCTGTGGGGTCGGCAACCACGTCTGCAGTGGTCGCCGCCATCTTTCTGATCATTGTCACTGATTCGGCATTTGCAATCCTGTTCACGTACATTTAGCTATGGAAAGATTAGGCAGAAAGCCAATCATTGTCGTTGAGAATTTGACGGCCCGCTTCGGAAGCGATACGATTTTGCAAAATGTGAATTTTGAAGTGTACGAAGGAGAGATCTTTGTTATCCTGGGAGGGAGCGGGTGTGGAAAATCAACCCTCATGAAACATATGATCGGCCTCTACGAAACCGAATCAGGGAAGGTGGTGATTCAAGGGATTGATATGACAAAGGCCGATGAACGGCAACTAAAGCAAATACGATTGGACATTGGTGTGGCGTTTCAATCAGGAGGTCTTTTCGGATCCATGACCTTAGCGGAGAATGTGGCTTTGCCACTCCAGGAATACACGGACCTTTCCCCGGAGACCATTAACCTTGTCGTTAAGATGAAACTCGGTATGGTGAATCTTGCCGGTTATGAGAACCATCTTCCCGAAGAGCTGTCCGGGGGGATGAAAAAAAGGGCAGGTCTTGCACGGGCCATGGCCCTCGATCCGACGGTTCTCTTCTTTGACGAGCCCTCGGCTGGATTGGACCCCATCACCTCTGCCGAACTCGATTCTCTGATCAAAAGCATCAGAGCAGGGATCGGGACAACCATGGTCATTGTCACCCATGAACTGCAGTCGATCTTTAATATTGCGGACAGGATCATTATGCTCGACAAAGAGGCGAAAGGAATTATTGCGGAGGGCGATCCGAGATGGCTAAAGGACAACTCGACCGATCCGCGAGTAAAAGCCTTTTTTAATCGGAAAGTGTTAGAACAAGAAAGGCAGGAAACTTAGATGGCGAGGAAGACTTCTAAATTCATGATAGGGCTTTTTGTGATGGTCGGCATCCTGATCGGGATGGTGGCGATTGTCTGGTTGGGCGCCTCCAAATATTTTGAGAAAGGAGCGACCTACGTGACGTATTTCGATGAGTCCGTTCAGGGGCTCCAATTAGATTCCGCGGTCAAATATCGTGGGGTCGAGGTCGGAAGAGTAGAAAGAATTCGGGTGGCTCCTGATAACAGACTGATCGAAGTCATCATGAAGATTGATCTCAGAGGAAAACTTGAACGCGACGACGTCGCTCAGTTGAAAGCGGCCGGGATCACGGGAATTGTCTTTGTCGAGCTTTCGCGGAGAGATCCGGGAGAACCCGACCTCTCTCCTAAGATCACTTTCGCTTCAACGCACCCTGTCATCCCATCCAAACCATCTGATGTCAAACAGCTCCTGACCGGGATTGACAATGTCATTCAAAGTTTCAAGAAAATCGATACCGAGGGGATCTCGGACCAGGTCAAATCGACTTTGAAGGTATTGGAATCCACGGTGGCAGGTGTGAATAGTGTTGTTGGGAGTGTGGAGAAAACGCTTGGCGGTGGAAGGCTGGAAGAAACCGTGGGGGAAGTTAAAAATACATTGCTTAAACTCCAGAACTTTATTTCTGATGTCCAGAAGGAGCTGCAGGCGTTGAACCTCGGAAAAACGGGAAACAATATAGAGAGCGCCACCGCAAGACTGGATAAGATCATGAATTCTGGAGAGGTGGAAGCCATCCTCGAAGAGGCGAAGGACGCGGCTAAGAAAGTGAATCAGTTGGTGGAAGGGTTGGATAAAAGAAGCCTTGAGTTCACGAATAACCTTAAGGCTACCGGCGAGAACCTAAAACGGGCTTCCGAATCTCTGGAGATGCTGATCGACCGGGTTTACGCAAGCCCGTCGGACCTGCTTTACGGCCAGCCCCCACCTCCCAGAAGAGGAAGTGAAAAACAAGAAAGGTAAGGAGAAAAATGATGTCCCAGTCAATAAGGACAAAAGACAACAGGCTATGGCAGAATCTGGCTTTGGCCATTTTATTAACGGTTTTGGTTACCGGTTGCAGTCTTGGCGCAAAGCCCTCTTACATAGTGAATCAGTATACTTTAGAATACCCTTTGCCAATTTTGAAAGAGTCAGCCTCGATCAATGAATTGGTTAAGGTGGAACAATTCAGTGTCGCTCAAACCTTTAACACTTCAGCGATGATTTACAAAGAAGGGCCAAATCTCAGGAATGTGGACCCCTACAATCGTTGGAGGACCAAACCCGGAGAGATGGCCACAGAGTATCTGGCTCGTGATCTCAGAAATTCTGGCCTTTTCCTCGCCGTGATTTCTTACAATGACAATAAGGAAACCCGGTATCTCCTGGAAGGGCAGGTGGAGGAATTTCTGGAGGTCAGTGAAAAGGATGGCCGAAAGGCTGTCCTCAGCCTGAATACAACCTTTCTCGATTTAAAGAAGAGAGATACTGCTGAGAAGGTGATCTTGCAGCGGGATTATAGGGTGGTTGAACCCTATACAGAAAAGACTCCCGCAGCCCTTGCTCAGGCGATGAGCAGAGCCATGGAAAAAGTCTCAAGGCAGATCATCCTGGATCTTCAGAATGCGGCAAAGAACCGATAATCGTCCCAAAACTACCCCCTGTTCGAATCGATGTCGTACCCGCAGTGGGGACAAACTGCAACGTTGATCTCTATTACCTCACCACAATTACTGCACTTCCAGTGCTCGGTTGGAGATAGGTCTAATCCGCAGCTGCCGCACTTGAGGTCGTTCTCCCCCAGCCGGTTGCCGCAACCGGGGCAAGACCCGAAATCGAGATCCTCTGCGTGGGGCATTTGCTCGCCATCCGGAACCTCTACCGCATAGACTTTCTCATCAATCTCTTTTGCCTGATTCAGATCCTCCGGCCGAACGTAAAGTGAAAAAAGCATACGTGGAGGATGGGTCTGTTCTATACAATGCGGAATCCCAGCTTCAGCCAGCTTGTCCTGCAGATGGTGGATCCAATTAACATCAGCCGTCCGCAGTTCTTTGAGCGAGGCTATATCATCATCTAATATTATTGGTTCAGGAATTTCACCGGGCTCGTCGTCAAACTCCTCTTCGGAATCAAGGGGGATATTGCAGAAGGGACAAACCTCTATGCCAGGGGCGAAACCGACCTTGCACTTTGGACAAACCACTGACTGAAAATCATCCATAAAACAGCCTTGGTTTAGCGTCTATTAATGACGTCAGGGCGCGGAACGTAATGCTCACCTGCCGCTATGAAGCGCAGTGGAATAGCGGTCCGGTGCAGCGTCGGGTTATGCGTCGAGAATATAATCTTGAGTTAAGCGTCTGGCTGGATACAGCTACCTTTGCATCAAGCAATACGCTCTGCTATCTCTTTGAGCTTCAAAATGCCCCATTCAATTTTGTCCGGCTCAAAAGCCGGAAAGGTCAATCTGATAAAAAGACCTTTCTTGCGCTTTTCTTCCTTACAGTTGGGAGGGATAGCATCCCACGCAGCAGCTACACCCACACCAGCTTGTTTTGCGGATTCGATGAAGGATGCTTCCTTGTCGCTTGAAATATTCTCAAGGGTGAGGGGGGCGAAAAAGCCGCCGCTGATTGCAACTGGAAACGCTCCAGGAAACTGGCTATTAAGCGCGGTATTTAATGCCTCCATTCTCGGTCTGTACAGTTTGCACAAGTATTTGACAAAATCGTCATACCGTCCCGATTCAATAAAATCGGCTATAAACGCCTGGGTCGGCAGATTGGGGTTTATGCGTGTATTAGCAATAACGCCGGATAGATGCCCCACATAATGATTTGGAACGATCATATACCCGCACTTCGTTCCTGGAGAGATCGTTTTCGTAAAAGAGCTGGCTAAAATAGGTCCCCATTCTGAGACTTCTATCGAGCCATTCGTTTTTCCATCATACCGAAGGGCCTGATAACAGATATCCCATATGCACGGTATACTATGTTCCCGGCAAATGCGCTCAACATTCTTTCGGTTCTCGTCAGTGTAGTTGATCCCTGTTGGGTTTTGATGGAACGGTATTCCGTAAAAAGCCGCAACCGCGTTCTTATTAGCCACATCCTTAAATTGATTCAAATCGACCCCTTCCGGTGTCAATTTAACGCCAATCAAATGATGTCCATAGCATTTTGCATCGAGTAATACTCGATCATAACTTGCTTCTTCAACAATGATATTGCTTTCTCTGGGGAGAGACTTGAAAAAAAGTGAGATAACCTCCAGGCCGCCGTTGCCGACGATAACTCGTTCCGGACTAACATGATGTAAGCTGCCGATCAGATCTCGCAAGGGCTTGAATCCAGAAAAATGGCCATATTGAAGCACATCCGTCCCATACCGCCTGATGACTTTTTCGTATCCCTCTGACGCCATTGGAATAAGGCGTGATAAGGCTTCTTCCGCAGGAACCCCACGCAAGAAATTAATTGATTGTTTCTCACTCATTTTGCCCTTTGTGATCTCCATCTATTTTTTAGTAAGGCATAACGACAAAAATCAGCCGGAGCTGTAAGCGATCGGCTGGACAGTCTTGTTACGTAGTCATGGCAACTTAAACGGTGTCTTTAATTCCCGCACCAAGGCACCAAATGTGGCTCTTACTAACCCCTTGGGGAAAGGGATATAAACGAGACCGTGTATATTGCTTGGAATATTTGTTCCTTCTTCGTAGAGTAGACAAATATTCTTTAGACCGTACCTCCCTTGAAAATATCCGATTTCGTGCATGACGTTTTCTCGGGCACGAGGTCTATCAAGGCCAATATCATCATCACCCGTCATGACAATTACTGCGTAAGAACACCTGTTCGACTCTTCGTCTAGTTTCTGTAGAATCGTTCTTCCTCGGTTAGGCTCCTGCGCCAACTCCAATGTCTGGATTTGTAAATCCTTTTCGATATAGTCTTGGACCTCCCGCCAATGATTACTCGTACCATGGCTAATAAATACTCTGTCTGGTTTTGAGACTGCTACAGGTTTTCCTAATTCGCTATGACTTCGAACCTCAAAAACATATTCTAAATCCTCTTTCAGACGTTCTATTGTGTGTCTCTCAATATATCCTCTCCCTTGGAAATCCGTCGTTCCTGAGCTCTTTGGCAAAGCCCTTTCCGGAAGGTCAGAATACAGGTTTGGTAGCATCTCCCTAAGACGATTCAGCAATTCATTCGATCTTTCAAAAAACTCCATTACGTGTGCCGGATCATAATATAGGCCTAGTTTAGACAGAAGAGCTGAAATGATCTTATAGATCCCAGCTAGTTTTGCAAATACTAAAGGAACTTCGCTTTCGAGCCCTTCGTTGGATATTTCCGGGCCTAATGTTTCGTAGAATTCAATGCCAACTGCTGTAACAGTCCTTTTCCCTTCATCTCCCCCCATTGTCCCTTCAACATAATCGCTCTGCAATAGATACATATCAGCAGAATCAAAGTCCGTTTTCTCCAATTTTACCAATTCTTTGATCTCTCTAATGGTCAAGCCATGCCCTGCAACTGCATTTCTGTCGATTAAGACATCGAGAATTCTTTCGGCATTTTTCATTATTTTTGATCGTCTTGGCCGCATCGCGTATTCCTTTACTTTTCTTATCTACGTAACACAAAGCTCACCGGGAGCCGTCTTGTGGCGATCCGGTGGAGCCCATTGTTATAAGGTTCATCCCTTCATTTCCTTAATTGTGAAATCTTTTTTGTTCAACAGATATTTTTTCCAAGTACCATCTGGTGTGAAGAATTTGATCTTTACATATTCTTTCATTGGGAAATAGGAAATAACGGCCCCCACTGTGTAACGGAAGCCTCCGCTTTTCACAAGGTCTGTGACTTTCTCCCTGTCTCCTTTGGCGTCGTAATTCTTTTTTGCTTCGATGACAATCGAATTGTTTCTATTGCCGCTCCTACGCTCATGGACGATTATATCTGGCCGTATATTGTGACCGCTCGACGATTTTTTCTCATTTTCTTTATACTTATTGTATTCAATGTCCACGTCTTGTTTGTTTAATAACCTTTTTTTAATCAATATCAGTTCTAAATATTGGGCAAGCTTATGATTTATGCATTCTTCCTTTGGTTGAGTTTTTATAAGATCAGTGTCGTATTGGATTAGTAGCTTTAAGGCTTCAATAATAGATTTCTGCAATTCATTCATTTTTGTTTTCCTTATAACGGACCGGCTGTGCGGCGCCAGCCAAGAAAGCATCAGGAAACACGGCGCGGTGTCCCTGGCGTCCGCACGAGCCGATGGTTAGATTGCTTCATTCGATTGCCCACTTCGTAGTGTCCTTGCTATGTGGGCCACGATACTTGAGCTTCTTTGGGGTCCCTACGAGAATTTTGTCAGGCTGTTTGGGATCAAACTTGGGATTAAGTTGGTATTGCATAAATGATATTTCTTGGTTGTTTTCCCACCGCAGGTTTCCAGGGCCCCAGTCGGCCGGCTTCTCAAGAAACTCCGTTACCAAACCATCTGATCGAAGCTCGAACACAGATAGAACATTCGGGGTAAACCGCGATTCGAGGTCTACGTTCGCTACTGCAATTCGCTTTCTGTCCGGGGATATTTTGGGAGTGGAAATAATGTCCTTGTCGTTTCCGTTTGTCATATTTACGAGGTAGTAAGTGCCGCCTTCATAGTATTGAACCGCTATGAGTCCATAACCTATTTCCGGATAGTACTGGACAAAGTTGTACCGTTTTCCCTCAGCACCGTGGTTCTTTTCGTCAGGAAAATCCACATACGCCTTCTTCCTACCATTCGCCAATGAAATAACGAGCTGCAAACCGGCCCGAGTGAAGAGTTTCGGGAACTCTTGTGCCAGTTCTGTCTCAAGAAACTGCGAGCACTGATATGAATTGTGTATTGTCGCCGGACATTTCCTTTCAGCGGCATTGCTCACGCCGCCAGCAAAGACGAGTAAAGCTGCTGTCACAAGGCTAATGCATCTCATGAATATTGGGTCCTGCACCGAAAAGGCTCACCGGGAGCCGGATCTATCGGCGATCCGGTGGAGGCGCTTGTTAGAAAACGATTTTCTATTTTCCTAAATCTACTTTCGGAAGGAATTCCTTTTTCATTTTTCTACCACCATCTGAGATATTGGTGATAGTTATTCCCTTGTCGCTTGTTAACGTCATTTTAGGTTTTAGTGGATCGCGGATATCAATTATTCCTGTGGATACGACACCCAATTGATTTCGGCATTTGATGTTGTATAGTCCCTCAATCTGGCTTTGTTTTTCCAATATGGTATAGATAAACGCAAATGGAACAACCTCTCCACTTTTCTCAGCAAAAGTCACAACCTCAACCGCTGTTTCGGTGATATAGGCTTTTCCAATGATGCCAGTAAATTTCCCATGCTCTTCGAACTCGAATGCTATCGACCCCGAAAGCCCTGCTGCAAACCCCGTCGATGACATTGCGCATATAAAAAGGCAAATGAGTATTTTTCTCATATTCTTTTTCTCCTTAACTTGAAAGTACCAAAACCGAGAGAATGCTTCCACCGATAATCACTATAGCCAATAAACCTACAACACTGTACTGATCGAAAAACTCGCTGCATCGGCCAGCTGGCTCACCAAAGAGGAGGTTTGTTAAATCTCTGGGGATCTTTTCTTGTACTGCATTCTTTCGATTACGTGCTTTTTGGGTGGAGCATTGAAGTTGAATGATAAGCAAGAGGGAAAGTAATGCAACAATACCTGCAATATATGTAAACCACTCATTTCCTGCTGATTTAACGATCCTTGAAACAGCGATGATTGCTCCATAAATAAGTACCGTATAATTTGTAACAATCCATTGTTGCCTCTTAAAAAATCTTATGTCTTCCAAAGCCGATTGATAAGCGAGTCTTATATATTCATCAGCATTTTTGTCCGATTGTTGATTTGGATCGGCATTCATGATCTTTGCCTCCCTCTATTTTTCATCAACAGATATTAGACGGAAGTATTATATTATGATATAATAATTTCGCCTAGTATTAAATGCTTGACTGTTATCTAACCTCTCAAAATCAAAAAGGGTTTCTCCGTTAAAATCACGAATATCCGCAGTTCCTCCCGGAAAAAAAATGAAGCCTTTCTGGTTCCTCAGGAAAGCGCCGGCCATCCGGCCTCGGTTTGCTTAGCACGGTAGAAATTTATCAAGAAAGAGTAGGCGCGTACCTAAAAATTCCGATATTTATTCGTGACCGGGAGTCTCCGATCTTTCCCTAAAGCCCGGTGGGTGATTTTCACGCCCGGTGGGCTTTGTCTCCGCTTGTATTCATTTCGGTCAACCATCCGAATCACTTCTTTGATCATACTTTCTTTAAATCCCATCTTGGCGATATCTTCAAGCCCCTTGTCCTCTTCGACATAAGCCTGAAGAATAGGATCCAGGACAGGGTAGGGGGGGAGGGAGTCTTCATCCTTTTGATTCGGCCTCAATTCCGCAGTAGGGGGTTTGGTAAAGACATTCTTGGGGATGATCGCCTTTCCTTCCTTTTTATTCCTGAATTTTGCCAATTCATAAACCAATGTCTTGGGGACATCTTTCAAAACGGCATAACCTCCTGCCATGTCTCCGTAGAGCGTACAATACCCCACGCTCATCTCGCTCTTGTTTCCGGTGGTCAAAACGAGCCAACCGAATTTATTCGAGAGGGCCATCAGGATGTTTCCTCGAATGCGCGCTTGAATGTTTTCTTCGGTCACATTGGGTCTTACACCTTTAAAAGATGGGGAAAGAGTCTTGAGGTAAGACTGAAATACCTCTGTGATGGGAATGGTGAGGAAACGTATGCCGAGGTTCTTTGCCAAAAGTCTTGCATCTTCCAAAGATTCTCTTGAAGAGTAGTGAGAAGGCATAGCCACCCCCACCACTCCTTTTTTCCCGAGCGCATCCACGGCAATGGCTGCGGTCAAAGCAGAATCAATGCCTCCGCTCAAACCGATCAAGACCCTTTGAAATCCATTTTTGCGAATATAGTCTCCTGTCCCAAGAACCAGAGCCGCGTAAATCTCAGCGAGGCGATCTAATGGCTTCGAGTCCCTTTTGGGAAGGGCAGGCCTTTTTTTATTCGACCGAATTTGATCTGAAAGCTCAATCTTCCTTATCCCTTTCTCTTCCTCAGCGTGTTTCTCCCTTCGGATTCGGGGATCGTGAAGCCGCATTCGGAAGACCGATTCCATATCGAGATCTGCGAGGACCAAATCCTCCTCAAATTGTTTTCCCCTGACGATCAATTCTCCTCTTTGATCGATGATCAGGCTTCCGCCGTCGAAGACCAACTCATCCTGGCCGCCGACCAGGTTGCAATACGCAACAGTTGCCAAGTTATCGGAAGCCCTGGTTGAAAACATCTTCTCCCGGAACATGGATTTCCCTGCATGGTAGGGTGACGAAGAAATGTTGACGATCAGCTCTGCTCCTCCGTATAAGGCCTGTGTGCGAACAGGATCTCCCGGATACCACAGGTCTTCACAGATGCTCACGCCGATGGGAGTCGATTTGAGAGTAAAGATAAAGTTCTCCTTTCCAGCATGGAAATATCGATCCTCGTCAAAGACGCCGTAATTGGGAAGATAGGTTTTGGAATAGACGTCTATCATCTTTCC
>Ga0316628_100001393_pt1 | contig 17071 bp, 15 predicted proteins | sample OWC_Aug_M2_C1_D5_FD_207648 | JGI IMG/M metagenome (GOLD analysis project Ga0316628, IMG submission 207648) | Wetland soil microbial communities from Old Woman Creek delta, Ohio, United States - OWC_Aug_M2_C1_D5_C | ecosystem: Environmental > Terrestrial > Soil > Wetlands | place: USA: Ohio... | reverse complement strand
CGGCAGCTGGCGCACCGCGACGTCAAGCCGGGCAACGTGCTGGTCGAGCGCGAGACCGGCCGGGCGTACGTGGTCGATTTCGGCGTGAGCGCCGCCCTGGCCCGCGCCGGCGAGGACGAGCCAACGCGACTCACGGCGACCGGGACCGTGCCCGGCACGCCGATCTACATGAGCCCCGAGCAGGCGTCGGGCGAGCCGGTCACACCCAAGAGCGACGTCTACAGTCTGGGTGTGATGGCCTACGAGCTGCTGGTGGGCGAGCTGCCCTACCAGGCCCGCACCGCCATGGGCTGGGCCGCGGCCCACCTGCGCGACACCCCGACGCCGGTGCGCGTGCATCGCTCCGACCTCTCGCCCGAGGTCGCGGCCATCGTGGACCGCTGCCTCGCCAAGAGCGCGGACGAGCGGCCCACCGCCGACGAGGTGGCCCGCGGCCTCCTCCCTGGTATCGAGAGCGAGATCGAGTGGCCGCCCCCGGGGCTGCACTGGATGCGCGGCCGCGGCGCCGCGCTGGGCCGGCTGGGCGCGCTGGCTACCGCCGGGGCGCTGGTGACGCTCACGGCCCTGCTCCTCACTCCGCCCATCCTGCGGGCCGGCGGCAACTGGCTGTGGAGGTTCCAGGTCGAGCGGGCCACGTCCGGCACCGACTCGTCGTCGGTGCCGCTGTTCCTGTGGCAGACGGCGCTGGCCCTCGGCCTCGCCTGCTTCGGATTCGGAGCGGCGGCGTTCCTCGGCTCCGGCACGCGCCTCCTGGCGGGAGCGCTGCGGCTCCGGCACGGCGGATGGCGCTGGGAGACGCTGGTCGATCTCGCCGTCGACCGCGACGGGCGCAGCGGGTCGATCCTGTCGGGAGTGCGCGAGTTCGCCTCCCTCGAGCCGAAGGCGCGCGGCACCATCCTCCGCGCCCGGCGCGGCGCCGCCGCGTGGCGCACCGGGGCCGGCCTGTGGGTCTGCGCCGGGCTCGGCGTCTGGGCGCTGGTGCTCGCCACGGCGGCTCCGTCCCGGACCAGCGCGCGACCGGTGGTGGATGCGGCGCTCTGGCTCGTCCTCGCGGTGCCCGCCCTGGCCGCCCTCGCGATCGGGACCGTCGCTCGCGCCCGCGAGCGCCTCATCACGGGGCCGCTGGCGCGCTCGCGCCGCGAGAGCGACACCGGCAGCGACGCGGCCGGCTGGTATCGCGGCCTTCCGGGGGGAGGCTCGCCCGCGGCTCCCCCCAGCTTCCGCGCCCGGCCGCTCGCCCGCGCCGCGCAGATCCTGGCCGTCGCGCTCGGCGCGGCGGCCGCACTGGCCATCGCCGAGGCCGCCGTGGCCGGCGTCGCGGCGGTGCTGTTCACCAAGCAGCTCGGCCCGGCTGCCATCGCCTTCGCGGCCGACCAGACGCGCCTCGCGGCCGACGATCCGATCCGCATCGCCGCGCGGGCCCTCCGCCCCTACGCGCTGCCGCCGGCAGCCGCGCCCCGGACCGACACGCAGATGGCGTGGCTCGACGAGCTGCGGCGCCGGCCCAGGGCGGGCGGCGCGCCGGCGTACCCCGTCGCGCCCGCGACTCTGCTGCCCGAGCCCGATCTGGCGCTCTCCAACGCCCTGCGGCGCGCCAGGATCGCGCCGGATACCCTGGCGATGCTGGCGCGGCTCGGCGGGCACCCGCGCACGATTCTCTTCCGCCGCCTCGCCCACCTCGCGGCGCCGGACTCGCTGCTCGGATCGCTGCGCTTCGGCGGGGCGCGTGGAGCCGCCGCCGACACGCTCGACATCGGGCCGGTGGGGACCCCGCTCGGCGACGCCGCGTTCGCCAACCTGGCCGGCGCCGTCGCGGCGGCCGCGCGCGGGCAGCGCGACAGCGCCGCCGCCCGGCTCAGCGAGAACGCGGCCTTCGCCGCGACCATGCTCCGCGTGCCGGAGCCGAGCATCAACCAGACGGGGGCGCGTCTCCTCGTCAGCACCGCGCTCACTCCGCTGGCGGAGCTGGCGCTCGCCCGCGGCGATCCGGCGGGCTCGGCCCAGCTGGCGGACGCCGCCAAGCGCATGGCGAGCGCGATCCCCGCGGAGGGCGGGGTGGCCGGCCTCGCGGTCGACCCCGCCGATCTGGTCCAGTTCACCGCCGCGGTGCTGAGCCCGCGCGCGCCGGCAGGCTACCGCGTCGAATGGCTGGCTCAAGGTTGGGCCGGCTTGTGCGCAAGCCCGTGGGAGCTGCTCGCCGGCCCGGGCGCCGCGCGGCGGCAGGCCGTCCTCGCCACCGGCGAGCTCGCCGCCGACATTCCGCTGGCCCGCGACATCGCCCGGCGCTCCGGAGAGAGGTGGTCGTTCCGGATGCGGCCCAACCTGAACGCCGCGCTGGCGTGGCTGGCCGACCGCGGGCCGTGGGGACTCTACCTGAGAATCACGACCTGTGCGAGGGCGATGTGAGCCGGAGGCTGGAGGTGAGACCTGAGAAGTGACAGGCGCTAGGGTGACCCCGTGAGTCTGTACTCCGCTCTCGCGGTGGTGCTCGCGGCGTGGGGCCTCATCACTCTCGTCCGCCGCATCGCCGAGAGCGAGCAGCGGCGCGTGGACTCGAGCCTGACGGGCCGGCGCGCGGACGTCGCAGGAGGCCTGCGCTCGGACGCCGCTGCGCTCCGGAGTGAGGACGTCGCGGGTAGCGGGCGCCCGTCGGAGCGCGGGGACGGCATCGACTACGAGGAGCTGGAGCGCGCCGAGGACGAGATCCGCGACCTCGGCGCCGACGCGCGGCCGGAGGACGGCTTCGCGGGCGACGAGTGGGGGCCGGGAGTGCCCAAGAAGCCTCAATGGTAGTGAGCCGGAACCCCCGCGCGTCTAGGTGAGCTTCTCCACTCCCGTCGACGTCACGCGGGCCGCGATGAGCCGCGGCACCTCGGCCATACCCTCGCCGATGAGGATCGCCTCGCCGAGCGCGCGTCTGCCCCGCTCGATGCCCGCGCTGTCCCGGGCGAAGATGGACGCCAGCGGCTCCGACATGTGGACCTGCTGGCCCGGCCGCGCGGTGATGACGAAGCCCACCGTCGGATCGACCTGGTCATCGGCCCTGGTGCGACCGCCGCCCATCTCGACGACGGCCCGCCCGATCGCCCGCGGCTCCACCCGCAGCACGGTTCCGCCGCGCGGCGCGTAGTAGACCTCCACCTCGGCCGCCTGCGGCAGTAGCGACGGGTCTTCCACCACGTGGGGATCGCCGCCCTGCGCCGCGATGACCTGCTGGAACTTCTCGGCCGCCCTGCCGCTCCGCAGCGCCTCGCGCACCCGCTCATCCGTGCCCCCGTGCGCTCGCGCCTCCGCGCCCCCGACGCTCAGCATCTCGGCGGCCAGCGCCACCGTCGCCTCGACCAGGTCCTCCGGTCCGTCGCCGCGGAGCGCCATGATGGCCTCCTCGGTCTCCAGCGCGTTGCCACAGGCACGGCCCAGCGGCCGGTCCATCGCCGTGAGGAGCGCCACCGTCGGACAGCCGCGGTCCTCGCCGAGACGGATCATGGTCTGCGCCAGCTCGAGCGACTTCTCCGGGTCGGTGATGAACGCGCCGCTCCCCTGCTTCACGTCGAGCACCAGGCCGGTGAGGCCCTCCGCGAGCTTCTTCGACATGATGCTGCACGCGATGAGCGGGACGCACTCGACCGTCGCGGTCACGTCGCGCATCGCGTAGAGCCGCTTGTCCACCGGCGCGATCTCGGGCGTCTGGCCGATCATCGCGACGCCCAGCCGCTCGATCTGCGCAGTCGTCTCCTCGAGCGTGAGCGAGGTCCGGAAGCCCGGGATGCTCTCCAGCTTGTCGAGGGTGCCGCCGGTGTGGCCGAGGCCGCGGCCCGACATCATCGGCACGACGAGGCCGCAGGCGGCGGCGAGGGGAGCGAGGACGAGGGAGACCTTGTCGCCCACGCCGCCCGTGGAGTGCTTGTCCACGACGGGGAGGCCGAGGCGGGAGAAGTCCAGGCGGCTCCCGGAGGCCACCATCGCGTCGAGCAGGGCGGCGGTCTCCGCGCGGGTCATGCCGCGGAAGAAGACGGCCATCAGGAGGGCCGACATCTGATAGTCGGGCAACTCCCCGGCCTGGAAGGCCGCGACCAGGTCGCGCCACTCCGCCGGGGCGAGCGCCCCCCCCTCGCGCTTGCGCTCGATGAGGCCCGGAACGAACATTATCGCGTCCCCTTCATACCGGAGTCCCGTCAATGCGAGCGCTGACCATCGCCGCAACCGCCCTTCTCGCGTGCGCCGCCGCGGCGGCCGCCCAGGACGTGGCCGGCCACATCGCCGCCGGCGAGGCCGCCCGTTGTCGCCGCAACGCCCCCGAAGCGGTCCAGTCGTTCCGGGCCGCCCTCGCCCTGGACTCGCTGAGCTACGATGCCAACTGGCGCGCGGCGCAGGCCCTGGTCGATCTCGCCCTCGAGGTACCGGACCGCGAGCGCCCGCGGCGCGACTCCATCTACGCCGAGGCCCGCGCCCTGGCCGAGCGCGCGGTGCGCGTGAGCCCCAACGCCGCCGACGGTCACTACATGGTGGCGGTGGCGGTGGGGCGCGTGGCGCTCACCAAGGGGCCGCGCGAGCGCGTGCGGTACGCCCGCGTCGTCCGTGACGAGGCGCTCCGCGCCTCGGAGCTGAACCCGCAGCACCCGGGCGCGCTCCACGTCCTGGGCCGGTGGAACGCCGAGATCCAGCGGCTGCCCGGCATCACCAAGTTCTTCGCCAGGACCTTCCTCGGCGCCTCCATCTTCAGCGAGGCGACCTGGGAGAACGCCGAGCAGTACCTCACCCGGGCCACCTACATCGAGCCCCAGAACATCTACCATCACCTGGACCTCGCCGAGGCCCTGGTGGACATGGGGCGGCCGCAGGACGCGCGACCGCACCTGGAGCGCGTCGCCCAGCTGCCGCTCGGCTGCGACCCCCAGGACGCCGTATACAAGCAGGACGCCGCGGCCCTGCTCCAGCGCATCACTCGGCGCTAGCGTCGTCGGCCTCGCGCTCCCTCTCGCGACGGGCGCGGCGAACCTTGTCCCGCACTTCGTCGTAGCGCTCCCGCGCCTCTCGCGCCAGGTGCCTGGCCCGGCGCGAGACGGCGCGCCGCGTATCCGCCCCGCTCTGCGGCGCGAACAGCAGCGCCAGCCCGGCGCCGACCAGCGCGCCGATCGCCAGACCAGCCACGAAGGTCCGAGTCGAATGCCGCTCCACCTCGACCTCCTCTTCGCCGGCCTCCAGATCGTCCTGCTCCCTGTCGTCGTCGGTCACGGCTTCACCCCCCCCGGCCGGAACGGCGGGGCGCCGCCGCGGGCCGCTGCATCATGCGCTCGATCTCGGCCACAGCCTTCGGCGCGCCCGCCGAGAGCACCTCGTGGCCGGTGGGCGTCACCAGCACGTCGTCCTCGATCCTGATTCCGAAGCCCTCATCCGGGAGGTAGATCCCCGGCTCCACCGTGAACACCGCCCCGGGCACGAGCGGCGCGTACGCAGGGCCCACGTCGTGCACGTCCATCCCTATGTAGTGCGACACGCCGTGGATCATGTAGGGAGCGCAGGTCGCCGGCGGAGCGCCGCACAGGCTCCCGGAGTTGGCGCGCAGGTACGCGAAGGCGATCTGATTCAGACCGGGCAGCGTCATCCCGGGCCGCACCGAGTCGATCACCACCTGGTTCACGGCGAGCACCAAGTCGTAGATCTGCCGCTGCCGCGGCGTGAACCTCCCGGACACCGGGTAGGTGCGGGTCACGTCCGCGGTGTGCTGCCCGTACTCGGCCCCGATATCCATGACGACCAGGTCGCCGGGATCGGTGCGGCGGCGGTTCACGTCGTAGTGCATCACCGTGCCGTTGACCCCGCTCGCGACTATGCTGGGGAAGCCGACGCGGTCCGCGCCCAGGCGGCGGAACGTCCCCTCGATCACCGCCTCGATCTGGTACTCGAACGTCCCGGGCTCCATGGTGCGCAGCACCTCGCGGAGCGCCTCGCCCGTGATCTCGATCGCGCGCCGCAGCGCCGCGATCTCGGCGGCGTCCTTCGCCACTCGCAACGAGTCCACGGTGGGCCGGAGGTTGCGCACCACGACGCCGGAGTCGGCCCGCAACAGATCCAGGACCTGGACTCCCTGGGAGTACCGGTCCTGCGGCACGTACACGGGCACGCCCCGCCCGCGCACCGCGCCGAGCACCGAATCGAGCTTCGTGACGCTGAGCACGATGGGAACGCCCGTGAGCCGCGCCGCGCTCTCGCCCGCACCCAGGCCCCGCCCGATCCAGCGCTCCGCCTGCGGGTTTCGGTCGGGCAAGAGCAGCACCACGGTGTCTGGCCCGGCGGCGTACGCACTCATCACCAGGAACGCCCGCGGCTGCTCCAGCTGCGTGAAGTAGAAGAACGTGTTGCTCTGGCGGAAGTCGTTGTCCTGGACGTAGTCGGTCTCGGCGTTGCGCCCCCGCGAGGCCGGAATGACGACGACGGCGTCGCCCAACCGCTCCATGAGGCGCTCGCGGCGCGCGGCGGTGGCGGCGACGTCGATGGGCCGGCCCATCCCGGGAAGCTCCTCCACGTACGGCTGTGGCACGGCCGCGGCGGCAGGCCGCTCCGGCTGCGGCGCGGCCGGCGCGGGAGCGCGCACCGCCGGTCGCGCCGCGGGCTGCTGCGCGCGGGCGACGGGCGCCGACGCGGCAGCGGCGACGGACAGGGACAACGCCGCGGCGATCGGGACGGCCACGCAGCTGAGGAGCGGGAGCGGACGTGCCACTGGCATGCGCGATTCTCCGGGTGACCAGGGGGCTGAACGTAGCACCTCGCGCGAGGAAGCGGCAACCCGCCCGGGAAGGCTCCTCGCCGGTGCCGGCCTCCTATCTGCGTGCCGGCGCCGCGGGCGCCCGGGCCTGCGCCATCAGCCGCTCGATCTCCGCGGCGGCCTTGGGCGCCGCCCCGGTCAGCACCTCACCGCCCGTCGCCGTCACCAGCACGTCGTCCTCGATGCGCACGCCCAGCGCCTCCTCGGGGATGTAGATGCCCGGCTCTACGGTGAAGATCATCCCCGGCTCCAGAGGCCGAGCGGCGACCAGCGGCTCGCCGCCCAGCCCGATGAAGTGCGACAGGCCGTGGATGAAGTACCGCAGGCACGACTCCGGACCGCACAAGTCGCCCGAGTGGGACCGCATGTGCTCCCGGGCGATCTCGTTCAGCCGGTCCAGCGTGATGCCCGGCCGCACCGAGTCGATGGCGGCCTGCTGCGAGGCGAGCACCAGGTCGTAGACGGCCCGCTGCCTGGGCGTGTAGCGCCCCGACACCGGGTACGTGCGGGTGAGGTCGGACCCGTACCCGGCCAGCTCCGCGCCGACGTCCACGACCACCAGGTCGCCGGCCTCCATGCGGCGCCGGCTCGACATGTAGTGGAGCACGGTGCCGTAGAAGCCGCTGCCGACGATGCTCGGGAACGCCACGGCCTCGGCTCCGAGGCGGTGGAACGTCGCCTCGACGTCGGCCTCCAGCTCGTACTCCATCTCCCCCGGCCGCAGGGTGCGCAGCGCCTCGCGGTGACCCGCGACGGTGATCTGGGCGGCGCGGCGCATGGTGGCGATCTCGCCGGCGTCCTTGACCCCGCGCAGCGAGTCCACGATGGGCCGGAGGTTGCGGACGGTGACGGCGGCGGTGTCGGCGCGCAGCCAGTCGAGCGCCGGCACGCCGGCGGCGTCGCGGTCGAACGGCAGGTAGATGGGGACGTGCCGCGCCTTGGCGGCCAGCACCAGCGAATCGAGCCTGGAAACGCTGAGAACGAGCGGCACGCCGGTGAGGCGCGCGGTCTCCTCCCCCGGCCCGATCTTGCGGCCCGACCACCGCTCCTGCTGGAGATTGCGGTCCGCCACCAGCAGCACCGCCGTGTCCGGCGCCGAGGCATGCGCGCTCAGCACCAGGAACGCCGACGGCTGCTCCAGCTGGGTGAGCCAGAGGAAGGTCACGCTCTGGCGGAAGTCGGTGTCCTGGGGCCGCTCGGCGGCGAAGCTGCGCGGGCGCGCGGCCGGAACGATCGCCACGGCGTCGCCGAGGCGGTCCGCGAGTCGCAGGCGCCGCGCGGCCGTGGCCTCGACGTCGATGGGCCGCCCCATGCCGGGCAGCTCCTCGACGTACGGCTGCGGCTGCTGGGCCTGGGCTGCAGCGGCGGTGGCGGCGATGACCGGCACCGCAAGTAGCGGAACGAGCTGGCGCAACGAGCGCATCGTGTCTCCCGATTCCCGGTGAGCCGGCAACGTAGCGCCGCCTCGGCGCCCGCTGCAACCTCGGGGGCGCTGCCGCCGCGGCGAGGGCGGCGGCGGCCGGAGACCCCCGGCGCTGTTCGGGCCGCGCTATATTGTCGAGCGCTCGCCAGCCCCTTCCAGACGGAGGTCCAATGCAGTTCCTGGTGCTCGGATACGACGGCGACGACGCAGGCGCCCTGGAGCGCCGTCTGGCGGTCCGCGAGGACCACCTGGCGGTCTACCGGCGCATGCACGGCGAAGGCAAGTGGCTCTACGCGGCCGCGATTCTCGACGACGGCGGGAAGATGATCGGCTCCATGATCGTCTGCGATTTCGCCTCGCGCGAGGAGATGGACGAGCAGTGGCTGCGCAGCGAGCCGTACGTCCGCGGCGGCGTGTGGAAGCGGGTGGAGGTGCGCCGCGCCCAAGTGGCGCCGCTGTTCGCGCGCAACCCGGACTGAGGAGACACCGGAATGCTGAAGGTCGTGAACCTGGAGGAGTGCTTCGGCCGGTTCAGCGACACGTACTCGCCCAAGATCGTGGCGGAGCTGAACGGCCAGACGGTCATGCTGGTCCGCGCCGAGGGCGACAAGGTCCCTTGGCACACCCACGAGCGCGAGGACGAGATGTTCCTGGTCCTCGAGGGAACGATCGAGCTGCACGAGAGGGGCCGTTCGGTGCGCCTCGGCGCCGGCGAGCTGTGCGTGGTGGAGCGGGGCGTCGAGCACCGGCCCGTTCCGATGGGCCGCGCGAAGCTGCTGATGTTCGAGCCGGCCGGCATCGCCCACACCGGCGCGGTGCGGTCCGAGATCACGAAGGACCACTTCGACCGCCTGGAGACGTAGGGGCCGCCGGCGCGGACTCCCCGGGCCGCTCCTGCGAGCGGAGCTTCGCGGCCGCCGAGGAGACCATGCCGACCTGAGGCGCCGCCGCGCTTCGCCACGCCGGCGGCGCGATTCGTCCCGGCCCTGTGGCGACATTGGGGTCCCCGGTGCATTCTCCCCCGCCGGAGAACCACGGAGAGCACATGGAGCGCTCGACAAGCACTCTGGGCCGGTGGCTGATGCCCGCCGCCGCGCTGATCCTCACGGCGCTGGGAATCGCGGCGCAGCTGCGCGGGGACGGTGGATGGGGAGGGTTCATCTACGGCCCGGATCGCGTGATAGCTGTCGTCGAGCCGGGTTCCGCCGCCGATGCCGCCGGCCTGCGCCAGGGAGACCTCGTCGTGAGCGTGGACGGCAGGCCCGCGGAGGACCTCCCCATGCAGTCGCGCTGGGCGAGCACGCGAGCCGGCGCGGTGCACCGCCTCGTGGTTGAGCGCGGCGGCGCTCAGGTGAGCGCCGACGTGGTCTACCGCTCCCGCGGCACGAACCGGCTCGCCCTGGGCGCGGCGGCGGTGATGCTCGCGTTCCTGTGGTGCGGCGTCTGGGCAGGCCTGACCGTGAGCGGCGCCCACTCCCTTGCCCTGGCCCGCATCGGCCTCGTGGCGGGAGTGATGGTTGCCGCGTGGCCCAACGTCGGCGGCACCTGGAACGGGGTGCTGTCGCACGTCCAGTTGACGTCGTTTCTCCTGCTGTTCATCCTGCTGCTGCGGTTCTTCCTGGCGTTTCCGAAGCCCAAGCGCATCGCCGAGAGCACGCTCGCGGACCTGGCGATGCTCTGTGCCCTGGCGTTTCTGGTGGGGTTCGAGGTTCTGGAGATGGTCGTCCACCCGCGGCTCTACCTGGTGACTGGGACCGTGGGCAGCCTGCTGATGCTCGCGTTCGCCTGCCTCGCGCTGGCCGCGCTGGCGCACACGGTGGCCACGACGCCGCGCGCCGAGCTGAGGCCGTCGGGCATGGGGCTGGTGTTGCTGGGCGTCGGGGCGGGCGTCGCGGCCTTCCTGGTCGCGATCGTGGGGACGATGGCGCGCATTCCGGGCGCAGGCCATGCGGGCCTGCTGTTCGCCGCCCTGCCGATCGCTCTGGCGCTGGCGGTGCGGAGGCAGGCGCGAGCCGGGTAGCCGCTGCGTGGCGGCGGGCGGGAGCGGCCTGGACACCGCGCCGCTTCGCACCCACTTTGCAGCCGATGGAGGGACTGCGCGAGTGCGCGGCGGCGCTGCGCCGCGGCGCGCTGCTCGTTGTGGCGGCGGCCTCCTGCGCCCGCCCGCTCACTCTCGCGAGGTCACCCTCGCCGGAGCCTCAGGCTCGGGGTTCCTTCCGGGCCGGGATCGCGCGCGTCGACATCACACCTCCGCCCGGCCTGGGGATGGCCGGCTACGGGCCCGAGGGGCGGCGCAGCCGCGGCTACCGACAGCGGCTGTACGCCCGGGTGCTGGTGCTCGAGGACGCCCGCGGCGAGCGCATCGCCCTGGTGCAGGCGGACCTCGGCTTCGCTTCGGCCATCCTGCACCGGCGCACGGCGGAGCTGACCGCCGAGGCGGCGCGCGTGGGAGCGGACCGCCTCATCCTGGCGGCGACGCACACCCACACCGCGCCCTCGCACACCTTCGACGGCTACCTCTACAACCTCCTGGCTTCGAGCGTGGCCAGCTACGAGCCGCGCCTGACCGACTTCCTGGCGCGGCGTTTCGCCGCGGCCGTGACGGCTGCGGCGGACGGCCTGCGACCCGCGGTGGCGGCGTGGGGAAGCACGGCGGTATGGGGGGAGACGAGGAACCGGAGCCTCGAGGCGGCCCATCGCAACGCGGATGGCGGCGAGCGCGGCGACGCTCCTCCGGATCTCGAGCCGCAGTTCCGCGCCGTGGCCCCGCGCTGGACCATGCTCCGCGTGGACTGGCTCGACACCGCCACGGGCGGGGCCACGCCCGCCGCCGCCTTCAGCGTCTTCGCCGTCCACGGCACCGCCAATCCCAGCGGCGAGGACCTCTACGACCCGGACATCTTCGGCTACCTCGAGCGCGCGGTGGAGCGCCACATCGACCTGCTGAACGGCGGGCCGCGGCCCGGGCCGGGGGCACCGCGCGCCGTTCACCTGGTGGCGAACGGCGCCAGCGGCGACGTGTCGCCCAACTGGCCGCCCGAGAGCCGCTGCCTGCGCGACGACCTCGGCGCCGGCGAGTGGCACGGACCCGTGTCCGCCTACCCCGAGTGCATCGCCGCGGCGCGCCGGTATCTGGAGGCCGCGGGCCCGCGCCTCGGCGCGCGAGCCGTGGCGCTGTTCGACTCCCTCGGCGGCTCGCTGCGCGGGGACTTCCTGGTGGCCCGCGCCTTTCGCACCATCGCCCCGCGCGAGGAGGCGGCGGCCGGCGGCTTCTGCGCGGCGCCGCGGGCGGGGGCGCCCATGCTGGGAGGGGCCGAGGACGGCCGCACGCGCAACTACGGCCGGCACTTCCTGTTCAGCGGACTGGTCGCCGAGGGGGAAACCGCGCGGCACCCCGAGCGCGGCTGCCAGAGGGAGAAGCGCGCGGCGCTCGGCTTCGTCCAGTCGCTCTTCGCCACGGCCGGGTACCCGGGCCGGCTGCAGATCGCCGTGGTGCGGGTGGGCCCCGCCGTGCTGGCGACCGTCCCCATGGAGGCCACTGCCGAGACCGGCGAGAGCATCGAGGCCGCCCTCGCCGACACGCTGCGGGCCAGCGGCGATCCCGCGGAGCACGTGGCGCTGATCGGACTCGCGAACGGCTACGCGTCCTACGTGGCCACGCCGGACGAGTACGCCGCGCAGTCGTTCGAGGGAGCGGCCACGCTGTACGGACCGAACTCCGCCACGGCGCTGACGGCCGCCCTCAAGTCGCTCGCCGCCGGCCTCGGTCGCGGTGCACCCGACACCTCGGCCCGCGGGCTGCCGGCCCTGCGCGTGCAGCCCGGGTTCCGAGGCCGGCGGATGCCGCGGCTCGTGGCCGGGCCGGCACCGGCCGTCGAGCGGGCCCTCACGCTCGCCGTGTGCCGCGGCGACACGCTGGTCGCCGAGTGGGTGGACCTCGGGCCCGAGCGGATGTTCCCCGCGGACAGCGCCGTGCTCCTGATCCAGCGCGAGGTTCCGGGGGGCGCGGAAACGGTGACATGGGACGACGACCCGCTGCTCGAGATCCGAGCCCTCGGCAAGGCGCGCGGCAACGGCTACAGGTGGCAGGGGCGCTGGACCCCGCACTGGATTCCGGGGCGCTACAGGGTCGCGCTGGCGGCGCGGCCGCGCCAGGGACTGGCGGAGGTGGCGGGAGACTGGGGAGGAGCCTGCAGCTAGCGCGATGACGGTCTACCTCCTCCTGGGCCTCACCTTCGGCTTCACGGCGGCCGTCCAGCCCGGACTGTTCACGGCCTACGTCATCTCCCGGGCTCTGTCCGACGGCTGGAGGCGCACGCTGCCCGTCGCGTTCGCTCCTCTGATCAGCGACGGCCCGGTCGCGGTGCTGACCCTGCTGGTGCTGACGAACGTCCCCACCGGCCTGCTGCGGTGGCTGCGCCTGGCGGGAGCGGCATTCCTGTTCTTCCTGGCGGCGTCCGCGGCCCGGAGCTGGTGGCGGAACGACGCCGGCGGCCGGACGCGGCCGGCCTCGGCCGAGCGCAGCGTCCTCAAGGCGGCGGCGGTCAACGTCCTCAACCCGGGCGCATACCTCGGCTGGAGCCTGGTGATCGGCCCGCTGCTGCTGAAGGGCTGGAGCGAGACGCCGGCACGCGGGATCGCCCTCGTGGTCGCCTTCTACGCGGCGATGATCGGCGGCCTGGCGGGGGTCGTGCTGCTGTTCGGCCTCGCCGGACGGCTGGGCCCGCGCGTGAATCGCGCGCTGATCGGCGTGTCGGCCGTCGCCCTGGCGGCCTTCGGACTGTATCAGCTGTGGGTGGGCGCGGGGGGCGGCGGCCGGTGACCGGACTCAGGCGGGCACGCCGCGATGCGCGCCGGCTGAAACGCCCCGACTGAGCCGCGCGTAGTCCTCACGTGGGCGCGGTAAGCCCGACGGACCGCCTGAGGGAGCACCCGCATGAACAGGGACTTCGCTGTGCTGCTCTTCTTCTTCGGCATCTCGCTGACGGCGAACGTCGGGCTTCTCGCCAGCGTCATCCGCTCCGGCATGCGAGTGCGCCGCCTGGAGAGGAACAGCATCCCGTCGGCCAGGCTGGACGAGGAGCGCGTCGAGCGCATCGAGGCGGCCGTGGACTCGCTCACGGCCCAGATCGACCAGATGGCGAGCAACCAGGAGTTCCTCAACCGGCTGGTGACGGACCGTTGGGAGAAGTCGAGCCGGCCCCTTCCTCCGCCGCAACTCGACACTCCGCCGCCGCGCTGAAGCACCGGGGGCGGCGCGGGCCCGACCGCTCCGGCGCCGACCTCCGCCGCTTCAGGACCTCCGGCCCCGCCCGCGCCGCGCAGTCGGCGGCGCGTCGGACCTGCACATCACCCTGGCGCCGCCTCCTTGAGGCCGCCACAGCTGCCCGGTCTCCCCGGCCCACTTCGGGATCCGGCGGATCGCCGCCGCGGACTCCATCCACACCAGAGCCGACGACGGCGAGGGCAGGCCGCAACGCGCCGCCACCAGCGCAGCCAGTGCCATGTCGATCTTGTGGCGCGCCAGAAGCTTGCGCCGCGTGACCCTGTTGTCCCGCTGCCAGGCGACGATCCGCGCCACCACTCCCGGATCGACCCAGCGGGCTTCCAGCGGGCACCCGGGCCGCACGCCGGCCAGGTAGTACGGAGCGAAGACGCGCCGCGCCACCGCGCGGAGCTTCCCCGCGCGGAGCCACAGGAATCCGAGCTGGTCGGACCACGCCGGAGGCGTGATCCACTTGCCGACATCGCCCAGCACGATGTCGGCGCCCAGCGCGGTGACCCTCGGGAAGCCGGCCGCGCCCGCGTGGGAGGCGTCGGCCACCAGCAGGGGAGAGTCGCCGCCGAGTCGGGCGCGGATCTCCCGGAAGCACTCCTCGATCGCGTTCCTGCGTCCCCGCCAGGTCACCACGCTGACGAGAACAGCGTGGGGCCTGCGCCGCACCACGTGCGCAGCCAGGCTCTCGAACCGCACCACTTCCACGCGTCCCGCCGGGAAGGCGCTGCGATCGAAGTACTCGTCGTCGGACAGGACGACGCGCCGCACGCCGAGCGACGCGAACATCAGGCGCAACCCTGCGAGCGTGCCGGGGGCGAGGAACACCGCCCCGGCGGGAGCCGCGCCGTGGACGCCCTCCACGAGCCGCCGGACCAGGCGCGCCTCGCGGTAGTCCGCCCGCGTCAGCGCGTCAGCTCGCACCGGCCGCTCCTGCCGCGACCGCGGTCAATCGGCGGCGCCTCCGCACGTGCACTCGGGGGATGCGGTGACCTGAAGGACCGTGCATGCCGGACGGGCCACCAGGTGAGTCGGCAGCGACCGCCTGAAGTGGGCGACGGTCCCCGTCTGGAGCACCTCCGCCCTGAGCACCGAGTTGGAGTCCCGGGCGTCCCTGAGCTGAACCTCCAGCGATCCGTCGAGCACGATCCAGCTTACCACCTTGCCGGGCGATAGGTTCCTGCGATTGGTCGGGGCGCGGCCGCTCCAGCCGTGATCCAGCCGCAGCGCGCTGAGGTGGAGGTTGTGCTGGGCGTCGGGCTGCGGCGTGAGCACCGGCTGCCACGCCGGCTGGCCCGGCGGCTCCCGCCGCTCGCCGCCCGGCATTCGGCCGACGATCCACTCCTGCGCCGCCTGGGCGATGAGCTGCGGAAGCGGGAGCCGGAGGAACCGGGCCAGTCGCGCGATCGCCTCGACGGACACGTTCTGGCTCGCCGCCTCGATGCGCGAGATCTGCGCGGCGTCCACATGGCACAGGGCCGCTAGCGTGGAGACGCCCACGTTGGCGCGGTCCCGGAACAGCCGCGTCTGCTCCGCGATGCCCCACGCCAGCAGCGCGTACGTGGCCGGCTTGAGAACCTCGGCTCTGGAGAACCCGGTCTTTCCGGCCGCCGCCGCCCGCCCCGCGTGCCGCAGGCTGACGTTGATCGCCGCCGGCGACTCGCTCGTGGGCCGGAACACCATCCACGCCGCCGCCTCGGTCTGCCCGAGCGCCCACGTGTGGTGCGGCACCTGCGACACCAGCCGGATGCCGCTTCCCCTCTCGAGCGGAGGCGTGAGATGAACCTCCGGCGGCACCGCCCCGGGCGTCCACGCGAAGTGGTACTGGATCCGGCCGCTCACCGGGATCAGCACCTCCTCGCCCGCGTGCGACATGAAGTCGGTCCTGGCGCGCCGCGGCGAGAACGTCACCCTCAGCACGGAGTACGAGGGACCCCACAGATCCGGAGGGTCGAAGCTCAGGTAGGTGATGTCGGATGCCGCCGACACCTCGGTGCGGAGCGTCGAGAAGCCCTGGGCTTCCTGCACGATGCTCCAGTCCTGGTAGGCCGAGGCCGGCAGGTAGTCCCTGAGGACCGCGACCGCGGAGTCGTACCCCTCCGCGAAGGCCACGGATGAGGCCAGCCACCCCAGCGTCCCGTGCCGGTACGCCGGCACTTCGAGATCGTCGGCTTCCGAGCTGTCCGGGACGCCCTTCTTGCGGCTTCTCTTCTGGCGCATACCCTGGGTCTTGAGGTTGTGGCGAATGTTATTGCCGCCCGCAGCCCGACGAAAGGTGTCAACGAGAAGCAGAACAGTCACGACAACTGCGACTGTCAACACTCTTGACACATCCGGGCCGACTTCCTAGGTTGGCGTCGTGAAGCCGAGACGGCTCTGCCTGGGAGGGGGCGGGATGGCGATTCGGGCATTGACCGGCCGCGCAGTCGGGATCTTGCTGGCCGCCGGGCTCTCGCTGCCCCGGGCGCTGCCGTCGCAGACCACGGGCGACGGCTTCCTGTTCAGGCGGCCGACCGGCACCTTCGCGATCCGGGCCGGCTACGACCGCGCCGGCGCGGGGAGCGACGTGTTCTCGGACGTCACCGAGCAGCTGACGCTGGGCCGCGGGGCTTTCAGCTCGGTCATCGGCGCGGTGGACTTCGGGGCCATGCTGACCGATCGTCTCGACCTCACGCTCGGCGGGTCGTTCTCCGGCTCGCGGACTCGCTCCGAGTTCCGAGACTGGGTGGACCAGGACGGCCTGCCCATCGAGCAGACCACGACGTTCGAGCGAGTGCCGGTCACGGTCGGCCTGAAGGTGTTCCTCGGCTCGCGCGGCCGCTCCCTGGGCAGTCTGGCGTGGGTGCCGGCGAAGTGCGCCCCCTACATCGGGGCCGGCGGCGGCGCCATGTGGTACAGGTTCCGGCAGCGGGGCGACTTCGTCGACTTCCAGACGCTCGACATCTTCCGCGCCGACATCAGCTCGTCGGGATGGACCGCGACCGCGCACGGCTTCGCCGGCGTCGAGGTCGCGGTGGGCCCCCGCTTCCTCCTGGTCGGCGAGGGGAGGTACACGTGGGCGAGGGCGACCATGGGAGAGGCCTTCGACGGGTTCGAGCGCATCGACCTGTCCGGGCTCTCGGTGACGGCAGGCATCGCCTTCAGGATGTGAGAGGACGGGTGGCCATGAGCGCTTCACGCAGCGCGCTGCTCGCGGGGATCCTGCTGCTTGGCGCCGCCGCGCGGCTGCGGGCACAGGGTGACCAGCCGGATCCGCGCTGGCAAGCCTGGCTGGGCTGCTGGCTGCCGGCCGACGCCGCGGCGCCGGATCCGGGCAAGGCGCCGGCGCGCCGGGTTTGCGTCATTCCGTCTCGGGACGCGTCGTCGGTCGACGTCGTCAGGGTGGCGGACACGCTGGTCGTCTCGCGCGAGCGGCTCGACGCTTCCGACGCGCCGCGGCAGGCCAGAAGGGAGCGTTGCACGGGCTGGGAGAGGGCGCGCTGGTCCGAGGACGGGCGGCGGCTGTACCTGAGCTCGGAGTACGTCTGCGGGGGCGGCGGGCGGCGGCGCTCCAGCGGCCTGATGGCTATCTCGCCGGGTGGCGAGTGGCTGGACGTGAACTCCGTGA
>Ga0316628_100001392_pt1 | contig 17081 bp, 15 predicted proteins | sample OWC_Aug_M2_C1_D5_FD_207648 | JGI IMG/M metagenome (GOLD analysis project Ga0316628, IMG submission 207648) | Wetland soil microbial communities from Old Woman Creek delta, Ohio, United States - OWC_Aug_M2_C1_D5_C | ecosystem: Environmental > Terrestrial > Soil > Wetlands | place: USA: Ohio... | reverse complement strand
TCAACCAGAGCTTGGCGATCTTGCCAAGGAGCTGATCATCCTTCGCCGCGCGGAACGCCTTCTTGGCGTCGTCGGCGCGCTTTGCCCTGAGATACGCCATGCCGAGGAAGATCTGCGCTTCGGCCGGGTTCTTCACGCCGCCCTTGCCAATGCCCCGCTCGATCGCCTCGATGGCCTTGGCGGAATCACCGTAGGTCAGATATGCGAAGCCGAGCTTCACATCCGCCTCGCCAGTCTTCTGGTTGCGCGCTTCCCGGTCGAACATCGGCAGCGCCTTCTTGTCGCCTTCCGCCGTCTTCTTCGAGCTCTCGAGCAGACGCTTGTGCCGTTCCACGTCCTTGTCCTTCTCCAGGACCTTGGTCGCGAACCCGCGCTCGAGTACCGTCTGCGCCTCCCCCGGGAAGCCGAACTCGATGGCAAGCTGCGCCATGTCTTCGTAGTCTCCGGCGTTATCGAGCGTGTCGGTATCGAATTTGAGGCGGTAGAAGTGGAGCATCGTGCGGTCAGGAACGCCGCGTGAAAGCAGTGTCAGCAGGCCGTCCCAGTAATTCTTGTTCGGATAGCGCTCGACCAGATCCTGAAGCGCGTCGATCTGAGCCGCCGCGCTTCCCGCGTCGGTCGCGCACTGCAGTTTGATCTGCCAGAAGCTCTCCTTGGGCGGTTTGCCGGTGCGCTGGGAAATGTCGATAGCCTGGTCCATGTAACGCGTGGCATTCCTGCAATCCTTCTGCAGCCAGTACGACTGGCCGACGAGTATTGCGGCATCGACGTCGCTCGGCGAATTCTTGAGCCAGCGCTGCCCGTACTCGATGGTCTTCCCGTAGCTCTTCGTCTGAAAGTACAGCTGCGTCATGGTCTTGACGTACTGTGCGCGCTGCGCATCCTCGAGATACTGAGAATCGATGATCTGCTCGAAAGAGCGCAGGGCGCCCGGGTAGTCTCCCGCCCGGATGTTCAGATAGGCGAGGATGTCATTCGTCTTGAAGGCGTCGAACGGCTTCTTGGCGAGCGCCTGAGCTTCCTTCGCCTTGGTGAGCGCATCCGCGATCTTCTTCTCGTTGGCGAGCTTCAAGGCGTCCTGCAGCTTCGTGCCCACGGTGTTTGTGACCTTCTCTTCGGCACTGGCCAGCTGCGGGCTCAGGGTGCCGACCGCGAACGTTGCCGCGACGGCGGTCGCAAGAAGCATCGATCTCCAGGAACGCTTGAACATATTAAAACCTCTGGGCCGCGCCACACACTTCCGGAACCATACATCTTGCCGGGACGCAGGACATCCCGGCAAGACCAATGCTCAATTAAGGAGACTCGACGGCGAGCGGAAAAGTTCAGGCTCCGCTATTCGAGGAACTGCTCGTTGCCGACGAAACCGATCTTCTTGATTTTGTTGCGCTGGCAGGCGGCGAGCACCTTTGCAACCACGTCGTACCTGGCGCGTTTGTGTGCGCGCAGATGCACCTCCGGCTGGGGCACCTTGTCCGCTTCCACGCGCAGATACTGCACCAGCGTGCTCATGTCGACCGGCGAGCTGTTGTAGAGAATGGTGCCGTCGAAGTCTACCTCCAGATTGATGACTTCCGGCTGGTACGTCGGCGGCGGCGGAGTGCCGATCGGGTTGTCGAGCTTGACCGCGTGCGTCAGCACGGGAATCGTGATGATGAACACGATGAGCAGCACCAGCATGACGTCGATAAGCGGCGTCGTATTGATGTCGCACATCGAATGGTCATCGGCCGAGCCCACTTGCATCGCCATGATTCGTCTCTCCGGGAACTTGCCTTCGTGGACTCAACCAGCCGCGCCTGCGCGCAGGTTCGGCTCGGTGATGAATCCAACTTTGAGGATGCCGCTCTTCTGAGTAAGGATCAGCACTCTCCCGACATACTCGTACTTCGTACGTTTATCGGCGCGGATATGCACCTCGGGTTGTGGCGTCATGACCGCCACGTTGTGCAGCCGATCCACCAGCGTCTGCAAATCCGGCAGGGCGGCGTCATTCCAGTACACCTTGCCGCTGAAATCGATCGACAGATTGATGTTTTCGGGCTTGGTCACGGTCGCTTCGTTGGTCGCCTTGGGCAGGTCGACTTTTACGAAGTGCGTCAGCACCGGGACGGTGATGATGAAGATGATGAGCAGCACCAGCATCACGTCGACGAGCGGCGTGGTATTGATGTCGGCCATCGGCGCGCCCTCTTCCGCGCCAGCCCCTGGAACGTTCATTGCCATGACTCAGACCCTCTCCGCCACCGTCGGAACGCCCCCCGGCCTCAGCGCTTGACCGCGGCCGCCGGCGCCGACGCTGCGCCGCCGGATACTGGCTTGGCGCCGCCGACCCGCGAACCAGACAGCAGATATGCGTGCAGGTCGTGGGCAAAGTAGTTGACCTTTTCGATCACCACTTTGTTACGGCGCAGAAGGACGTTGTACCCGAGCACCGCAGGCACCGCGACCGCCAGACCGATGGCCGTCATGATGAGCGCCTCACCGACGGGTCCCGCCACCTTGTCGATGGACGCTTGGCCGGCGATGCCGATGGCGATCAGGGCGTGATAGATGCCCCACACCGTGCCGAACAGTCCGACGAAAGGAGCCGTTGAGCCAACCGACGCGAGGATCGGCAACCCGCCCTGCATCTTGCCCGTGATGGTGTCCACCGACCGCTGCAGCGCCTGCGTGATCCACTCATGCAGGTCGATCTGATCGGTCAGCTTGCCCTCGTGGTGCTGGGCCGCGTTCAGGCCATCTTCGGCAATGGCGCGGAACGCGTTGTCGCTGCCCTTGAGCAGGCCCACGCCGTCGCGAACGTTGCCGGCTTTCCAGAAATCCCTTTCCGCCGCCAGCGCGAATTTCCTGAGACGGCGCTGATCCCATGCCTTCGTGATCATCACGTACCACGACATCATGGACATGACGAGCAGGATCAACATGGTGCCTTTGGCGACGAAGTCGCCTTGCGCCCAGAGCTGCTGGAGGCCGTAAGGGTTGTCTACGACTGCGGTTTCGTTGGCCATAAACGGATCATCCTCTTTGTATTGCGCTTGAACCCGGGGCGTGCCCGAACGTAATTAAACCGGTATTTCACTCTTCGTCTGTGAGGCGGAACGTGATCGCGAACCGGCCCCAGGATGCAATCGGCTTGTCTCCTTCCTTGCCCGGAATAGCGCGCCAGCGTTTTGACTCACGCAGCGCTGCGTCATCCAGCCGGGGGAAGCCGCTCGACTTGTCGACCTTGGCATCGGCGATGCGGCCGTCTTCGGTGACGAGCAGCAGCAGAACCACCGTACCCTCCTCACCCAGGCGCCGCGACGTCGGCGGGAACTCCGGCTTCGAGAAGGGATGGCGAGGATCCTGCTTCGGCTGCGTGCGCGGAGCCGGCGGCGGCGGCGGCGGCGGTGGCGCTTCCTGACGGGTGACCTGGATAGCGGTCGTCTGAATAGGAGCCTCGATCGCGATATCCGGCGCTGGGACGAACGGCGGCGGAATTTCCATTTTGGGCGGCGGCGGCGGCGGTTCCTTGTCCTCCTTCTTCATCTCCTCGATGTTCTCCACTTCGATGGGCGGCGCCAGCAGCGCAATTGCCTTGTGCGCCAGGCCGTTTGCCAGACCCCAGAGGAGGGCAACATGGAGCAGGACGAGAATGAAGAACGCAACGATGCGGCGATTGAGAACGCCCGTGGCTTGAGAATTTGAGGCCATGTATTCCGCAACTCGCTTGTTTAGCCTGAGTCCTGTGATCCGCCGGCTCCGGGACGGCGCTCAATATGACCCGCCCGCGGCCCAACGGTCGTTGCTAACGCAATGGGTACGTCTACGGGTTCGGTCTTTTACACGAAATCGTGTTTGTGTCCTCCGCCGCGCGACGGCCCCCAGTTTGCCCGGCGCTCGCAACCTGATCATCGGTTGCTGCACCGTAAAAATTCTTGCCGCCCGGCGGGTCCGGGCCAAACTGTACCCGGACAGTCCTGACAACACAACGGGTAACCAGCTTATTGGACATGAAAAATCGGCCGCCCCGACCTGCATAAAGCACAGCACTCGCAGTATCTAGCGCGCACCGCGCGCCGAACGCGAACGAGAGCGTGTCGCAACTGGTTTCATGGCGTCCGTGACCGCGCCGAATGAAGCGCTGGATACCGTGGCCGCGTACTTTGCGAGCACCCCGAGTTCGGGTGCCTTCCGCGGGCAGCGCCAGACGCGTTGGCGTCGGGCCAGCTCCGCCCGCGAAACCTGCAGGCGGATCTCGCGCTTGCGTGCATCGATGCTGATCAGGTCGCCGTTACGGACCAGCGCCAGCGGCCCGCCGACGGCCGCCTCGGGCGCGATGTGACCAACGACGAAGCCGTGGCTGCCGCCGGAAAACCGACCGTCGGTGACAAGTGCCACCTTGTCGCCGAGACCTTTGCCCATGAGGGCACCCGTCGGGCTGAGCATTTCGCGCATGCCGGGTCCGCCTTTCGGTCCCTCGTAGCGGATCACGACGACGTCGCCTTCGGTGACGATCCCGTCAAGGATCGCCTGCAATGCAGTCTCCTCGGAATCGAACACTCTCGCCGGCCCGGTGAAACGGAGTCCTTCCTTGCCGGTGATCTTGGCGACCGCCCCTTCCGGCGCCAGATTGCCGCGCATGATGACAAGATGACTCTCCTTCTTGAGAGGCTGCGCGAGCGGCCTGACGATGTCCTGCCCGGCAGGGTACGGTGCAACGCCGGCAAGATTCTCGGCCACAGTGCGGCCGGTCACGGTCAGGCAGTCGCCATGCAAAAGCCGGGCGTCAAGCAGCATCTTCATGAGCGGCTGGATTCCGCCGATGGCGATGAGTTCCGACATCAGGAAGCGGCCGCTCGGCTTCAGGTCCGCCAGCACGGGCATTCGCCGGCCGATGCGCGTGAAGTCATCCAGCGTCAGGCGCACACGCGCCGCATGGGCTATCGCAAGCAGATGCAGGACGGCGTTGGTCGAGCCGCCGAGCGCAATGACAACTGCAATCGCGTTCTCAAAGGCCTTGCGCGTCAGGATGTCCGAAGGCCGAACGCCCGCTTTGACCAGCGCGACGACCGCTTCACCCGCGCGACGGCAATCCTCGCGTTTGGCTTCCGCAACTGCCTCCTGGGCCGAACTGTTGGGCAGGCTGAGCCCGAGCGCTTCCAATGCGGAGGCCATGGTGTTGGCCGTGTACATCCCGCCGCAGCTGCCGGGCCCGGGAATCGCCGTGCGCTCGACTTCGGCAAGCTCGGCATCCCCGACCCGACCGCTCGCGTAGCCACCGACTGCTTCGAAGACGGATACGATGTCGCGCCGCTTGGCCCCTGGCCGAATGGTGCCGCCGTAGACGAAAACCGCCGGACGATCGAGCCGGGCGATCGCCATGGCGCAGCCCGGCATGTTCTTGTCGCAGCCGCCGATGGCGACCAGGCCGTCGAATCCCTGCGCTCCGACGACGGTCTCGACCGAATCGGCGATCACTTCGCGCGACACGAGCGAGAAGCGCATTCCGGGCGATCCCATCGCTATGCCGTCGGACACCGTGATGGTGCTGAACGTGACGCTCTTGCCTCCCGCTCGATCGGCGCCTTCGGCAGCCAGACGCGCGAGAACATCGATGTGCACGTTGCATGGAGTGAGATTGCTCCAGGTCGACGCGATTCCGATTTGCGGCTTGCCAAAATCTGCGTCCACGAAGCCGACGGCGCGCAACATTGCGCGGCTCGGCGTCTGCTTCAGGCCGTCTACCACGAGGCTCGAAAACTGGCGCGGGCTGTAATGGCGGGTGCTCTTCTTCATTGAACCTTCTTCGCTGGATCGGCGTAACGCTTGACGAGGATTGAATGAACGGCGCGCACGCACTGGGCCTCCGCCCCCACCGGCCGTCCCGGCCGCTCCTTGGCGTTCCAGGCGAACAGATCGATGTGCAGCCATCGCGGGCACTGCGTGACGAAACGCTTCAGGAACAGCGCCGCGATGATCGACCCGGCGTAGCTGGTGGAGGAGACATTGTTGAGATCGGCGACCTTGCTCGCGAGCTCGTCGTCGTAGCCGGCCCACAGCGGCATCGGCCACACGGGGTCGTGCTCGGCCTCGGCGAGGTGGACGAACTCGTCGAGCAGGGCAGCATCGCTCGAATAGGCGGCCGGAAGCTCGGGCCCGAGCGCGACACGCGCGGCGCCGGTGAGCGTGGCGAAATCGATGATGAGGTCCGAGCCCGTGGCGTCCGCCTCTGCGAGGCCGTCGCAAAGCACCAGTCGGCCTTCCGCATCGGTATTGCCGATCTCGACGCTCAGGCCCTTGCGGGTGCGCAGCACGTCGCCCGGCCGGTAGGCCTGACCGGAGATGCTGTTCTCGACCGCAGGCACCAGGACCCGCAGGCGAATCGGTAACCCGCTCTCCATCACCATCTGCGCGACCGCCAGCGCGCATGCCGCCCCGCCCATGTCTTTCTTCATGAGCAGCATGCCGGCGGCAGGCTTGACGTCGAGTCCCCCGCTGTCGAAACAGACGCCCTTGCCCACGAGCGTGACGCGCGGGTGCTCGGGCCGTCCCCAGTTGATATCGATCATGCGCGGGGCCGACGCGGCGGCACGACCGACCGCGTGCACTGCGGGGTAATTCCGGCGCAGCAGATCGTCGCCCACCGTGACTTCGCAGCTCGCGCCCTGGCGCCCTGCCATCCTTGCAGCCTCGGCCGCCAGCTGCTCGGGCCCCATGTCATTGGCGGGCATATTGATGAGATCGCGCGCCCATGCGAGCGCTCGTTGCGCGCTTTCGATGTAGCGCCGATCACAGTGCTCGGGCCACACCAGGGACGCCTCGGTCTTCGCTGCCGGCCTGCGGTAGCGGTCGAATCGATAACTCCCCAGGGCCCAGCCGAGAGCTGCGTGATTTGCGGCCCGCGGCTCGAGGGTGTCCACAAAGATGTACTTCCCGCCGGGCAGCCGGTCCGGGAGCAGAGCCGTGTGCCATGGCGACAGCAATTCGAGTGCGGCGAGCGGGCCAAGTCCGAGAATCACGGCCGACAGGTGCCCGTTGGGTCCCGGAATCAGCAGGAGTTTCTGGCGCTCCGCCTTGAATGACGCCGCCGCCACCCAGTTCCGCGTTGCCGGCGGCTGTACGGCAAGCCAGGCCTCGAACCGTGGCTCGGCAACAAGCGACACAGGGATGGCCTGCGGCGCGGGGCCAGCTTCGAAGGTGCTCATGGCAGTGAGGCTAAGGGAATCACGGCGCTCCATAAAGTCCGCAGTTTCCGCGCCGGGAGCATCGATCCGGCCCCGTTGACAAGGCCCTTGCCCCTGTGCTCACATCCTCACAAGCCCTTGACTCGCCTTGACTACTTCAATTCTGCATTTGGGATTTCGACGAGCTGAACCATGAGCGTGCGCATCCGCCAGCAACTGTCCGTGGGCCTTGGCCTCAAGGCTGGTGCGCTTCTTGGCATTCTCGGCGACGACCTGCTGCTCCTTAGACGGAGGTGCGGGATCCTGACCTGAGCCGCGCAAGCGTCGAGGCCAAAGAAAACCAGGAACCCCGCACCGGCCACAGCCGCGGCGGGGTTTTTTTTCGACTGTGATGCCGTTTCGCAAGAGATTCGCCAGGAGTATTTCTAATGCATCTGTATTCGCAGAAAGACGTCGACCGGAAGGCGCTCAAGGGTGCACGCATCGCCGTTCTCGGCTACGGAAGCCAGGGCCGCGCGCACGCTCTCAACCTGCATGACAGCGGACTGAAAGTCGTTGTCGGCGTGCGCAAGGGCGGCGCGAGCTGGCGCAAGGCGCGCAAAGACGGACTCGAGGTCGCAGAACCGACTGCAGCGGTGACGGGCGCCGACCTCGTCGCCTTTCTGGTGCCGGACCTTGCGCAGAAGGAGCTGTACGAGTCGGTCAAGAAGCACATGAAGAAGGGCGCCACCCTGCTGTTCGCCCACGGTTTCAATATCCACTTCAAGCAGATTCGCCCGCGCAAGGATCTCGACGTTGTGCTGATCGCGCCCAAGGGACCCGGCGACCTGGTCCGCCGGCAGTATCAGCAGGGCCGCGGCGTGCCGTGCCTGATCGCAGTCGCCCAGGATTCATCCGGCGCAGCCAAGTCCAAGGCATTGGCCTATGCCCACGGCATTGGCGGGACGCGCGGCGGCGTCCTCGAAACCACGTTCGCGGAGGAAACCGAAACGGACCTCTTCGGCGAGCAGGCGGTGCTTTGCGGCGGGTGCACCGAGCTCGTGACCAAGGGCTTCGAAACGCTCGTCGAAGCCGGCTACCAGCCGGAAGTGGCCTATTACGAATGTCTGCACGAGCTCAAGCTGATCGTCGACCTGCTGCACGAAGGCGGTATCACGAAGATGCACCAGTTCATCAGTGAAACGGCCAAGTACGGCGATCTCACGCGCGGCCCGCGCATCGTCGATGAGCGCGTCAAGAACACCATGCGCAAGGTACTGAAGGAAATTCAGACGGGCCGCTTTGCGCGTCAGTGGATCGCGGAGAACAAGGCGGGGCGGCCCGAGTACCGGCGCCTCATGAAGGCCGATCTCGAGCATCCCATCGAGAAGGTCGGCGCGGTGCTGCGCGCGCGCATGCCCTGGCTCGAGCAGTGAGATCGGGCCAGCACCCGCTACGGCAAGCATGCGACTCTCCTACTCCAATCTGACGTCGATCCCGGCCACCGACCGGCGCACGGGCGATGTCCATTTCGACGACATCGTCGACGCCCGGCGCGTGCTTGCGAGGCACCTGACCGCAACGCCCCTGATCACCCATCCGTTGCTGTCACAGCGCCTCGGCTGCCGCGCGTTCGTGAAACTCGAGAACGCGCAGCTCCTCGGCTCGTTCAAGGTCCGCGGCGGGCTCTACTTTCTCGAGAAGCTTGCGCCGGAAGAGCGGTCCCGTGGACTGGTAACCGCAACGCGCGGCAACCATGGCCAGTCGCTCGCCTACGCCGCGCGCCGCTACGGCACGCGCACGACCATCTTCGTGCCTCGGGGGAATAACCCGGACAAGGATGCCGCCATGCGCGCGCTCGGCGCGGAAGTTCTGTCCGCCGGGGATGATTTCGATGCAGCGTGGGATGCGGCACAGGCACACGCCGCCAAGACTGGCGCCCGCCTCGTCCACCCCTCGCGCGAGCCGCTTCTCATCGCTGGATACGCAACGGTCGCGCTCGAAATGCTGGAGCAAAGCACCGAGCCGCTCGACTTCGTCTTCGTTCCGGTCGGCGGCGGGAGCCTCGCCGCCGGTATGGCGCTCGCCATTCGCGCGCTGAGTCCCCATACACGCGTCGTCGGCGTGCAGGCCGCGAGCGCTCCCGCGCTCGCCCGCGCCTATCTCACGGGCGATCTGGTCGAAGTGCCGGTGGCCCCGACGATCGCCGACGGGCTGGCGACCCGCGTGCCAAGCGCGGAACCGGTCAAGCTGTTACGCGAGGCGATGGACGATATGGTGCTCGTCAGCGAGGCGGAGCTGCACGCCGCGATCCGCTGCTACGCCGAGACGGTCCATCAGCTCGCCGAGGGCGCCGGTGCCGCGGCGCTCGCCGGCGCGACCAAGCTGCGCGCACGCATTGCGGGAGCACGCGTCGGCCTGGTGCTCTCGGGCGGCAATATCAGCCACGACACCCTGCTCGCCGTGCTGCATGGCGAGCCGCTGCCCGCCGCCGAGGCACGTGCCCGCACTGAAGCGCTCGCCAGCATGAATTACGGCACGACGACCCCTGGCCAGGAACGCTGATCACACCGCCTGCACCCGAGATTTGAGGAGACCGAAAGACATGAATCCGCGCAATCCCCGTCGAACCGATCCGGACCGGGTGCTCATTTTTGACACGACGCTGCGCGACGGCGAGCAGGCGCCGGGCTGCAGCATGGCGCTGCCCGAGAAACTGCGCGTGGCGCGCGCGCTCGCGGAACTCGGCGTCGACGTCATCGAAGCCGGGTTTCCCGTCGCCTCGCGCGGCGACTGGGAATCGGTCAACGCGATCGCGCGCGAAATCGAGGGCCCGATCATCGCCGGCCTCGCGCGCTGCAATCCCGAGGACATCGAGCGCGCGGCTCGCGCGCTCGAGCCGGCGCCCCGCAGGCGCCTGCACGTATTTCTGGCCACCAGCGCGATCCACCGCGAGTTCAAGCTCAACATGGCGAAGGAAGAGATCCTGAAGAGCGCGGTCGCCGCCGTCCGCCTCGCGCGCTCGATCGCCGACGACGTCGAGTTTTCGCCCGAGGACGCCTCACGCACCGAGCTCGAATTCCTCGCCGAGGTCGTGACCGCGGTGGTCGAAGCTGGCGCAACCACGGTCAACATTCCAGACACGGTCGGCTACACGGTCCCGCAGGAGTTTTCGGAGCTCTTTCATTACCTGCGCGCCAAGGTCCCGGGGATCGAGCGCGTCGTACTGTCGGTGCACTGCCACGACGATCTCGGCATGGCCGTCGCCAACAGTCTGAGCGCCGTGCAGGCCGGGGCGCGCCAGATCGAATGCACGATCAATGGAATCGGCGAGCGCGCGGGCAACTGCTCGCTCGAGGAGATCGTGATGGCGCTGCGAACACGCGAGGGATATTTCGGCCTGAAGACGGGCATTCACACGACCCGGCTCTACCCCACCAGCCGGCTGGTATCGAACATCACCGGCATGCCGATCCCGCGCAACAAGTCGGTCGTCGGCGAAAACGCGTTTGCCCACGAATCGGGGATCCACCAGCACGGGATGCTGAAGCATCATTCGACGTACGAAATCATGCGCCCCGAGGACGTCGGCCTGTCGCGCACCCACCTGGTGCTCGGCAAGCACAGCGGCCGCCACGCGTTTCGCGAGCGCGTAGCGGAGCTTGGCTTCGAGCTCGACGAGATGGAGCTGAATCGCGTGTTCGAGGAATTCAAGGCGCTCGCGGATCGCAAGAAAGAGCTGTTCGACGGCGATATCGAGGCGCTGGTGTTGCGCTCGGAAGGCGGCTCAGGCGGGCCGTGGTCGCTCCTCGCGCTCGATACCGTCTCCGATCTGAAGGGTACGGCGACGGCGACCGTGCGCCTGGCGCGCAGCACCGAGAAGAACGGCGGCGAGCAGGCCGCGGTCGAGAAACAGGCGTCGGGCGATGGTCCCGTCGATGCGGCCTTCAAGGCCATCGAGGCGGCCACCGGAATCGAGGTGAGTGTGCGCAAGTTCGAAGTGCACAGCGTTTCAGAAGGCGAGGATGCCCAGGGCGAAGCCATCGTGTACGTGGAGTACAATGAGCGCACATATCGAGGATCGAGCGTCAGCACCAACATCGTCGAGTCGGCGGTGCGCGCATTCCTCGAGGTCATCAACCGTATCGAGCTGAGCCGCCAGACCGGTGTGCGCCAGCCGCGGGATCGCCGTGGCGAAGCGGCGGCGATCGCCAAGGCTGCAGTCTGACGTCCGGCCCGACGATCATCATTCACGGAGCGCTCCATGCCCATTCCGGCCACCAAGTACATCTGGTTCAACGGCAAGCTCGTCCCTTGGGAGAAGGCAACCGTGCACGTGCTGAGCCACGCGCTGCACTACGGCTCTTCCGTATTCGAAGGCGTGCGCGCCTACGCGACGCATCGTGGACTCGCCATCTTCCGGTTGCGTGACCACACGCGCCGATTGTTCGACTCGGCGAAGATCTACCGGATGGAACTGCCGTTCACGCGCGAGCAGCTGAACGCCGCGCAGAAGGAAGTCCTCGCCGCGAATGGCCTGAGCAAGGGTGCGTATCTGCGACCGCTGGCGCTGCGCGGCTATGGAGAGATCGGGGTTACACCGAAGAATCCGCCGCCGATCGACGTCGCAATCGCCGCATGGGAATGGGGCACCTATCTTGGTGCCGAAGCGCTCGAGCAAGGTGTCGACGTCTGTGTCTCGTCGTGGCAGCGCGTGGCACCCAATACGATTCCGGCGCTCGGCAAGGCCGGCGGCAACTACCTGTCGAGCCAGCTGATCGGCATGGAAGCGCAGCGGCTCGGCTTTGCCGAGGGCATCGGGCTCGGCGTCGACGGCATGGTGAGCGAAGGAAGCGGCGAAAATCTCTTCCTGGTGAAGGATGGCGTGCTCATGACGCCGCCAACGGCGGCCTCCATTCTCTCGGGCATCACGCGCGACACGATCATGAAGCTCGCGAAAGACCTCGGTATCGAAGTGCGCGAGCAGAACATCCCGCGCGAAATGCTGTATCTCGCGGACGAGCTGTTCTTCACCGGTACCGCCGCGGAGGTCACGCCGATTCGCTCGGTCGATCGTCTGCAGGTCGGTATCGGCCGCCGCGGTCCGGTCACCGAAAGGCTGCAACAGGCGTTCTTCGGCCTGTTCAGCGGCAAGACTGCCGACCAATGGGGCTGGCTGGAGCCGGTCGATCTGTCCGCACCGCGTGCGGTGGCCGCGAACTGAAGCACGGATACCAGCAAGCACGCGATGACAGCTCAGACGATGCTCGACAAGATCTGGCGCGACCACGCAGTCGTGCCGGAGACCCAGGACACACCCGCCATCCTGTACGTCGATCTGCACCTGACGCACGAGGTCACGACGCCGCAGGCCTTTGCGGTCCTGCGGACCGCGGGCCTCAAGGTGCGGCGGCCGGATCGCACGATCGCAACGGTTGATCACTCGAGCCCGACCGACCCCGCTCAGGTCTTCGGCCGCGTACCGATCGCGATCGAGTCGGCCGGCCGACAGATCACCGAGTTCGAGCGCAATTGCCGCGAATTCGGCGTCGAGCTCCTCGATCTGCGCCACGCGAGCCGCGGCATCGTGCATGTCATCGGTCCGGAGCTCGGGTTGACGCAGCCCGGCAGCACGATCGTCTGCGGCGACAGCCACACCAGCACCCATGGCGCCTTTGGCACCTTGGCCTTCGGCATCGGCACGACCGAGGTGGGCCACGTCCTGGCGACGCAGTGTCTCCTGCAACGCAAGCCGCGTGCCATCGCTATCAACGTAGATGGTCGCCTGCGTCGGGGGGTCGGCGCCAAGGACCTCATCCTGGCGATCATCGGCAGGATCGGCGTGAACGGCGGCACTGGCTGCGTGATCGAGTATCGCGGAGCCGGCATCCGGGCGCTGTCCATGGAAGAGCGCATGACGGTCTGCAACATGTCGATCGAGGCCGGGGCACGGGCCGGGATGATTGCGCCCGATGACACCACGTTCTCCTATCTCGCGGACAAGCCCCGCTCACCTCAGGGCGCCGCCTGGGAACACGCCGTCGAACGCTGGCGCAGGCTACCGACCGACGAAGATGCAGCGTTCGAGCGCGAAATCGACATCGACGCTTCGGCACTCGAGCCGATGATCACGTACGGCACCAATCCGGGCATGGTCCTGCCGATCAGCGGGCGCATTCCGTCGGACGGCGACACCGTGTTTCACAAGGCGCTCGGCTACATGGGCTTCGCGCCCGGCGACGCTCTCGAGGGCAAGGCCGTCGACGTCGTCTTCATCGGCAGCTGCACCAACGGCCGCCTCTCCGATCTGCGCGCGGCCGCCGCCATCCTTGATGGACGCCGCGTGGCGGGTGGCGTGCGGATGCTCGTCGTCCCGGGCTCGCAGTCCATCAAGCGACAGGCGGAATCCGAAGGACTCGATCGCATCTTCGCGGCGGCCGGCGCCGAATGGCGCGAATCCGGATGTTCCATGTGCATCGGAATGAACGGCGACACGGTGGCGCCGGGCAAGTATTCCGTGAGCACTTCCAATCGCAATTTCGAGGGCCGGCAGGGTGCCGGGGCGCGAACGCTCCTCGCAAGTCCCGCGACCGCCGCGGCAACCGCCGTACGCGGACGCATCACGGATCCGCGCGAGCTGTTGCCGGCGTGAGTGACGAGCCCCACCTTGGAGTGAATCGCGTGCAGCCTGTTCGCCTCATTCGGTCCCGCACCGTCGTCCTCGGATCGACGAATATCGACACCGACCAGATCGTGCCCGCGCGCTTCCTCACGACGACTACGCGCGCCGGGCTCGGGACGACCGCGCTGTTCGCCGACTGGCGTTTCGACGGCGCCGGTCGGCCACGCAGCGATTTCGTACTGAACCAGCCGGCCGCGGCCGGTTGCCGGATCCTGGTGGCCGGCCGGAATTTTGGTTGCGGCTCATCGCGGGAACACGCTCCCTGGGCCCTGCTCGACTATGGTTTCCAGGCGATCGTGAGCACCGAGATTGCCGACATCTTCCGCAGCAACGCACTGAAGAACGGACTCGTGCCGGTGCTCGTCGACGAAGCGACCCATGCGTGGCTCCTCGGGCATCCGGGCGCCGAGATCACGATCGACGTCGAGGCGCATGTATTGACACTGCCGGATGGCCGCCGGACGGAATTCCCGCTCGAGGCGTTCGCGCGCTACTGCCTGTTGCATGGCGTCGACCAGCTTGGATATCTGCTCGCACAGTCCGATCGGATCGCCGCGTTCGAGCGTGCCCGGTCATGACTGCTTCCGGATGATGGGCATCCAATGAGGGCGACCATTGCAGTGCTGCCGGGCGATGGCATCGGCCCGGAGGTCACCACCGAAGCCGTGCGCGCGCTCACCGCGGTCGCTCAGCGCTCCGGTCACGAATTTCACTTCGAGGAGGCGCCCTTCGGCGGTGCCGCGATCGACGCGGCCGGGGAGCCGCTGCCCGCGCAGACACTCGCCCTGTGCAGGCGGGCGGACGCCGTCCTCTTGGGCGCCATCGGCGGACCCAAGTGGACGGACGCGAAACCCGCCTCGCGACCCGAGCAGGGCTTGCTGGCGTTGCGCCGCGCGCTCGGCGTCTTTGCCAATCTCCGGCCGGTCAAACCCCACCCTGCGGTATTCGACGCCTCGCCGCTCAAGCCCGAGCTGCTGCGCGACGTCGACATTCTGGTCGTCCGCGAGCTCACCGGGGGCATCTACTTCGGCGACAAGACACTTACCGAGACCTCTGCCTCCGACCTGTGCAGCTACACCGCAGAGGAAATCGAGCGAATCGCGCGCGTCGCCGGCCGGCTGGCGCGCGTCCGGCGCAAGCACGTGATTTCCGTGGACAAGGAAAACGTGCTCGCGACCTCGAAGCTCTGGCGCCAGGTGGTCACGCGGGTCATGGCGCGCGAATTCCCCGACGTGCGCTGCGACCACATGCTGGTGGACTCCGCGGCGATGATGCTCGTGCTGCGCCCGCGCAGCTTCGATGTGCTGGTGACCGAGAACATGTTCGGCGACATCCTGACGGACGAAGCCGCGACGCTCGTCGGGTCGCTTGGACTGCTGCCCTCCGCTTCCCTCGGTGAGGGCAAGTCGGGACTCTACGAGCCGATCCACGGGTCCGCGCCGGACATCGCCGGCCAGGGCATCGCCAATCCCTGCGCGGCGATCCTGAGCGCCGCGCTGCTGCTGCGGCATTCCCTGGACCTGGAACAGGAAGCCCAGGCTCTGGAGAACGCCGTGGGACGTGCGCTCGAGCGCGGCCAGCTGACGCGCGATCTCGCCCGGCCCGGGAAGAGCGCATTGAGCACGCGCGCCGCGGGCGACGCGATCCTCGCTGCGCTTCTGTGAAGCCTAACAGGCCTTCCTGGCAATCGTCCCCGTTCCATGCCCGGTCGCGACCGCGGCGCGCGTGAGCGCGCGCTCGAGGTCCGCGAGCAGATCCCGCTTGTCTTCGATGCCGATGGAAAGTCGCAGGAGCGAGTCGCAGATCCCGGCGCGGGCACGCGCCTCAGCGTCCATCGCAGCGTGCGTCATGCTCGCGGGGTGGGCGATGAGACTCTCGACGCCGCCGAGCGACTCGGCCAGCGAAAAGCATTCGAGTCCGCGCGCGAATTCCCGAACGGCCGGCAATCCGCCCGCCAGCTCGAAGCTCAGCATTGCGCCAAAGCCGGATTGCTGGGCCGCCGCGACGCTGTGTCCCGGGTGGGTCGAGATACCGGGGTAGTAGACCCGTGCGACCGCGGGATGGCTCCTGAGCAGCTCCACCAGGACTTGTGCGTTTTCCTCGTGCACGCGCAAGCGCGCCTGCAGAGTCCGCAGTCCGCGCAATGTCAGGTAGCTGTCGAACGGAGCGCCGGTGAGGCCCAGGCAATTCGCCCACCAGACGAGCGCGTCGTGCAGTTCCGGCCGGGCGCTGATGACGGCGCCTCCGACGACGTCGCTGTGGCCGTTCAGATACTTGGTGGTCGAGTGCACGACAAGATCGGCGCCGAGCGCGAGCGGCTGCTGCCATCCCGGTGACAGGAACGTGTTGTCGACGACGAGCAGCGAGCCGCTCGCACCGCACAGGCGCGCCGCTGCTCGAATGTCGACAATGCGGAGCAAGGGGTTGCTCGGTGTCTCGACCCATACGAGGCGCGGCCGGCGCGCGCACGCCGCTCGCAGAGCATCGGTTTGCGTCTGGTCGACGAACTCGACCTTCAGCAGTCCGCGGCGCGCGAGCGCCGCAAGCAGGCGATACGTCCCGCCATAGCAGTCGTGCGGAGCGACGACTAGGTCCTGCGGTCCCGCGAGCTGCAGCACGAGCGTGATCGCCGACATGCCGGAGCTCGTGACCACCGCCCCGCACCCGCCTTCGAGCTCGGCAAGCGCGTCCGCCAGCGCGTCCCGCGTCGGATTGCCGCCGCGCGTGTAGTCGTACGCGCCCTTGTCGCCGAGGGCGCGGAACGCATACGTCGAGGACAGGTGGATTGGTGGAACGACCGCGTGGTGCTGCGCATCGGTTTCGATCGCAGCGCGCGCGCTCACGGTGGCTGGCCGCCAGGTGCTCGTCATGGGACTTCTCCTTCAAGACAATTTTCGAATATCGGCCGCAGCTGCTCGGTCTCCTTGAGGAAGGCGTCGTGGCCGTAGACGGAGCTGATCTCCGTCAGAACAGAGGGACCCGCGAGTCGCGCGGCGAGCGCCCGCATGTCGCCGAGCGGCACCAGCTGGTCCTCGCGCACGGCGACCAGCCAGGCGGGCGTCGTCACCGTGCCGGCGCCGATCGCGTGCAGATCAATCGACTCCGAGAGGCACACGTAGGCCTCGGGCAGGTAGCGCGCCGCGTAGTCCGCGCCGCGCGCGAACAGATAGTCCTCGACCGGGAAGCGGAATGCGCCGGCCGTGCGGCGCGGCGCAGAGCGGAAACGGGCCGAAAATTCCTCCGGACTGCGG
>Ga0316628_100001391_pt1 | contig 17086 bp, 14 predicted proteins | sample OWC_Aug_M2_C1_D5_FD_207648 | JGI IMG/M metagenome (GOLD analysis project Ga0316628, IMG submission 207648) | Wetland soil microbial communities from Old Woman Creek delta, Ohio, United States - OWC_Aug_M2_C1_D5_C | ecosystem: Environmental > Terrestrial > Soil > Wetlands | place: USA: Ohio... | reverse complement strand
CGGCCTCGGCCATGCCGCCGCTCACCTCGATGCCGTCGATGCCTCCGGCTTCGAGCAGGCGCGCGACCCCGACGGAGTCGTCGAGGCTCAAACCGCCTTCGAGGAAATCCGTCGAATTGAGCTTGACAATGACGGGGAAGTCCCGGCCGCAGGCGGCCTTGATGCCGAGGAGGGCCTCGACGAGGGCGCGCGCCCTGTTGACGAGCGGACCGCCCCATTCATCGGAGCGGCGGTTGGTGTGGGGGGAGAGGAAGCTCGATAGAAGGTAGCCGTGGGCGGCATGGAGCTGGACGCCGTCGAACCCGGCCTGCTTGGCCCGGACCGCGGCCGCAACGAAAGCGGCTTTGAGGACGCGGATCTCGTCTCCCGAAAGCTCGCGCGGCATGACCTTGGTAACGGGGTCGTAGACCGCGGAAGGGGAGACGGGAACGCAGCCGCAAAGCTTCTCCTTGGTCTGGCGTCCGGCGTGGGCGATCTGAAGGAAGACGCGCGACGGGAAGCGATGGACGGCCGCGGCGATCCTGGACAGGCCGGCGACGAACCTGTCGTCGAAAACACCCATCTGACGCGGGCTGGCCTTGCCCGAAGGCTGGACGTGGGCGTGGCCGGTGATGATGAGGCCGACTTCGCCTTCGGCCAGGCGGGCATACAGCTCGAGCTGGGCGGGCGTGACGTTCCCCTCGTCGTCGGCCATGTAGTCATGGGTGGCCGAACGGACGAACCGGTTCGGGACGGTCACGGGGCCTATATCGATGGGCGTGAAGAGGATGCTCATGGGATCATTCTAGCCGAATCGGGGACGCGAGAAAACCGGCTCCGTTGCCGCCGGCCCCGCCGGCTGCTATAATCCTCGGCGTCGAGGTTTTGGCGGCGTGAAGATAAGACCTTATCGAAAAAGCGTTTTATCCGCGGTCCTGCCGTTCGTGTTGGCGGCCTGCGCCTGGGTGATGACGTGGGCCGGCCGGTTCATTTCCGACCATAATCCCGTCCTGGCGGAGGTCCGACTTGCGCGCCGCTAGCCCTTTGTTTTAATGTGTGCCCTGAACCGCCGCACGCGCAGAGAGGTTTCGGAACATGCCCGTGGCTGAGATCGAACACAAGGTGCTCGAGACCCTGGACAAGCTCGGGATCCCTTATGTTCGCCATGAGCATCCTCCCGTCGCCACGGTCGAGGAGGCGGAGAAGCATTGGGGCGCCCTCAAGGGCACCCACTGCAAGAACCTTTTCCTCCGGAACTACAAAGGGAACCGCCACTATCTCGTCATCGCCCCCGTCACCCGGGGGATCGACCTCAAGCGGCTCAACGCCATGCTCGCAGAGGACCGGCTGAGCTTCGCCTCGGCCGAACGGCTCAAACGCTGGCTCGGCCTCGAGCCCGGCTCGGTCTCCCCATTCGGCCTGATCAACGACGAGAACCGCCATGTCCAGGTCGTCTGCGACCGGACGCTCCGCTCGAGCGACGCCCTGGGCTTCCACCCCAACGTCAATACGGCCACCCTGGAGATCGCCTTGGCCGATTTCGAAAGATTCCTAGAATCGCGCGGCAATCCCGTTCGCTGGCTGGAGCTTTGATCTGATGGAGGACAGCATGAGAACATACGCCTGCCTGCTTCTTCTCGCCCTCGCGGCTCTCCCGGCATCGTCCCGGACCCAAACCGGCGCCGAGCCCGAGCGCGTCACGGTCCAGCACATCCTCATCGCTTTCAAAGGGTCCATCCCCGATGATCCGAAGGTGACCCGGAGCAAGGAGGACGCGGAAAAGCTCGCCCTCAAGATCTTCGAGCGGGCCAAGGCCGGCGAGGATTTCGCGGCCATGGTCAAGATGTACACCAACGATTCCTATCCCGGCATCTACAAGATGGCGAACAAGGGAATCGCTTTCGACAAGTCCAAGCAGGAATATGCGCGGACCGGAATGGTCCCCGCCTTCGGTGACATCAGCTTCGGCCTGCCGGTCGGAGGCATCGGCCTCGCGGTCTACGACCCGGCGACGAGCAAGTACGGCTGGCACATCATCAAACGGCTGGAGTGACGCGGCGCTCCGGGAGGCGAATCGCATGCGCATGAAGTCTTATGTGACAGCCGGGATTCTTGCCGGCGCGTTGGCGGCTTCGGCGATGCCGCCCGTGCGGATCCCCGAGCCCAAGGTCGCCTTCGCCCCGTTCGAATACGTCTGCCGCAGGGCGGGCGGCCCGATCAAGGTCGATGGACGACTCGATGAAGCCGTCTGGATGAACGCCGACTGGACCGAGGTCTTCGGCGACATCGAGGGCCCTGCAAAACCGGCGCCTCGCTATAGGACCAGGGTCCAGATGCTCTGGGACGACAGGTACTTCTACATCGGGGCCTACCTCGAGGAGCCCCACGTCTGGGCCACCTTGACCGAAAGGGACTCCATCATCTTCCAGGACAACGACTTCGAAGTTTTCATCGACCCCGACGGCGACACGCACAACTATTACGAGCTGGAGATGAACGCCCTAAACACCGTCTGGGACCTCCTTCTCGTCAGGCCCTACCGCGACGGCGCGCCGGCCGTCCATTCCTGGGACATCCAGGGGCTCAAGACGGGCGTCAACGTCACGGGCACCCTGAATGACCCCTCGGACAGGGACAAGGCCTGGACCGTGGAGATAGCCATGCCCTTCGCCGTACTCAGGGAGTGCATTCCCGGCAAGCCCGAGCGCCCGGCGGCAGGCGACCAGTGGCGGGTCAATTTCTCAAGGGTCGAATACTACCTTAACGTCGAGAACGGGGCGTACGTCAAGGCCAAGGATGCCGGCACCGGTCACCCGCTGCCCGAGGACAACTGGACCTGGACGCCCCAGGGCGTCATCAACATCCATTACCCCGAAATGTGGGGCTACGTCCAGTTCTCGGCGAAGACGCCGGGCAAGGGAAAAGAGAAGTTCGAGCGGCGGCCCGACGAAAAGGTCAAATGGGCCCTGCGCAAGATCTATTACGCCGAGTGGCGGCATTATTACGATAAATCCGGCTTCGGCGCCGACATCGATTCCCTCGGTCTCAAGGACGAAAAAGCCCTGCGGGTCAAGGGTTGGTCCTACCCGCCGATGATCCAGACGACAAAGAGCCTTTTCGAGGCGGCTTACACGTCGAAATCAGGGGAGAGCTGGCGCATCCGCCAGGACGGCCTGGTCTGGAAGGAGACGCCGCCCGATCCGGAAGCGAAATAAGGAGGAGGTCATGCGCAGATCTCAAGCCGCGGTCGCACTCGCGCTCTTCATCCTCGGCGGTTTCGCCGCCGCGTTCGGTCAGGCCCTTCCCCTGGCCAAACCCGAGGACGTGGGCATGTCGACGAAGCACCTGGCTTTCCTCGATGTGGTCGTCGGCGGCGCCGTCGTCAGGCAGGACTTCCCCGGGGCGGTGCTGCTCGTCGCCCGTAGGGGCAAGGTCGTCTACCGGAAGGCCTTCGGCCTCTCGCAGACCATCCCCGAGCCTCGGCCGATGACGGCCGACATGATCTTCGACCTGGCTTCCGTCACCAAGCCCGTGGCCACGGCGGCGTCGGCCATGGTCCTGGTCGAACAAGGCGAGATCCGGCTTTGGGACCGGGTCAAGACCTACGTCCCGGAATTCTCGACCTGGTACGGCGAGAAGGGCCTCGCCGGCGAGGACGCCCGCCTCTGGCACCTTTTGACGCACACTTCGGGCCTGCCTCCCTACACGGACGCCAAGGAAGCCGCGAAGAAGCTCGGCGACCCGTGCTCGACGGCCGACCTTGTCAAGCTCATTGCCGCGCTCCCCAAGGAATCGCCGGTCGGAACCAAGTTCGTCTACAGCTGCCTCAATTACATCACCCTGGCCCATATCATCCATAAGGTCAGCGGGAAGACGGTGGCCGAATTCGCCGACGACAAGATCTTCAAACCCCTCGGGCTGAAACGGACCTTCTACCGCCCTCCGGAAGGGCTCTTGAGCCTCTGCGTTCCGACGCAAGTTGTCGACGGGGCGCCCCTGCGCGGCGTCGTCCACGACCCTCTGGCCCGCCTGCAGGGCGGCGTTTCGGGCAACGCCGGACTATTCTCGACGGCCGACGACCTGGCCATCTTCGCCCAGACGCTCCTCGACGGCGGCCGGAGGGGCGGCGTCCGCGTCCTCAGCCCTCTCAGCGTTGAGCGCATGACCGAGATCTATCCCCGGGTCGGCGAGTTCGGCCGGGGGCTCGGCTGGGACCTCGACTCGGACTACGCGACCGTCCGCGGCGACCTCTTCGGGCCCCGATCATACGGCCATTCCGGCTATACCGGAACTTCTATCTGGATCGACCCGGAGACCCAGACCGCCGTGGTTTTCCTGACCAACCGCGTCCATCCGGACGACAAGGGGGACATTATCGCCTTGAGGAGCAAGGTGGCCAACGTCGTCGCCGCGTCTATCCGGACGAAATAAACGCTTTGACAGGGCCCGGCCCTTGTGCTAACGTTTGCGGGCGAGGAGATAGGGGAATGCAGGTCCAGATCGAGCGTGAAATCTATATCCGGGCCGGGCGCTCGTTCGCCGTCCTTTCCGAGGCCATCCAAACGTTCCGCGGCTATCTCGAGAGCCATGTCGCTCCCAACGTCCCCGAGTATTACCGGGCCCGGAATCTCCTCAAGGAAGGCAAGGCCTTTTATGACCAGACCCTTCAGGATGCCAAGAAACTACTCGGCCCCATCCCGATCTACGCCGCCAAAGATTTCGAGAAGTGGCGGTCCCAAGTCCTCGTCGAGAACAAGATCGTCGTCCAGGGCCAGACGTTCGATGACCTGCGTCTTGAGTTGACGGCCGACGACTTCATCAAGACCATCATGAGGCCTGAGGAGGTCGAGGCCTACCTCCGGGCCAACTTCGAGACCCAGAAGTCGGGCAAGAGGAAGCTGGCCAACATCAAGATCCGGATGGCCCTCGACAAGCTGGCCGAGCTCGCGGCCGAGGGGCTGGAACTCCAGAAAACGGCCCAACGCAAACAGCAGGGCCTGCCGATCTAGGCCGAGCCGGCGTCCTCAGCGGACGACCGTCGTATCCCGCCAATACCTGAGCTTGCCGATGCCGCCCCGGTCCGGCTTGGCGTCGTAGCCCAAGCCGAAGTTGCCCTCGCCGGACTCGACGATCGTCTTCCCTCCGTACAGGGCCTTGGTCAGGTTGACGATCGTGTAGTCGAGGGACCCGGCGCGGGTCGAGGCGAAGACGAAATCTCCGTCGGTTTCGATGGCGCCGAGCTTGATCCGTCCGGCCTCGTAGGTGTAGCGGGGGCGGCGATAGTCGCGGCTCATGTCCATGCGCAAGTCGTTCTTGGCGCCGATGACGACGTCCCTGCCGCCGGCCTTGACCGCGATTCCAACGGCTCCGCGGGCCGGCTCGGCGGGGAGGAAGGAGACCCGGTCAAGCCAGGCCTTGGCGTCGTCCTGGGCGTCGTGGGGAACGAGGACGGTGACGAAGGCGCAGGTCTCGCCGACCTCAAAGTGCTGGGCCCAGGATTGATGGATAAGCCATTCGTCCTGATAATGGCGCTTCTCCGCCTCGACGCCTTCCATCCTCACGTCCGCCGACGGGAAAAGGATGAACAGGCGCTTGTCCTGGGGCAGGGCGGCCGTCTGGATCTGGTCGTAGCCCGTGTCGTACCAGTGGTCGCCCCGGTCGAAGACCTTCCGGGTGTGCCAGAAGGCCCCCATCGTGAAATAGTCCTCGCGCAGGGCCTTGAAGATGTCGAAGACGACATAGAACTCGGGGTCCTTGATGTAGACGACGACCCTGTCGGCCTGGAAGCCCCAGCCGTCGTCGATGAGCCGCGTCCGGCTGTAATCGAAGTCATCGAAGCTCAGGAAGTCGACCTTCCTCGTCCGGACCGGACGGTAGGAGCCGGCGTTGCGCATGAACTCGAGCATGGACTGGCCGGGGACGGCGTCGCGGACGCTGTAGCGGGACTCGCCCTCCTTCTGGCCCCAGAAGATCTTCTCCGGCCGGACACAGAGGCGGTTGTGGAAATAGTCCTGGCGGTAGGCCCCATAGGGTCCCGAGGGCATGTAATCGCGATATCCGCCGTCGTGGAGGAGGACCGAGCCGCCCGACATCAGCAGGACGAGGCTGTTCTCGTCGGCGTGGCCGTGGGTCATCTTTTCCTCCTCGACCGGGATGGTGTCGCGGAGGTAATCGCGGAAGTTCAGGCCGCCGTCGCCCTCGTCCCGGTAGTTCAGCAGGAGATAGCTGGAGAGGGGGGACCAGCCGTTGCGGAAGACGATCTTTTTCCCCTGGACGTCCTCCATGACCTCCATGGACGGGGCGGTGGGCGCGGCCGGCTTGACCTCGTCGGTCCCCCAACGATAGCAGTCGAGGAGCATGTAGCCGAGGCCCGAACTCGTCGGCTTGGCGAAATCGATGAACTTGGCCGCGATCGTCTCGGCCGCCCACTTGAGGCCGGGGTCCTTGAGGGTTGCCGCCGCCGCTTCAAAGAAAACCAGGAAATGCGTCCAGTTGGAGGTCCAGTGGGCGTCGCCGAGGTCGGGGACGACGCCGGCCGGGCACATGAGGTTCAGGTAATATTTTGAGTAGTAGTACATCTCCGGGGTGGCGAACATCTCCTTGGTCTTGTTCAAGGCGTCGGCATAGCCCAGCAGGGAGTAGAGCCAGACGCCGTTATAGATCGTGGCATCCTCGATTTGCCAGTTCCCCCAGTTGTCGTCGCCCAGGGCTCGCCTCTGCATCTCCCACTCGGGGGCGTCCGGATGCTTGGGCAGGGCCCGGACGGCCCAGGCAAGCGTCTCGGCTCGGAGAGCGGAGCGGTTCATCGGACCCCATTCCTGCGTCCGCAGGAGGTAGCGCATGCTGCCGGCGATGATGTCCTCCGCCTTCTTCTCATCGGCGGGGGAGAGGCGGCCGAGCCGGCGGAGGGTGTCGTAGGTCCGGATGTAGCGCATGGCCGTGAAGAAGTCGGGCAGGGCCGGCACGCCGTCCGTGTAGTCGGGCCGGAGCCTGATCGAGGACTCCGGGTAGGCCGAGCGGTAATCGCCGTAGGTCACGAGGACTTGCTTGGCCCGGGCGGCGTATTCGGGCTTCTTTTCCTTCTCAAAGAGATAGGAATAGATGACGGCCATCTCCAGGAGTCCGCCCGGGGCGCGATAGCCGAAAACGTTGAGGGGGTCGAAGGTCTTTTTCCACTGGGCGAGGAGCTCGTCGGCGTGGCCGTAGGTCCAGTCGGCGGAGGCGCGGGCGTAGGCCAGGTACCTGTCCCGCGACGCGCCGTGGACCGCGGGGGCCAGGAGAGGCGGCAGGGAGAGAACGGCGATGGCGAGCGCCAAATAACGGTTGAATCCGAACGGCAGTGTTCTCATGGACTTGCTCCTCGTTGATTTTGAGTTTTTTCTATCACAATTCGGCGGGCGACGCAAAACCGCAACGGTGATAACCATTGAAGGGGGGACGGGCCGTTGACCGGCTGTGGTCAGCATCGGTCATGCCGATAGAGGCGTCCTGAGCGGAATACGGGAATCTTTTACAGTTGCGGGCGTATCGGGGGTATGAGAAGATACGGGCAGCTCATCCGGAAGGAGGCGGCCTATGGCCCTGAAGATCGGACGACGGGAATTCTTCAAAACAAGCGCTCAGGCCGGACTCGCCCTGGCCGTGGGGAAGGGATTTTCGGCGGGAGGGGGAATCGCCGCGGCGTCCCCCGCCGCGAAGACCGTGGACGTGGCCGTCGGCCTGAGCCCCAATTACGAGAAGGCCGCCATGAAGGCCGTGGAGTTGCTCGGCGGCATGAAAAAATTCATCCCCAAAGGCGCGAGGGTCGCCCTGCTCCCCAACGTCCAGAGCCGCCATCCCGGCTCCTTCACCAAACCGGAGATCCTGAGGGCCGTCATCAAGCTTTGCCGGAAAGCCGGGGCGAAGGAGGTCAACTGCCTGAGCTGGCAGACGATGAAGCAGTGGGAAGACACCGGCCTCAAGGCCGTCCTCGACGAAGAGGGCGCCGGACTCAAGTTGTTCGAAAAGGACGAATCCCTTTTCAGGCCCGTCCAGGTCCCGGCCGGACAGGCCCTGACCGAAGCGCGCATCCTGGCCGAGCTCTATAACCATACCCTCTTCATCAACATGCCCATCACCAAGGACCACGCCGGCAACAAGTTCACCGGGACGATGAAGAACCTCATGGGGCTGAACTCGCCGGCGAGCAACCGGAGCTTCCACCGGCCCAACTGGAAGACCGACCCGAACGACGTCGCCCACCTCGAGCAGTCGATCGTCGACCTGAACAAGGCCGTCAGGCCGGCCCTCAACGTCGTCGATGCGACCGAATTCATCACCACGAACGGGCCCTTCGGCCCGGGCGAGCTCATCAAGCCGCTGAAGGTCGTCGCCGGCACGGACCGTGTAGCCGTCGACGCCTACTGCGCCGGGCTCTGGGGCCTGAAAGCCGAAGACATCGTCCAGATCAAGCGGGCGGCGGAACAGGGCCTGGGCGAGATGGACCTGGCCAAAGTCTCGGTCAAGGAGGCAAAAGCCTAGGGGGCTGCGGCAGAGGAATGTGACGCCGGATCCCCCCTTTGCGAAGGCAAAAGCAACCGATGAAAACACGTAAGCGAATGCTCTCCGGCTTGTTGCCCTTCTTGCGCGTTTTATTTGTGGTTATGGCGGCCTTCGCCGCCCTCCCGGGTGAAGGCCCGCTCAGGGTGTACCTGCCGCAGGACGATGCCGCGGCGGGCTGGACGAAGGACGGTGATCCGCAAGAATACGAGGGCGGGGATCTCTACACCTATATGGACGGAGGTGCCGAGATCTACCAGGAATACGGCTTCCGCCGGGTCATCGTCCAGGACTACAAGAACGCCAAGGGAAAATCCGTGTCGCTCGAGATCTTCGAGATGGAAACGCCGGCGGCCGCTTTCGGAATGTTCACCTTCAAAAGGTCCGGAGGAGGAAAGGTGATCCCCCTGGGCGCCGGCGCGGAGCTTGAAGCCTACTATCTCAATTTCTGGAAGGGCCGGTTCCTGATGACGCTGACGGGTTTCGACGATGCCCCTGAAACGATTGACGGCCTGACGGCGGTCGCGGGAATCGTGGACGCGAAGATCCAAGACGCCGGGAAGGACGGCGCCCCGGCCCTCATTTCCGCCCTGCCGGAGAAAGGATTGAGGCCGGGGAGCGTCAAGTATCTCAAGGGCCTGCTCGGGCTCAACAATATCTATCCCTTCTACACGGCCCGCGGGCTGGCCTTTGTCGACGCAGCTCGGGGCGTCTACGACGACGGGGCAACGTTGCTTATCCTGGACTACGGGTCGGCCGATGCCCGGGCCAAGGCCTGGCTCGACCTAGGGGACTATCTGAACGAAACGGACAGGTTCAAAAGCGCGGACTCCAGGGAAGACGACATCCGCCTCGTCCAGGACGGAAAAGGACAATTCGTCGCTTTCAGGGGATCCGGTCCGCGGCTTTTGATCGGCGTCGGCCCCGACGCGAACTCCGCCCTTGTAATCGTTCAGCAGGGGCGCTGAACGGCCCCGCTCCGCCGTCTTCCGCCCCTACTGCAGGACCTGCTTGACGATGTCGACGAGCCCCAGGGCGTACTCGATCTCGGTGATGGGGATCTTATTCGCCTGGGCGATCTTGGTGAACCGGCCGTCCTTATTGCTCTCCTTGGTCACGACAAGGTAGTCGGCGAAAGGGGCCACGGCGTCGATCATCCGCTCGTTGTCGCTTCCGGCCGGGCCTCGTTTTGACTCGCCGCCGACATGGACGGCCATGATGAAGATCTTCTTCTGTTTGCAGTACTCGATGACCTTCTTCAGCCGGGCCTCCTCGCTTTCGAGGGTCAGGCCCGAGGCGCCCATGCCCTTGAGGCTGGCCCCGATGGCGAAGATGACGGCCTTATAGGGCGTCCCGGCGGGGTACTTGGCCAGATCGGTCGTGACCTCGACATGGAAGCCGGGCCCCGGTTCCCGCCCGCCCAGGCCAACGCCGCCGGCGACCATCTCGGCGGTCGGGACGTCGCAGTAATCGTATCCGATGGCCGCTTCCTCGAGGACGATGTTCAGCGTCGTGACGTCCGTGCTCTGCCCGGCCGAGGTCGTCAGCACGGGCAATCCGGCCTTGGGGACGGTCTGTCCGGCCAGAAGCAGGACAAGGCCCAGGACGGCGACGCCGCCCAAAGAAAGATGGCTTTTATTGTTCACGATATCCTCCTTCCGCTATCGGCCTTCGGCCCTTACTTCTTGTCCGGCTCCATGAGGATGTCGTAGGCCCGGACGGCCTTCTTCCACCATTCCGGCACCGCCGGTTTGCCCCGCTCGTAGTCCCGCTTTTCCGTGTTATAGAGATAGAGGCGGTTATATTTTACCAGAAGATCGTCCCCGAGCTTCCACCAGGCGTTGACGACCGTCGTCGTGTTGTTGATCGAGAAACCGGTCAGGAACTCGGCCGCCTTGGCCGGTTTTTGTTTGTAGAGGGCCAGGGCTTGCTGGTCGATCTCGGGGATGCGGCCGATGATCTCTCCCTCGTATTTCGCCTGGGCGGCCTGGATGTCCTTGATGGCCTCGGAATAGACGACCTGGACGTGGAAATCGGTGTAATCGAAGGCCCAGCGGGCCGAGTCCCGACTGAAGGTCCAGTGGTCGCCCACGCCGAACGACTTGGGCAATTCGGTCACGCCGGCGTAGAACGGCATGTAGCAGGCGGTGTCCTGGGAGCCGAACGCTATCCAGACGATGCCGCCGATAGCGTCGGGCAAGCCCGCCCGGCTTTGCGTGACCGTCGTATATTCCGCCCGGCCGTCGTCGATGACCCGGGGCTCCCGGCGGTTGAAATAGTTGGGGTTCTTGAAGGGACCGCCTCGGATCCCCTTGATGGGGTCCCAGGGGGTGCCATAGCTCCGGTCCCGGGTCATGGTCATGACGTCCTGGAGGGAGAGCTTCTTGTCCGGCTTCACGGAGAAGGGCAGGTCCATATTCGGGGTCTCGGGCTTGAACGCCTGCGAGGGCGCGGCCAGATCGAAGAACCGCCACAGCCGCTGGATGCCGCCGTTCGTGCTCGCCGCGCTGCCCTCCTGGGGGGAGTAGGCCCTCTTCCAGTTGAAGGGCCTGCCGCTCTTGGGATCATAGAAGCCCATTTCGACGGCCAGGGAGACGGCGTTCGGAGAGGCCATGAAGAAGTCCTTGTTGGCCAGGTCGATCTCGCCGATGCGCGACTCGTTGGGGCAGACGCTGACGTGATCGTCGGGAACGCGCTGGGCGCACCAGACGGCCCCGGGCTTGCCGCTCTCCGGGGTCCACAGGGGGCCGACGGGCATGATCTCGAAGATCCAGGCCTCTTTGGGGTCGGCGACGGCCAGCATCTCGCCGTCGTCGTGGAAACCGTAGCCGTATTTCTCGGCGAGGGAGCCCATGACCTGGATGGCCTCACGGGCCGTGGCCGCCCGCTCCATGGCCAGGAGGGTCAGCATGGTTATGTCGAACTTGGCGGCCGGCGTCGGATTTTCCATCCTGCGTTGACAGCCGATGGAGGACTCGCCGAGGGAGACCTGCCGATCATTCATGTATCCGAAACCGCCATGATGATAGGCATAGGTGTGGGGCACCTCGGGGATCTCGAGACCGGCGAAGTCCTTTTTGATGAGGTCCCACTTGAGGCCCTCCGCTGGCGGCCAGGTCCTGTACTGGTTGATGTGGTAGATCTTCCGGGTCGAACCCGGCTTGTGGTCGGCCGCGGGGACATGGCGCCAGGTCCAGTCGCAGGTGCCGCAGTCGCACGTGTGCGTGGTCATGACCGAGCCGTCCACGGACGCGCCCCGGCCGACGAGGATGGACGTGCAGCCCTCCCCGGCGATGACCGGGCCGGCCGCCCGCTCCCCGACCTTTCCGCCGGCCGGCGAGGTGTGGCCGGCCAGGAAGACGGCCAGGACGAGTGTCAAGCCTACGGCCATGAGCTCTTTTCGATTCACGGTGTCCTCCTTGTTCACATTGGGATCTTTATTTCTTGTCGGGATCGGTCAGGGCGTCGAAGGCCCTGACGGCCTTGTCCCACCAATCGGGATTCGCCGTCGGGATGCGGTTTCTCCGTCTCGTCCCGGCGTCGTAGAGGCTGAGATGGTTGTATTTCACCCAGAGGTCGTCCCCGAGCTTCCACCAAGCCTTGACGACGTTCGTCGCGTTGTTCAAGCCGAAGGCGGTGACCTGGCGAACGGCTTCCTTGGGGTTCTTCTTGTAGAGTTCGGTTGCCAGGGCGTCGACCTCGGGGATGCGGTCGAGGGCGCCGTCTTCCCAGATCCTACGGGCCTCCTTGACGTCCTCGATGGCGGCGTTGTAGGCCACCTGGACGTGGAAGTCGACGTAATCGAAAGCCCAGCGGGCCGAGTCTCGGTTGAGGACGAAGTGATCGCCGACGCCGAAGGACCCGGGAAGCTCGGTCGCCCCGCCGTAGAACGGGACATAGCAGGACGTGTCCTGGGGGCCGAGGGCGACCCAGACGATGCCGCCGACGGGGTCGGGAAGCCAGGACCGGCACTGGGTCAGGGTCGTGTATTCTACGTTGGCGACGCTGATGAGGCGCGTGCCCCTGTCATAATTGGGATTCTTGAACGGGCCGCCGCGGAGGCCGCGGACGGGGTCGAAGGGAGAGCCCTGGGACTTGTCGCGGGTCAGGGCCATGACGTCCCGAACGGAGAGCTTCTTGTCCGGCTTGACCGAGAAAGGGAAGTCCATGTTCGGCGTCTCGGCCTTGAATTTCCGGGACGGCGCGACGAGGTCGAAGAAGCGCCACATCCGGGAACGCTTTCCCTCGGAGCTCACGGCGCTGCCCTCGGCATCGTATGACGAGTAGGCCCGCTTCCAGCTGAAAGGTTTTCCCGCCTTGGGGTCGTAGAGCCCGGCTTCGACGGCGTAGGAAACGGCGGCGGCCGAGGCCATGAAGAAGTCGGGGTCGCCGAGGTCGATCTCGCCGACGCGCGACTCGTTCGTGCAGACGGAGACATGGCCGTCGGGAACGCGCTGGGCCGCCCAGATCGCGCCGGGCCTGCCGGATCCCGGGGTCCACAGCGGGCCGACGGGCAGGATCTCGAAGACCCAGATCTCCTTCGGGTCGGAGACGGCCAGCATCTCGCCCTCGTCGTTATATCCGTAGCCGTATTTCTCGGCCAGCGAGCCCATGAGCTTGATGGCCTCCCGGGCCGTCCGGCACCGCTCCATGGCCAGGAGGGTCAACATGGTGATGTTCAGGACCGGGGTCGGGGTCGTATTGGAAAGCCTGGGGACGTTGTCGATGGTCGTCTCGGCCAGGGCCAGCTGCTGGTCATTCATGTAGCCGAAGACGGAGTGATGGTAGCCGTACGTATGCGGAACCTGTGGGATCTCGACGCCGGCGAAGTCCTTGAGGACCATGTCCCATTTTGAACCCACCGAGGGCGGCCAGGTCCGGATCTGGTCGATACGGTAGAGCTTTCTCATTTCGCCCGGCTTGTGGTCGGCCGCCGGGACGTGCCGCCAGGTGAAATCGCAGATGCCGCAATCGGCCGTGTGGACGCTCATGACCGACCCGTCGGCCGAAGCCTCGCGGCCGACCATGATGACCGTGCAGGCCTCCGGAGCGGGTTCGAGGTCCGGGCCAGGCGAGGAGTTCGTGCGCAGGCCGAGGGTCAGGTCTCCGGCGGCGAGCAGGACGGCGGCAACGGCCAGTGGGCCGAGGCTTCTTTTCCACAACGTCATAGGGGACACCTCAATTCATGACGACGGCGCCGGCCGGGGCCTTGGCCGGGTTCATAAGATAGCGGCCGACGCCGTTCTTAACGACGTCGGCGTATCGCGGAACGCCGCGAAGGATGATGGGCTTGGCCGCGCTCTTCTTGGTGAACTGGCGGAGGATCTCCAGGGCGACGGAGAGGTTCTGTCCGACCCTCTTTTCGAGCGGCCAGCCGGTTTCATCGTAGGGGACAAAGAGCTTTTTCTTTTTTGACAGGCTGAGGAGGAACGGGTCTTTTCCGTCGAGCAGGAACTTGGTCGTCTTGGGCCCCGTGGGCTGGTCGAGGAAGGGGATGGGGGCCTCGAGGAGGAAGGGCATGGTCTCGGAGTAATCGCCGATCTCGCGGTGGGACAGGCCGCGGAATCCGGCCGGAGAGGGTTCGACGTGGCTCTCGAAGCCCTCCGTGGCCTTGACGGTCAGGGCGGCCAGGGTCGCGATCTTGACCGATTTCTCCGGGGCCACGATGCAGTTCGTCACCGGGAACATCGTCTCCGCGCCGTGGATGTCGACGGCCACGTCGATCTTCTCCCGGCGCATGAGCTCCATGGCCCCGAACGTCACCCGTTCCATGAGCGGGCCGGCCGGCCGGCCGGGCCAGGTCCGGTTGGTGTTGCGGACGTCGATGAACGACAGGAGCTGGCGGTCCGGATAGTGGATGTAGACGTCCGGGTCGGGCCACTGGTCGAGGGGCGAGGCGTCGCGGTTGCCGAAGCGGAACCGCTCGGCGCCCCAATCCGTGGCGACGTCGAAATAGAGCGGGTAACCGTCGCCGGGCCGCGTGTTGCGGCTGGCGCTGTTGTTGAAGAAGGGGATGACGAAGAGCGTCCCCTTTTCGACGACGGCGTTCTCGATGACGATGAGGGCGGAGAGCATGCCCTCGGGCTCGTTGGCGTGGGTATCGCCCATGAGCAGGGCCTTGCCGCCCGGCTCCTTGCCCTGGAGGGCGTAGACGTACGTGTCGCCGGCCGTGCCTTTGAGCCGCGGCGAGAGCTCGCTCAGACGGAAAACCGAGGTCACGCCGGGGCCTTTGATGACCGGGACGTCGAAATGCCGGTGGCGGAAGAGGGGCAGGCCGCCCCAGAGAACGAGCCCGAGGAAGGCCGCCGCCAGGACCATCTTGACCAGGGCTTCCCGTTTCACGGCGCGCTCCCTTACTTTACCCTTAAGAGCCTCAGAAGGAGCGGGATCATGACCAGGAGGTAGAGGACAAGATCGTTGCGGCTCTTCTTCTCGCCGACGAAATTCCAGCCGACGAGAACGAGCAGGAAGGCCGTGATGACGTAATAGGCGATCATGATCATCGTGGCGTCGCTCCTTTCCGCTACATGCTCCACTTGACCAGGAAGGCCAGCCGGGAGCTGAAAATGATCATGGCCATGGCCGCCGCGGTGATGACCAGCCAGGGCAGCCAGGTCGCCTTGAGGAATTCCCTGTACGAGCCGTCGTATCCCGAGACCATGTTGCTCAGCCGGCCGATGAGGGCGGTCGGCGGCAAGCCGTCGCCCAGGGGCCAGAGGAGGCTCAGCCCGGCGATGACGACGGTCGCGTGATAGCCGATGGAGTCCAGGAACCAGATCAGGGGGATGCCGATGATGGCCGCCGCGCCGTAGGTCAGGACGCCCTCGGAGAAGGGGATGATGACGGGCAGGAGGATGAAGAGGAGGACGAGGGGCGTCGAGATGACGGCGAACGAGACCAGGCCGCGGACCCCGGTCGCGGTCATCACCTGCTGGAGCATGCCGACGACGACGATGGTCGCGAGAAGGGGCAGGAGCCTCTTGACCGTGCTCCTGGCCAGCGCCAAAAAGGCGATCTTTTTCGGGCTGAGGACGAGCGCCGCCGCCCCTGCGGCGACGAATTCGAGAGGCAGGCCGAAGATGGGCGCGGCGAACGGCCAGACCCGGGAGGCGATGACCATCCCGAAAAAGACGACGAACGGCAGGAGGACGCGCCACCAGGTCATGCCCCGCGGCGGCTCGGGCAACTCGATGTGACCTTGAGCCGCGCCCGGGTCCTTCTTCCAGCCCAGGATGAGCACGGTGAAGGCGCCCAGGATGAGGACGGGGATGCCCAGGGTGAACTCGAAGCCGACGTAGGGAATGGCCGTTCCGGCGCAGAGGATCATGGCCCAGATGTTGACCGGGGGGGCGGCCGCGCTCAGGCCGGCGACGATGAAGAGGATGACGGCGACCTTCTTGCGCGGGACGCCGAGGCGGCCTAGGGCCATGGCCACCGGCGCCCCGACGACGAGGAGCGAGACGCTGCCGGCCCCGGTCAGCGCGCCGGGGATGAGGACGATGATCATCAGCACGAGCAGGGCCAGGGCCCGCCTCCGGCCGAAAGCGCGGAGCGTGGCCCGGACGACGTAGTCGACCCCGCCCGATTCGTTGACGATGGTCATGAACAGCGTCGCGGTAAAGAAGACGAGGATGACGTCGAGGTAGGTGAATGAGCCTTCGACGAGCTGTATCCCGAGGCCGGCCAGCGGCGGAGTCCCGAAAACGGCGCCGGCCAGACCGCCGGCCAGGGCCGCGCCGAAAATGCTCAGCTCGACCGACAGCTTGGCCGCCTTCGCCGCGATATACGCGGCCACCATGACCGCGAGGATTACGATGATCTGTGTCGTCATGCCCAGGGTCTGCATCTTACCCGAATTCGGAAGGCCCGGTCAACCCGGAATAAGGCCGATAGGCCGGGCGTGGAACTCTTGCGGCTTGGGGCGGGTTATAGACAAAGCCTGAAGATTTCGGTAATATATGCGAGGAAAGGGGTCGAAAGGAGTTTCGACCTATGGGTGCTTCAGCCCCTCCCGTCCGGGAGGACATTTCCCTCACTCTGTCTTTTTCGCTACAATACGTCGGTGCGTGATAGGAGGAAACCCATGCGGCATTCCGCTTTCCCCAGATTCCTCGTCGTCCTGGGCTTGGCCGGTTTCATCGCCGGCGCGGCGGCGCCCGGGCTCCAAGCCCAGTGGTACGGCCGGAACAAGGTCCAATACCAAAGGTTCCATTTCAAGATCATGAAGACCCGGCATTTCGACGTCTACTTCTATCTGCAGGACCAGCAGACCGTCAAGCTGGCGTGCATGATGGCCGAGCGCTGGTATTCGCGCCTGTCCCGGATGTTCAACCACGAGCTCAAGGGCCGACAGCCCCTCATCCTCTACGGCAGCAGCCCGGAGTTCCAGCAGCAGACGGTCATCTCGGAAATCATGGGCGAAGGGACGGGCGGCGTCACCGAGTCGCTTAAGCGCCGGATCGTCCTGCCCTACGGCGCCTCTCTCGCCGAGACCGACCACGTCATCGGCCACGAGCTCGTCCACGCCTTCCAGTACGACATCATGGCCCAGGGGCACTCCGATCAGGCC
>Ga0316628_100001389_pt1 | contig 17109 bp, 20 predicted proteins | sample OWC_Aug_M2_C1_D5_FD_207648 | JGI IMG/M metagenome (GOLD analysis project Ga0316628, IMG submission 207648) | Wetland soil microbial communities from Old Woman Creek delta, Ohio, United States - OWC_Aug_M2_C1_D5_C | ecosystem: Environmental > Terrestrial > Soil > Wetlands | place: USA: Ohio... | reverse complement strand
CTCGCGAATGCCTAGCGCGACCATGTCAACGTGTTCGAGCGCCTGCCCGGGATTGCGGTCGCCGCCCATCAGCCAGATGATGTTGTCAAAATCCTTGTACCGCCTGCCCAGGAAACGGCCGTATTGCAGACACTTCTCCGGGCCGTTGGAGAGAGCTTCTTCATAGAATCCCTCGTCCGTGCCTCTATATCCGAGGTAAATCGGCGCGAGCAGCACCTGGAGACCGTTCTCGCCAGCCTTCTTGATGATCCAATCGGCGAAGGCGAAGTACTTTTCATTCGGCGTGGCGAAATCCCCGGGGGTCGTAAAGGGACCTTCACCGGCGGCGTTCTTGGGCGGGTTCTTGCAGAACTTATGCTCGATAAGGTTCACCATCAGCGTGTTGAAGCCCTTCCGATGACGTTCCTGGAGATAACGCTCTACCTCAGCGGCATCCAATCCCACGATCAGCGACCACGCCGCATCGCCCTGGATCAGAACCGGTCGGTTCTTCTGGTCAACAAGGATTCTCCCGCTCGGACCGATCTTGAGCGGATAGGCAGGGCTGGCCGCGTCCGCGGCGTGAAGACTCAGACCGGCGAAGAGAGCTGCCGCACACAGTGAACAAGCAATCGCGCCACCCCGCCGCAAAGGGAGGGTAGAGAAGCGAGGCGTCGAACAATTCATCGGATCACCTCGATTGAAGAGGTACGGGGAATCTCCCACCCAGAGAAACATCTCATGGCAAGAACCGAGGGAAGGGCGGCAGGCCGAACCCGCTTCCCGGCGCGTTGCAGCGCGCGGGTCGAGTCGCGCGCCCTTTGGCGCCCGACTCCGCCTGTTTCATTTCGAGGGCAACGTCTGGCTGTTATCGTACCCGGCCTCGCAGAATCGTGACCGACGCCTTCTGCAATGTGAAGGTCGTGTTGGCGCGGGCTTTGACCTTTGAGACAGCCGCCGGGCCGTCGGGATCGGCATAGCCTTCTCGCCCCTTGGCGTGCCACTGGTACTGCTCACTGCCGAAAGTGACCCTGCGGATCGAACCCGAGAAGACCCGCTTTTTGTCGACGCTCGAATCGTGAAAAGTTACTTTGACCTCGTGCGCGTTCTCGCGATCTTTGTTGACGATCATGAGTGACCACTGGCCATCGGGTCGGTGGAGCGCGTAGGCCGTGACGAGTGTGTTGCCCTTCGCGTCCTTGATGTCGCTCACCGCGGGATACACTTGGTGGGGCTTGTCAACAGGCTGCACCCATTCTTCGGTGATGAGCCGGCTGGCAAAATACTGCGAGGTGTACTGTTTGACCCGGAAATCCGCGTCCACGGTGAACATCCCGAACGTGCCCCAGGAATCGTGGCAGCCTTTGGCGAGCGGAAGAGGCAGATACTGGAAGTAGTAGGAAGCACCGCCGCCCGCAGTGAAGAACGCACCGGTATAGTCCGCCAGCCACAGGCCGCCGAAAATGTCAACGAACACCTCGCTCATCAGCCAGGAGATGTTGACCTCGGTGATGAAGATGGGGACTTTTTTCGGCAGCCCGTCGTCTCGCCAGACCTGGAGAATGTGGGAGATCAGCCGCGGCTCGTCATACAAGTTCTCCCAGGCGATATCACACGGTTCGTACGGGTAGTGTTCGAGCGACATGAAGGCGAGGTCCGCCATGCGTCCATGGGCCTTGAGGTAGTCGATGAAGCGGCCAAACCACGAGTCCCGGCCCTGCGCGTCGGGCCAGACCTTGATGTCTTCGTTCACGCCCTCGAAGACCGGGCCGCCCAGCTTAAAGTTCGGATCGACTTTGTGAATCGCCGTGGCCCACTGCAGATAGAGCGCGGCGTAGTCCTCGGGCATCATGTCTTGCCCGTCGGGCTCCTCACCGAGCTCGACGTACGAGACGGGATATCCACGCTTCTTCAAATAGGCCATCTGCGCGGCGGCGTCTTCCGGCGTCCCGTAGAACATCGCGACCGGCACCATCGCCGGAAGTCCGCGAGTAATGCCGCTGGTGAAGAAGAGGTCCAGACCCACTTGATCGCCCGCTGCCTCGGAAAGGTCCGACTCGGCGTGCCATGGGTCAACCGAAGAGCACAGGGTGAAGGTCTGCTTCTGGTCCGGCGAGTGGCGGGTCAGGTCCTGAAACGTTCCGTCAATCGCGAGGCGGCCGGCATAAACTTCGTTGATCGCATAACCCACACAATTACGCCGGTCACCGGAGCCGTGCGTGTCACAGGTGTTTGAAGATGCCGTCATCACAATCCGCAGGTAGCGAACGCTGACGGGGGTCGGTGTGAGGTTGAGCGTGACCGTGCCACCCTTGTCATCGCGCACCGTACCACCGGGAAACGTTACCCAGGCGCCTTCGGTGGGCTTGCCCATGGCGTTTTCGCCGGTCCAGTGCTGCACTTCATAATTCGTCGCGTACGGGTCGACCCAGGCAATGCGGATGGCGTCGACTTCCTGCTTCTCTTCGAGGTCCAATACCACCCACTGCGGATGCAGCGCGTCGTCTTCACCCGTGAAGGGTTGGGTGAGGTACGGATTACTTTTCCAATATGTGCTCGCCCCGCCGTCGGTCAGCCGCGAATAGCCGCGCTCGGTTCCCTGGTTTTTGGTGAAACCTCGGTGGGGCAGCGGGTAGGCGTAAGAATGCCGGATGATTTCCGCGGGATTCGAGTCGCCGGTGAAGTAGCCCTGCCCCGCCGCGTCGCTCCAGGTGCCCTTCGGGTTCCAGTGCCACGCCTCGACGTGGAGTTCGGTGTTTTGTCGATAGCTGACCGTCCCCCACCCTGAAGAGAGCGATTGCTTGAGCACGGGCTCCACAAAAATCTTGTCCGTCGCGCCGCGGCGCAATCGGTCCACCCCGGCGCCAAGAGCATGGGCAGGGCTGAACGTGTTTGTCTCATGGCCCGGCGTCGCATCGACCGTAATAGTCTGAGCCCTTGCCAGGGGTGGCTGCGCCCAAATGATGAACAAAAGAAGGATGGCGGGAAGAGATAGGCGGAAAGCCGTCGTGCGAGCGCGAGGGAACTGCCGACCAACCTGCTGGGATACTGCAAGCCACTGCTTCGAGAGATAACGCATCTCTGCCTCCGTATTTACGACTTAATTTCCTTTCACGATATCCTGACGACCTGCTTACCTTACGCGCCTAGGTGCCCATGCCGGCGCAACAGGATACCGGAGTCGGCATCGGATGGCGACACTTGCATTTCTTGCCGTGGATGTCGCGGGTGTGAGTGCCGAGCCGGTTTCGGCCTCCTCGCCACAACGGGGGTATTCTCGCGCATCTTGGGTCAGTGGGGAACTCTTTAGTGGACTCCTTGGGCCAGCCAGCAAGAGGGTGGTGGTACGCCCGGCGTGATTCGGACACCCGACCCCTTGCTTCGTAGGCAGGGCGGTCAAATCGTAGATGGTTGATTTCACAGGGTCGGCTCACCAGCATAATGTCCGAATTCCCCCCTTTTAGCCGGGTTTTGGAGCCCAAATGGAGCCCACACGTGACCCCTTGCTTTTTGCGGCCTCTGTACCCCCTCACCTGCCTTGTAGCCGTAAGTGCTAGGGGCTAAAACGGTTGCCGGTGACGATCCGAGGGCCAAGATCTCTGCTGAGATTTCTTGAGAGCCCCTGCGAGGCGAGGAGGGCTATTCCTCGGAGGATGTCTCATGGCTGAACCGAACGTTACCACACGGGCCAGACTTGCCGCTCCGGCAATACGGCTGATTCGAGTGGGGCTTCGCCGACTTCTCCATGGCCACGAGCGATGCGAGAATCACGACAGAGAAGTTCACTCTCTCCTGCATGCTCCATATCCTGCCGAGCCAATCGAACGCGGGGAGAACGATTCCGAAAGCTCGCCTCGCTTTTCGGGCTCGCGGAAAAGCTGGCATCGGTGACGGGTTCCAGTAAGCGTGTCCGTCTGGACGCCTTCGAGCTGGCTGCCTGCATACTGGGTGTGCGGGTCACAGCTAGGCTGGTCCGACATCGTCACATTCGAGGTTAGCTTCTCAACCACCAAGCGGCATCCCGCCGCCTGCTGACCAAGCTTGAGCGACTTCGCAAGCGTGCCAAGCGGGCCTTCATCCGTCTGCACGGCCATGAGGCTTTTGTAGAGCGGAGCAAATCCTGCCAGGAGTTCCTCCGCTTTGCTCGCGCGGACTTCCTTTCCTGTTCCTGTGAACGCCCGCTTCTTCCAACCATGCGCACCAAGAAAAGACGCCAGCAGATCATCGCCTTTTGGCTGGACCGTTTTCAAAGCGAGATTCCGGCTTCCGGGTTGATCGTCCCGCCGGAGAAAGAATTGCGGGCCCTGGTCAGTTTGTACATTCAGCGTCCCGCACAATCCCCGCAGGATTCGTCGAATCCCGCGCCACTCCCGCAGTTTTCCTGCAGACCCGGCAGCCCTATGAGTCACAGACGCCTTTCGAATCCGATGGCTGCGGAGAATGCGTGCCAGTCGCGCAAAAACACCGAAACAGATGACTAACGCACCAAGTGGTAAATACCGAATAGGATTCCGGCTGGGCGTGGACACCGTTCCCGCATCTTCAGACTTCAGGCACATAATACTTGACAGTTAATGAACAAGTCATAGTTATAAGAACTTGATAAGAGTCATCTCACGCGGTCGAGTAGCTCTTCCCCGCAGAGAACGCCTAGTATCCAGCCCTGGGGTACTCGCCATGGCAGAGGCAAGACGGACAGGCGCACTGGCGCTTTCTGTAATGGCTCTTGCTCTTCAGATGACATGTGCTCAAAACACGAGCTGGAAGAAGGCCAACACCGCAGGGTTGAAGGCTCTGGATGATGGCCGCTACGTCGAGGCGGAGCTGCAGTTGGCGGCTGCCCTCAAGATGGCGGAAGCGTTCGGAGAGCACGACCATCGTCTGGGCGCGAGCCTCAACAACTTGGCGGAGCCTTACCTCGCTCAAGGCAAGTACGCCCAAGCCGAGCCCCTCAGCAAGCGGGCGCTAGCGATTCGAGAGATGACACTCGGGCCGGAGCATCCCACTGTAGCCGAGATGCTAGACCACTACGCCAATCTTTTGCGCAAGATGGACCGGGCCGCCGAAGCAGCAAAGTTGAAGGCCCGCCCCCAGGCTAATCGCGCCAAGCTGGCTGAGGAGAATCCCACCAAGTAGCGTTTCCACAATCCCCTCCGTCGCATGAGCATCATGGGCTGGTCACTTCGCGTTCACGTACTCTCGAGCGCCGCCTGATACTGTACCAATTCGGCTTTAAGACTTCCCAATCGCCATTTCTGCCAACTCCACGCGCTCCAACCGGAAGCTCTGTCAGCGAATCGCGTTCGACGCTGGACGACGCTGCCATGGGCGGCCTCTTCATGGTGCGAGAGCTGGCCGAACGGTTCGGTTTGAGCGAGCTGATCGCGGAACATCTGGTGGATTCGCGCACGGGTCGCAACCGGCAGTTCCCGCTCACCGACCTGCAGCGGCAATCGGTCTACAGCCGGCTGGCGGGCTACGAAGACCTGAACGATACGGGAGCAGGCCCATGATTTGGCCGAGACGTAAAGTTGAAAGCGGAAATTCCGGTTAAAGGCTCAACGCCCCGATGATGAACCCCGCTTGAGGTCTTCTCACATTGGTGTTGACTCGCTACGTACCTGGGTTCGACAATGGGGGCAAAACTTCTCCAGGAGGCTGAAGACCATGCGCAAAGTGACTCCTGCATTGGCAGTGCCGAGTTTGGTTGTCGTGCTCCTCGTGATGGGGTTGCCAGAACTGCGGGCCCAAGCCATCGACTGGAGCAGTCCGGCTCCGCGTCTGGAGATGCGAGACTTCCAGCAATTCCTCACCAGTCATCCCTGGATTGCCCAGAAGCTGCGAGAGAAACCGTCTCTAGCCAATGAGCAGAGCTTCCTGAACGACAATCCCGAACTCCCACAGTTCCTCAACGCCCACCCGTTCGTCGCATCCAGCTTCAAGACAGACGCGAGCAGTTTCATGTCCCGCGCTCAACAGGGCGACGTGACTTCCTGGACCAACCCTGCAAACTACCAGGAGCTGCAGGATTTCCAGCAGTTCCTTTCAAGTCATCCATGGATTAGCGGCAAGCTGCGACAAAATCCTTCGCTTGCCAACGATGAAGATTTTCTGAACGGAAACCACGAACTACCGCAGTTTTTGAGTGGCCACCCTTACATCCAGTCGAATCTGAAAGCCGATCCCAAACGATTCATGCTCCGCATGCAGGATTCTGTCATCGCGCCGGGCGTGCCTGCTCAGGGGGGTTGGAACTCCTGGGACACCGCCGAGAACCGCCAGGCGATGGTGGACTTCCAGAATTTCCTGAGTTCCCGTACCGGGCTCGCGGACACCCTGCAGAATGATCCATCGCTGGCCAATGACCAAAACTTCCTAAGCCAGCAGTACGACTTTCGGCAGTTCCTGAACACCCACCCCTACGTGCGGCATGCTCTTCAGTCGAATGCGACGGGCTTTATGCTCAGGATGGAGCGGCTGGGGACGGGCTCCGCCGCGCTATCGGGAGACGACTATGCTGCCGAGGGTAATCAACAACAACAACGACAGGAAACCCAGGATTGGATCCAATTCATGGACGACCACCCTTGGATTGCCAATAAGCTGCGGCAAAATCCAACGCTCGCCAACAGTCGCGACTTTACGGACGATAATCAGCCGCTCGTGCAATTCATGAACTCGCACCCCTATGTACAGTCGCAATTCCGCGCCGACCCGAAGGGCTTCATGGAGCGAGCGCAGGCGTTTGCAGCCGGGGGGTTTCAACAGGGCGCTTACGATCCTCATGCTCCCGACTACGCGTCGTTGAACCAGTTCATGCTGAACCATCCGTGGATCGCAAATCAGTTGAAGGAGAAGCCGTCGCGCGCCACGAGCAACGATTTCCTGAACGAAAACAAAGAGCTCCGCGACTTCCTCCAAGCGCACCCCTATTTGCAGGAGCAGTTCAAGCAGGATGCTCGCCGCACGATCGATAGGGCGCTTCAGTCGGCGGGACAGTATTAGGAGACACCCAGACTTGGCAAAGGCTTCCTTTGGTCAAAGCCACGAGCGGAATTTTGGAGGTCTGAGTCTGTGGACAACACGTAATTGTGAATCTCGCAGCCGATTCCCATCCCGCGCGCACTTGGCGCCGTTTGGCTCATTTGCGATGCTGGGTGTTTGTGTGCCTATGTAGCTTCGCGACTATGAAATGGATCACAGAGGCCGAGTCCTTATTGAGGCGGAGCACTTGATCCCGGAAGGTATAGCGGGCCTTGCGTTCCTTCTGGCGCATGGTGACAGCCACGGTCACCACCTTGCCCTTGGCAGTGATGGTCAGATGTTGCTGCCTACGACCCCCGGTCGACCGGCGAGTAAATGGCAATCCACCACGGAGACAGGCCAGCGTCCGCACCCCCCGGTTTTGGGTGGTCCGCGTTTCGTTCCAAGAGCGGATAACAAAACGACCCCCGCCTGAAAGCGACGTAACCGGTTTTCTTGTACCAGAGGGAATGAGAGAGAATTCCCCTGTGTGGGTGGTCTGGGGTTTTGGTGCCACTTTCAGAGTCAATTTTCGGCTCCTTCGGCCCCAGTCAGGTCTCGATTCTTCGGTCTTTCCACAATGCAAGCAATAGCGTGAGGAGCGCGAGCCCGACTTCATCAATGAGGAACAATCCCGGAAATCGCAGATTGAGGCACCTCAGAAGGCGGGCCGCGACAGACGTTCACTGCAACGAATGGGAAGGCATGGCCGCATTGCTCCCGTAAAGGACGAATTCCCTTATAGACTTCCCGGCTTACTGTTGAGCTGCCGACAGGAATCTTCTGACTGTCGACCGTGGCGTGCTTCAGAAGCTGAAGCGGACCGACTGAATCATTCTGTCAAACGTGCCATTCGCGTATTGCCCTTCGCTGGCCGGGGCGACAAACACCAGATAGAGTATCCCGTTCGGGTGGGCCACGGTAACTAGCCGATCCACCTCAGTTTGGCCTTGGAAGATCGAATCGGCGTACAGCGTCGTCATGATAGCGCTCTTGCCGCCGACCCTGATTTCTCTAGGCATCTCCCGACCGGCTCGCATGCGGGGATCCGCAGCCCGCAGTTGGGAAACAAACTCATCCGTCATCTGCCACAGACTGGCATCGGCTGCTTTTGGTCGGTAGTAGGACAGGATGGTGCCGTACCCGACGCTCACCCCGTTCGGGGATTGCTGGATGCCCGAGGGTGGGGCAATCGTGACGCCCGAAGAGTCCTGGTTAGCGAACGGCTTCCAGCCATCCGGATAGGAGAGGCGGAAATCCTTGCCTTGGTACTGCTGCATGCGGCCGGAGGGCCTGCTTTCCGGAATGGACAGGCGGGTCGAAGATCCGCTCTGTGCCGACGATCCGCTCTGCGGCGAAACTCCGCTCTGTGCGGGAGTCTTCTTCGGAGGCGGCAACTTCGCAACGATGGCCTTCATGCGCGCCAACTGGCCCGTGTCAGCATTGTAGTTTCTCTGCGGCATCTGCCGAATTTCCTCCTCAATCGCCTTCATGCGATTGCCGGGGTTGGGGTGGTCGGAGAGAAACTGCGGCCCGCGGGCGCCACCCTCGGCCTCGAGCTTCTGGAAGAAGCGGGCCATCTCGATCGGGTTGTATCCAGCCTGGGCCGCAATCTGCGCGCCAAGCAGGTCCGCCTGCGTCTCAGCCGTGCGCGAGAACTTCAGCAGCACGGAGTTCGCACCCAACCCAATTCCAAGCTGACTGAGTTGTCCCAGCATCGAGCCCGTGCCCGCAGCCTTGCTGGCGAGTATGGCGGGCAACTGGATCAAGTTCGCCTTGCTAGCCTGATTTGTGCCGTGCCGGAGAGCCACATGGGTGATCTCGTGCGCGAGCACGCCTGCTAATTGAGCTTCGTTGTCCACGGCTGTGATCAGTCCGGTGTGCACGAAGGTCGGCCCGCCCGGCAGCGCGAATGCGTTAATACTTTTGTCATTGACCACCTTGAATGTATAAGGGTACTTGTCCGCCTGCGGTTGTGCAGCAAGTTTGCTCCCGATCAGGTTGATGTAGGCATTGAGTTCCTTATTGTCGATTATCTCCACCTGCTTCTCGATCTCGCCCGCCGCCTCCCTGCCCAATTGGACGTCCTGATCCTTCGAGAAGAAATTGAATCCAGGTTTGAACTGCGGCAGTTGCGCGAGGCTAGGCAGTGCCGCGAAAGCAACCACGGCCAGCACGACAGTGTTTTTCCACGTTGCATGCATTTCTTACACCCCCTTCCTGCTGCGATACCAACCAGTCAAGACGCGGACACTGATTCTGGTTGGGAGACTCTTATTCTCGCGAAAGCAGAAACTTCCCAGATTCGAACCTGTCGACGCGAGCCTGCCTCCAATGGTCAAAACGCCGGCTGAATATTCCCTTGAGAATTCTGCCAATGGGGCGTCCAGCACAGTGCGACCAAACGCACATTAATGTTGGCCTTCTTGAGCCTGACGGATACAGGGTCGAAGGCGTCCGTCGCCGGGCTCAAGGCCAACTCGAGCGCTTGCGTCTCCACCGCAAACTGAGCCTCCAGATCCGCAAGTTGCTGCTTCAGCGCTTCGACCGTCTCCACGGCACGCGCGACGTCCTGCGTCTCCTTCCAAGTACGGCTCCCGGCGCGGGCCGCGGTGGCCGCCCGCCCCATGGTAGCCGTGCTCACCGCCTTCCTGCCCAGAAATGCACCCAGCAGCGTTGCCCCAATGGAGACGGCAGCCTGCATCTTCTGTTGGCTGGCCTGCTCCCTCTCCCGCTCGACGGCCTGCTCGGCGCGGCGGGTCCTTTCCTCGAGCGCAGCCATCTTGGGCGCATACGCTCTTCGCAACTTCTCCATATTCCCATCACGCTTTTCGCGTGCAACCTGCTGGAGTCGCACACGGAAGTCGCGCTCCGATTCCCCCGGGCGCGATGTCTCGCCCAAGCTCGGGCTCCTGAACAGTTCCAGCGTTTGGCTGCCATACAGCCACTCCACAAGATCATGGCCCCAGGCGGCGTAGCTCTTGCCTTTCGCAGCCTCGGCGGGCAACGGTCCGAAGAGCGCATCCGCAGCGGGCTCTCGCTCCAGTTCATCGAGCCCGAAGCCCGCCTCCGTGCTGTTCTGCCATTCCACGGCGACCGCCCCTGCCTCGACCGCGGTCAAAAGGCTCAGGTCACGCGGGCAGTCCACCTGCGCTTTAGCATCGACGAAACGAAAGTGCGCGGAGCCGAGAAGCATCGGTTGATACACCAGCGTTGCACCGCCCGGACGGGTGTCTCGCACGGGCACAAAATACTGCGCCACATCGGGAGGCAGGACCGGCCGCAGGACGGCGGCAGAGGATTCCTTCGCGGAGGGCGTGACCGAAGTGACCGCAGGTAAAGCCGCCACAGCCTGACTCCGCGGTCCCATCAGCGTCTTGATCTGTGTCCGGGTCAATGGCCCGCGCAGGTAGGACATCACCCAACGCGTCTCAAACACCACCGGCGCATCCTCGTGAACGTTGTTCATCAGAAACACACGGTTGCTGAGCTGAGAGAGAATCCCCTCCATTTGCTGTCGGTCCCCGCCGCCGGTGGCGCTCTCCAACCCATCCAGCACGCGGCTGCGATCACGCTCGGTCTGGAGGCGGCCGATAAACCAGGTTCCGGCGTTCGCCAGGCCCTTGTAGTCCAGGTCCACGGGGTTCTGCGTGGCGAGCACAATGCCCACGCCGAAGGCTCGGGCCTGCTTCAGGAGTGTAAGGAGGGGTTGCTTGGACGGCGGATTGGCCACCGGCGGAAAGTAGCCGAAGATCTCGTCCATGTACAGAATTGCACGCAGGCTCGTAGTCCCGGACTGCATGCGCATCCAGCCCAACGTTTGGTTGAGCAGCAGCGAGACAAAGAACATGCGCTCGGTGTCTCCTAAGTGTCCGATGGAGAAGATCGAGACGCGGGGCTTCCCCTGCGGTGTGTACAGCAGACTGGCAATGTCCAGGGGCTCCCCTTCCAGCCACGCCTCAAAGCCCGGCGAGGCGAGCAGATTGTTGAGCGATATCGACAGCGCAAACCGCTCCTTGGCCGGGTAGAACGCCTCCAAGTCGAGCACGCCGATGCGCGATACTGGCGGTGATTGCACGGCTTCGATCAACGTCCCCAGGTCCAGGTCTCGTCCCTGTTTCCAGGCGTTGCCGAGGATCGTGGCGAGGAGGATGTGCTCCCGGCTCTGGACTGGGTCTGCCTGAATACCGAGCAATCCCAGCAACGCGGTTGCAGTACCGTTGACGCGCTCGCGCAGCAACTCCGGGTCCTCGACAATCGCCGCTCCCGGCGCGGCGAACGATTTGAGAATCGAGACTGGCAAGCCCGCAGTGCTGCCCGGTGTGTAAACGGCAAAGTCCGCTGCGTCGCGCAACCGCCGGATGCGGCTCGAGTCCTGCCCCCAGGAGGCGAGTCCGTTCTTCCAGCTCTCCGCCTGTTTGCGGGCGTACTCCTCGGGAGAGATTCCCTTACTCCGGGCATCGTCCTCGTTGATCCACGGCAGGAAAGACTCCGGGGACAATTCCGGGAAAGTGAGGAGCAGATTGGAAATGTCGCCCTTGGGATCGACTACCAGCGCTGGGACCCCATCGATGGCGGCCTCCTCCAACAGCGCGATGCAGAGACCAGTCTTCCCGCTGCCCGTCATGCCGAAACACACAGCGTGCGTGACGAGGTCCTTGGAATCATAGAGGATGAGATTGTCCACAGCCTTTCCGCTGGCCGGATCGTGTAAACGGCCCAGGTAGAACACGCCTAGTTTTTCGTAGTCTTGCATAGCCGGTCACCGTTGTATCCCTATATGATACCTCGGGGCTGCGACCATCATCACATACGAACCCCCGATCGTTTTGAGCCGCTTGAGAACCCCCGCTGGAGTCGCTGCTGGAGTCGGACAAGCCATAGTGACCTATGCCCTCTTAAAGAACCGTACGACTGCAGTAAGGATGACCGCACCCAAAATCGCAACTGCGATCGTGTAAATCATCCCGCCTCCACCCGCAAATCCGAAGAAGCGCATAATGAACCCGCCGATGAGGGCTCCCGCGATGCCGATCACGATATCCATGAGGGTTCCGTAGCCAGAGCCCTTCATGATTTTCCCCGTCGCCCAACCTGCGATCAGGCCAACGATGATCCACCAGAGAATGTACATGATATCCTCCTCTCGCGATTTCGTACTTTACAGAGAGTCAAGAAAAGTACTCCCCTTTGCCCAGGGCTGCGTGAGCACTTGGCCCCGCCCGATCCCCTTGTGGTGAGCGTCGCCGGGCGGCAGCCGACTTGTGTCGTCGGAGCGAACAGGTAAATGATCCACAGCCTGCTCAGGCGGCGGGGATCTTGAGCACCTGGCCGACCTGGATCTTGTTCGGGTCGCTGAGCTTATCTTTGTTGGCCTCAAAGATCTTCATATAGGAGTTGGCGTTGCCATAGAATTGCTTCGAGATCTTCGAGAGGCTGTCACCCGGCTGTACTGTGTAAGTCTTCGCCTCCGGGGCAGTGGGTTTGGGGGGCGCCATGCTCGGATCAATCACAATGTCGCACGTCAAGTCAGCGTAACTCGGATCAATGAGCTTGATCTGGTTCCAGATGTCGTTCTTGAGGGCTTCCGTGCCCGCCGAGGCTTTGACAAACAACTTGTTGTCCTGCACGTGGAGGTTGTGCAGCCGAAGACCCTTCTGCTCGATCAGCCGCAGCACTGACTGGTACTTCGATTTGAGTTCTTCAAAACGATCCATAGGTCCTCCTTTGGATAATCACAGGTATTAAGGAATGATAAAGCGCCGCCGGTCCACCCCGGGTACCGGTGGCCGTGCAAACGACGGTGTGCGATCGGGGCGGTTTACTTAAACAGCCTGGATGCGATGTCGCCAAGGATGTCACCGCCGACAGAGCCACCTTGGCTGCTACCGAGAAACTGGCCCAGCATCCCCATCAGCCCTCCCGATCCCGGTGAGCTGCTGAGCGCCTGCGGACCGGCGCCGGCGCGCTGCTTGCTCAACGCTCCCATGGCCATGGCGGCAACCACTGGCAACATCTTTTTGAGCACATCTGCTCCGATACCTGTCTGGGCGGCCGCGTTACTCGCGACTTGGCGGCTGACATCCTTGCTTCCCAGAATGTGTCCCAGTATGCCGTTGCCATCCTGGATGGTACCCTCGCTCCCCAAGGTTTCAGGATTATCGATGTAGCGTTCATGCCCTCCCGAGGACAGTGCGCCCATCAGACTCTCGATCCCGCCGGGGCTCGTGGCGTTCCGGGCCAAGCCCTGGCCAAGCGCCGGCAGAAGACTTCTGACCGCGGATGAAGTTTGATTCTCTTCCAGACCGAAGTTCTGAGCCAGCCGCCGGACCCCATCTCCGCCGCTAGCGTTCAACACCATACTTAAGAGATCCATGGTTCCTCCTATCTATACTCATTTGTTTCCTGGCGGCCGGGAAGCCGACAGGAAGTGTGCACCGCTGAACGAAAACCGAGAATGATGCCGTCGAAGCCGCCGGCGGAAGTTGAAAGAGCAGAAGCGTCCCCTCTTCCGGCCAGCCAACACCTTCTCCCCCCAAGACAGCAAAGACAGCCGGGGCGCCCCTAGCGCGTGACGGTCAACGCCAGGTCTTTATCGAGCTTGAACTTCAAAATCGTCTCTGCGGGGACGCTCACCTCCTTGCCCTTGGTGAGCACTTGCGCACCGGCCCCGCTCGCGGCGCCGACCGCGGCGCCAATTGCCGCGCCCTTTCCCTTACCCGCAATGGCGCCGATCAATGCACCAATGGCCGCTCCCCCGCCGACCATCTCGGCTGTCCGGGTGTTGGCCCCGAGCCCCTGTCGACCCGCCTGCTCTACTTCAGAGGTACTGACACTGTAACGAGTACCCGCCAGCGTCACGGATTCGATGTCCAGCACCAAGTCGGAGCTGGTCGTCACGCTCCCGCCCGTCGCCTTTCGAATCACCAGTTCGGCATCGGACCCTTTCGGAATGGCCACACTCCCGGAGCTGTCAAGGACGTCCTGTTCAACGAGGGCGGAGAATTTCTGGTCGACTGCTGCGGCCTTGGAATTAATGGCCTCGTTGGTTCGCACGGCAATCTCCGTGCCGCTGGGAATCGTTCGGACCACTGTGGCTGACGCCGCTGGGGTCGCTGCGGCTCCCGTCGCGCTGGCGGCCGACATCGTTCCTGTGGCCTGGGAACCCGCCCGGTTTGCCGGAGGGCCGAATTCGATTGACCGAATATCCTTCAGCGCAAACTGGCGGCGAGCACCCGTCTGGTCCTTGAACGATACGCCGCTCACGCTGGAAGCGGCGATCACGGTTCCCTCGTACCGCGTTCCGTTCCACAACATCAGAGTGTCGCCGCAGGCGGTTCCCGCGACTGAGATGACAGCCAGAAAAGCAATTAGCGCCGCTTTCATAAGGCCTCCTTTAGTAGGCATCCGTGAGTCCTATCGCTCTGCGCTCCCCACGTTCTCCTGTTGTCGCCTGGCGATCAGCCGTGCCGTCGTCGGAGCGTTCGATATGCTCATCGCCGTTGGTCCTGCCGACAGGTGGGCGCTCGTGATTGTGACATCGGTAACGTCGTGTGGAACCCAACTTGGCCCGAGCGGACTGGGACAGACCCCGCTTCTCCGGCCCATGGGCCTCTCGCTCCGGCAAATCGCCATTCGCAGCCCGAAGGCGTGACCTAAGCTCCCGGCCCAATTGGCGGAAGAACTCAGGCAGATCAGTCCGTGCCATCACACGGTCAAATCGACCACTTCGGCAGCCGGTCCGTTCGTCTTGACGGATTCAATCCCGTTGTCCCGCGACGTTTCGGTTTCATACATCTCGCTACGCCCGATGACTTCGCGATTGCCGGCCTTCAGCACGAAGAAGAATTTTCCGCCGGGAGAGGCCTTGCGCTCGTATCGATCCTGTTGCGAGGAATTGATCTTGACGGACTCGATGCCGCTCTTTGCGCCGGTCTTCGCTTTGTAGGTCTCGCTGGTGAGAATGGTTTCTCCGTTGCCAGCTTTCAGATTGAAGTGGTATTCACCGTTCTTGGCGCGTTTAATTTCGTATTTGCCCGGCATTGTGCTATCGCCTCCTTTTGTGGGCTGACGATCTACTGTTTCCAGGCGCTCGGATTCCTGCCGACCAGGTTTGAATTCGGTTCTCAGCCGCTTGCCAGTCCCCGACACGATCTGACCGGCCAATACTACCACTTGACGATTGCGGTTACGATAAGTCCCCCCGGACCTCTTCCGGGTAGAAGAAACCTGGCGACAAGACCCACGACCAGGCCGAGGATGGCGTGTCCAATCATGGGCAGCATTTGGTAAGAGCTCCTTTCAAGAATCTTCCCAGAGTGCGAAGGATTTCAGGGAATCGTCAGGGGATCGCGCATCGAAAGGCTGTGACAACCGCGATCAGTACGACGAAATGAGATGCCATCAGTATCGAGTTTGAACTGCCTGATCGTAAGACACAATCGGCTGATGCCTGATTGTGTCGTGGGAATTCTGGCTGCTGGGGTGTCGGGATTCATCCTACACCAGCGGCGCGCTTGCGTCTGTGGGCTCAGCGTGCTGACGAGGCGAGCGCAGCGAGAGTTGCGCACCTGGCAATGCCGCTTTCAGGAGGTACACCGTCGAAGATGGGCGAACAACTCCACAGTGAGTCGTTCTGCAATACCGTAATAATCTGCGCTTCACTGCCCTTCCGAATCGACATCGCGCTTCCCCGTCTCCGTCCGAGATCTGATGTCCTTTTCGCGCCGATTTAGGGGAGCACGTCAATGGGAGGAGGTACAAAACCTCGTGCAGCTCAGTAGTTGGTGGAAAACGCCCGGCGGTTGGAGGAAAATGCACGTCAGGAACATCTCACCGAGGCTTAAGAAATGTATGCGAGCTCGATGGAGGGATGGTTTCCTTCACGGGATTTGTCCGTGCGCTTGAATTACCGCTTCCAAAGAATGCCAGGCGCGATCAAGGAGGCGCAGGACTCAGGACTCGAAGGGGGTAGCAGCGATGAAGAGCGTCTTGATAGCCGAGGATGATCGTACGACGCGGTACCTGCTGCGTGATGTTCTGAAAACCGCGGGATACGCGGTCAGCGCCGTGGCCGATGGAGCGGCAGCTCTGAAGAAGTTGCGCCAAAGGCAGTACGACCTTCTCTTGTTAGATATCTGGATGCCACGCCTGAACGGCTTGGAGTTGATGGCTCGCCTGCGCAAGGAGGCGGTTCAGCCCAAAGTGGTGGTGCTGACTTGCGATGACACGTCGGAAACCGTACTGCGATCGATGCGCGAACAAGCCTACCGCTACATAAGGAAGCCGGTCGAGGCTGGTACCTTGGTAGAAGTTGTGGCCGATGCTCTCGCCGCCGGACCCGTGTCGCCACCCATCGACGTTCTGTCGGCGCGACCCAACTGGGTTGAGCTACTGGTGCCGTGCACGCTGGATATGGCCACACGGATTACGGAATTTGTGGCACATCTCGAGGCAGATCTGTCCGATCAAGTGCGTCAGCAGATGGGTCTTGCCTTCCGGGAACTGCTGACCAATGCGGTCGAGTGGGGCGGGAAACTCGACGCTAACCAGAAAGTACGTGTTTCCTATCTTCGCGGGCGGCGGATGCTCCTCTATCGAATTGCCGATCCGGGCACCGGGTTCCACTTTGAGGGCCTGCAGCATGCGGCTTTGGAGAATCCTCCAGATCGACCCTGGCAGCATATCAAGGCTCGAGAACAGAAGGGCCTTCGCCCCGGTGGGTTTGGAATTCTGATGGTAAAAGCCATGGCGGATGAACTGTTATACAACGAGGCACAAAACGAAGTCGTTTTCGTGAAGTACCTGAATACGTAGTCTTGTTTTTGGGCAGGCCCGCCCACCGAGGCAAGCTGGCGCAGGATAGCAGGACCAAGAAAAGACCGTTCAGTGCTGGCTTGGAGATTCGCCGGATTGATCGGACCTTCTTTCTGGGATCGTATTCAAGGCAAGTTCTCGGCCTCTTCGGTGGTTGACAGGGCGCCCCTAGCCACTGCCACGTTGTGGGTATACCACACCGTTTGGCGGGCTCTAGACGGCCGAAAGTGGTGGTGTGTTTTCAGCGGCTTGCGGGGGCGGCGCGGAGCCGCTTTTTGGCGGGGTGGGTTG
>Ga0316628_100001387_pt1 | contig 17112 bp, 18 predicted proteins | sample OWC_Aug_M2_C1_D5_FD_207648 | JGI IMG/M metagenome (GOLD analysis project Ga0316628, IMG submission 207648) | Wetland soil microbial communities from Old Woman Creek delta, Ohio, United States - OWC_Aug_M2_C1_D5_C | ecosystem: Environmental > Terrestrial > Soil > Wetlands | place: USA: Ohio... | reverse complement strand
CGGGCCTGAAGACAAGGCCGATTACTTCAAGCCCTATATCGAGGCCGTTCGACTCGCCGGAGGGGATCCGGAATTAGGTTTGCCGGACCCGGAAATCGCGGCGTACCCGAATTCGCTTTTCTTTTTCTTGAATTGTTATGGAGGCATCCTCCTGCCGGGCGGAAAAGACATTGATCCGAAATTCTATGGAGAACCGCGTCACCCGACGACCAATCCGGCGGATCCCGACCTGGACATCGGCCAGCTCGCCGTCGCTAAAATGTTGATCGAAGAAAGCATTCCCGCGTTGGCGATCTGCCGGGGGCTCCAGGTCGTGACGGTGGCGGCGGGGGAAAAGCTGGTCCAGGATTTACCGAGTCAATGGGAATCCGGAATTAAAGTGGACCACCGCGTCGACGAGCCCAAGGACCGGCTCGTTCATGCGGTCGAAGCGGATCCCGACAGCCGGCTGGCGGAAATCTGCGGTGAGCTGCGGTTCGAGGTCAACAGCCGCCATCATCAGGCCGCCCGCGAAGGAGCGACCGCCGGGAGGATCGGCCCTTTTCGGATCGTCGCCCGCGCGCCGGACGGAGTCATCGAAGGATTCGAGCTTCCCGGCCATCCCTTTTTTATCGCGATCCAATGGCACCCGGAAAATCTGGTCGAAACGCATCCCCCATCGCGGAATCTGATGGGTGAATTTATTAATAAGGCAAATCAACGTGAATAAACATTCTCTTCCGATTGCCGCGGCCTTGGCCGCCTTGATTAGCTTTGCCGTCGGCGGCGCGGCCCCCGAGCCGCGCTCGGCGACCTTGCCCATCGCTCTCGATCACAATCGCATGACCGTCGAAGTCATTTTCCAAGGCCCAAGCGGCGCCTTGAAAGCGGCTCGGGCTTGGGTGGACAGCGGCGGAACGGACTTGGTCATGGCCGAGCCGCTGGCCCGCGACCTGGGCATCGATTTTTCGGCCAGACCGGCTGGAAGCGGCCAAGACGCCTTCGCGACGAAAGTGCCCGTCCCGGCGACGTCCCTGGGCGGAATCGCGCTCGATACCGAGGGAATGTTCGTTTCGGTCCAACCCGGCCGCCTGGCCATGCCCGGCATTCATCAAGCCGACTGCGTCCTTCCGGCACGCTGTCTGCGCCGCTTGCATGTCGTCTTCGATTATCCGGCGCGGCAACTCGTCGTCGCCCGGCCGGGCGCGCTGACGCCGCGCGGCGCGGCCGTTCCCTGCCGGGTCAATCCCGAGACCGGATTGTTCATGGTCGAGACCGTGATCGACGGCGAAAAAGCGTCGCTGGGCGTGGACAACGGTTCCGCGGGGACCTGGATCAGCCAGACGCGGACGAAGGCCTGGCTCGAGCGCCACCCCGACTGGCCGAAGGCGATCGGCGCGGCCGGCTCGACGAACTTTTTCGGCTTTCCCTTTGAAACGCGGGGAGACTTGATCTGCCTTCCGAATATCGCCATCGGCGCCGTTCCGGTCGGGGAGACGGCAGTGCTCGGTCTGCCCCAGGGATTATTCGATTGGTACTCCAAGAAGTCGGCCGGGACGGTGATCGGTTTCCTCGGGGCCGATGCGATCGCCCGCTTCCGCGTCGAAGTCGATTTCCCCGGCGGAATGACCTGGTGGGAAGCGGGCCCGGCCCGCGAGGTCCGCGACCTGGATATCGTCGGTATAACGCTCAGCGCCGGGCGCGATGGCTCGTTCACCGTGGCCGGAGTGGTTTCCCAAAACGGCCAGCCGTCGGTTCAAGGCGTCCAGCGCGGCGATAAGCTGCTTTCTGTGGACGCGCTCGACGCGACCAACGCGCCCATGGGCAAGGTCATCGACGCTCTCCGCGGCAAACCCGGAGACACGCGCGTGCTGCGGCTTTCCCGGGCGGGAAAAACGTTTTCCGTCACGGCGACGGTCGTCCATCTGCCTTGACGCCCATGGCCGTCCCGACGACTTTATAATCGAATTTCTCCCTTTTCAGCCTCGTCTGGTCGTTCAATCAGCGATTCTCTTTACGCATTTTCAGGAAAAGCGGGCGAAAGGCCTCCGGGATACGAATCATTTCGGTCGAGATCTTGTTGTTGTAGGGATTGTCGTCCCCGGACGGATCGGAATTCGATGCGATCACGGCAACCGCGGCCGTTCGCGATAAAGCGAGGACGTTTTTCTCGGGAGAATTCTCGCGGGCGGCGAGCATCCATTCGATCGTCCGCTCTCCGTCGTACATTTTGCGCCGGACGCCTAACAGTTCCCCTGTCGGGGCCGTGTCGACGACGAGAATAAAATTCTTTCCTTCGTTCGCCGAATACGTCTTGTAAATAGGCGCGTCCGCGGGCAAGACCGCTTGCCTGATTCGGAAGGAACCGTTTATTTTTTCAATCATGCCGTAGGTGTCATCGGTCCATGTGTGGGGGGAGAGTTCCGACGTATAGCCGACCAGGATGCTGTGATCATTGAGCCATTCGATGTGGAAATAACCGTTGCACAGGGCTCTCGCCTTGAAATAAAGGGAATCTTTCTCCTGAATCCAGCCGGTTTTGATTCCGGCGCAAGCCTGGCCGCATAAATCCAAGGCGGCGACCACTTTTTCGGCCTGAGTATCGAAAATCTCCACATCGCGCAGGTTCAGGGCAAACGCGAGATATCGGCTGTCGGGAGACCAGTCCAGGTTTTCATAATCGCCCGGATCTTCCGCATAATGGGCCCCAAGGATATTTCCTTCATTAAATATCCTTTCGGCAACGACGGTGGTCTGGTTGGATTCGATATTCAAGATTTTCAGCGTGTTTTTATGCTCAGATTCTCCGATCGTCTCGCTATCCCAGAAGGCAAGGGATTTCTCATCAGGCGAGAATCTCGGCTTGGCACAGAGGGAATGATACTGGTCCGAGGCGAAGCCCAGAGCGGCGGTCATAAGCACAACGGCAACAATCAGCCATGATTTCATAAAGCTTCCTTCCTTGCCCGCCTGGCAAATCATAACGGGAGGCGCTTAGCAAATCAATACTCGGGAACGCAAAAACGATTTCTCCCGGGCTCTCTTGAAGGGGTCCGGATACTTGCGTAACTCCCGGGGTAAGATGGTGTCTTACGATTCAAGAATATGAGAGAAAATAGCCGATGATTTCGACGAGGGCTGAATCGATTGCGTCTCCCGGGCGCCCCATGTATATTGGATTCCGCCATGGCCGAAATCGGAAAAACCAACACCCTCCGGATCGTGAAAACGGTCGATTTCGGGGTTTATCTGGACGGCGGCGAGCTCGGCGAGATCCTCCTCCCCCGCCGATACGTTCCTGAAGGCGCGAAAATCAGCGACGCCGTCGAAGTCTTTCTCTATCTCGACTCTGATGACCGGCTGATCGCCACGACCGAAAAGCCCCGGGCCAAGGTCGGCGATTTCGCCTGCCTCCAGGCGGTCGCGGTCAACGATATCGGCGCCTTTCTCGATTGGGGCCTGCCCAAAGACCTGTTCGTCCCGTTTAGCGAACAGCGGCCCCGGATGAAGGCCGGCCAAAAATATGCGGTCTACGTTTTTTTCGACAGGGCCAGCCGCCGGATCGTCGCGACCTCTAAAATCGACAAGCATTTGTCCAAAACGCCCCCGCCCTTCAAAACCGGCCAGGACGTCGACCTCCTGATCTACGGCCGAACCGAGCTGGGATACAAAGCCGTCGTCGAAAATTCCCACGGCGGCATCCTCTATCAAAACGAAGTTTTCCGCGAGCTCCAAATGGGCGACCGGCTCCGGGGCTATATCCGGAAAATCCGCGAGGACGGCAAGATCGACCTCCGCCTGGACAAGCCGGGATACGGGGACGTCGGCGACCTGGCCGACCGGATCCTGGCCGCGTTGAAAGTCCACGACGGCTTCCTGGACGTCAACGACAAGACCCCGGCCGAGCGCATCGGCCGGATGTTCGGGGCGAGCAAGAACGCCTTCAAAATGGCCGTCGGGGCCCTCTATAAAAAGCGCCTGATCACGATCGACGATTTCGGGATCACCCTGGGCGATACCCGCCCTCCGCGCCCCCCGCGAAATTGACTCCCCCGGCCCCCAATTGATATGATGGGATTCTCCCATCCCCCGCAAGGACAGAGATCAATGATCGAACGCTACACGAATCCCGAAATGGGGGCTGTCTGGACCGAGGAAAACCGCTACCGGACCTGGCTTCAGGTGGAAATCGCCGTCTGCGAGGCCTGGAACACGCTCGGTAAAATCCCGGCCCACGCCCTGAAAACGATCAAGGCGAAGGCGGATTTCGACATCAAGCGCATCGACGAGATCGAGAAGGTGGTCAAGCACGACATCATCGCCTTTCTGACCTCCGTCAATGAGAAGGTCGGGCCCGACGGCCGGTTCATCCACCTCGGCCTGACCTCCTACGACATCGTCGACACGGCCATGTCGCTGATGATCCGGCAATCGCTCCTCCAGGTTCGGGCGCGGCTTTTAGCCCTCAAGAAAATCCTGCGGAAGGAAGCCCTCAAGCATAAAATGACCGTCTGCATGGGCCGGACCCACGGCGTCCACGCCGAACCGGTTACGTTCGGCTTCAAGCTCCTCGTCTGGTACGAGGAGATCAAACGCCATCTCGACCGGATCGACCGGGCAGTCGATGTCATGAGCGTCGGCCGGATCTCCGGCTCGGTCGGGACGTACATCCACCTCGACCCGAAGGTCGAAGTCCTGGCACTCAAGAAGCTCGGATTGAAGCCCGCTCCGGTCTCGACCCAGGTCCTCCAGCGGGACCGACATGCCGAGGCGATCCAAACTCTCGCCCTCATCGCCACCTCCCTCGAAAAGTTCACCATCGAGATCCGCCACCTCCAGAAAAGCGAAGTCCTGGAGCTCGAGGAGCCGTTCACCAAAGGCCAGAAAGGCTCGTCCTCGATGCCCCATAAAAAGAATCCCGTCCGGTGCGAGCGCATCGCCGGACTGGCCCGCCTGGTCCGGGGCAACGTCCAGGTCGCCCTGGAGAACATCCCCCTCTGGCACGAACGGGACATCTCCCACTCCTCGGCCGAGCGGATCATCTTTCCCGATTCCTTCATCCTGACCGACTACATGCTGACCGAAGCGATCGACATCATCGGCCACTGGGTCGTCCACAAGGACCGGATGAAGGCCAACATCAACGCCACCCGCGGACTGACCTTCTCCCAGAGCATCCTCCTGGCCCTGACCCGCAAGGGCCTGTCCCGCGAGGACGCCTACGCCATCGTCCAGAAAAACAGCCTCAAGGCCTGGGAAGAGAACCTCGATTTCGAGGCCCTCGTTACGGCCGACCCGAAAATCCGGGAGCAGCTGACCCCGGCCGAAATCGAAAAGTGCTTCAGCCTCGACCCCTACCTGGAAAAAATCGGATACATCTTCAAGAGAGTGCTCGCCCATGAAAGCTAGAATCCTCGTTTCCTTCAAGGACAGCGTCCTCGATCCCCAGGGCCAAGCCGTCCGAAACGCCCTCCACACCCTCGGCTACGACGCCGTCAAGGACGTCCGCCAAGGAAAAGTCTTCGACCTCGAGCTCGGAGACGTGACCCGGGCCGAAGCCGAGCGGCTCCTGCCCGAGATCGCGGGCAAGGTCCTGGCCAACGTGGTCATCGAGAAATACGCCTGGCAGATTCTCGGGGATTGAGGAGGCGGCTGTGAAATTCGGAGTGGTCGTCTTCCCCGGCAGCAACTGCGACGCCGACGCCTACCACGCTTTCCGGGACGTCCTCGGCAAACCGACGACGTACCTCTGGCACAAGGACCACGACCTCAAGGGCGTGGATTGCGTCATCCTCCCGGGCGGATTTTCCTACGGCGATTACCTCCGGAGCGGGGCCATCGCCCGGTTCTCGCCCTTGATGCGCGAGGTTTGCGAGTTCGCCGACAAAGGCGGGCTTGTTCTCGGCATCTGCAACGGCTTCCAGGTTCTCCTCGAGCTCAACCTCCTCCCCGGGGCCATGCTCCGGAACAAGCGCCTGAAGTTCCTCTGCCAGTACGTCACCATCCGCATTGAAAACGATAAGACGGCATTCAGCCGGAAAGGGACGAAAGGACAGGTCCTCCGCATCCCGATCGCCCACTTCGACGGCAACTGGTACGCCCCGCCCGAGACGGTGAAGGAGATCGAAGACAACGGCCAGGTCGTCTTCCGCTATTGCGATACCGAAGGCCGGCTTTCTGAGGAGTCCAACGTCAACGGCTCCCTGAACGCGATCGCCGGCCTGTCCAACAAGCGCGGGAACGTCTGCGGCATGATGCCCCACCCCGAACGGGCCGTCGAATCCATCCTCGGCAGCGAGGACGGCCTCGTCATCCTCCGCTCCCTTCTCGAGAAGATCTCATGAACACCCGCCTCCACGACGACAAAGTTCTCGCCCTCCACAACATCACCGCGGACGAATACGATCTGATCACGAAGCTCGTCGGCCGGGAGCCGAACCTGACGGAGCTCGGGATCTTCTCGGCCATGTGGTCCGAGCACTGCTCCTACAAGAGCTCCAAAGTCCACCTGAAAACGCTCCCGACGAAAGCCGCCAACGTCGTCCAGGGCCCCGGGGAAAACGCCGGGATCATCGATATCGGCGAAGGCCGGGTCATCGTCTTCAAAATCGAGTCGCACAACCACCCGTCTTATATCGAGCCCTTCCAGGGCGCGGCCACGGGCGTCGGCGGCATCCTTCGGGACATCTTCACCATGGGCGCCCGGCCGGTCGCCTTGATGGATTCGCTCCGCTTCGGGCCGCTCGACAATCCCAAGAACCGGTCGATCATGGAGGGCGTCGTCTCCGGCATCTCCTCCTACGGCAACTCGATCGGGGTGCCGACGGTCGGCGGCGAAGTCTACTTCAACGAGTGCTATTCCCTCAATCCCCTGGTCAACGTCTTCTGCCTCGGTCTGGCCGAAAAGGACAAGATTTTCTACGCCAAGACCGACGACGTCGGGAACGCCATCCTGTACGTCGGGGCCAAGACCGGCCGCGACGGCATCCACGGCGCCTCGATGGCCTCCCAGGAATTCGGCGAGGACACCGAGGCGAAGCGGCCCAACGTCCAGGTCGGCGACCCGTTCAAGGAGAAGCTTCTGGTCGAAGCCTGCCTCGAGGTCATGGAGCGGAAGATCATCGTCGGCATCCAGGACATGGGCGCGGCCGGTCTGACCTGTTCGACCACCGAGATGCCGGCCAAGTCCGGCACCGGCGTCGAAATCGACCTCGACCTCGTCCCCCAGCGGGAAAAGGGCATGACGCCGTATGAGATCCTGCTTTCGGAGTCGCAGGAGCGGATGCTGATCGCCGCCCGGCCGGACCAGGTGCCCGCGGTCAAGGCGGCCTTCGCCAAGTGGGACCTCGACGCCGTCGAAATCGGCAAGGTCACCTCCGACGGCCGGTTGAAGTGCCGTTTCCACGGCTCGCTCGTCGTTGATATTCCCGTCTCGGCCGTCGTCGACCTTTGCCCCGCTTACCACCGCCCTTGGGAAGAGCCGGCCGTGCCGACGAAATCGCCGTCCGCGTCCCGGCGTCCGCTGCCGAAAGATTATAACGATGTCCTCCGGAAGCTTCTCTCCTCGCCCACGATCGCCAACAAGGAATGGGTTTACCGCCAATACGACCACATGGTCCTGACCAACACCGCCCTGCTCCCCGGCGCCGGGGCGGCCGTTCTCCGGATCCGGGGATCCCGCAAGGGATTGGCGATGACCGTGGACGGCAACGGGAGATATGCCAAGCTCGATCCGAGGACGGGAGGGAAAGCCGCGGTCGCCGAGGCCTGCCGCAACCTCACTTGCGTCGGGGCCAAGCCGATCGGGGTTACCAATTGCCTGAATTTCGGCAATCCCGAGAAACCGGGGGTCATGGGACAGTTCAAGGCCGCCGTCGAAGGATTGGGACAGGCCTGCGAGGCCTTCGGGATCGCCGTGACCGGCGGCAATGTCAGCTTCTACAACGAAACCGAAGGAATCGCCATCGATCCGACGCCGGTCCTGGGGATCGTCGGCCTCATCGAGGACATCGACAAGGTCGTCACTCCCGGCTTCAAGGCCGAGGGAGACGCCGTCATCCTCCTCGGCCGAAACGCGGAGGAGTTCGAAGGCTCGGAATATCTCGAAATCATCGGGCTACCGTCCGCCGGACCGCCGCCGGACGTTGATCTCGACCGGGAAATCGCCGTCCAGGAAACGCTCCTCGAGGCGATCGCCGAGGGCCTGGTCCGCTCGGCGAACGATCCCTCCGAGGGCGGAGTGGCCGTTTGCGCCGCGGAATGCGCCTTTCACAGCCCGGAGAGAATAGGCTGCGACCTGAACTTCGACGACGACCTCCGTCCCGACGCGATTCTTTTCGGCGAGAGCCAGGCCCGGATCCTTCTGACTGTCCGGCCGGAAAACGCCGAACGGGTGTTGGAAATCGCGGAGAAGCGCGACGTCCCGGCCAAGGTGGTCGGAACAACGGGAGGGCATTCGCTCCGCATCCGCCATCTCGACCGATTGCTGGTCGACCTGCCGGTCGCCATGGCCCGCAAGCTCTGGATGGAAGCCCTGCCGGATTATTTCGCGAATCCGAAATCATCATAGATTCTTTCGCCAAGACCTGGAGGGCGGCATGAGCGAAGAGGTGTTCCGCAGTCCCAAAAAACACGGCCGGATCATGGTCCTGCTCTCCGGGCGGGGATCGAATTTCATGGCCATCGCCGACGCCGTGTCCGCCGGGAAAATCGACGCCGATATCGCCCTCGTCTTCAGCAACAAGGCGGAGGCGCCGGGACTGGCCGCGGCCCGGGACCGCGGGCTCCCAACGCTGTCTCTCAGCCCCAAGGCCTTTGCCGACAAGGACGAATACGACCGGGCGATCATCCAGGAAGCGAACGCCCGCGGCATCGACCTGATCTGCCTGGCCGGCTACATGAAGGTCCTGACGCCCGGCTTCTGCAACGCCTATAAAAACCGCATCCTCAACATCCATCCCGCCCTGCTGCCGTCGTTCCCCGGCCTTCATGTCCAGCAGCAGGCCCTCGATTGGGGCGTCCGTCATTCGGGGTGCACCGTCCATTTCGTTTCGGCCGAGGTCGACATGGGGGCGATCGTTCTCCAGGCCGTCGTGCCGGTCCTCCAGGACGACACCGCGGACACGCTGGCCGACAGGATCCTGGTCGAGGAGCACAAAATCTACCCCGAGGCGGTGAAGCTCTTTTTCGAAGGCCGGATCGAGATCCGCGGCCGCCGGGTCATCATCCTGTAATTGACCGGTTTCCTTTCCGCCCTTCCGTCAAAGGACGGATTTTCCTTCGACGCGAGCCTGAGGTACAATCGCCCCGGAATCAACGGAAATAAGGAGAAAACGATGACAAAACGAACCAAGGCTTTGATATGCGCGATCGGACTCCTCGTTCCGGCCGTCCTCGTCGCCGGCCGGCAAACGCAGACCGATCCGGCGGCCGTCTTCGCCGACCCGGAACGCCTCGTCCGCGGCTTGTACGCCGCGGTCACGTTCAATCCCGGACCGGGGCCCGATTGGGAATATGTCCGGTCGTTTTTCCTGCCCCAGGCCGTCATCGCCGTCCGGAAAACCCGGACCTCCATGGCCGTCATGACCGTCCAGGAATTCATCGACTGGTTCATCGCCGACGTCGAGAGATACAAGATGAAGGAGCGGGGATTCGAGGAAGGCGTCGAAAAGCTGAAGCTCACGGCGATGGGCGACATCGCCCAGGCCTATGTCGTCTACAAAGCCCGTTTTAAAACGCCGGCCGATTCCCCCGGCCAGATCGGCCTGGACAGCTGGACCCTGATGAAAAAAGACGGCCGGTGGTGGATCGTCTCCTGCGCCAACGAGATCCCCACGCCCGACAAGCCGCTGCCCGTAGATCTGCGCTGACCGGCGGGCGACCTTCTCACGCGGATCTGGGTCTCGTCGGACGGCTGCAGCTCTCAGAGGAGGATCTTGAATCCTGCCAGAAGCCTTGACAAGGGACCGATCTTGACCGTGAACGGCGAGATATAATTACGGATCGCCCTGGCGTAATTTTCGTCGATGCGCAGGGGCGTGGAGGAAAAGAAGGCGGAATAAGTCCCCGGTTTGACCTCCCAGCCGACGACATGCGACGGACCGGTGAAATAGTCGGCCTGGAAGAACACCGCCGTCTTGGGCCCGAGAATCCACTCCAGCCCCGCTCCTCCCGTAAACCCCACCCCGTTGAAGAATGCATCGATGTTCACGGGCAAGGCGTAGTAGTCGACATACTGGCTCGTTCCCTGGACCCATGTCCTGGCATACCCGATTTGGGATTCGGCCTTGAACCGGACCAGGAAATAAGCGACACCGGCGTGGAGATATGGCTGGAGCCTTGACCCCGCGGGGAACCTGGCGACGAGGCTTAGGCTGACCGGGTTGGCCCTGAGGTAGCCCGTGATGGGCCAAATCGGCGAAGGATCCAGGGAATAGGAGGATGGGATGGCGAGCCATTTCCAGGTCAGCGTATATTCGTTCTGTCCGTCGCTGATGGATCGATTGGCGATGATATCGATCCGGAACTGAATGTCCAGGCGCGGGGAAAGGCCATATGCGAGCCCGAGCCCGAAACCGGCGCCGGTCGCCGGCTTCAGGGAGAGGGCCAGGTTATTTGATCCGGCTAAACTCTGAAGGGCGGCTTCCGGATAGAGCCATTGATTGTTAGTGCTCGCCGCGTCCCAGGCCGAGAGGTAGACCGGCCCTCCGCCGAAAGAGAGAACGAGGCTCTTGCGTGCGCGCACTCTCAGCGTCCGCTCCGCCTGCGTCTTTGCAGGAGGGGGCGGCGCGTCAGATTTCGGCGCCGGCTGCACCTCGGCGGCGAGGACCGAGCCGCACAGGAGCGCTGAAAGGACGAGGATCGCGCCTCTCTTCTTTTTTGCCCGCCCTCTCATGACTCTTTCCTCCCGTAACGAATCGCCGTCCACCGGGGGAGTATCAGAAAATCCGTATGAACCACTTTTTCTGCAGGTGCGGGACTCTCGCCGCCAAGTATAAAATGACATTCAGGGGATGTCAAAGACAATGAGAATTCTCCATTAAACGCCCGTCCTTTCATACGACGATCGAAAGAGTTCAATTGTTTATACACAATTTTTGTGTATAATAGATACATCCGCTTGGGAGGCGGCCATGATGCAGGTGCGTCACAATATCACGCTAGACGATGAGGTCTCCCGGGAACTTGAAACCATCGCCTCGGAGCTTGGCGAAAAGAAAAGCCGCATTATCGAAAAAGCGCTGACCGCCTATTTCGACCTCCTCGACCTCAAGGTGGCGCGAAAACGCCTCCATGAGCTCGAAAAGGGGAAAGCCCAGCTCGTTGACGCCGAGAAAGTCTGGGAAAAGCTCGGGATCTAGTGTTGTACCAGATCCAGTTCCTCGACCGGGCCCTTGCCGATATGAAGAAGATCGGCCGGCCGCACCAGAGGATCATCAAAGCGAAACTCGTCCTCCTGGCCGAAAATCCCGAAGCGCTTAAGAACAATATCAAGAGACTGGCCTCGGGGGAGAATCTATTCCGCCTGCGGGCGGGAAGCTATCGGATCATCTTCAAAAAGGATGAGCGGAAGCTCCTTATTCTCGTCGTTCGCATCGGCCACCGGAAGGAAATCTATCTTTCCTTGGGATAGGATCGGCCCGGACCTACGTTCGCCGGCCGCGGTCCCGTCCGCCGAGTATCAAACGTTCCTTTCCCTTTCGGGGCAAGGACTTGACGGCGCACTCCCGGGCCAGGGCCTGGGACCGGCTGCCGCATTCCTCGCGATAAACCAGATCGACGGGCTGATGGGTCCGGGTATAACGCGAGGCCTTGCCTTCGCTGTGCATTTTGAAACGCCTGTCGATATCGGTCGTTACGCCGGTATACAAGGAGCCGTCGCCGCATCTCAGGATATAGAGAAACCAGGACGAGGCCGAAGCATAAGCCGCCGCCTCTTCCTTGACTTTCATCCCCCGGAGCATCCGGCGATATTTCGGCTTCATGTCCTGGTCGGCCAGCCCCTCACTTGTCCGGGAGCGCCACCGGAGGCCCGAGGGTGTCCCGATGGGTCGACATGAGCGTCCGCATATAATTGCCGACGACCGAGGCGCCGGCGAATCCCGCTTTGCGGGCGGCCGCTTCGGACACCTCCGGCGGGATATATTCGGTTTCGCCGTATTGACGCCAGTTGCGATAAACGCCCAGGGTGATGACATCCCAATCCGCGCCCTGGTCCCGGGTGAAGATCAGCGTCTGGCCGCGGCCGCGCTCGCGGTTGAAGACGTTTTCCATCCGTCGCTCCTCGACGAGCTCGTCGAACTTGCCGGGAAGAGAACGGATCATCTCGAAATGGAGAAGGCCGGCATCTTTCACGTGTTCGCGAAGAACCTCGACCGGCGGGCCCAGGACATAGAGATCCTCCTGCCAGAGGGTCATCGCCGCCGCCTGCCGGTCGAAAGCGGCCGAAGGTAGCCCGGCCGCCTCGGCCGCGGCCTCCCGCCGGGCGATCCGCTCCCGACTGTAATAATCCGGCCGATTCCCATAGGGCAGGATCACCAGAAGGTCCCAATGGTCGCCCTGGGAATGTTTGACGATGACCGGTTTCTCGTCCCCTCCGGCCGCGATGACCGGGGCGCGGTTACGGTAAAGCGCGATCAGGTCGGCCAATTTCCCGGGCCCCGCTTGGAGCATCACGAATCGGTAAAGGAAATTTCCCTCGCGCGGACCGCTCAGGGAATCGCCGGGCAGCGGGTCCTGTTTCGGGACGGTTTGTCCGGATCCGATCGCGGCTAGAATCAGCAGCCCGAAAGAAACGAGCGTTCTCTTCCTCATGTCTTCACCTCGCCGTTTTTCATCCCCGCGACGGCCGCGGCTATGTCAATTTATCACCCGGAAAGAGTCGAATTCAATAGGCCTCAGGGAAGAAATCGGGCTTGAGGGCGTCTAATAAACGAACCGACAGGAAAGACCGAAGTCAGCAAAGGAGTGGCCGATGTCGAGCCGTCGCGAATTCCTCCGAGACGCCCTGATCGCCGGGGCGATGTTCACGCCCTTGTCCGCTCTGGCCCAAATGCGCGGGCGGGGCCGCTTCCAGGCGCCGCTTTCCGAATCCGAGATTCCCGCCTATCGATACAAGATCATCTCCCTGTCCGAATGGTCCCGGCTGAAGACCGAGTTCGAAACCGTCCGGACGGGCGACGGAGTCAGCCGGAACACGGTGTTCCGCGCGTCCATGAACGCCCTGGATTTCGGACTGCCGTCCGGCCTCGGCGAAAAGGGATCGCTCATCCTGCTGGCCACCTTCGCCAAATCGGCCGTGGCCGATTTCACCATGAACGGAACCGCCCGGAAGATCCTGATCCCGTTCCAATACTTCAAGGACGAATGGACGCCTGAAAAGCTGACCGAGGTCATCCGGAAAGACATCCTCAAGGACGCCGGCCGGACTCTCGTCGATGTCTCCAAGCGAGTCCCGCTGAAATATCTGGCCGGGCGAACCGGCTTGGGGATGATCGGCCGGAACAACCTGATCTTCGTCGACGGCATGGGAAGCTATTGCCTCCTTCACGCCTACGCGACAGACGCGGCCCTTTCCGCCAGCGGGCTGGGCGAGCTCCAGCTCCTCGGAGAATGCCGCCACTGTCATTCCTGCGTCCAAGCCTGCCCGACGCAGGCCATCGGCCGGTCCAGCTTCATCCTCGACGCCGGGCGCTGCATTACGCTTTTTAACGAAAATCCCGGAAATTTCCCCAACTGGATCCTTCCCAGCATGCATCACGCTCTCATGGGCTGCATGAAGTGCCAGGACGTCTGCCCGGCGAATTCGCGGATCCCGGAATTGCGGATCACCCTCGAGGCGGTCGACGAAGACGGCACGCGAAAAATCCTCCGGAGCCAGCCCGACGAGACATTGACCTCGCGCCTGCGCGACCGGCTCCGGCTATTCCCTGCCGTCTCCTCGGCCGATTTCCACCCGATCCTCAAGCGGAACCTTGGCGCGCTGATCCGGGTTTGATCCTCATTTCAAGACGAACCGGACGCTGACGGTGAACAGAACGCCGCGCGGCCGGCCGTTGACCATCATGGGCTCATAAACCCACTGCCGGACCGCCTCGAGCGCGGCTTCATCCAGAAGCGGGACGGACCGCAGGATCCGGCACCCGGCCACCCGACCATAGATGTCGGTCTGGGCTTCGATAATGACGATCCCTTCCCGCCGGATCTCCCGGGCGAGATCGGGATAGAGGGGCTCGACTTTTTTGATCAACCGCGGCGGCCGGACATCGCCGACCGCCGGAACGGGTTCCTCCACATCGCCGGCCAGGACATCGAGAACCGAGCCGGGAATGAGGCCGTTGATGCCGCCCGGGACTCCTCCGGGGACGCCGCCGGGCACTCCCCCGTCGATTCCGAAGGACGGGATTTCCTCGTCCATGATCCCGGTGGGAATTTCGACCGGGGCGACCATCACCCCCGCGTCGAATTTCGGACGAAGCTGGGCGGGAGAAATGCGATTAGTCTTTCGGGCGGCGGATGTCCGGCTCGGTGCAGGCGGCGGCGGAGGCGGGAGTGGAACGAGCCGCGCCGGGGCCAGGAAAGCGCTCGAGACGCGGAAGGAAGGCGGGCTCCCCGGCCGCAGCAGCGGGAGAACGATCAGGATCGAGAGGAAAACGGCGTGTACGGCAAACGACAGGGACATGGCCCCGGATGCCGCTTTCGCCCTGGTTTCCGGATGGAAGATCGCATTGTCGAACATGGCGGCCTCCTTTCATGTCGTCCATACTGAATACACCCGGGAACGGCGTTTATTCCCGTCCGGGGCCGCGGTTTGACATCATCCGGGGACGGGCCTATGATTTTTCAGGAAGGGCGCCGGAGGGGAATTCCTCCGTCCGCATGAAGAGAGTCATCGGCTTTTCGAAGAGTCATCAGGCCGGGCCGGACCCGGGAGCGAGGATGACCGAACGGATGGCAATTCGCATTCCCGACCGGTCGTCCCGGCTCCATCCGTCGACCTGGTCCTATCTCGGCTGGGCCGCCTTGTATGCCGCTCTCGGGATCGCGTCGTCTGGTTCGTCGCCTGTCCGGCGGATATTCGCGGGGATTCTTCTCGTCGATTTCATCGTCAACGCATCCACTCCGCTCCTGGCCGGCGGCGTGGGACTCCTCTTGCTCCTCTTCGACAAACAAGGCAAAAAAGCGCCGATCGGGGCCTGGATCTTGGCCGCGGGGATCGCCGTAGCTTGTCTCTGGGGGTCTTCGGCGATCATTCTTAAAGCGGGCGGATGGGTAGCCCTGGCCGGAACGTTCCTGTTTTTCTCGCGTTTCGGCTGGCTGTACCACCGCACCGGCCGGGGCCGGGAGCTCGGGATGGCATTCGCCCGCGGGCTTTTCGGGCCGTGGCTGTTCATGGTTCCCGCCGTCCTGGTTTCGGCCCTCGTTTACAGCCGCTCGTTTTTCAGTCTCGAATATCCGGACTGGGTTCCGTTGTTCGGAGTCATCTATTTTGTCCTCCAAGCGGGATTCGAAGAGTATATGCTTCGAGCTCTCGATAAACCCCCGAAAGCCGGGAAGAGGCCGCGATGAGGGTCCGTCTTCGCCCGCCGGCGCTCGTTCTCCTGGCTGCCGCTCTGCTGGCGGCCGCCGGTTGCGAGTACTTCCTCGACGATCTCCTCCCCCAGAACACGAACGAGATGGCCAGCCGGGTTTTCGACCTGGTCAATGCCCGGAGAATAAACGCCGGGCTCCCGGTCCTGACCTGGAACGACGACATCGCCGCGGAAGCTAAGCAACACAGCCTGGATATGGCCGACGGGATGATTCCATTCGGCCATGAAGGCTTCGCCGACCGGTTCGCCCGCATCACCCTGATCATCCCCGCCTCGGCCGGGGCGGAGAACGTCGCCTACGCCTCCGACGCCGAGCTGGCCGTTTCGCTATGGATGGACAGCGATACGCACAAGGCCAACATCCTCGGGAACTACGATTACACCGGCGTGGGCGTCGCGTACGGCGAAAGCCTGGGCGTTTATTATTTCACCCAGATCTTCATCCGGTCCCGGTGACGGGAACCGGACCGCGGCGCCGGTTTGTCCGGCCGGACGTCCTGTGCTATAAAAGGGCGATCGCAAGGAGAGATTGACCGTGACCGCATCGATTTACGACGAATTGAAGGACCGCGGATTCATCGCCCAGGTGTCCGACGAGGCCGCCCTGCGGAAGATGCTCGGCGAAAAGCAAACGACCTTCTACATCGGCTACGACAACACCGCCGCGAGCCTCCACGCCGGGAGCCTGGTCCCCATCATGGCCATGATCCATCTCCGGCGGGCCGGCCATCGGGCGATCGCCGTCGTCGGCGGCGGAACGACGATGGTCGGAGACCCGAGCGGCCGGTCCGAGATGCGGCAGATGCTCGACGAGGCCACCATCCGGGCCTACGGCGAATCGATCCGGGCCCAGCTCGACCGGTACCTGAAATTCGACGGAAAAGGGGCCTTGGCCGTCAACAATGCCGACTGGCTCAAGCCGCTGAACTATATCGAATTCCTCCGGGACATCGGACGCCATTTCAGCGTCAACCGGATGCTGGCCGCCGAGGCCTATAAAATCCGGCTGGAGAAGGGGCTCTCGTTCATCGAGTTCAACTACCAGCTCTTCCAGGCCTACGATTACCTGACCCTGTTCCGCGCCTACGGCTGCACCTTGCAGATGGGCGGCGACGACCAATGGGGCAACATCCTGGCCGGAGTCGACCTGATCCGGCGGATCGAGGGAGCGACGGTCGAAGCGATGACCTTTCCTCTGCTGACGACGTCGGCCGGCGCCAAGATGGGCAAAACCGCCCAGGGCGCGGTCTGGCTGGACGCCCAAATGTTCAGTCCCTACGATTTCTTTCAGTACTGGGTCAACGTCGACGACCGCGACGTCGGCCGTTTCCTTCGGCTCTATACCCTGCTTCCCCTGGACGAAATCCGCCGGCTCGAAGGGCTTGGGGGAAGCGAGATCAACGAGGCCAAGCGCATCCTGGCCTACGAAGCCACGGCTCTCACCCATGGGGAAGACGCGGCCCGGGAAGCCCGGGCGGCCGCGACCGCGGCTTTCGGCGGTGCCGGGGACAAGGACATCGAGTCGCTCCCGACGACGGCCGTC
>Ga0316628_100001386_pt1 | contig 17114 bp, 21 predicted proteins | sample OWC_Aug_M2_C1_D5_FD_207648 | JGI IMG/M metagenome (GOLD analysis project Ga0316628, IMG submission 207648) | Wetland soil microbial communities from Old Woman Creek delta, Ohio, United States - OWC_Aug_M2_C1_D5_C | ecosystem: Environmental > Terrestrial > Soil > Wetlands | place: USA: Ohio... | reverse complement strand
CGCGGCATGGAATCCGCAGATGATGATCGAGACCTTCGGCCGGCTGCGCACGCTGCAGGAGCGTCAGGGGTGTCATCTCATCTTCGGCCACGACCCGGATCAGTGGGCGACGATGCGGCATGCGCCCGAGCCGATGACTTGAGCCATGGGAAAGGCGCCAGTCTGTAGACTATCCCGCACGCTTCCCAGGGAGGCGACTTGAATCAGTCTCGACGCAGGCAGCTCTTGATCGCCGCGGGCGCGCTCCTGGCGGCGCCGCTCCGGGGGTTCGCCCAGCAGCCGGCCGCGACCATGCCTCGGATCGGGTTCCTGGGGGTGTCCACGCCCGCGGCATGGGCCCCCCGCGTCGATGCATTCCGGGCCGGACTGCGCGACCTGGGCTACGTCGAGGGCAAGAACATCGTCGTCGAGTTTCGCTTTGCTCAAGGTCGGTATGACCGCCTTCCCGAGCTCGCCGCCGAGCTCGTCCGGCTCAAGGTGGATGTCATCGTGACGCACTCGGCGCCGGGCGCGCTGGCCGCGAAACAGGCCACCGCGGCGAATCCGATCCCGGTGGTCATGACCAACGTCGGCGACGCCGTCGGATGGGGCATCGTCCCGAGCCTCGCGCGCCCCGGCGGCAACATCACCGGCGACACGTTCTTCGTTACCGAGCTCGTGGCGAAACGGCTCGAGGTGCTCAAGGATGCGATCCCGCACGTGCGCCGGGTGGCGGTCCTCGCGAATCCGGACAACGCCGCGATGGGACAGTCGGTCCAGGCCATGGAAATCGCGGCCAAGGAGCTGAACGTGTCGTTGCTGAGGTTCCATGCGCGGGGCCCCGCAGACCTGGACGGCGCCTTTGCCGCGATGGCGAAGGAAGGCGTCGACGCGCTCGCGGTGATCGAGGACGTGGCCCTCATCCCCAGCAGCAGGAGAATCGCGGAGCTGGCGGTCAGGCAACGCCTTCCCTCGATCAGCTTCATCGAGTATGCCGATGCGGAGGGACTGTTCGGCTACGGCGTGGACTTTCTCGCACTCTATCGTCGCGCCCCCGTCTTCGTCGACAAGATCCTCAAAGGCGCCAAGCCCGCCGACATTCCGATCGAGCGGCCGACGAGGTTCGATTTCGTGATCAACATGAAGACGGCCAGGGCTCTTGGCCTTACCATTTCAACGGCGACCCGTTTGCGCGCCGACCGGGTGATCGAATGATGGACGTGCAAGGCAAGCGCTTCGCCACCGGCGTTAGCGATGCTGGGGGCAGCGTACCGCGCTTTGGCGAAACGATCGTCGGCGCCATGACCAGCGAATACCGCGGGAAGCTCGCATACGAGTGGGCGATCCGCAACGGCGACCACCTTCGGATGTAAGGCGCCCGACGACGCATCCGACCATGCAGCTCATCGATCACGTGTCCGTCACCGTGCGCGATATGGCCCGCGCCAAGCGCTTCTACCGCGCCGTCATGTCGGCGCTCGGCGCGGTCGTCGCCTACGAGCGGGACGACGCCATCGGTTTCGGGGAGCGCAATCGTCCGGAGAGCGACGGCCATACATACATCAGCGTTTACCGATCCGCAGCCGCGGCGCCCGATCCCAGACGCCATTGGTGCTTTCGCGCAGGGTCGGCGGCCGACGTGAGAGCGTTCCACGCCGCGGGGCTGGCCGCGGGCGGGAGCGACGACGGCCCGCCGGGCCTGCGCAGTTACCACCCCGGCTACTTTGCGGCATTCCTCCTGGACCCCGAGGGCAACCGGATCGAGGCGGTGTTTCATCGCGGCGACGCGCAGCCCGGCGGCGGCCGGCTTTAGGCGCGATCCCGGGCAAGGCGCCGCGCCTGCATCAGCGCGACGATGTGCAGCATGACGAAGATCGGCACGAAGAAGGCCGGGATCAGGACGAGCGGCAAGCGCGCCATCGGGCCGGTGGTGACCTCCCCGGCGACGCCGGTGGCGAGCGCCGAGCCGAGCGCCCCGGTGCCGACGGCCACGACGAGGTCCAGCACCCCGAGCAGATTCCAGGCCACGAAAGTCCGGCTCGCCGCGAAGCGCGGCTCGCGGATCAGGGCGACCAGCAGCCAGGGCGCGGTGGCGCCGATCGCGATGTCGCCGAGCCCCGCGGGCCAGGCGAACATGCCGGGCAGCACCCCGTGCGCATGCAGGGCGAGAAACCCCAGCCCCGCGAAGCGCCACGCCTGGATCCCGAGCATCAGGCGACCGTCGGCCGCCAGGGCGAATTCGCGGAACGGGCGCGACGCCCGGAGAGCAACGAGAAACAAGGCGATCGGCGCCGCGACGGCGATCGCGATCGGGACCGGCACGGTCCCGGGCGGCGAGACGTAAGCCCCGGACGCGCCCAGCAGGACGACGGACGCGAACCAGGCGGCGAGCGCGGCCGCGACGGCCAACGCGGTACCGGAAACGGCCCGCGGCCCGGGCCCGGCGTAATGCGGCAAGACATCGATCGACATGGTGCCTCCTCGGTTAGTCACTTGCACTTTGCAAGTGTCTGGCGACCGTAGCATAATCACTTGCATTGTGCAAGTGACTCATGCAAGCGACGCCAGCGAGGGATGAACGCGCAGATGAAGAAGCCCGACGGCTCCCGACGCTCCCCCTGCCCGATCGCGGGCACGCTCGACCTGGTCGGCGACAAATGGTCGCTGCTCGTCATCCGCGACATGCTGCACGGCAAGCGCACCTACGGCGAGCTGCTCGATTCGCCCGAACGCATCCCGACCAACATCCTCGCCGACCGCTTGAGGCGCCTCGAGGATGCGGGGATCATCGCGAGCTCGGCGTACCAGGAGCGCCCGGTGCGCTACGCCTATGCGCTCACCGAGAAGGGAGCGGCCCTGGGGGACGTGCTGCTCGCCTTCGTGCGCTGGGGCACGAAACACATACCGGGCACGCGGACGCTGAAGCGCCCCAAGCTCGCGCGCGCCGCCGAGCGGAAGCGCTAGGGGCCGACGTGCTGGCGCGCACGCATGGCGCCCGGCGGCAGGCCTACGCGCGGCGCGTGCCGCGCTGGTTTTTTTGATATAACAGCGGCCAAAGGAGGCGCGATGGTCATCACCGTGTTTCGCTCACGATTGAACCCCGATGTACAGGACGAATACGCCGGCTGGGCGGCGCGCATGAGCGAGCTCGCGCAGAAGATGCCGGGCTACGTCTCGCACAAGGGCTTCGTCGCCGCGGACGGCGAGCGCGTCACGATCGTCGAGTTCGAGTCCGAGGAAGCGCAGCGCGCCTGGAGGGCGCATCCCGAGCACATCGAGGCGCAGAAGAAGGGACGCGCGGGCTTCTATCTCGAATACCGGATCCAGGTGTGCGAAGTGCTGCGGCAGAGCTCCTTCCCAAGGTAACGGCGCGGGCGCGGCGTGTCGCGGAATCTTCCTGGACATCTGCTTGCGCTGCTCGCGCTCGCGCTCTTCGCCCACGGCGCGCGCGGGCAGGAAAGCGAAACGCTCACGCGCGCGGACGGCGCATCGGTTCCGGTTCGCGTCTACGGCGCGGGCGGAGCGACGTGCCGCGCGCTCGAGGGAGGCTGGAGCACGCGCACCGTCCCGTACGACGGGATGCCCGCGGGCTGCAAGTGGCTCGGCGTGATCGACGGCGCGAGACACATGGACTTCGGCGGCCGCGGCCACTCGCGCGAGGTCGAGTCTCTGACGATCCGCGCGGCCGAGGCGTTCCTGGATTCCGCCGCGGCCGGACGCTGCGGTCGGCTGCCTGAGGCGGACGGCATCGCATATCGGCACAAGTGAGCACCGTGCAACCCGAAACGCGCTACGCGAAAAGCGGCGACGTCCACATCGCCTACCAGGTGGTTGGCGACGGCCCGCTCGACCTGGTGTTCGTGCCGGGATTCGTGTCTCACTTGGAAGCAGGCTGGCTGAGCCCTGCCATCGCGAAGCTCCGGCATCGGCTCGCGTCCTTCTCGCGCCTGATCCTGTTCGACAAGCGTGGCACGGGACTTTCGGACCGCAGCTCGCAGATCTTCACGCTCGAGCAGCGCATGGACGACGTGCGCGCGGTGATGGACGCGGCCGGGTGTGCGCGCGCGGCGCTGTTCGGCATATCGGAAGGCGGGCCGATGTCGATCCTGTTCGCCGCGACCTACCCCGAGCGGACCACTGCCCTCGCCATGTTCGGCACTTACGCCAAGCGATCGTGGGCCGTCGACCACCCGTTCGGCTGGCGCGACGAGGAATGGGCCGCATTCTTCGCAAACGTCGAGCGCCATTGGGGCACGCCGCGCGGCGTCGATCTGAACCTCATGGCGCCAAGCATCGCCCGCGACCCGCGCGCGTGCGAAGAAACCGCAGCGGCCATGCGGGCCGCGGCGAGCCCGGGAGCGGTCCAGGCTCTGATGCAGATGAACCGCGAGATCGACGTACGAAAGGTGCTGCCGGCCGTACGCGTTCCCACGCTCATCGTCCACCGCACCGGAGATATGTACATCCGTGTCGAGCACGCCCGATATATCGCGCAGCACATCCCAAACGCGAAGCTGGTCGAACTGCCAGGCAACGACCACCTGCCCTGGGTCGGCGACTCCGATGTTCTGCTGGACGAGGTCCAGGAGTTCCTGACGGGCGTGCGCCGCGGCGCGGAGCCCGACCGCGTGCTGGCGACGGTGCTGTTCACCGACATCGCGGGCTCGACCGAGAAGGCGGCCGCGCTCGGCGACCGCAGCTGGCGCGAGTTGCTCGAGAAGCATCACGCGATCGTGCGCCGCGAGCTGGGGCGCTTCCGCGGCCGCGAGCTCGACACGGCAGGCGACGGCTTCCTCGCCGCGTTCGACGGCCCGGCGCGCGCGATCCGCTGCGCCGGCGCCGTGATCGACGCCGTGCAGCCCCTCGGGCTCGAAGTCCGCGCCGGCCTGCACACCGGCGAGTGCGAGGTGCTGGGCGACAAGCTGACCGGCATCGCGGTCCACATCGGGGCGCGCGTGGCGGCGCTCGCCGCCCCCGGGGAAATTCTCGTCTCCGGCACCGTCAAGGACCTGGTGGCGGGCTCGGGGCTGCGCTTCGGCGGGCGCGGCGCTCACCCCCTGCGTGGCGTCCCCGGGGAGTGGCAGCTCTTCGCCGTCGAGACGGAAACTCGCTAGTCGCGGCGCATGCGCCGCAGCACGTGGCTCATCATGCCCTTGGCGAGCTCCTCCTCGTCATAGAACACCGTGCCGAAGCCTTCCTTGCGCAATAGCCGCAGCTCGTCCTCGCTGCGGGTACGCAGCACGATCTCGATGTCGGGGTTGAGCGCACGCGCGGTTTCCACCATCTGGCGCACGCCGACCGGGTCCGGAACCGCGATGACCAGCATGGCGGCATGCGCGATGTGCGCCTGGATCAGCACCGCCGGCTCGGCCGCGTTGCCGGAAACCGCGGCGGCGCCGCTCTTGCGCAGGTCCTCCACCTGCTCGCGATTCCTCTCGACGACGACGTAAGGTATGCCGCGCGCGGCCAGCGCGTCGCCGATGCGCCGCGGGCCTGTTCATGGCCTTCCACGCGTTTGGCGGTCTCGCCGCCCGGCTTGGATTCGCCTGCCTGGCTCTGGCGTGGCTGTACACTGGGTTGCGCGCCTATCAGGCCATCCGCGCCCGAGACATTGCTAGCCATCGCCGCTGGATGATTCGCAATTTCGCGCTTACGTTCGCAGCCGTAACCCTGAGGCTCTGGCTGCCGGGGGCCGTCGTGGCGGGTGTCTCGTACGAGCTCGCCTACGCGGTCGTCGCGTGGCTGTGTTGGGTGCCAAACCTTCTGGCGGCTCAGCTATTGCTCATCGCATCGCCGTGCCCGATCCCGCGGTCTTCGTAGCCGGCGCAGCCGGAGCCGTCGGCCGGGTGCTGTGCCGGCTCCTGCTGCAAGACGGCTACCGGGTCGTCGGCACCTCGCGCTCCGCGGGCAAGGCCGACTGGCTCCGCTCGATCGGCGTCGAGCCGGTCGTCGTCGACGTGTTCGACGACGAGCCACTTCGCCACGCGGTCGTGCAATCAGGGGCCGGCATCGTGGTTCATCAGCTTACGGATCTACCGCAGATTCGCGATTCCGGAAGCATGGCGGCGGCGCTCGAGCGCAACGCCACCCTGCGGGAGGTCGGCACGCGCAATCTCGTCGCCGCGGCGCTCGCCGCCGGGGTGAAGCGCTTCGTCGCCCAGAGCATCGCGTTCGCCTACGCGCCGGGGCCGCAGCCCTACTGTGAAGAATCGCCCCTCAACGTCTCGGCCGCCGACGCGGCGGCGGCGCGCAGCGCCTGCGGCGTCGCCAGCCTCGAGCGGCAGGTGCTCGGCGCGCCCTTCGAGGGGATCGTGCTGCGCTACGGCCGCCTTTACGGACCCGGCACTTGGTACGATTCCCCGCCCGCCGGAGCGCCTTTGCACGTCGACGCGGCCGCAGACGCCGCGCGGCGCGCGCTGCGGCACGGCGCGCCCGGAATCTACAACGTCGCGGAGAGCGACGGCAGCGTGGCGAGCGAGAAGGCGCGGCGCATCCTCCACTGGAGCCCGGCCTTTCGCATGCCGCCATCGCAATCTAGACTCTGAGCATGGCCGCGAGCCGCAAGCCGGAAGAGGATTGGGACCCCAGGTCCGCAGACGTCCTGCGCGACCAGCGCGCCGCGTACGACGAGATGAGGGAACGTTGCCCGGTGGCCCACAGCGAGTTCATGCATTGGTCGCTGTTTCAGCATGAACATGTGCTCCGCGTGCTCCTGGATCACGAGACTTTCAGTAACGCGGTATCGGGGCATCTGTCCGTGCCCAACGGGATGGATCCTCCCGAGCACACGGCGTATCGCCGCATCATCGAGCCCTACTTCTCCGCGCAGCGCATGGACGCCTTCGAGCCCTCGTGCCGCAGGATCGTCGTCGAGCTGCTGCGGGATGCGCTACCCGGAGGCGAGACGGAACTGGTGGCCGACTTCGCCGTTCCCTTCGCGGTGCGCGTTCAATGCGCCTTCCTCGGCTGGCCGCCCGAATTGCGCGAGCCGCTCGCCCGCTGGACGAGAAAGAACCACGAGGCCACGCTCGCCCAGGATCGACAGGCCATGTCGGAGCTCGCGCGCGAGTTCGAGGGCTACGTCCAGGACATGCTCGAAGTCCGCCTGCGCGCCGGGGCCGCACCGGAATACGACGTCACCGCGAGCTTGATGCACGAGAAAGTCCGGGGGCGGGCACTGAGCGGCGAGGAGATCGCCAGCATTCTGCGCAACTGGACCGTCGGCGAGATCGGTACGATTTCGGCGGCGGTCGGCATTCTCGCCCACGACCTGGCGCGGCACGTCGAGCTGCAGGAGCGGTTGCGCGCCCGGCCGTCCCTGTTGCCGGCAGCCATCGACGAGATCCTCCGCATCCATGGACCGCTGGTAGCCAATCGCCGCGTCGCTACCCGCGCGGCGGAGATCGGCGGCCGCAGGCTCGCCGCCGGCGATCTGCTCTCGCTCATGTGGCTGTCCGCAAATCGTGACGGCCGAGTCTTCCAGGACCCGGACGCCTTCCGCCTAGATCGCGATCCGGCGCAGAACCTCCTCTACGGCGCGGGCATCCATGTCTGCCCCGGGGCCCCGCTCGCCCGCATGGAGTTGAGGGTGGTCGTGGAAGAGCTGCTCGGGCGGACCGCGCGGATCGAGCCGGCACCAGGGAAATCGCCGGTCAACGCAGCGTTTCCCGCCAGCGGCTTCGCCTCGTTGCCGTTGAGCCTCCAACCTCGATGAGGACCCTCCTTGCCGGGCTCGCGGGCATGTCGCCGGCGTATTTCGGCATGGTGATGGCGACGGGCATCGTGTCGCTCGCCGCGCACGCGCTCGGCCACCCGCTCATCGCGCGCGCGCTGTACGGGCTGAACGTCGCCGCCTACGCCGCGCTGTGGATCCTGACGGCGCTGCGCGTGGCGCGCTATCCGCGCCGGGTCCTGGACGATTTGTTCGATCACCTGCGCGGCCCCGGGTTCTTCACTGCCGTCGCCGCGACCAGCGTGCTCGGCAGCCAGGCGCTGCTGCTCTCCGGCGACGAGCGCGCGGCCGCGGCGCTGTGGGCGCTCGCGCTCACCCTCTGGGTCGTGCTCACTTACGCGATCTTCGCGGGGCTGACCGTCAAGGCGCGCAAGCCGCAGCTCGGCGAGGGGATCAGCGGCGCATGGCTGCTCGCGGTCGTGGCGACGCAGTCGATCGCACTGCTCGCTGCGCTGCTCGCCGCGCGCGCCGGCCAGCCCTGGCGGCTGGAGCTTGACTTCCTCGCGCTTGCGATGTGGCTCGCCGGCGGCATGCTGTACATCTGGCTCGCGACGCTCATCTTCTACCGCTACACCTTCTTCGCTTTCTCGCCCGCTGATCTTTCGCCGCCGTACTGGATCAACATGGGCGCCATGGCGATTTCCACGCTGGCGGGCTCGCTGCTGGCGCGCAATGCGCCCGATGCGCCTTTCCTCGCCTCGCTGCTGCCATTCATCAAGGGCTTCACGATCTTCTACTGGGCGACCGGCACCTGGTGGATCCCGATGCTCGCGGTGCTCGCGTTCTGGCGCTACGTCTGGCGGCGCTTCCCGATGAAGTATGACCCGCTCTACTGGGGTGCGGTCTTCCCGCTCGGCATGTACGCGGCGGGCACGCACGAGATGATCGAGGCGATGGGACCCCCCTTCCTCGCCTTCCTGCCGCCGGTCTTTCTCTATATCGGACTCGCGGCCTGGGCGGCCGCGCTCGTCGGGCTCGCCCGCGACCTGCTGCGCCGGGCGCGTGGCCGGCTGGAGGGCGTGGCATGATCATCCGCATCCGCGAGATCGACCACGTCGCGCGCGAGGTGCCGGCGCCCGCATACGCTATGGCGCTCGTTGACGATGCGTGCAACTGTCGCAACGTAGACGATGCCCAACTCAACGCTCCACGAGAGGGACTCCATGACTATCGAGCAGTTCATGCAAGGCTACAAGGCCGCATGGGAGCGCCGCGATCCATCGATGTTCTCCGCGCTCTTCGCGGCGGATGGCGAATACCACAACACGCCGTTCGCCGTTCAGCGCGGTCATGCCCAACTCGCCGAGTATTGGCGCCGCGTCCAGCTCCAGGAGGACGTGCACGTCACCTATGAAGTGCTGGCATCCGCTCCCACGAGCGGGATCGCCCACTGGCATGTGACGTACCAGGTCGCGTCGGAAGAGCTGTTCCAGATCTGGGCCAGGTCCACCGGCACCAACCTGGTCGCTCGAAAACCCGGTGATCCCCTGCCCCGGATGGTCCTCGACGGGGTGTTGCAGGCGGAGTTCGAGGGCGGCTTGTGCAGGAAGTGCCGGATCTGGTGGCACAGCATGCCGCAGGCGTCATAGACGACAGAGCGTCCTACTTTGACGCGGCCTTGCGCCACGCCGCGGGCGGCATGCCGAACTCGCGCTTGAAAGCCCGGCTGAAGGCGGTTTCGGACTCGTAACCGCTGCGCTCGGCCACCCGCGCGACGGCTTCCCCGCCCGAGCGCAACATTCGCGCCGCGAGCGCGAGCCGCCAGCGCACCAGGTACTGGATCGGCGACTCACCGACCAGCGCGGTGAAACGCTCGGCCAGCGCGGAACGGGAAAGCGCCACCTCGCGCGCCAGCCCGTCCACCGTCCACGCCCTGCCCGGTTCCCGGTGCAGCAGGGCCAGTGCGCGCCCGACGTACGCGTCGCGCACTCCCGCCAGCAAGCCCTTGCCCCCCGGCGGAAGGTTTTCGACGTAGCGACGCAACGCGTCGACGAACATGAGCTCGGCCAGCTTGGCGAGCGTCGATTCGGCGCCCGGCCGCGAAGCCGACGATTCGCGCACGCCCGCGCGCAACAGCTCGCGCAGCAGCGTCGCACTTCGACCGTCGCCCACCGGGATGCACAGCATGCGCGGCAGGGCGTCGAGCAGCGGGCGGCACAGGCCGCGGTTGCAGGCGAGATAGCCGCACACGAAGCGCGTGGCCGCGCCGCCGCCGCCGTGATGCATCTGAATCAGGTCGCCGTCGGCCGCGGCATCCGCGCAGTTCAGATTCTCCGTCTCCAGCGGTGCGACGTGCAGATCGCTGCCCATCAGGTGCCGGTCGTCCTGCGGGAACAAAACCAGATCGCCGGCCGCCACGTCGAGCACTTGCGTGCCGTCGGCCAGCCTGACCTGGCAGGCGCCTTCGGTCAGGAAATGGAAGTACACCACGTGCTCGGCCCCGGCGAGCCGCTGCCTCACGCTCGCCATGCCGCATTTCCCGCGTATGCACCACGGCGCAGTGAACTCAGCGTTGAGATAGAAGGCGCCTTCGAGGCGCACCGACTTGAGAACGCCGGACAAGGCATCCATAGAGTTTCGGGCAAGAAGCGCGGAGTGTCGGACAGCACGCCATGCCCGGCCGCAAGGATAGTAGCAATGCCTGCGGCGCCGGACAACTTAAGCCGGCGCGTATTCACTATCCATCAGCAACCGACAAGGAGCCTCGACATGGACATGGCAAGCATCAGCGATCTTCCCTCAACCGATCACACGCACTCCGAAAAGACCTACCAGGGCGGCTGCTTCTGCGGCACGGTTCAGTTCACGGTCAGCGGCGAGCCGGCCGCGATGGGCTATTGCCATTGCGAGTCATGTCGAAGCTGGTCGGCGGCACCCGTCAACGCCTTTACCCTGTGGAAGTCCGAAGGGGTGAAGATCACGCGGGGGGCAGGAAATATCGGCACGTACAACAAGACCGCCAAAAGCTACCGCAAATGGTGCAAGACCTGCGGCGGCCACGTCTTTACCGAGCATCCCGCCTGGGGCCTCACCGACGTGTATGCCGCAGCCATACCGGACTTCCCCTACCATGCTGGAGTCCACGTCAACTACCAGGAAACGAAGCTGCGCATCAAGGACGGGCTGCCGAAGATGAAAGACCTTCCGGGAGAAATGGGCGGCTCCGGCGTCATCGTCGCGGAATAGGACGCTGGGCGTCAGCCAGGGGCCGCCGCGTCTCCTCACGCGCGAATATGGGGTCAGATCCCATTTTTTTGTCGTTACGCGGTGACCGGCTCCTTCTTGAGCGGCATTTGCGCGAGCCAATACTCCACTTCCTTCGGGTCGGAGAACAGCGTCTCGAGCTCGGCGCGCGCTTCCTCCTCGGTCTGCAGCACCGACTCGATGTTCGACATCGGCCGCTCGGGCCGACCACGTGCACGCCGCAGCTCTTCACGTGCGCGAGCATGGCGTCGAACCTGTCCGCCGGCACGTGGAACGCGACGTGCTGCATGCCGCCGACGTGATCGCGGTTCTGGCGCGGCAGCCCCTTCGGGTACTCGAAGATCGCGAACAGGGAATCGTTGCCCATGTCGAAGAAGTAGTGCCGCAGGTTGTCGTAGGGCGGCTGCCAGCGGTCCTGCTCGTAGGGCACGCGCCGCGCACGACGAGCACCGGGCAGCGGGCGTCGGCGAGCGCCGCGGCGACCTCCAGCCAGTCGTAGGAGAAATGCGACAGGCCGTGCACGAACAGAAGCGGCGTCGCGCCCGGCGCGCCGAGGCGGCGGCAGAAGATCTAATAGGGACAGATCCCCGCTTTCGCTACCTGCCCTAGCGCGCCGCGCCGGCGCTCAGGCTGTCCCGGTCGTAGCCGGCTACCCGCTTATAGCCGTCCGACATCGCGCGCAGCTCCTCGGCCGAGATGACGTCCTCGATGCGCGCGAACGGCTTGTCTCCAGTGCGCAGGTACACCTCGCGCAGGATCGCGTCCGGCGGGTTGCTCCGGTTCTGGAGCACCACCCTCGAGGTGGCTTCGCGGCGCTGCGCCTCGTAGGCGGCGAGCGCCTCGGCCGGGTCGCCGTGCGCGGCGAGCGCGTCGGCGAGCGCGCGCGCGTCCACGATCCCCTGCCCGGCCCCGTTCGAGCCGCGCGGGTACATCGGGTGCGCGGCGTCGCCGAGCAGCGTCACGCGGCCGAAGCTCCAGCGAGGCAGCGGATTCTTGTCGACCATCGGGAACTCGAGGATCGTGTCGGCGGCGGCGAGCATCGCCGGGACGTCGAGCCAGTCGAAGTGCCAGTCGGCGTAGTGCGCGATGAAGTCCTCGAGCGCGGCCGGCCGGTTCCAGTCCCAGCGCTTGTACTGCGGCGTCTCGATCTCGGCCACCCAGTTCACGAGCTGGCGCCCTTCGGCGTCGATGCGGTTCCGGATCGGGTAGATCACCAGCTTGCCGGTGGCGAGCCAGCCCACGCGCGTCATTCCGGCCCCGGACAGAAACGGCTTCCAGCGCGTCACGCCGCGCCACATGTTGACGCCCGAGTACACCGGTCCGCCCTCCTCGGGATACAGCTGTGCGCGCACTGCGGAGTGAATGCCGTCGCAGCCGATCACCGCCGCGCCGCGCTGCTCGGCGAGCGGCTCGCCGCCCTCGCTCGCCGCGAAGCGCGCGCTCCCCGCAGGGTCGACGCCGGTGCAGCGCCAGCCCAGGTGCAGGCGCTCCTCCCCAATGCGCGCCCTGAACGCTTCGAGGAGCACGGCCTGCAGGTCTCCGCGGTGGATCGAGAACTGAGGCCACGGGTAGCCGGCGAAGCGGCCCAGCGGCTCGCGCCAGATGAGCTGGCCGAAGCGGTTGAAGAAGCACGACTCCTTCGTGGTCACCGCGACGCGCGCGAGCGCCTCCTCCAGCCCCAGCCCGCCCAGCTCGCGCGTGGCATGCGGCAGCAGATTGATGCCCACGCCGACCGCCTTGATGCCCGGCGCGGATTCGTATACGCGGCAGGGAATGCCGCGCGCGTGCAGCGCGAGCGCGAGCGTCAGCCCCCCGACACCGGCGCCGACGATGAGGATGTCCTGCGGGTTGGCTTGGGTCACGTAGGCGGCCTCACACGAAGGATGCGCGCCGGGCGAGGCTTTCGCGCTCGAAGCCGGCGATGCGCTGATAGTTCTGCGAGAGCGCGGCGAGCTCCTCGGGCCGGATCACGTCCTCGACGCGCTCGAACGGCCGGTCGCCGCTTCGCTCGTGCACCGTGCGCAGGATCGAATCCGGGCCCGCGGAGCGGTTAGCGAGCACCACCTGGTAGGCGGGCGCGAGGCGCACGGCCTCGTACGCGCGCAGCGCGGCCGGCACGTCCGCGTCCCTCTTGAGGCAGCCGGCAAGCACGCGCGCATCGAGAATCGCCTGCCCTGCCCCGTTCGAGCCCCGGGGATACATCGGGTGCGCCGCGTCGCCGAGCAGCGTGACGCGTCCCCTGGTCCAGAACGGCAGCGGCTCGCGGTCGACCATCGGGTATTCGAGAACGGCCTCGGAGTGCTCGAGCAGCGCGACGACGTCCAGCCACTCGAAGCGCCAGCCGGAGAAAGTCGGCAGGAAATCGGCGAGCCGGCCGGCGAGGTTCCAGTCCTGCAGCACATTGCGCGGCGACTGGATCTCGGCCACCCAGTTGACGAGCTGCGTGCCGCGGCCGTCCACGTCGCCGCGGATCGGGTACACCACCATCTTGCCCACCTCGAGCCAGCCGCCGATCACCATGCTCGCGCCGGAGAGGAACGGGCGCGCGCGCGTGACCCCGCGCCACATGTTGATGCCCTGCCAGGAAGGCGGCCCTTCGTCCGGGTGCAGGATGCGGCGCACTGCCGAGTGAACGCCGTCGCAGCCGATCGCCGCCGCGCCGCGCGCCGTGCCGCCGTCGGCGAAGCGCGCCGTCACGCCCCCGGCGTCTTCATCTTCATCGAGGGCGACGCAGCGGGCGCCCAGCGCCAGTGCGTCGGGACCGAGCCGCTCGCGCAGCGCGGCGACCAGCGCCGCGTGCAAGTCCCCGCGATGGATCGAGAACTGCGGCCAGTCGTAGCCCGCGAAGCGCCCGCGCGGCTCGCGGAAGATGATCTGGCCGAAGCGGTTGCAGAACACCACCTCGCGGGTCTCGACCGCGACCTGCGCCAGCCGCTCCTGCAGGCCGAGCTCGGTGAGCTCGCGCACCGCGTGCGGCAGCAGGTTGATGCCCACGCCAAGGGGCCGGATCTCGGGGGCCGCCTCGAACACGCGGCAGGCGACGCCCGCCTGGTGCAGGCTGAGCGCCAGGACGAGCCCGCCGATGCCGCCGCCGACGATCAGGATCTCCATCAAGGTCTCCAGTCCATGGCCTGCTTGAAGGCCGGGCGCGCGCGCATTGTCTCGTACCACTGCGCCACGCGCGGGCGTGCCTCGATCATCGCCGTCTCGCCGATGTGCGCGATGCGGTGCACGAAGGGGGCCATGTCCACGTCGGCGAGCGTGTAGTCCTCGCCCGCGAGCCAGGAGCTCCCGGCGAGCGCCTCCTGCATCCGGTCGAGCGTCGTCGCCAGACGCGCGACCGCGGCGGCGAGCTCGGCCTCACTGAAGCCTTCCTTCACCGCCCTCACCCAGCGCGCGGCGGTTTCCTTGTTGGGCATCTTCGCGGCGATCGCGGCGAGCTCGGCGTCCGAATACCTGCCGGCGATCTCGGGGCGGATGTTGCGGTTGAACGAAGGCGTCTTCACTGCCCAGGTCGGCTCCGCGGCGACGTACTGCGTCCACTCGCGCATGCGGGCGCGCGCGAAGGCGTCCGCCGGGCGCAGCGCGGGCTCGGGAAAGACGTCCTCGAGGTACTCGTTGATGACGAGCGATTCGCGGATCACGCGCCCGTCGTGCACCAGCACCGGCACTACGGCGTCCGGGTTGAGCGCGAGAAACGCGGGCTCGAGCTGCTCGAAGGCGCGCAGGTTGACGTGGTGGCTCTTCCACTCGAGCGCCTTCTCGGCGAGGCACAGCCGCACCTTCTGCGAGCAGGTCGAGTGGGTGGCGTGGTAGAGCTCGAGCATGCTCAGGCCCGCGCCTCCTTGCGGTGGCGCGCGACCTCGCGCCACAGGAGCAGCGCCCCCAAAGCGAGCCCGACGTAGTCGGTGTAATGCGCGCCGCGAAGCGAATCGCCGGGAATGAGCAGCAGCACGCCCGACACGACGAACAGCGCGCGCGCCGCGAGGCCGATCCGCTCGAGGAAGAATCCAACCACGCCGATCGTGCCCATCCAGATGCCGAGCGCCGCGGTGAGGCCGTTCCAGGCGATGAGCAGCGGCGCCCCTTTCATGAGCAGCGTCGGCGAGAACACGAACAGGAACGGCACGATGTAGGCGCTCCAGCCGATGCGCGCGGCGGTCCAGCCGGTGCGGTTCGGGTCGGTGCCGCCGATGTTCGCCGCCGCAAAGGCGGCGAGCGCCACGGGCGGCGTCACCATCGACATGATTCCGAAGTACAGGACGAACATGTGCGCCGCCAGCGGCACGATACCCGCCTGAACGAGCGCGGGCGCGACCAGCGTCGCCATGATCACGTACACGCCCACCGTCGGCAGGCCCATGCCGAGCAGCACGCCCATCAACGCGGTGAGCACGAGAAGCAGGGCGACGTTGTGCTGCGTGATCGTGAGTAGCTGCAGCGTCAGGCCGAACGCGAAGCCGGTGATGTTGAGGATGCCGATGAACATGCCCGCGGCCGCGCAGATCAGCACGAGGTCGATCACCCCGCCGCCGGTCGAGACGACCGCGCGCAGCACCTCGTTGACCGTGTAGCGGTGCCCGCGGAAGCCGAAGACGAGCGCGCACGCGATCAGCACGCCGGCGGCGAGCAGCGCGGCGTACTCGGCGCGCGTGTTCATGACGAGCAGTGCGTAGAGCAGCACGCCGAACGGAATCGGGAAGTACCACCCGGCGCGCAGCACCTCGCGCGCGCGCGGCAGCCGCTCGCGCGGCTCGCCGACGATGCCGCGCTTGGCGGCCTCGAGATCGACCTGGAAAAAGAGCGCGAGGTAGTAGAGCAGCGCCGGGATGATCGCCGCGATCATCACTGCCGAGTACGGCACCTGCAGCACTTCGGCCATGAGGAACGCTGCGGCCCCCATGACCGGCGGCATGAGCTGCCCGCCGGTCGAGCCAACCGCCTCCACCGCCGCGGCGAGCGTCGGCGGGAAGCCGGAGCGCTTCATGAGCGGGATGGAGACCACCCCGACCGCCGAGACGTTGGCGACCGCGCTCCCCGAGATCATGCCGAAGAGCGCCGAGCCGACCACCGCGATCTTGGCCGCGCCGCCGCGGTAGCGCCCCATCCAGGCGCGCGCAAGGTCGGTGAAGAACTCCGAGCCGCCGCAACGCGCGAGGATCTGGCCCATCAGGATGAACGGGATCACTACCGTGATGCCGATGTGCACCGGCGCGCCGAGCAGCGCGTTGGTATCCATGCCGAGGTACACCAGCAGCCGGCGGAACTCCACGGGGCGCGACTGGAACACGCCCGGCAGGTGGTCGCCGAGCATCGCGTAGACGGCGCCCACGAGCGTGATCCCAACGAGCGTCATGCCCGTCGTGCGTCGCGTGGCTTCGAGCACCAGAAGCACGAGCGCGGCCGACATGAGGATGCCGTCCGTCGGCAGCTCGGTCAGCGTGTTCACGAGCACCGGGTAGCGCCAGGCGATGTACAGGCAGATCGCGAGCCCGGCTGCGGCCGCGAGCGCGTCCCACCACGGCACGCGGTTCTTCCAGCCGGCGCGCGGCGACCGAGCGGGCACGCTCAGGAACGCGAGCGCGATCGCCAGCCCGATGACGGTGATCAGAAACTGCTCGGTGTAGAGCGCAATACCGAGCTTGCTGGGCACGTCGAGCACCCAGCCCACCACGAGCGCGATGAGCAGCGCCTGCAGCGCAACGATGCTGCGGCCCCACGGACGCCGGCCCGCAGCCGGCGTCGTCACTTCGCTAGGCCCGCTTCACGGTAGAACTTGAGGGCGCCGGGGTGGTAAGGCGCCGGCATCGGCTTGTACATTTCGTTCGGCTGGAAGCCGGCGAAGGGCTTGAAGCTCGCCACGAGCGCGGCCTTGTTGTCGTGCAGGATCTTGGTGATGCGGTACACGACGTCGTCCTTGACGTGCGCGCTCGCAAGCAGCAGGTAGTCGTAAGCCATGAGATCGGTCGGGCCGACCACGCCCGCGTACTGCGGCGCCGGCTGGACCTTGCTCACGTACGCGTAGGGCACGAACGTGCGCATCGCCTCGAACGCCTTGGGATCGTCCGAGACCGGCAGGAAGCGGATGCCGCCGGTGGTCTTGTCCACTTCCGACACCTTGCCCGCGCCGATCGCGAAGAAACCGGCGTCCGCGTTGCCGGCGGCGAAGTCGTCGGCGTCGCGCACCACGTTCGGCACC
>Ga0316628_100001385_pt1 | contig 17125 bp, 13 predicted proteins | sample OWC_Aug_M2_C1_D5_FD_207648 | JGI IMG/M metagenome (GOLD analysis project Ga0316628, IMG submission 207648) | Wetland soil microbial communities from Old Woman Creek delta, Ohio, United States - OWC_Aug_M2_C1_D5_C | ecosystem: Environmental > Terrestrial > Soil > Wetlands | place: USA: Ohio... | reverse complement strand
ATCTTCCAAAATAGGAATTCCCGTGAGCAAAAGATTACGCGATAGTAAGGCAAAAAAACCGGATAAACGTTTGAGAAAAAGATCGGGCCAGCTCAGGCAGGTTCGAGAAGTGCTGCGGGAAAGTGAGGAGAAATACCGTGCCATTCTCGAAAGCATAGAGGAACTCTATTACGAGGTGGATCTCGCCGGAAATCTGATCATTTCCAATGATTCCATGAGCAAGATTCTCGGATATTCGAAAGATGAATTGATTGGCATGAATAATCGACAGTATATGGATGAAGAGACATCCAAGAAGGTTTACCAAACTTTCAACGAGGTTTACCGAACGGGCATTCCCGCCAAAGCATTCGATTGGGCATTACTCAGAAAAGACGGCGCAAAGAGAATTCTTGAGACCTCTGTTTCACTGAGGCGCGATTCCAAAGGTCGGCCTACTGGATTTTATGGCGTTGGACGCGATATCACTGAACGCAAAAAGGCAGAAGCGATATTGCGGGAAAGTGAGGAAAAGTATCGAACCACTCTTCACAGCATTGAGGAGGGATATTATGAGGTGGATCTCGCTGGGAATCTGGCCTTCTTCAATGATGCCTTGGCCAGGTTTTCTGGATATTCTAAAGATGAATTGATGGGCATGAATAACCGACAGTTTATGACCGAGGAGGCTGCCAAGAAAGTGTTTCAAGTTTTTAGCGAGGTTTATCGAACGGGGGAACCCGCCAATCCATTTGATTGGGAAATGATCAGGAAAGACGGTACAAAGAGATTCATTGAGGCCTCTGCCTCACTGATCCATGATTCAAAAAACCAGCTCATTGGATTTCGGGGTATTGCGCGCGACGTAACCGATCGTAAGCAAATTGAGGAACAAGCCAAAATACATCAACAACAGCTTATGCAGGCGGGTAAAATGGTTGCCTTAGGAACGCTGGTTTCGAGTGTCGCTCACGAGATTAACAATCCAAATAATTTTATTATGCTGAATACTCCACTCTTATCGGAGGCATGGAAGAGTATCATGCCAATCCTTGACGAATACTATGAGAGGAACGGCGATTTTGTAATCGGCGGCATGAAATACACGGAGATGCGCGACAATATCCCGAAATTATTTTCCGGAATATCAGATGGAGCGAAGCGGATCAAGCAGATCGTTGAGGACTTAAAGGACTTTGTAAGGAGAGACGCCTCTGATATGACGCAATCCGTAGATATGAATGCTGTGCTAAGGTCCGCCATCTCACTCCTCTCGAATACGATTATGAAGTCCACGAATCATTTCTCAGTCACCTATGGAAACAATTTACCCGTCTTAAAAGGTAATTTCCAACGGTTTGAACAAGTCATGATCAATCTTATCCAGAACGCCTGCCAGGCACTCCCGGATAACCGAAAGAGTATTTTTGTGTCAACGTTTTATGATGAGAAAAAGCATAGCATTGTGGTCGAAGTCGAAGATGAGGGGACAGGAATACCCTCCGAAATGCTATCTCATATCACAGACCCTTTTTATACGACGAAGTCCGATTCAGGAGGTCTTGGATTGGGTTTATCCATTTCCTCAAAAATTGTCAAAGAACATGGGGGTACGTTGACTTTCACCTCAGAACCTGGAAAGGGGACGAAGGCCGAAATTGTCCTGCCCGTTTACCAGGTGAGCTGAACCACGATGGAGATGAATCAATGATGACATCCCTCTATCCTCAATTTCCGGTACTGATGGTCGATGACGAAGCCCAGGCCTTAAATAGTTTTGAAATGGTGCTCCGGTCCGCCAGCATGAACCATATCCTCCGTTGCCAGGATAGCCGCCAGGTGATGGCCATTTTTTCGGGGCAAGAGATTGAGGTGATGATGCTCGACCTTTCGATGCCCCACGTCTCAGGGGAAGAATTGCTTGCCATGGTCACGAAGGACTATCCCGAAGTCCCCGTTATTGTGATCACGGGGTCAAACGATGTGGATACGGCTGTCGCCTGTATGAAGACCGGCGCCTTCGATTACATGGTCAAACCTGTTGAAAAAAGCAGATTGATCTCAGGGGTGAAGCGGGCCATCGAACTTCGTGAGCTGCAGCGGGAAAACGAATTGTTAAGATATCATGTTTTATCTGATAAGTTGGAGCATCCGGAGGCTTTTTCAGAGATCATCACGAATAGTCCGATGTTGCGATCCATCTTTCAATATATTGAATCGATCTCCATTAGTCCTCAACCTGTGTTGATCACTGGGGAGACCGGTGTTGGGAAAGAATTGGTTGCCAAAGCCATTCATAAACTCAGCCAACGTAAAGGGAACTTCGTTCCTGTCAATGTTGCCGGCTTGGATGATAATGTTTTTGCAGACACCCTTTTTGGACACCGAAAGGGTGCTTTCACCGGGGCGGACCAACCGCGGAGTGGTTTGGTGGAGGAAGCCTCCGGTGGGACGCTCTTCTTGGATGAGATAGGAGATCTGAGTCCGGCTTCGCAGGTGAAGCTTTTACGCCTTTTACAAGATGGTGAGTACTTCCCTCTGGGGTCGGATGTCGGAAAGCGCTCAGATGCCCGAGTGGTGGTTGCTACCAATCAGGATATCCAACGCCTGCAGGATACCGGGAAGTTCCGAAAGGATCTTTATTATAGGATTTGTGCTCACTCCATTCATATTCCGCCGCTTCGCGACCGCCGGGAAGATTTGCTTATTCTTGTAGACCATTTCTTGGGAAAGGCCTCTGAAACGCTCTGCAAGAAAAAGCCGACCCCACCGACTGAGCTATTCACCCTTCTTTCAACCTATCATTTTCCTGGAAATGTCAGGGAACTGCAATCCATGATTCTGGATGCCGTCAGTGGTCATAAATCCGGGAAGCTTTCGATGGATTTTTTCAAATCGTATATCCGACCCAAACAACCTTCGTCGGATATGGATTCAAGGCAGTTATTACAAGCGGAAAATCTTCTGGTTTCTTTTTCGGAACGGTTACCTACTCTCAAACAGGCAGAGCAGTTGCTGATTTCTGAAGCCATGAAGCGGGCCAGCGGTAACCAATCGATTGCTGCTCAAATACTTGGGGTCACGAGGCAGGCGTTGAATAAACGTTTGAAACATAGCGGTTAATGAAGATTTTACTCTATCGGAACGGTGCAACTTTATTTGCATTGTAAACCATTCTTCCACTCCCTAATCTCTTAATATCAAAGAATTATCGAGAAATGACCCAAGTCGTGTCAACCTTCGTTGCATCCATCTAATGATTTCCTTTCCATCGAATGAGTTCTTAAAACCCCTGTGCAGAAGCCTTTGATCATTCGCCTTGTTTTTTGGTTATCTGATTGAAACTGAATAGCTTTTTACATCATTCAAAGTGCAACCAAATTGTAAGTGATGGCTTGAAATTAGAAATCAGACAGTAGATACGTTTTTTGGAACGGCGCTTGCTATAGAGTAAGGTGGGTAAAAGCTAAAAGAGAGGAGGATACGGCAATGAGAGAAAACTTTTTTCATGGTCTCGGAAATCCAACTTTGGACAGTGTGACGGAATTCTCGGCTTTGGGTAATGAAATGGAAAGACAAAAGTCTTTGCCCAAGCTGATGAACCTTTATGAAAAAGTAAATGGATTTTTTGACATCAAATTTGAATCTTATTGGGAAGAACAAACCGGTTTGCCTTGGAAGGAATAGGGGAAAACTCTAAAGCGGGCACTAAGACCCGAACCTGTTACTCCTATAACGAAAGGGAGGATCCAATCATGAGAGAGTCTATCCTTAAAAATAAAATGATTCTTGCTGTAGACGATGAACCAGACGTCTTGACGGTCCTCGAGGAAGAAGTTCTAGATGCTTGTCCAGATTGTCAGTTCCACAAGGTTACCAATTATAGAGAAGCAGTCGAGAAGATGACCTCTTGGACTTATGATGCCGTCATCTTGGATGTGTTCGGAGTTCAAGGTTTCAATCTATTGGAACTGGCTCGTCGCCGCCATTTCCCAGTGGGATTGCTCACAACCTACCCACTCACTCCTGAGACCCTAAGACTACCCGCCCAGTTGGCGGCTCGAGCCTATCTCCCGAAAGAAAGGCTCGGTGAAATTGTCCCCTTCCTGGAGGAGATATTGAAATACAATTATCTCCCTGGATAGAGCCGCCTCTTCAATAAGATAACAGGATTTCTCGACAATAAAATTGAAATAGACTGGCGAAAGGAGCTCGTTTTGTCCCGCCAGGGGTGGATCTTATCCAAAGTAAAGTATAAGACTCACTAATGGAATAACCGAGAGGAAGAGGATGCTCCTTTTCTCTTACTCAAGAGAGATCCTCCTGCTATAAATAGAAAAAGACCTCTTTAACCCTTGATTAAATCCTTATTGATATCGATCTTGGCTTTGGACCGGAGTTGGTCAACCCAATTCTGAAATGCCTCTTCTCGTTTCTGGTTTCGCAGTCTTTGTTCAAGATTTTCCTTCACGGACTGGAATTTGCTCTGATCCGCGGGCTCAGAAGCAGAAAGCCTGACCACGAAATACCCGTCCTTTGTCCGGATGGCTTCTTTAGGAACAGGATTTTTTTCTGTCAGCGAGGCGAGCGTCCCCATGAACTCCCTGCCGGGACCAATCCTGGGAACCACCCCTGCTGTCCGCATGAAAAAACCGGTCTCTTCCAGAGGATAACCTTTCTCTCTTGATACTTCTCTGATGTTCTTACCCGTTCGAATCTGATTGAGAAGGTTTTCAGCGACCTGGCGCGCTTTCTCTTCCGCCTTCATTTCGACCACTTTTTGTCTCACTTCCTCTTTTACCTCATCGAGAGGGGGTATTCGAGAGTCTTTCTTACTCACTAACTTCAAGACATAGAAATTGGGCGGGAGGGTCACCACAGGAGAGATTTCTCCCAGCCGCAGGGAGAAGGCACTGGAATAAAAGAGAGGATTCCTCCCGATATCCGGAATCTCATCGCCTTCCTTAAAGAGGCCGGTGGTTTTAATGGGAACATTATTTTCCCTTGAATATCCCTCTAAATCGCGACTCTTGAAAAGGGTGTAGAAGGCCTCGTCGGCTTTTTGGGAGGCTTCTGCTTTAGCTTTTTCTTTCTTCAAGGCCGGAAGGATCTTGTCCTTTACTTCTCCGAAAGGTTTTTGTTTCTCCTCCTTAACCCCCTCTATCTTAAAGATATGAAATCCATCTCCTGCGGCTAACACACCACTCAGGTCGCCCGCCTTCATCGAAAAGAGAACAGATTCGAGTGGCTCCCCCAACATCCCTTTTTGAACCCATCCCATGTCCCCGCCTCGAGAGGCGGTTGCAGCTTCAGAATACTGCTTCGCCAAGGCGCCAAAATCCTTTGTCTTCTTGGCTTTCTCCAGGATTTCTTCAGCCTTCTTCTTTTTGGCCTCCAATTGATCGGCTGCGTCTTGGGGTCCTGCTTTGATCAGGATGTCACGCACCCTCACCTGTTTGGGTATCGTAAACGCACTCTTGCGGGAGTCGTAATATCGTTTGATTTCATCCGAGGAAACCTGGACCTTGCTGTCAAAATCAGAAGGCCGGAAGAGGAGATATTGAACCTGAATGAAAGCGGGAATTCTGAATTCCTCTTGATGTTTCTGATAGTAGTCCTTGATCTCGATTTCATTTGCACTGACCTGACTTCTTGAAGCGCCGGGGGCGATCTTCACGAAGGTGAGGTTGATCCGTTCGTTCTCAAAAAGGTAAGTGTCCAGGACTTCTTCGTCCGAGACCTTCCCTTCGTTCATTTTAATCAGATTCACTATCTTTGAAATCAGAAGATTTTCGCGCTGACTCTGCTCGAACTGTTCATCAGTTATCCGGTTTAAACTAAGAACCCTTTCGTATCTCCTTTCGTCAAATTGGCCATTCACCTGAAACGCCGGAATAGATTCAATGGTTTCCCTCAGCTCTTCATTAGAGACGGAAAGTCCCAATCTTTTTGCCTCTTGGAGGATGAGGATCTTTTCAATGAGGCCGTCCAGGATTTTCTCTCTCAGGCGGAGTTCATCGATCATCTTTTCTGAAAATGCCGGGCCTAAGGCCTGCTGATACTGCTTGACGGTGTTTTGGAAGACATTGTCGTACTCTCTCCTTTCAATGGTAACGCTATTCACTTTAGCCACATAAGTCTCTTCTTTCTTCCGGAAATACGAATACCCACCCCAGGAGATGAAAGTCACAGCTACCAATACAAGGATGCCCTTGAGCATCCATGAAGATGCATGTTCCCTCAATATTCTCAACATAGATGTTCTCTCCTTTGAAACCCAATATTAATCAATCCCCCTTGAAAACACAAGGGGCTGTCCGTGATGGGTCTGTAACCCCTCCGTCTCTGATACGGGTGAATCGGGGTGGTCTCTCCTCCGAAACCTTGGCTGGAATGTGCACCGTAAGCCCCACCTTACAGGCGGGTTCGAGGGGCACAATGCAAAAGAAAACACCTTGCCGGGAAGCCACACCCTCTGGGTGGGAGCTTCACAAGCGGATCGTTGGAGACAGGGGAATCGGCGCGTGGTGCTGAAGAGGCCGTTTGAAGGGTATCTGGTCCTTGGGTCATCGCTCAAATGTGCCGCTTCAAGTTTTCTCCGGAGAGAGCACCCCGATTCTGGGCATACGATCTCGGGCCATCACTTCTATGGGTTTCGGAAAAGAATTCTCTTGATTCTTTATGATTTTTGGGTAAAGAATTCATCATGGAAGAACGATGAGGGGATAAGTATGAGAATTCTGAAATGTACTGAAATCTCCGAGGGCGTAAAGTGACTATTCCAGCGCTCTCAATATTATTCTTAGGGGGTGAAAACCATGTATGATTTTCTTTTAACAGAGGAAGAGAGGAAGTTGCAAGAGGAGGTCAGAAGGTTCGTCCGAGAAAAGGTGCCGGGTTCACTGATTCGAGCCATGGATGCTGATCAGGTAAAGTATCCGAAGGAGTATATCGAAAGCCTGGCAGCGCAGAATCTCCTCGGCCTTCGCTTCTCCAAGGAATGGGGAGGCAGGGGAATGAAGTGGACAGGGGAGGTGGCGGCCATTGAAGAGATTGGCATCCTCGGATCAGGAATGAGCTGCCTCTACTCTCTGGTCAGCATCTGCGGCGAGGCGATCCATCATTTTGGCACACCGGAGCAGAAGGCAAAATATTTGAAACCCACCCTTGAGGGGAAACTCTGCTGCGCGGAGGGGCTGACCGAACCGCGCGGTGGATCCGACTTTTTCGGCGCCACGACCATCGCCAAAAAGGATGGGGACCATTACATCCTGAATGGCCAGAAGCGTTTCGTCGTGGGGGCGGAGGGAGCAGACTATTTTGTGGTCTATGCCAAGACAGCGCCAGAGGCCGAGCCGCACGAATCCATTTCCTGTTTCATCGTCGAAAGGGATGCGAGCGTGGAAGTCAAGCATGTCTACGGGCTCCTGGGTTCGCGGGGAGGAGGGACGGGACGCCTCTATTTTCACGATACCAGGGTGCCGGCTAAAAATCTCATTGGGCCGTTAAACGGGGGTATCCTGATTTTCAACCGGATGATGATCCCTGAGCGGTTGACCACCGCGGCCGGAGCGCTCGGCATGGCCCGGTGCTGTCTGGAGATGGCAACGCGCTACAGCGACCGGAGAAAGGCCTTTGGAGAAACGATCCGAAAATTTGAAGCGGTCAGTTTTAGGGTGGCCGATTCGATTACAAAACTCGACGCCGCCCGGAGCCTGGTCTATGTGACGGCAAAACATGTAGACGAAGGTATGGACTCAAGACGGATGGTTTCCGAGGCAAAAAAGAACTCTACAGAAATGCTCTGGGAGGTCGTGAACCATTCGATGCAGGTGATGGGTGGAATCGGATATACGAATGTCTATCCGATCGAGCGTTTCTTCCGCGACGCCAGGTTGCAGATGATCTGGACCGGAACGAACGAGATCATGAGTCTTCTGATTCAGCATGAATTTTATAAGGAGGTGTTGAAGAAAAAGAGTGATGCAAGAGATGTAGAGAAAGATGCGATGGACCTCGAGGGAGAGGAAGAAAAGGTCTATGAGTAGATAGGCACCAAATCCCAAATTCCACGAACCAAACAATGACCAATGCTTCAACGACTAAAATCTCCCCACTCATCCCTCTCCCCCAGGAGACTGTGTCGCAATGGTTGCCTGGGGGAACCCGACCGTCTCTTCCATCTTGTTTGGGCCCGGTTATTATTATTGCGACACAGTCTCCTGGGGGAGAGGGCAAGGGTGATGGGGGTAAAATTGGGTAATTGGAATTCGTCTGCGATTTGGATATTGGAATTTCACCGATCACATTGAAAACAATATTGGAGTTCGCGGAATAAGGACCTGGAAATAACAATGATGGAACGTATCTGTATTACCGGAGTTGGGGTGGTCTCTCCGATTGGAATCGGGAAGGAAGAGTTTCTTTTCTCCTTAAAGAACGGGAAATCCGGCATTGAGGAGATTAAAGAGTTCGATACGCATTTCTCCCGTTCTAAGAAAGGAGGGATGGTCCGATGCTTCCATCCCAAGGATTTTATACCCGTGAGCAAGATCCGGCGTCTTGATCGAGCAAGCCAGTTTGCTATCGCGGCCTCGAAATTGGCTTTAGCCGATGCTCAGTTCACGGTGACGCAGGAGAAAAGCGGAAGGGTTGGAGTCGTCCTTGGCTCCGGTTTTTGTGGTCTCTCGAGTTCAGAAGAATTCCATCGAGGCCAGGTCTTGAAAGGGTTCTTGGACCTAAACCCCATGCTCTTTCCCAATACCGTTCCCAATGCTCCTTCCAGTTATGTCTCCATCGAACTTGGCATCCGGGGGGTCAATTCCACATTGGTTCAATCTTTCTGTACTGCAGAGGCCGCACTATGTTTTGCCTCTGATCAACTTCGAAAAGGGAAGGCTGACCTCATTGTTACAGGCGGGGTGGATGAGCTGAGCGAGTTTCTGTTTCGCGGGTTTTCAGAGCTTCGTCTCTTAGCCACAGATCAGGGGCATGGAGAAAAGTCGCGTCCTTACGATAAAGTGAGAAATGGATTGATTTTGGGGGAGGGTGCTGGTTTATTGGTCATAGAAAATGAGGAGCATGCCCGATCGAGGGGGGCAAGGATTTACGGTTATATTTTAGGTTATAGTTTAGCGGGGAAATCATCTAAGGGTGACGGGGCAGAGGATCTGAATCGTTCCATGAAAATGGTACTTAAGGGGAGAGAAGAAATATCCATCGATTATATCAGCGGGGCTGGCAATTCATCCGAAGTATTGGATGCCCTTGAGGCAAAAGGGATTAAAAAGACATTTCCTACCCAGCTTCTCCAGATTCCTGTCAGTTCCATCAAGTCGATGACAGGAGAGGCCATCGGATCCGGGGGAATGAGAATGGTGGCCAATGTGCTTGCCATCGAGAATGGTTTCGTCCCGCCGACGATTAATTATGTGAACCCGGATTCAAGCTGTGATCTCCATTATGTGATCCATCGAAGACTGGATCGAGAGCTTCGGACGATCCTGCATCTGGGAGTTTCACCGGAAAATTCCTTTTCGTCTATCCTGGTAGGTGTTGAATGGATTGGATAGCCGGCCATTGGGAATTGATTCTCTCCTTTACTCTCATCCATTTTACTCTGGGCCGATCATGCTCCGTGGCTTTTGCCATCTTATTCGCTAACATGCCTGTTTTCCTCTACTTCCCACTAGCTCTGGTTTATGATTATGTTCAAATCCCGGTCTATGGAATGATCTTGGAGCATTCGAGTAAGAGTTTTTTCCCTGTACGATGGTTGAAGAAAAAGGCCGACCATATCCTGGCCCGGATGGATGAGAGGCCGATTCTGAAAAAAGTGATGTCCCTGGGAAATGTGGGATTGGTCCTGCTTTCTGCCCTTCCCATTCGGGGTTTTGGAATCCTTTCAGCGAGCATTGTGAGTTTCTTTCTTAAAAAGGGAAGGACGGAAGGAACCGTCCTTTTAATGACCGGCTCCTTCATAGGTATTTTCATTATCATGGGAATCGCCAAAGGAATTTTCAGAATTCTATCTCTCTTTTAGGAATTTGTGAGCCAAAGGATATGCTTAATGCCAAATGTCAAAGCTCGAAGTTCAAATGAAATCCAAAGTTCGAATTTCAAGAAATAAGTTTGATATTTAATCATTTGGCATTGATTTGACATTTGCCTGCCTGTGCGAAGTCCCGCTTTGCCGGGAAGGCAGGGATTTTGACATTTGAAATTTTATCTAGGTTAATTACGGATCGAGACGAAAATGACCGACCTCGATGAGATGTTGCTGAGACTCCCTCATGTCTTTCCTTTTCGAATGATCGATCGGATTCTCGAGATCGAAAAAGGAAAGAAAGCCATTGCCCTGAAAAATGTAACCATGGATGAACCGTATTTTTCAGGCCATTTCCCCAAAGACCCTGTCATGCCGGCGGTATTGATTCTCGAAGCGATGGCGCAGACCGGGGGATTGGCTTTTCAATTATCATTTGAAAGCGAAGGTGAAGGGATAGCTGTATTAGCGAGAGTTGAAGAATTTCGATTGAAAAAGAGAGTGATTCCGGGTGATCAAATCATCATTGAAGCAGAAGTTCTACATATATTTTCTGATCTGGCCAAGGTGAAGGTTCTCGCCAGAGTGGAAGGAGAAGCAGTAGCCGAGGGAACGCTTATTTTGGCCAAAACCCGTTCTTCCTAAATTCTCCCCTACCATTGCAGGTTTGGGCGGTGTGCCTGCTGATGTCAATATCAATCTCAATGATGGACGCATGGAGCGATCCCGATGTCGGATGGTATTAAACCGTCGTGAATCCGGTTGTTGAATGAAGTTTCGCACATTCTTCCAGTAGAGCAGTCCTTTCTTATCCTTTTTTGCGCACCGCTTTATTTTCTTGGCAATTGTTCTCGCAGGCTCTTCAATGCCTCCTGTGCCGATGCGTTTCCAGGATTGGCCTCGAGTTCCTTTATGTATTCTTCCTCTGCCTCCAGCAGATTTCCCTGTCTGAAGTAGATTCTGCCGAGCCTGAAGTGTGCCTCAGGATATGAGGGATTGTGAGCGAAAATCCTTTTGAATACATCGACCGCTTTTTTATCGTCTGGCATTTGAGCATAGAGTTTCCCCAGCTCGAAGAGTATGTCAGCATTGTCAGGGGACTGCTCCGCATCCATTTCGAGAAGCTTGATTGTTGCAGGAATTCGATAGCAGGTATTAAAGGACTGTTCTCGTTTAAGCTCCATGCGTGCAAGGTCAGTGCTCCCCTGCAATGCGTGAATCAGACCGATCTGATAGTGGACCCCGGGGTAGTTGAAATATCTCTTTACTGTAGCTTCGTAGGCTGCAAGGGCTTCACTGTATTGACTCAGGTTCTTGTGTGACTGGCCTAAGCTGTAGTAGACGTCTGCATCATCATATTTCTTCTGGATGGCTTTGAGAAACAGATCCAAGGCTTTCTTGTAATCCTGTTTGTCATAGTAAATAAGACCTAGGCTGTAATAGGAGTGGCCGAATGACGGGTCAACAGAGATTGCCTTTTTGTGGTATGGAATCGCCATGTCCGGTTTCCCGAGCCTCCGGTACGCTATTCCGATATTGTTGTAAGGCTTCGGCCGCATTGGGTCAAGAAGAATCTCACGGAACCAGGCCTCAAGAGCATCGTTGTATTTTCCTTCATCGAAGAGCATAAGCCCTTCTGTGTGGAGTTTGTCAGCGGCTTGGGCCGTCTTAGGGTCATGATCACGTCTTATATACAACGAGGTACATCCACAAACCATGAGAAGGCAGACAAGCAGAATTTTGACGGCAATCATACCTTTCCCTACAGCAATCTTCATTTTATGGCTCCATTCTAATAATGTACGCAAAATCCTCTGTGGCATCAGGGGAAGCGGGTTTATTCTTCCAGAGTTTGATATGGATCACGGTCTTTGTGTCACGCGTGACCAGCCTTAGGGTTGCCCTTTCGTCAAAGGGGCTTATATTGTTCTTGGCAAGGTGACCGACGTGGAAGAACTCATTCCCCGAATACACACCGTTTACGACCGAATCTTGCGAGTTCTTCCACTTGAGATCCACGTTCAGGGACTTATTTTTGTCGATATGGGCAAAACGGAACCCAGCATCGTAAGCATTTGCGAACCACAAGCGTATTATTTGGTTGTTCTGTTTGTAATGGTCGTAAATATAATAAAACCATTTCCTCGCTGCTTCTCCACGATATGACTCGTTTATCTTTTTTTCAAAGTAGGTCACTGCAGTTACATCACAGTATGGAGTTAATACGTTTACATATGGATGAGAACTGTTAAGTACCAGAAGATATGGATTGTTGATAAAGAACCGCACATCCTTTACCCAGCCGCCTCTGTCCTGTACCCGCCGGAAAACTCGGCTGCTCGGCTCATAGTCTTTAGGGAATATCCCGAGTTCTTCGTGTTTTTTGACCTCTGATTTTCTGAGAGCAAGGATTTGTTCCTTCGGAAGGCCGTCTAAGGAGGCTGCAGCGTTTACAGCTATGGAAACGCGTTCTTGCGGATATGCAGCATAGCTGGGAGCAAAGAGAAGAACTAGGAAAAACCCATACGTGAGGGCTCGGACAGTACGAATAAGAAAAGATTCGGGACAAAATTGGGGGGGCTCTGTTTTCATAATCTTTTGCTCCTCTTCATGCCCGAAATTCCATTTTTATTCTTCGGAGATGCAGTGATCGATCGACAACAAAAGACAAAAGAATGAAACAACCGATTAGGCCTCAATAGAACTGCCCTACAATCGGAGCAAACAGGAGTTTTGTTCTTCAGTCTCCGTTAGCCACTCTGTAAATCAGATTTATCCATTTGCCTGTTACGGACACTGGCTCCCCCTCAGGTTTCTTTCAGGTAGCCTTTCGTCTAACGTTGGCCTGCAAAACAGGATTTGAATGTTGATCTATGAGCTAGTGTTATCTGCCGTTACGGGCAATGAAAAACTGATGAATTTATGTCCCCCCGCGTCTAAGGGCAAATTACCATAACCGTAAAATATGTCAATTATTTTCCAGCTGGTTCTTAGATATTCTACTAAAAGACTATGGCGATTTTGAAATTGTTGGTTTATGGTTATACATATCCACCACAATATCCTAATCTTATGGCTGGGTGAGAATGAGAGAGCGAATCACAGAGTCTGGAATTCTTGAAGATCAGGAGGTGGCAGAATATTACAATCGTATGGCCAAGCGATATGGGAGGTTTCCTTGCCAGAGGATTCTCAAAAGGGTATTGGCTAAGGGGATTGAGAAGGGAAGGGCCATTGATGTGGGAACAGGTCCCGGAACCTTCCCCGTTTTTTTAACAAAGGCCATTCCGGGGGTTCGATTTAAAGGTATTGACCTCTCTCAGGTGATGGTCGAAATTGCGAGAAGAAATGCGAAGGAGGAAAGGTTGGCCGGCAAGATTGAATTTGAGGTTGGTTCGGCATACTCCCTCCCTGTTGAGGATCATTCCCTTGACCTTGTTCTCTGCATTACCACTCTCCACCATTTGGATCGCCCTGTTGACTTCTTCAACGAGGTCGCCCGATCCTTGAAGGAGGGAGGAGCGTTTGTTATAGTTGATTTTCATCGGGATGCCTCTTTCATATTCATTGGAATTTTTAATCTTCTTTGGAAAGCTTTTTTCGGAAAACATCCTAAGGCAAGGAAAGGTTTTATAGAATCGATCCAGGCTTCCTATACGATCGAGGAATGCCGAGACTTCTTAGAACGATCGAGGTTGAGGCATTGGAGGCTTTACACACGCACCGTAGAGATGTGGATCGAATCAGTGAGGCCTAATTCCAAGTCGTAATGGTGATTGACGGTAGATACGGACGGAACAGACAGTCAGGCTTCTCAGCTTTAGAATGCGGTCATTTAGAGTTATGGGTAATTGAACTTCTTGCAAATTCAATCTTTTTATGGGCTTGCGGGCCAGTAGTTGACCGATTAAAGGTTTCCGCCCTGCCTTCGCCGAAGCGGCTTCGCGCAGGCAGGTCTAAAGCTTCGTTATCTGACCGCCTGTTCCGTCTTGCAACTGTAATGGTTCTCGCTCATTGTGACACAGCCTCGTTGGGGAGAGGGAGATGTGACGCTATCCAATTTGGACATGGATTTTGAAATGGAGGAGGTCAACTGTCCCATCTGCGAAAAGTCAAGAGGAAACCCTCTACACCTGGAGGGGTCCTTCCAAATGGTCCAATGCTCGTCATGTCAATTCATCTTTCTCAACCCTCGGCCCACGATGGAATCCCTTCATCAATTCTATCAACGGTATCTTCCGGAAGAAGAAGCCTCGATTGGATCATGGGAGAAGATGATGAAGCCTGTCTTCCATCGGGCGGCAGATCTACTCAAAGGATATAGAGGGAATGGACGGCTGTTGGATGTGGGGACTGGCTTTGGATTTTTTTTAGCTGAGATGAAGAACAGGGGATGGGAAGTAGCGGGCGTAGAGATTTCTCAAAAAGCCTTAGACTATGCAGGGAATGTTTTGGGACTGACGATCCATCCTGGACCATTGGAGAGAGTGGTTTTTCCCGATCATCAATTCGATGCGGTCACAGGGTTCTATGTTATCGAGCACCTTTCTCATCCGATGGCTTTTCTTAAGGAATGCCATCGAATTCTCAAACCAGGAGGACTCCTCCTATTGAGGTATCCTAATACCACCCCCATCAAGAATCTACTCCGTTTCTTCGGGGTTGAGAATCATTTATATGATTTACCTGCCCATCTCTCTGATTTCTCGCCGAGGATCATTGAACAGTGTTTAGAGAGAATTGGTTTTGAAAGATGCCAACACCTGATCGGTGGACACACACTTCCCAGTGATTTGAAAAAGCGAACAGCCTCCGTTGTTTTTGGAAACCTCTCGGAAGTGCTTTTCCGCTTCAGCCTGAAAAAAATCCTTCTTCCCGGAGTGAGTAAGACCGTATTGGCTTTCAAAAAATCATCTGTCAGCAAGTCTTAGCAAACGATTCGAATGAAGCCCCCTTACCCTTCCCCTCTGCCCGGTGGGGAGAGGGAGGGAGTGAGGGAAAAATTTCAAATATGTTTAGCTAGTATCTGGGTCAAATGAAGAAACGGGTTGTGATTACAGGTTTGGGCGTCGTCAGCGCCGTGGGGAATAGCCTCCCTGAGTTCTGGGACTCTCTTATTAAGGGAAGAGATGGGACGAAGGAGATTACGGTCTTTGATCCCTCGGCCTACCGGACAAAGATTGCCGCAGAGGTTTCCCATCTAAACCCGGAGGCCCATTTTTCAAAAAAGGAGATTCGACGCCTCTCCAGATGCGATCAATTCGGTTTGATTGCGTTCAGAGAGGCGTGGGAATCTGCTCGCCTTAACAAGGATCCGCATAACAAGGAAAGAGTGGGGGTCGTATTGGGAGCAGGTTCCGGCGGCATTCTCTCAGTCGAAAGGTATTTTAGGGATTTTTATCGAGGAACAAAGAGGTCCTCTCCTTCACTCCTTATCTCTTATTCCCTCGCCACCACGACAGACCACGTCGCCGTTGAAGCGGGTCTGAAAGGGCCCCGGACGACCACCGCTACGGTCTGCTCTTCGAGTTCTGCCTCTATTGGTGTTGCCTATGAGATGATTCAAATGGGCTTGGCAGATGTGATGGTGACGGGTGGAAGCGACTCTCTTTGTGAGGTCTCCTATAGCGGATTCAGCAGTCTGAAGCTGGTTGATCCTGAAAGTTGCAAACCTTTTGATAAAAGGAGACAAGGTCTGGTCATCGGTGAAGGAGCTGGCATCCTCCTCATCGAGGAACTAGAGCACGCTTTAAAGAGAGGAGTCCCAATTCACGCAGAGTTCTTGGGGTATGGAATCTGTGCAGACGCCTATCATCTTACAGCGCCGGAGCCCAATGGAGAGGGTGTGGAGAGAGTAACACGCATTGCTTTAGCTCATGCTGGGGTTTCCGCGGAGGAGGTCGATACCATCAATGCCCATGGTACAGCCACGCCTTTTAATGACATTGCCGAGACACGGGGGATCAAACGAGTTTTTGGGGAAAGGGCAAAGGAAATTCCCATCAGCGGGATCAAATCCATGGTGGGCCACTGCCTTGGCTCCGCGGGTGGAATCGAAGCTGTGGCAACCGTCATGACCTTGGAAACTGGGATCATTCCTCCGACGATTCACTATGAAGTACCAGATCCTCTCTGTGACCTGAATTATACACCCAATCAATCTGTTAAGAAGGATGTTCGGGTGGCCCTCTCAAATTCGTTTGCCTTCGGGGGCAATAATGTGTGCTTGGTGTTTAGAAAATATGAAAGAGAATAAAAGGATTCAAGGGGCCAAGGGGTTGAGAGTCCAAGTGAGTTACATTAGACCCCTTGAACCCTCGAATCCTCGAACCCTATAAGAAATGGACCATCGCGTTGTCATTACAGGTCTGGGAATGGTTTCCTCTATCGGAGTTGGTAAAGAGGCGTTCTGGGAGAACTGCGTTCAGGGAATCTCCGGGATTAAGCCGATTCGGGGGATTGATGTGAGTTCTTACCGCTCCCGGTTGGGAGGTCAACTCCCGGAGATCGATTTTAAAGCTTTTATCAAGCCGGCCAATCTTAGAAGGATGGATCGGATCGGGAAAATGGTGGTCTCAGCCGTCCGGCTGGGGCTCGATGATTCTGGTCTCAACCTAAAGGAAGAAGATTCCAGCCGGATAGGGATTTCAATCGGCACGGGTCTCGGGAGTTCTGATACCGTCGACCAGTTCTTTCGTTCCCTTTTGAAAGAGGGTCCGATTGGAGCAGCCCCCCTGCTCTTTCAGACGGCCGTGCCCAATGCCATCACGAGCCACTGCGCCATCGAATATGGCATCAAGGGAGTAAACATCACGTTCTCTCATAAAGAGTCCTCCACAGAGATGGCCATGGCCTTTGCTTATCATCTGTTGAAAGAGGGAAGAGCAGATGTCGTCTTCGCAGGAGGAGGCGACGAGTTAAGTGAGCCTCTCTATCATGTCTATTCGATGCTCGGCGCTCTGTCCCCGGGGAGAAGGAAAGGCGTGGAGGGGATGAAGCCCTTCGATCAGGATCGGAATGGAATTGTCCTGGGAGAGGGAAGCGGAATCGTCGTCTTAGAGACAATGGAGCATGCGAAGAAGAGGGGAGCGAACATCTACG
>Ga0316628_100001384_pt1 | contig 17126 bp, 16 predicted proteins | sample OWC_Aug_M2_C1_D5_FD_207648 | JGI IMG/M metagenome (GOLD analysis project Ga0316628, IMG submission 207648) | Wetland soil microbial communities from Old Woman Creek delta, Ohio, United States - OWC_Aug_M2_C1_D5_C | ecosystem: Environmental > Terrestrial > Soil > Wetlands | place: USA: Ohio... | reverse complement strand
GAACGGCCCTGCATCACGACGCGCCGCGATTCGGGAAATGTGATCGCCGCGCCCCACTCCGGGGCGCCGGGCCCCGCCCATTCGCGAAAGCGCCGCTTGTCCGGCGCCAGCTCGAGCAGCACGTGTTCAGTCGGGCGCGGCACGCCCGGGAACGTGTCGGCGCGAACGGCGCCCTCGAGCAGCGAACGCGCCATCGTCCGCTCGGATGGATAGAACACCGCCGTGAACCGGCCGCGGTCCAATCGCTCGGGCGCGTCCTGGGCGCGCAGCGAACGCACGCCCACGCCCATCGTGACACCGGCAACGCCAAGCGCGAGCGCCGCCCGCATGGCGCGACCCGCGCCACCCAGCGCCGCTAGGGCTCTCCGCCCTCCTCGACCGTTCGCAATACGTCGGCGCAGCGTTTTCCCCACGGGTTGAACTTGTTCGCCGCGAATCCGGCCTTCCACGTCTCGATCGCCTCGTCGCGCTGACCGTTGAACCAGTACGCGCGGCCGAGCTCGTAGTATGCCTCGATCAGGTTCGGCCCCAGCGCGATCGTCTTCTGAAAGAAGGTCTGCGCGTCCTCGAACATGTCCCGTTCGAGATACACCAGGCCCAGGTAGAAGTGCGCGTACAGCGTCGCCTTCCGGTCGTTGTCGAGACGAATCGCGCGCGACAGGTGCTCGATCGCCTCGCCGAAGATCCGCTTCTTGAGGCAAATGTAGCCGACGTTGATGCGGGCGAGGGCATTCTGGGGCTCGCGCACCAGCACTTTCTGGAAGGTCAACAGGGCATCGTCGAACTTGTCCTGCAGCATCAGGGCCCAACCGAGCAGCGACTCGGCCTGCGGGTCGTTGGGAGCGAGCTGGAGCGCCCGCTGCAGCGCCTGCTCGGCGCCGGCGTAGTCGCCGAGCGAGATCTTGCTCCACCCCTTCTCGATGAACGTGGAGGCGCCGAGGTGATCGGCGTGCACCACCGGCTTCTCGCCGCTGAACTGCGGCGCGACCGAGGGGGCGCTGCCCTTCAGCCCCTTCCACGTCTCGACGAGTCGGAGCACCTCGTCGCGGAGCGCGGTCAGCTCGGCGATCTCGTGCTCGACCGTCTTGAACAGCGCGCCGATGTCCGACTTCAGGGCGTCGAGCTCGCTCCGCGCCGTGGGGGCGCCGAGCCGCGCCTCGAGCGCGGCGCGACGCTCGCGCAGCCCCTGAACCCCATGCTCACTCACGAATGCCGGTCTCCGCGCTCTGATCGAACACGATCCGCTCCGTGCTCGCCAACACCCGATCCACGTCGAGGAGCACGACGAGCTGGCCGCGCACCTTCGCGATGCCGCGAATGAACTCCGCCGACAGCCCGCGAAACAGCGCGGGCGGCGGCGACACGTTCGCGGCGGGAATCTCGGCGACCTCGTGCACCATGTCCACCACCACGCCCACGAAGCCGTCGCGCGTGTTGAGCACGAGGACTCTCGTCTCGGGCGTGATCGAGTCGTCGCTCAGCTCCACGCGCCGCCGCAGATCGACCACCGGCACCACCACGCCGCGGTGCTCGATCACGCCCTGCACCCACGACGGCACGTCCGGGACGCTGTTGGGCGGCGTGTAGCGCAGCACGCGGTCCACCGACAGCACGTCGGCCGCGAACAGGTCGAGACCCAACTGGAAGGTGACGAGCTTGACGACGTCGGCCCTCATGTTCGTTCTCCTTGCGCCCCCGTGGCGCTCATCGCCGCATCCAGCAGCGCCCCCGCGTCCAGAATCGCGATCAGCTCGGCGCCGCGCCGCACCACGCCGATCATCACCCGGTCCGACGCGTCCGTCCCCGGCGCCGGGCGCAGCTCGGTCTCGTTCACGAGGATCGCGTCGTGCACCCCGCTCACCGCCAGGCCCGCCCGCGCGTCGCCGCGTACGAACAGGAGCGCCGCATCGTCCACCCTGCCCTCGACGTTGAGCAGCGGCCGCGGATCGTAGATCGGCACCAGCGCGCCACGAATCGTGGCGATCCCGAGCACGGTGCGGCCCGCGTCCGGCAGCGGGCGCAGCGGCGGTGCGTCGATCGCCTCGTCCACCGCCGCGAGCGCGACGGCGAAACGTTCCGCGCCCACCTGAAAGACGAGAAGTCGCTCGGCGCCGTCACGGAACATCGTGCACCGCGCCTACCATCGCCACGATCGCCGCGCCGATCTCCGACAGCGGCGTCACACGGTCGGCGCCGGCGAGCTGCAGCGCCGCCTGCGGCATGCCGAAGATCGTCGCCGAGTCACGGTCCTGCACGACCGCCCGTCCGCCGGCCGCGCGAATCACCCGCGTCCCCTCAGCACCGTCGCGCCCCATGCCCGTGAGCACCACCGCGAGCGTCGCCCGCCCGAACACGTCGGCGGCCGACCGGAAGAGCATGTCCGCCGCCGGGCGCACGCCCCAGACGGGCGGCGAGTCCTCGAGCGAGATCGCCGGACCGTCACCGGCGTCGCGGACCGCGAGGTGGCGTCCGCCAGGCGCGATGTAGACGCGTCCGTTCACCACCGGCTGGCCGTCTTCGGCCTCGTCGATGGGCATCGGGCTCACCATGTCGAGCCGGCGCGCCATGCTCTTCGTGAACCCCGCCGGCATGTGCTGCACGATGAGCACGGCCGCCGGCAAGTCTCGCGGGAGTTGCGGCGCGATCGCCGCCAGCGCGCGCGGCCCCCCCGTGGACGACGCGATCACCACCGCGGCCGTCGCCCGCCCCGAATCGATCGCGGGGCCGGCGCCGTTCTCCGCGGCGCGCCGCGGCAGCATCCGCAGCCCCGCCGGATTCGCGACCGCCGCCGCCCGCAGGGCGCCCAGCAGACGGTCGGCGATGCGGGCCAGGTCGAGACTGATCGTTCCCGACGGCTTGAGCACGAAGTCCACCGCTCCGAGCTCCAGCGATCGCAACGCCGCCTCGTGCCCGCTGCTCGTCGTCCCCGCGCTCAACATCACCACCGGCCGCGGCGTCTCGCTCATGATGTAGCCGAGCGCGCTCAAGCCGTCGAGCTCCGGCATGTCCACGTCGAGCGTCACGATGTCCGGCGCGATCGCGTGCACCTGCTTGAGCGCGTCGTAGCCGTTCCGCGCCGTGCCGGCCACGGTGAACTCGCCCGACGCCTCGATGATCTGCGTCGTCATCCGGCGCATGAAGGCGCTGTCGTCCACGACGAGGACGCGCGGGAGCTTAGAGGACACGCGACCCCTTGCGCAGCGAGCGCACTTCGACGCGGCCGTTGTCGAGGTGGAGGAAGACGCTCCGCCCGTGGTCGCTCCCCGTGTCTTCGGCGACGATCGGGACCTTCGCGCTCGCGAGAACCTCGCGCACCGCGACCACGTTCCGCTCGCCGATGTTGATGCCGCCGGGCGGCATCAACGAGCCGAACATGCTCGCGCCGCCGACGATCGTCGCGCGCACGCGCTCCATGCGCGCGCCCAGGGCGCGCATCTCGGACAGCAGGAGCGGCACCACCGTCGCCGGGAACTTGGCCGGGTTCGACCGGTCGCGCGACATCGTTTCGCTGGGCAACAGCACGTGCCCGAGCCCGCCCACGCGCGACCCGGCGTCGTAGAGCACGATCGCCACGCACGAGCCCAGGCCGATCGTGCAGATCGTGCCGCTCGCCGCCACGGCGTAGTCGGCGACCTTCACTCGGATCTCTCGGCCGTTGGTCGTCATGTGCGACGGAAGATTCGTTCGCGCGCGTCCACCGGAGCGAAGTGCGACCGGGCGTCGCCCAGCAAGGTCTCGACCTTGCCGAGCATCAGGAAGCCGTCGGGCGCCAGCACCCGATGGAAGGTCTCGAACAGGCGCACCTGGGTGTCGCGGTCGAAGTAGATCAACACGTTGCGGCAGACCACGAGGTCGAAGCGTCCCGGCGGCGCCGGGTCGCCGAGCAGGTCGCGCGACTCGAACCGCGTCATGCCGCGAATGGCCGGCGACACCGTGAACGGCGCCTGCGCCGTGAAGTACCGGCGGCGCAGATCGTCGGGCGTGTCGGCGAAGTCGCCTTCCTCGTACTGTCCGAGCGCGGCGGCGTCGAGGCAACGGCGGTCGATGTCCGTGCCCAGGATGTCCACGCCGCCGAGCCGCGCGAGCGCGCCGCTCGCCGCGGCATGGCGGTGGAAGAGGATCGCCAGCGAGTACGGTTCCTCGCCCGACGAGCACCCCGCGCTCCACACGCGGATCGACGGCGTGTCGCGGCGCCACAACTCCGGCACGACGGTCTCGGCCAGCGACGCGTACGCCTCCCAGTTCCGGAACAGCTTGGTGACGTTGATCGTCAGCGCGTCGAGCAGCCGGTCGTACTCGGCGCCGTCGGCGTCGAGGATGCGCGCGTAGTCGTCGTAGGTGTGCACCCCCCGCGCGCGCATGCGCACCGCGATGCGCCGCCGCAGGCATTTCTCCTTGTAGCTCGCGCATCCGAAGCCGCGCTCACGCGAGATCTTCCGCGTGAGCGCGAGAAAGTCCCCGGCGCCGTCTCGCCACTCCTCCATCAGAAGACCTGCCGGACCGACTCGAGGTTGGTGCGGACGATCGCGTTGTCGGGGTCGAGCTCGAGCGCCCGCTCCCAGCAGCGAATGGCTTCGTCGCGCTCTTGCCGGCGCAGCCGGATGTTGCCGAGCTTGAGGTACATGTCGCCCCCCAGCTCGGGGTTGGCCTTGGCCGCGCGGAGGTAGGCCTCGAGCGCCTCGTCGTAGCGGCCGCCTCGATAGTGCAGGTCGCCCAGGTTCTTGTGGAGCTGCGGCAGCGCCGGATCCTCGTGCACGCCGCGCTCCACCGCCGAGCGCGCGCCGTCGTAGTCGCCGTCGCGCTCGAGGACCGTGGCCAGGTTGTTCAGCAGGACCGCCGCGTGCGGGTGGGCGGCCACGCCCTCGCCGAGAATGACCGCCGCGCGGTCGCCGTCGCCGAGGAGCGCGGCCGTGAGCCCCATGTAGTGGAACCAGGCTGGCGTGGGGGCGCGATCGCCGAACAGCGGACGCGCCGCCGCGAGCGCCGCGTCGGCCGCGCGGAGGTCTCCCGCGAGCAGATTCACGACGCCGAGCGACGTCTGGATGCGTGCGTCGGTGGCGCCGCCGCGCCGAATCGCCTCCTCGAGCGCCACGCGCGCTTCCCCGTACCGGTTCAGTTGTTCGAGCGCGTAGGCAACGTTGTGGAACGCGGCGGCCTTGGCGCCTGGCTGCGCCGCGACCTCGGCGAACGCGGCGTGCGCGTCCTCCCACTTGCGCTGCCGGCCGAGCACCAGGCCGAGGTAGAATCGGCCCAGGGTGTCGCCGCTCCGCAGCTCCAGCACGCGGCGGAACTCGCGCGCCGCCTCGTCGAGCATCCCCGTCTTGTAGAACGCGATGCCGAGGTTGCGGTGCTCCTCGATGCGCCCCTCGGCGGCCGCCGGCGTCACCGCCTTCGTCTTGCCGATACGATGGATGAAACCGGCCGTGATCAGCCCGTAGAGGGCCTTGCCCACCTCGAACTCCACGAGCCCCGAGGCGTCGATGATCGCCTGCACATCCCGCGTGCCGTCCACGAGGTCGAGCACCGCGCGCTGCTCGGCGTTGAGCTCGGCGTCGGTCGTCATGACCCTCGACCGATCCATCTCGAACACGAGGTCGAAGCTTGGAATCTTCTTCTCGACCAGCCCCCATTCGTCCACGCGCCGCGCGCCCTCGAGCAGCAGCGACTCGGGGTTGATCGACACCACGTAGTCGTGCTGGTCCGGCGCCACGTCGGGCTCGAAGTTGAACGTCCCCTGGTTCCAGGTGAACAGGAAGTACACCGCTTCCTGGATCTGCACGTTGATCGCCGCGTGCAGTTGGTCGAGCGTGAGCGCGCCCTGCTCCACGAGGAGCTCGCCCAGCCGCTTGTCGCGCCGGCGATCCTGGAGCGCCACCACCTCCTCGAGCTGCGCCTGCGTGACGACGCCGGTCTTGACGAGCATGTCCCCCAGCCGGTCGCGGCGGTTGACGATGGACGCGTAGCAGATCCGGCCCTTGTTGAAGTAGATGTAGCCGAAGCTGTTCCGGTGCGTCACGCTGAGGCATCCCGTCTTCTTGCCCATGGACAGGAGCTGCAGGACGTCGGGGAGGCTCGCCTCCTTCAAGCTGCCACGAATGGCCATCAGGCGCGCTCCCGCCGGGCGCCGCGGCTCACCGCAGCTCCTCGATCAACCGCGCCTGCGGCTCGGGCCAGCTCCAGACGATCTTCTCGCCGTCGAGGAAGAACGGGTCGGTGGCGGAGCGCATGGCCGCCGCGCGCGACGCCTCCGTCTGGTCCGGCTCGAGCTCGGCGCGGATGAAGCCGATCGTCACCGGCACTCCCGCGACTTCGGCCGACGCCGAGATCCGGTTGGCCATGCCGATGATCTCGCGCACGCTGGCCACGGACCGTTCGGCGAGATACGACAGCATCTCGTCGGTGGGCGCGATGCTGAGGTCCGTGAGAAATCTGGAATAGAGCCGTTCGCGCAGCGCCCGGTCGGGCGACTGCATCTGCACGACGAGCCCGCCCTCGAAGCGCGACCGCAGCCGCTCTTCCAGGCCGGACAACTCGCGCGGCGGGCGGTCGCTGGCGAAGACGAGCTGCTTGCCGTCCGCGTAGAGCGCGTTGAAGACGTGGAACAGCTCTTCCTGCGTGCGCTCCTTGCCGGCCACGAACTGCACGTCGTCGAGGAGCAGCGCGTTGGCCGCGCGGTAGCGCGCGCGCCAGCGGTCCACCGTCCCCTCCTGCAGCGCGGCGATGAGCTCGTCCACGAACAGTTGCGCGGGCACGCAGGCGACCGTTCCCGTCCACGCCACCGCGGTGGCGTCCACCAGCCCGTTGCCGACGGCGTTGAGCAGATGCGTCTTCCCCACGCCGCTCGGGCCATGGATGAACAGCGGGTTGTACCGGCTCCCCGGCACGGCGACGATCGCGTCCGCGGCGCGCACGGCGAGCTGATTGCTCGTGCCCACCTCGAAGCCGGCGCGCGTGAACGCGGCCGACGGTCCCGCCGGCGGCGCCGTGGCGCGCAGCGAGCGCTCGAGCAGCTGCTCGGCCTCCTGCACCCGGTCGGGGTCGTGGAACGCGTCATGGGCGGCGAGCGCCTTGTCGAGGCGAACGAGCTGCCGCTCGAGATCGCGCAGCTTGGACACGCGCGCCTCGAACTCGCGGAGCACCGTCTCGACGCTGGCCGGCGGCGCCGCGTCCTGGAGCACGCGCTCGAGGCCCCCGGTGCGATACCCTTCGCTCGTCCAGTAGGCGATCGCGTCGGTCAGCCGCGATTTCCACTGCTCCACGTGCTGGGCGACGGCGAGCGAGATGTCCGAGAGGAAATTCTGAAATTCGCCGGACGGCCGCGGCGGGGCCACCCGCGTCCGCTGTTCGGCGAGGTCGCCGAGAATGCCGAGCACCGCCTCGGCCTCGATCTGCTCGCCGCCGAGCGTCTGATAGGCGATGAGCCGGTTGAGCGCCCCCTGGAGCTCGCGAACGTTCTTGAACTCGAGCCGGCCCACTTCCTCGACGACCCCGCCGCGAAAGCGCACGCCGCGCTCCTCGCATTTCGCCTTGAGGATCGCCATCCGGGTCTCGTAGTCCGGCGCCCCCATGTCCACGATCAGCCCGCCCGAGAGCCGCGTGATCAGCCGCTCGTCCACGTCGGCGATCTCGGTCGGCGGCCGGTCGCTCGTCATGACGATCTGCCGGCCGTCCGCCTGCAGCGCGTTGAAGATGCGGAGCAGCTCCGACTGCGTCTCGCGGTGGCCGGTCAGGAACTGCATGTCGTCGATGAGGAGCAGCCCCACCTCGAGGTACCGCTGCTTGAACGGCTCCGTGTCGCCGCTCGCCACGGCCTCGTGCAGCTCCTCGACGAAATCGTCGAGGGTGACGAAGGCGACCACGAGGCCCTTGTGGCGCTGCGCGACCTGATTGCCGATCGCGCTCATGAGATGCGTCTTGCCAAGCCCCGAGCTGCTGTACATGAATAGCGGGTTGTACACGGCACCGGGCGTCTCGGCCACCGCGCGCGCCGCGGCGACCGCGAGCCGGTTGGCGGAGCCGACGACGAAGGTGTCGAACCGGAGCTTGGTGTCGATCAGCATGCGGCTATCGGACCCCCGCCGCCGCCGCGCTCGACCCGGCGCTCAGGCGCTTGAGGACGAGCTCGGAGATGCCACGCAGCGTCTCGAAGACACCGGGCCCGTGGAGCGCGTCGGCCGCGAACTCCGGGACGCCGCGGAAGTTGAGCGCGTCGGAGAGCTCGATCGTGCTGAGGATGAGATCGCGCGGAAGGTCCTGCTTGTTGTACTGGATGACGAGCGGAATCGCGCGCGCATCCACGGCGTGCTCGGCGAGATTGGCGTGGAGATCCTGGAAGCTCTCGATGTTCTCCTCGAGCTGGCGCGCCTGGCTGTCGGCGACGAAGACGACGCCGTCGGCGCCCTGGAGGACGAGCTTGCGGGTGGTCTGGTAGTAGACCTGCCCGGGCACGGTGTAGAGCTGGAACTTGGTGGTGAACCCGGAGATGGTGCCGAGGTCGAGCGGCAGGAAATCGAAGAAGAGCGTGCGGTCGGTCTGCGTGGCGAGGGAGACCATCTTGCCTTTCCGCTCGTCCGGGACCTGGCCGTAGATGTAGTGCAGGTTGGTCGTCTTTCCGGACCGCCCAGGGCCGTAGTAGACGATCTTGCAGGTGATCTCGCGGGTGGCGTAGTTGACGAGAGACAAGCGGGAAGCGGGAAAGGCGGGGACAGGGCGCGGCCGGCACCGACGGGTCGAGCGCGAAGGGAGATTCTGAGTATTATCGACAAGCAATCATGTATATCATTCCATGGTACGCATTTGTTGGGATACAATTACCAAGTAATAAACACTATGTTATGACGCGTCATTGAAGCGTCGCGCCGAGGGGACGGGGGCGCGGACCGGCGAACAGGGCCGCGAGGTTCGCGTCCAGCTCGCGCTCGAAGTTCACGTCGAGCATGGGCGTCCGCGGCGCCTGCAGCGCCGGCGCCGCCGCCGCCAACTCGCGACACAGATCGCTGAAAAACATCCGCACGAGCCCCAGCGAGCTCTCCTGGTCGAACACGGTCAGACAAATGTACGCCCCACGCGCGGTCTCGGCCGGCGCGAGAAAGAGCTGCTTCCCGTCGCCGGCGTGGTGCAGGCCGCGAAACGCCTGGCCATCCACCTGCCGGCCAAGTTCGCCCGCCGTGGCGTGCACCGCCGCCGCCAGCGCGCAGGCGCTCATCACGTCCACCGCCCGCGTGAACCCCGCCTGCGCCACCACCTGGCCGGACGGGTGCAGCAGCAGCGCGAGTCGGGCCCGCGCGTCCTCCACGAACCGCTTGAGCGGCGCCTCCAGCCACGGCTCCACCGTCGCGATGATCATTCGAGGGCCTCCAGCGCTCTCAGTAGCTCCACGCGAATCATGCCGACGTTCGCCGTCGCGTCCGCGACCACCACCAGCACCAGGTCGCTCCGTCCGCCCACGGCGCAGATCCGCCCCCGCTCCGCATCGAGCTGGAGAAACGCCACGGCCCCCAGCCGCGCCGCCGACGCCGAGAGCCGCGCCTTCCGGTACAATGACGCGGCAAGCGCGGCCACCCGGTCGCCGTCCTGCCCGAATCGCAGGTTCGAATCGACCACGAGTCCGTCGCTCTCGGAGACGACCAAGCTCGCCCGCACGCCACGCTGGCGGGTCAATCCTTCGAGTATCGGCGCGTAGGACGACATCATCGGCCTCCCCCGCCCGACAACCACTGGACGGAGCGCTCCACGCACCGCTCCGTGAGCCGCCGCAGGAGCCCCAGGGGCGTCAGCTTGGACGCCGCCACCACGAGCAATCCGTGCTCGGCCACTGGCGCCATCGCCACCACCGCCGCCTGCGTCTCGAAGGTGATCGACCGCCAGTCGCCCACGTCCAGATGCCGTGTTGCCCGCAGCACTTCGTCCGAGATGCCACTCAGTTGGGCTCCGATCTCCTGGCTCAGATCGTTCCCGTCCTGATCGACGTACAGGCCCCCCAGCACGAACCCGTTCCCGTCCAGGAGCAGGGCTGTCTGCCCGTCGTCCACGAGCAGATCCGCGAACAGCCATTGCGGATCGGCGGGAGGTGACGCCTCCACCCCCGGCACCATGAACCCGCCCGACGTCCGCCGCACCGTCTCGAGCGCCGACGTCACGGCCGACCCACCGCCGCCGTCGGCCGCTCGGCTCAGATACCACTCCGCGTCGGCGAACCGCCCGTGCTGAAAACAGAGGTAGCCGAGGCCCTTCATGGCCCCGACGTGCGTGGGCTCCAGCCGCAGCACGGCCTCCCACTCCTCGAACGCGCGCGCGAAGTCGCGGCGGTCCACGGCGATGCGCGCCACGAGGTCGTGCGCCTCCACGCTCCGCGGATGCCGCTCCAACCCGCGCAGCGCGATCTTGATCGCGATCTCGAGCTGCCCCTGGCGCCGCAGCGCCTCGCCGAGCTGCAGAAAGACCAGGCTGTTCGGCTCGCGGGCCAACTCGTCGCTCCACCGATGAATGTCGTCAACCATCGGCGTCCTCCGCGATGAGCCGCTCGAACCGGTCCAGCGCCTCGAGCGCCGCGCGCACGCGCCCGGCGTCGGGATCGTCGGGCGCGAGGCGCAGGAAGTGCTCCCAACTCCCGCGCGCGGACGCGAGATCCCCCAGTCGCGCCGCCGCGAACGCGAGGTCCGCGTGCAGCCCCGGCGTGAGCGGATCCTCCTGGAGCGCGTGTCGCAGCTCCTCCGCCGCCTCCGCGTGGCGGCCTTCCCGGGTATGCGCTCGCGCCACGGCGCGCCGCGATTCGATGCCGGTCGCGTCGAACTCCTGCGTGACGCGCGTCGGCGTGCGCAGCCAGATGATGCCCGTCGTGGCCAGCCCGTAGGCGATCTTCGCCGTCTCGAACTCGTCGCGCCCGAGCGCGGCGGCGATCCCGCGCAGATCGCGATCCCCGTCGATCATCGTGAGCACCTGCCACTCGTGCGGCAGCAGGTCGAGCATCGCGCCTCCGCTCCCACTCCCGCTCCCACTCCCACTCCCACTCGAATTCGCGTCGCCGGCGTCGCGCGCGTCGTCGATCGGCGCCAACTCCGGAATGACGCTCAGGTTCGGGACGATGTCGGCGATGCGCGACCACTCGTCGATGCGCCGCGCACCCTCCATGAGCAGCGATTCCGTGGACACGGTGATGCGCGACTCGGCGGGCATCTCTTTGCGCGAGCGCTCCTCGAACGAGAAGAAGCCTTCCCCCCACGACATCAGCTCGAACACCACGTTCTGGATGTGCAGGCGCAGCTGGCGCTCGAGCTCCTTCTGCGTGATCGCGCCGATCTCGACGAGCAGATCGACGATGTCCCGGTTCGCGCGGCCGTTCGCCTGCCGCGCCCGCGCGCGCCCGAGGTCGGCCTCCGTCACGCGCGCGGCCTGCAGCAGGGCCATCTCCGTCGGGACGGTGGTGCTCCGAATCGCCGCGTGCACCACGCGCCCGGCGTCGAACAGCACGAGCCCCTCGTCCTCGCGGAGCTCCGACGACACGCGCAGGATGCCCGTCTTCCGGCTCAGATCGAGAAGCTGGAAGACGTCGTGGATGCCGAGCTCGCGGAGCGGGCCTTCGATCGCCATGGGCTAGCCCCGCGTCCGCGCGCCGAGGATGCGCTGCAGGTCGCTCGCCGTCCGGATCTCGCGGCGAGCGCGGCGCGCGTAGTCGGTGCTCCCGTCGAGGTCCAACACGCGCTGCCAGCGCTCGATCGCGTCGCGGTAGCGCCGCTGCTCGGCGAGGATCGCGCCCTCGTGGAACAGCGCGCCCACGTTGGACGGGTCGAACCGCAGCACGCGCACGAAGGCGTGCACCGCGTCGCGCTTCCGGCCGAGCGCGAGCAGCGTCTCGCCGAGCGCGAGGAGCGCCTCGAGGTGATACGGGTCGCGCTGGAGCAGGTCGATCAGCAGCGACAGCGCCTCCGCCGGCCGGCCGAGGCGCCGGCGGAGCGTCGCCAGCTCGAGCGTCGCCTCGGCGTACGTCGGCACCGCGTCGAGCGCGGCCACCAGCTCCTGCTCGGCGTCGCGATTCTGCCCCTTTGCCTGGAGGAGGCGCGCGAGCTGGAAGCGCACCACCGCGAAGTCCTGGTCGAGCTGCAGCGCGTGCCGGTAGGCGGAGATCGCGCTCTCGTTGTCGCCGAGCGAGCGCGCGATGTCGCCGATCTTCTGCTGAATCTCGGCGCGCATCGGCGCCACGCGCCGCGCGCGGTCGAGCACCGAGAGGGCGGCCGCGGGATCGCCCGACTCCGCGCACGCCGTCGCCGAGAGCATGAGGATTTCCACATCCTCCTTGTTCTCGGCCAGCAGGCGCTGCGCCAGCGGCCGCGCCTCCGGGGCGCGCCCGAGCCGCACGAGGCTCGACGCTTCGCCCACCATGGCGCGGCGACTGTCCGGATCCAGACGCAGGGCGTCCCGGTAGCGGTCGAGTGCCTCGCCGTACAACCCCTGCCGCGCGAACACGTCGCCGAGCAGCGCCAGCCCCTCGGCCTTCGCGCTGCCGCGCGCCATGGCGCGATTGATCTCCGCCGAGGCGCGGTCGTACAGGCCCTTGGACAGGAAGTCCGTCGCCATGGCGTACGGCGACGAGTCCATGCTGCGCACGGCCGGCGACGGCCGCGCCGGCGTCGCCGTGGGCGAGAGGCCCGTGAACAGCGTGTCGAGCGACTGCGGGTCGAAGCTGAAGTCGGCGATCGCCCCGTCGGCGGCCGCGCGCTCGCCGCCGAGGTCCGGCTGAATGGAGATGTCCGGGTCCTCGTACTCCACGTCCATCGCCAGCTCGAACTTCTGCGCCACGTAGTACGGATCGAGCTCGAGCGCGCGCTTGGTCTCGCGCAACGCCCCCTCGAAGTCGCCGAGGTTCGAGAGCGTGAAGCTCATGTTGTAGTGCGCCTCGGCGAACTCCGGCCGCGCCTGGATCGCGCGCGCGAACGCGCTGCGCGCGTCCTCGAACTTGCGCAGCTCGGAGAGCACGAGCCCGATGCCGTTCCACGCCACCGGGTGCTCCGGGTCCGTTCGCAGGACCTGACGGAACGCGTCGAGCGCGACCGGGAACCGTTTGGCGCGGCTGAGCAACAGCGCGAGGTTGAGCCGCGATTTCGCGAACGCCGGCCGCGCATCGAGCGCCGTGTGAAATTCCGCCGCCGCGTCGTCGACCGAGCCGCGATGATAGAGTGAGACGCCGAGGTTGTTGTGCGCGATCGCGTACCCGGGTTCGGCGGCGAGCGCGCGCCGATAGCTCTCCTCGGCGTCGGCGAAGCGGCCGAGCTGGTGGAGCGCGACGCCGCGCTCGTTCCACAGCTTGGGACTCTGCGGCTCGCGCTGCAGCAGCTCGTCGTAGAGCGCGACCGCCTGGTCGTGCCGCCGCATCAGCAGGTAGACCTCGGCCATCGCCTGGAGAACGAGGTCCCGCTCCTCGCCGCGCTCCAGCGCCACCTCGTACTCGCGCAGCGCTTCCGCGTAGTAGCCCTTGCTCCGGAACGCGAGGCCGAGGTTGTAGCGCGCGAGCTGGCTCTCCCCGCTCACCTGGAGCTCGCGCTTCGGCTCCGCCGGCACCGGCCCCGAGCGATCGATGCGCTGCTGATCGATCGCCAGGTTGGCGTGGGCGCGCGACAACGCCGGGTTGAGGTGGATGGCCCGCCGCGTCGCGGCGCGCGCATCCTCGTGCCGGCCCATGTCGCCGAGCACGAAGCCCATGAGGTACAGCGCGTCGTGGTTCTCGGGGTTCAGGTCCACGGCGCGCTCCAGCGCCCACAGCGCCTCGGTGGAGAGCCCGCGGTGATACAGCACCTCGCCGAGCGTCACGTGGAGCAGCGAGCTCTCGGGATCGAGCGCCAGCGCCCGCTCGAGACACGTCTGCGCCTGCTCGATGTCCCCGGCCTGCTTCTCGGCGAGCGCGAGCTGGAGCAGCGCGCCGACGTCGTTCGGGCTGTACTGGAGCAGGGCCCGGAACTGCTCCGCCGCCTCCGGCTGCTGGCCGAGCAGCGAGAACGTGCGCCCCAACTCCCAACGCGCCTCGCGGTCGTCGGGGCGAAGCCGGAGCCGCTCGGTGAGCTCGGGAATTCGAGTATCGTAATAGCCGGTGTTGAAGTAGGCGACCTCCAGATTCCGCTGCGCGACCTCCATCTTGGGATCGAGCTCCAGCGCCTGCATGAACGCCGTGACCGCCTCCTCGTACAACCCCTTGTTGTAGTACAGCACCCCGAGGTTGTTGTGCGCGCCCGCGTCCGACGGATCGATCCGCCGGGCGAACGACCGGAGGACGTCCCGGTCGCGCTCTGAGGTGAGGAACGTGGACACGAGCGAGTCAGGCGCCGTGGCGCGGGCGCCCGGCGCCTACCGCGCCGACCGCGCGAACGGGAGCCCGGAGCGCCGGGTCACGCGACACGCACGGCCTTGAGAATGGCATGCAGCGACGCCGAATCGGGAAGCAGCAGGAAGTATCCGCGCAGGTGCGCGTCGTCCTCGCCGTCCATCAGAAAGTCGGTCTCCACGCAGAACACGAAATCCTTGTCGTTGCCGAACTGGAGGTACGCCGTGGTGAGGACCGCGGTGGACATGTCCACCGCGAGGCTGGGCGGCGACGGGATGAGCATCATGCCCATGAAATCGCTCAGCGCGTTCATGTACGCGGAGCTGAGGATGTTGCCCGCCTCCTTGATCGCCGACTGCTCCATGGCCGAGAAGTCGGTGCTGTCCACCCCGGGGACATGGAGCAACAGTGACGCGAGCCGCCGGGCGGTCCGGCGCGGGAACACGAGCAGCGTGCGGCCGGTGAGGTCGCCGAGCATGTGCATCAACACCGCCGCCACCGGCTCGTCGGGCTCGCCCACCTGCGGCGGGATCTCCTCGAGGCGCGCGACGTTGATCCGCGGGACGCTGATCATGATCGTCTCGCCCACCATCTGCGAGAGCGCCGTGGCCGCGTGCCCCGCTCCGATGTTCGCCACCTCGCGCAGCGCGTCGATCTGGATGGCTTTCAGCGAACGCAGTTCTTCCATGCTCGTCCTCAGAGAAGGCTGCTCACGTCGACGATGAGCGCCGGCCGCCCGTCGCTCAGGAGCGTGGCGCCGCCGAAGATCGGCAGGCCGTCGCGCACCCCGTCGTACTGCTTGACGACGATCTCCTCCTGGCCGGTCAGCTCGTCGATGACGAGTCCGGCCCGGCGATCGCCGAGGTCGATGACCACCACGTGCTCGAGGTCGATCTCGGCCCGGCCCACGTACACCGGGAGACCGACCAGGGCACGCAACCGCAGCAACGGCAGCACCTCGTCGCGGACGAGCAACACCTCGCGACCCTTGATCGTTCGAACCATGTCGGGCGTCAGCTCCACGGTCTCGCTCACGTGCGCGAGCGGGATCGCGTACGTCTCGTCGGCCGCCCGCGCGAGCAGCGCGCGCACGATCGCGAGGGTGAGCGGGAGCCGCAGCATCATCGTCGTCCCCTCGCCGGGGACCGACCGAATGTCCATGGCCCCGCCCAGGGAGCGCACGCGGGTGTAGACGGCATCGATGCCGACGCCGCGCCCCGACAGATCCGTCACCTTCTCGGCCGTCGAGAAACCCGGACGCGCGAGCAGCCGGAGGAGCTCGTCCTCGGTGAGATCGGTCTTCGTGGGCTCCACCAACCCGTCGCGCCGGGCGCGCTCGAGCACGCGCTCGCGGTTGATCCCGCGCCCGTCGTCGGAGACGCGAATGACGACGGCCGAACGATCGCGCGCGGCGCTGAGGACGAGGCGTCCCGCCGGCGGCTTGCCGGCGGCGACGCGCGCCTCGGCCGGCTCGAGCCCGTGGTCCACCGCGTTCCGCAGCAGGTGGACCAGCGAATCGCCGATCTCGTCGAGCATCGACCGATCGAGCTCGATCTCCTTTCCTTCCACCACGAACTCCACCTGCTTGCCGACGGCCCGCGCCGCGTCGCGGACGACGCGCGGAAACCGGTCGAACACCTGCGACATCGGCACCATCCGGCTCGCGGTGATCTCGTCGCGCAACTCGGTGATGAGGCGCGACGACGCGTTCACCGTCTCGTCCAGCGACAGGTCGCCGAGCTCGCCGGCGAGCTGCGTCAGCCGGCCACGCGCGATGACCAGCTCGCCGACGAGGTTCATCAGCGTATCGAGCCGCTGGACCTCGATGCGCACGTGGCGCCCGCGACGGCGTTCGGGCGCCGACGACACCGTGACGGCGGGGGCGGGTGCGGCGGCCGGACCGGCCGCGGACGGCCGCTTCGGCGCCGGGGCGATCGGGTCCTCGCCCACCTGCACGTCGGCGATGTCGCCGGCGGCCCGGGCGGCGCGCATGATCTCGGCCGGGCCCGCCGCCGTGAGCACGCGCAGCGCGAAGTCGAGGTCGAACGCCTCGGCCTGGAGCTCTTCGAGCGGCGGCTCGACGCTCGTCACCTCGCCCAGCTTGGCGAGCGCCTGCACGACGATGAACGCGCGCACGCCCTTGAGCGGCGTGTCCGGCGACAGGCGGATACGAACCAGATGGCCGTCGCCCTGGGGCACCGTCACCGTCCAGCCGCCCGCCTGCGCCGCCGGTTCCCCGGCGCCGAGCGCGTGCAACGTGGCCACGAGATCGGAGGCGATCACCTCGCCGTCGCGGCCGGCGACGGCCGCCTCCACCGCTTGCTCCAGCACGTCGGCGGAGTGAAACAGCACGTCCATCACCTCGGCGTCGATCGGCAGGTCGTTGCGACGCACTCGATCGAGCACCGTCTCCAGCTCGTGCGCGAGCTCGGCGACGATGGCGTACCCCATCGTGGCGCCCATGCCCTTGATGGTGTGCACGGCGCGGAAGATCGAGCCCACGGCCGCCGGAGCACTCGGGCCGGTGGCGTCGCGCTCGAGCTCGAGCAACGCCTGGTTCACCGACGCGACGTGCTCACGGCTCTCGGTGAGAAAGAGCTCCGCGTACTGGAGATTATCCACGACGATCGCCCGGAGGCACGCCGGCTACCCGAGCACCCGCTGCACGGCCTCGAGCACGCGGCTGGGCTGGAACGGCTTGACGACGAAGTCTTTCGCGCCGGCCTGGATGGCCTCGACGACCAGCGCCTGCTGCCCCATGGCGCTGCACATGAGGATTCTCGCCTGGGGATCGAACTTGCAGATCTCCCGCACC
>Ga0316628_100001383_pt1 | contig 17132 bp, 17 predicted proteins | sample OWC_Aug_M2_C1_D5_FD_207648 | JGI IMG/M metagenome (GOLD analysis project Ga0316628, IMG submission 207648) | Wetland soil microbial communities from Old Woman Creek delta, Ohio, United States - OWC_Aug_M2_C1_D5_C | ecosystem: Environmental > Terrestrial > Soil > Wetlands | place: USA: Ohio... | reverse complement strand
GGTGATCGAGTCCTCCACCGTCTACGGCCACTACGAAAAAGCCGTCGACCGCGAGTCGGCCTACGAAAGACTCAAGGCGCGCGCCGCCGAAAAGCAGGCGGAGGCCCCGGCGAGCGCGAGCGGAGGCGCGGGCGGCATGCTCAACGACCTGCTGTTCGGCAAGACCGGTCCGCGCGGCGGCAAGCAGTCGCGCGGCATCGTCGAGGCCATGGCCACCAGTGCCGCGCGCTCGATCGGCTCGGGCGTCGGGCGCGAGATCCTGCGCGGCGTGCTCGGATCGATCCTCGGCAAGAAGCGCTAGTAGTGCGTTGAACGCCGCCGGTTATCGCGCCTGGGGCATCGCCTTCGCCCTCGCAGGCGTGATCGCGTTCTCGTTCCGTCCGGTCCTGATCAAGCTCGCCTACGCGGCCTATCCGGTCGCCCCGGTGACGCTGCTGTTCCTGCGCATGGCGATCGCGTTGCCGTTTTTCGCCGCCATCGCCTGGTGGCTGCGCGGGCGCGAGCCGCGCCTCCGCGCCCGCGACTGGGCGGGCATCGCCGGACTGGGTTTCATCGGCTACTACATGGCGAGCTTTCTCGATTTCCTCGGCCTGCAGTGGGTCGGCGCGGGGCTCGGGCGCCTGATCCTGTTCCTCTACCCCACGCTGGTGGTGCTGCTTTCGCTTGCGTTCCTCGACAAGCGCCCGACCCGGCGCCAGCTCGCGGCGCTCGCGATCAGCTACGTCGGCATCGCGCTGGTGGTGTCGAACCGCTTCGAGGGCCGTGCCGACGGCGGACTGTTCCTGCTCGGGGTCGCGTTCGTATTCGGCTCGAGCCTGTGCTACGCCGTCTACCTGGTGGCCGGCAGCCAGATGGTGCAGCGGGTCGGCTCGATGCGCTTCACCGCCTACACCATGATCGTCGCCACGGTTCCCGCGGTGGCGCAGTTCTTCGTGCTCGAGCCGATGTCGGCGCTCGAGCTGCCTGCCGAGGTCTGGTGGTACGCGATCGTGATGGCAACCTTCAGCACCGTGCTGCCGGTGTTCCTGGTCGCCGAGGCGCTCAAGCGCATCGGCGCCAACCACTTCGCGCTGATCGGCGCGGTCGGGCCGGTCACCACGGCGATCGCGGGCGCCATCGGGCTGGAAGAGCCGCTCAATTGGCTGCAGGCGGCCGGCGGCGCGCTGGTAATCTTCGGGGTTCTGCTCGTTTCGACGAAGAGGAGCTAGGCATGGATCTGGGGATCAAGGGCAGGACCGCGCTGGTGTGCGCGGCCTCCAAGGGGCTGGGCAAGGGTTGCGCGATGTCGCTCGCGCGCGAGGGCGTCAACCTGGTGATCACGGCGCGCGGCAGCGAGGCGCTCGAGGCTGCGGCCGAGGAGATCCGCAAGGCCACGGGCGCGAAGGTGACCACGGTCGCCGGCGACATCACCACGCCGGAAGGGCGGGCACAGGCGCTCAAGGCCTGCCCGCAGCCCGACATCCTGGTGAACAACGCCGGCGGGCCGCCACCCGGAGACTTCCGCAACTGGTCGCGCGACGACTGGATCAAGGCGCTCGAGGCGAACATGCTGACGCCGATCGAGCTGATCAAGTCCGTGATCGACGGCATGATCGGGCGCAAGTTCGGGCGCATCGTCAACATCACCTCGGGTGCGGTCAAGATGCCGATTCCGGAGCTCGGCATGTCGAACGGCGCGCGCACCGGCCTCACAGGGTTCGTTGCCGGGCTGTCGCGCGCCGTGGCGCAGCACAACGTGACGATCAACAATCTGCTGCCGGGACCCTTCGACACCGACCGGCTGCGCTCGAACATGGCGTTCAACGCCAAGAAGCTCGGCAAGACGCCCGAGGAGCTCGCCAGGGCGCGCATGGAGACCAACCCCGCGAAGCGCTTCGGCACGATCGAGGAGTTCGGCGACGCCTGCGCGTTTCTGTGCAGCGCGCGCGCCGGATACATCGTGGGGCAGAACCTGCTTCTCGACGGGGGCGTGTACCCGGGGACCTTCTAGAACGGGGTGTCCGCGCGGGCGTGGCAGCGGTAAGATTTGCGGTTCACCGTACCGGAGGACCCATGAACGCTCCTTCCCGTGCCGGCCTGCCGGCGCTCAATCTCAAGGACCCCAAGCTATTTCGCGAGCAGTGCTACGTCGACGGCGCCTGGATCGCCGCGGACTCGAAGAAGACGTTTGCGGTCGACAACCCGGCTACCGCCGAGATCGTCGGCAGCGTGCCTGACATGGGAGAAGCCGAAACCAGGCGCGCGATCGAAGCCGCCAACAAGGCCTGGCCGGCTTGGCGCGCCAAGACCGCCAAGGAGCGCGCCGCGATCCTGCGCAAGTGGTTCGACTTGATGATGGCGAATCAGGACGACCTGGCGCTCATCCTGACCACCGAGCAGGGCAAGCCGCTCGCCGAGGCGAAGGGCGAGATCGCCTACGGTGCCTCGTTCGTCGAATGGTTCGCCGAGGAGGCCAAGCGCGTCTACGGCGACGTGATCCCGCAGCATCAGGCCGACAAGCGCATCCTCGTGCTGAAGCAGCCGATCGGCGTGTCGGCGATGATCACGCCCTGGAACTTCCCCAACGCGATGATCACCCGCAAGGCCGCGCCGGCGCTCGCCGCGGGCTGCACCGTCGTGGTGAAGCCCGCCGAGCAGACGCCATTCTCGGCGCTCGCGATGGCCGAGCTCGCCGAGCGTGCCGGCATCCCGAAGGGCGTGTTCAACGTCATCACGGGCGATGCGCCGACCATCGGCAAGGAGATGTGCGCCAACCCGACCGTGCGCAAGCTCTCGTTCACCGGTTCGACGGAGGTCGGCCGCATCCTGATGCGCCAGTCGGCCGACACGATCAAGAAGCTCTCGCTCGAGCTCGGCGGCAACGCGCCGTTCATCGTGTTCGACGACGCCGATATCGATGCCGCGGTCGAAGGCGCGATCGCGAGCAAGTATCGCAACGCCGGCCAGACCTGCGTCTGCGCGAACCGCATTTACGTCCAGGACCGGGTCTACGACGCGTTCGCCGCCAAGCTCGCCGACAGGGTCAAGAGCTTCACGGTCGGCGCCGGCACCGAGGCCGGCGTCGTGATCGGTCCGCTGATCGACCAGCAGGGCATGAAGAAGGTCCTGGAGCACGTCGCCGACGCGACCGCCAAGGGCGCCAAGGTGATCCTCGGCGGCAAGCCGCACAGCCGCGGCGGGCTGTTCTTCGAGCCGACGGTCCTCACGGGCGTGACGCAGGCGATGCGCGTGTCGAACGAGGAGACCTTCGGCCCGGTAGCGCCGCTGTACCGCTTCAAGACCGACGACGAGGCGATCGCCATGGCGAACGCCACCGAGTTCGGGCTGGCGGGCTACTTCTACAGCCGCGACATCGGCCGCGTCTTCCGCGCAGCCGAGCAGATGGAGACCGGCATGGTGTGCGTCAACAGCGGCATCCTGTCGACCGAGGTCGCGCCCTTCGGCGGCGTCAAGCAGTCGGGACTCGGCCGCGAGGGTTCGAAGTACGGCATCGAGGAGTATCTCGAGGTGAAGTACCTGCTGCTCGGCGGCATCTGAGCGGCGGCGGCTCAGCCGGCGAAGGCCGCCGCCTGCGCGGCAAGGCGTTCGCGCGCAGCGCGGTATTCGCGCTCGAGCCGGGCGACCGCCTCGGCCGCGGGCGGTACGTCGTCGATGCAGCCCACGCCCTGCCCCGCGCCCCAGATATCGCGCCAGGCCTTCTTCTCGACGTTGCCCGCGGAGCCGAAGTTCATGCTGCTCTTGTCGGCCGCCGGCAGCTGGTCCGGGTCGAGGCCCGCGGCGGCGACACTCTTCTTCAGGTAGTTGCCGTGCACGCCGGTGAATAGCGACGTATAGACGATGTCGCCGGCCGCCGAATCGACGATCATCTGCTTGTACTCTGGCTTGGCATTCGCTTCCTTGGTCGCGATGAAGCGCGTGCCGACGTAGGCGAGATCAGCGCCCGCCGCCTGCGCCGCGAGCACCGCCTCGCCGGTGGCGATGGCCCCGGCGAGCAGGATCGTGCCCTTGAAGAAGCGCCGCACCTCGTGCACCAGCGCGAACGGGCTCAAGGCCCCGGCGTGCCCGCCGCCGCCCGCGCACACCAGGATCAGGCCGTCGACGCCCGCTTGCATCGCGCGCCGCGCGTGGCGCACGCTGATCACGTCGTGGAACACCACCCCGCCCCAGCCGTGCACGCGCGGCACGATCTCGTCGGGCGCACGCAGCGAGGTGATGATGATGGGCGCGCGAAAGCGCTCGCAGACGTCCATGTCGTGCGCCAGCCGCTCGTTGGAGCCGTGAATGATCTGGTTGACGGCGTACGGCGCGACGATGCTTCCAGGATGGGACTGCGCATGGGCGGCGAGCTCCGAGCCGATGCGCTCGAGCCATGCCGCGAGCTGCTCCTTGGGGCGCGCGTTGAGCGCCGGGAACGACCCCACGATGCCCGCCTTGCATTGCTCGATCACCAGTTCCGGATTGGAAACGATGAACATCGGCGCGCCGACGACGGGAAGGCGCAGGCGTCCCTGCAGGACATCGGGTATCGGCATGCGCTCTTTCTCCCTGAATTTTCCGACGCTCTCGATCGCGCAGTATGGCACGACTGCTAGAATGCGATCCTTTAGCAGCCCCTCCATGCCGCGCCCGATCCGCAACATCGCCATCATCGCCCACGTCGACCACGGCAAGACCACTCTGGTGGACAAGCTGCTGCACCAAGCGGGCGCGTTCGCCGCGCACGAGCGCATCGCCGAGCGCGTGATGGACTCCAACGATATCGAGCGCGAGCGCGGCATCACGATTTTCGCCAAGAACTGCGCCATCGACTATGCGGGCGTGCACATCAATATCGTCGACACCCCGGGTCACGCCGACTTCGGTGGCGAGGTCGAGCGCGTGCTCGGCATGGTCGACGGCGTGCTGCTGCTGGTCGACGCGGTTGAAGGGCCGATGCCGCAAACCCGCTTCGTCACCAAGAAGGCGCTCGCCCTCGGGCTCAATCCGATCGTGGTGGTCAACAAGGTCGATCGCGACGGCGCGCGCGCCGACTGGGTCGTGAACCGCACGTTCGAGCTGTTCGACAAGCTCGGCGCGACCGAGGCGCAGCTCGACTTTCCGGTGGTCTACGCCTCGGCGCTGCAGGGCTGGGCGAGTCTGGAGCCCGGCGAGCGCGGCAAGGACATGCGCCCGCTGTTCGAGGCGATCCTCTCGAAGGTGCCGGCCCCCGGAGACGAAGGGGTGGACGGGCCTCTTCAGCTGCAGATCTCGGCGCTAGATTATTCGAGCTACGTTGGGCGCATCGGCATCGGGCGCATACGCCGCGGGCGCCTCGCGCCCGCGAGCGAGGTGGCGGTGCTGTTTCCGGGCAAACCGCCCATGCAGGCGAAAGTGGCGCAGGTGTTCGGCTTTCAAGGGCTGGAGCGCGTGCCGCTCGCCGTGGCGCTCGCGGGCGACATCGTGCAGTTCACCGGGGTCGACGAGCTTTCGATCGGCTGCACGCTGTGCGATCCGGAGCACCCGGATCCGCTGCCCGCGCCCAAAGTCGACGAGCCGACCATCACCATGAACTTTCAGGTGAACTCGTCGCCCTTCGCCGGAAGCGAGGGACGCTTCATCACCAGCCGCCAGATCCGTGAGCGCCTGATGCGCGAGCTGTACACGAACGTGGCGCTGCGCGTCGAGGACACCAGCGACGCGGACGTGTTCCTGGTCTCCGGCCGGGGCGAGCTGCATCTCACGATCCTGATCGAGAACATACGCCGCGAAGGCTATGAGGTCGCGGTGGGCCGGCCACGGGTCATCACGCGCACGGTTGGCGGCGAGCTGCTTGAGCCCTACGAATTGGTGACGCTGGATGTCGAGGAGACCCACCAGGGGCCGGTGATGGAGGCCCTCGCCGTGCGCAAGGGCGAGATGCAGGACATGGTGCCCGACGGTCGCGGCCGCGTGCGCCTGGATTACCGGATTCCGGCGCGCGGGCTGATCGGATTCCAGGGCGAGTTCATGAACCTGACGCGCGGCAACGGCATCGTGAGCCACGTATTCGACGATTACGCGGCCTGGCGCGGCGAGATCCCCGGGCGCAGGAACGGCGCCATGGTGTCCCAGGAGAACGGGGTCGCGGTGGCCTACGCGCTATTCAATCTCCAGGAGCGCGGGCGCCTGTTCGTCAGCCCCGGCGACAAGGTGTACGAAGGCATGATCGTCGGCATCCACAGCCGCGACAACGATCTCGTCGTCAACCCGATCAAGAGCAAGAAACTCACCAACGTACGCGCCTCGGGCAAGGACGAGAACGTGCTCCTTACCCCGCCGGTGAAGCTGACGCTCGAGTTCGCAGTCGAGTTCATCGACGACGACGAGCTCGTCGAGGTGACACCGAAGTCGATCCGCATCCGCAAGCGCCACCTTACCGAGAACGAGCGCCGGCGCGCGGTGCGCGCCGCCGCCAGCGCTCCGGCGGAACTCGCCGCGCCTTGAGCGCGGCCCCGGCTATTTCGGCGGCGCCGGGAACTGAACGTAGGGCGCGGACGGATTGCCTTGCGGCGGCACGTAGGCCGGGGCCGGCGTTCCCGCCGATCCGAGATGTCGCACGTAGCGGTACAGCGCGCGCAGGTCGCGCTCGCTCAGACCCTGCATGTACAGCCGCAGGTTCGCCGGGTAGCTGGTGCCCCAGGGCCCGCGGTACGCACGATGTAGCGGCCGCGCTCGACGGCGGGATCCGTCCCGTGCGACCCGGCTGCCGGCCACGCCCGTCCCGAAAGCGCCGCGAGCATGCCGGCGGATGCGACGAGTGATGTCAATTTCATGTTGTCCTCCCTTGACGGTGCGCGCGGTCTACGTGCCCGGCGAAAGGAACTTTGCCAAATCCTCGCTCACCGTATCCTAAGAATTCATTAACCCGAGCCGGGCGATAATCCCGACTGCCATGCCACCCGCCCCCTTCCCGCGCCTCGCGCGCGCGGCCGCCTTCGCGGCGCTGTTCATCTCCCGTGTGGCCTGCGCGCAGCCATGCCTTGAGCCCGGGGCCTGGTTTTCGACGGCCGGCAGCGAGCCGCGGCGAATCGCCGCATCCGAGGTTCTCGCCGCCATGTCCGGGCGCGATATCGTGTTGCTGGGCGAGCAGCACGACAAAGCCGACCATCACGTCTGGCAGCTGCAGGCGCTCTCCGGGCTGCACGCGCTGCGTCCACGGATGGTGATCGGCTTCGAGCAGTTCCCGCGCCGCGCGCAGCCGGTGCTCGACCAGTGGATCGCCGGCAAGCTCACCGAAAAGCAGTTTCTCGAGAAATCCGACTGGCACAAGGTCTGGAACATGCCGGCCGAGCTGTACCTGCCGCTGTTTCGCTTCGCGCGCATCAACGGCATTCCGATATTGGCGCTCAACGTCGACAAGGAGCTCACGCGGGCGCTCGCGGAAAATGGCTGGGACGGAGTGCCGGCCGGGCTGAAGGAAGGCGTCTCGCGCCCGGCGCCGGCGAGCGACGCCTATCTCGACGCGCTGTTCAGCGTCTACAGGGAGCATCCGCAGAGCGGGCGCACGGGCGAGGCGCAGCGCAGCGACGCCGAGTTTCTCCACTTCGTCGATTCGCAGATCACCTGGGACCGGGCCATGGCCGAGGCGCTGGCGCGCGGCGTGAGCCCCGGGCCCGCGGGAAAGCGGCCGCTCGTGGTCGGCATCGTCGGCAGCGGGCATCTGCGCTACGGCTACGGGGTGCGCCACCAATTGCGCGCGCTCGGCATCGAAAACGTGGGAACCTTCCTGCCGGTGGCCGCCGACAGCGTCTGCGACAAGCTCGGCCAGGGCGTGGCCGACGCCGTGTTCGGCATCCCGGCGGTCCTCGCGCACGACGTGCCGCAACGCCCGCGCCTTGGTGTGCGGCTCGAGCTTGCCGAAGGCGCGGTCAGGATCGTGCAGGTGACGCCGGGCAGCCTCGCCGAAGCCAGCGGCCTGAAGGAAGGCGACCGCCTCGTGTCGCTGGCGGGCGCGCCGGTCGGCCGCATGGATGCCGTGATCTCGGCGGTGCGCGGCCAGCCGCCCGGCACCTGGCTGCCGATGCGGGTGCGGCGCGGCGAGGACACGCTCGACCTCGTGGTCAAGTTCCCGCCGCGCGAATGAGCGTGCCGCGGAGGCTTTGCGCGGTGACGGCCGGCGTGCTGATCACCTCTGCCGCGCCTGCCGCCACGCCGCGCCTCGATCTCGAGGTTGCGCTGGATCCGGGCACGCGCCAGGTGCAGGCGGCCGCGGAGTTCCCTGCGCCGAGCGACGCGCGCTTCGCGCTGTACCGCTCGCTCGCCGTCACGGGCGCCTCGGTCCGCGGCAAGGCGGTGGACTTCGCCGTGACCGGGAGCGACGGCGAGCTGCGCGTCTGGCGGGTGGCCGCCGCACCTGGGGCGCCGCTGCGCCTCGAGTACCGCGGCGTGCTTCCGGCGCTCGACACCGCGGTCGACTACCGGGGCGTGTTGCAGGCGCTGCCGCCGATGGCGTCCACCGCGGGGAGCTTCCTGCGCGCGGGCTCCGGCTGGTACCCTCAGCCGGCGCCGCTGTTCAGCTATCGCGTCGAGCTGACGCTGCCCGCGGGTCAACGCGGTCTGGTCCCCGGCCGCTTGGAGGCGGAACGCCTGCCGACGCGTCCCGGCGGGCACTACGTCGCCGAATTCGCTTTCGAGCAGCCGGCGGACGGCATCGACCTGATGGCCGGCCCCTACGAGGTGCGCGAGAGGCGTGTGGCGCGCGCGCACGCTGCGGCCCTGCGGCTGAGGACCTATTTCTATCCCGATCTCGAGTCCCTCGCCGAAGGCTATCTCGAGGACAGCGCGCGCTATATCGCACGCTACGAGAAGGAAATCGGCGACTATCCCTTCTCCGGGTTTTCGGTCGTCGCGAGCCCGCTGCCCACGGGCTTCGGCATGCCGACGCTGACCTATCTCGGCGCGCAGGTTCTCAAGCTGCCGTTCATCCGCGCCACATCGCTCGGGCACGAAGTGCTGCACAACTGGTGGGGCAACGGCGTCTACGTCGAATACGAGCGGGGCAACTGGTCCGAAGGCCTCACCACCTTCATGGCCGACTACGCCTACAAGGAAGACACTTCCGCGCAGGACGCGCGCGCCATGCGACTTGCGTGGCTGCGCGACTACGCAGCGGTGCCCGCCGGCGAGCAGCCCTCGCTCGCCGAGTTTCGCTCGCGCGCCCATGGCGCCGCCGCCGCAGTCGGCTACGGCAAGTCGGCGATGGTGTTCTCCATGCTGCGCGACCTGATCGGCCCGGATGCGTTCGCGCGCGGCATACGTCGCTTCTGGCGCGCGCAACGCTTCCGGGTGGCCTCCTGGGACGACCTGCGCAGCGCGTTCGAGCAAAGCTCGGGTCGCCCGCTCAAGGCCTTTTTCGCGCAATGGATCGAGCGCGCGGGCGCCCCGGACGTGCGCATCGAGTCGGCACGGGCGCGTCAGGTCGACGGCGGCCTGATGCTGGGGGTGACGCTCACGCAATCCGCGCCGCCCTATGAGCTCAGGGTGCCGGTCGAGATCGTGGGTCCGGCGGGCGCGCAGATGCGCCTTATCGAGCTCGAGCGCGAGCGGCAAACGGTGGAGATCGCCCTCACCGCCATGCCCCAGGGCTTGCACCTCGACCCGGAGCTGCGCCTGTGGCGCGTGCTCGAACCCTCACAGCTGCCGCCGATTCTGCGCCAGTGGATTCTCGCAAGCGCGCCGCGGGTCGCGCTCGCCTCCCCGGCGCTGCGCTCCGACGCCATGGCGCTCGCCGGCCGCTTGTTCGAGAATCCGGCCGAGCCGATCCCGCTACGGGAGGCGATGCGCGGCACGCAGCCCGTGCTGCTCGTCGGGCAGCACCGCGACGTCGACACGGCGCTTGCCGAGCTCGGCCTGCCGCCGCGCCCGGCGCAGCTCGCTGGCCGCGGTTCGGCCCAGGTCTGGACGGTCCGGCGCGACGCGCCGGGTGCGCCGGTCGCAGTGGTGTCGGCGCGCGATGCCGCGGCGCTGCTGGCCCTGCTCGGGCCGCTGCCGCACTACGGCGCCCAGAGCTACCTCGCGTTCGAAGGCTCGCAGGCGGTCGAGCGCGGCGTATGGGCCGCCGCGGGACGCCTGATCCCCGTGTCGCGCTAAATCGCGCGCCTCTAGCGCAGGCGCAGCCGCATCGTGCGCATCGGCGAGTCCGAGAAGCCGAGCTTCCGGTACAGGGCGTGCGCACGAGCGTTGTCGGCGTCCGACAGCAGCGTGATTCTCAGCACCCCTTCGGCGCGCGCCTGCCCGATCGCGTGCTCGAGCAGCATCCTGCCGATGCCGCGGCCGCGGCTTTCGGGGCGCACCACGAGGTCCTCGAACCAGGCGGCCTTGCCCCCCTCGGCCGTGCTCACCGTATAGAGCAGGCTGCACATGCCGACGACGCCCCCGGCGTCGCGCGCGACGTAGACGCGGCCGATCGACTCATCGGCGAGGATCTCCCTCAGCGCGCGGCGCTGCTTTTGCGCATCGGGGGCAAAGTCGGCTTCCTGGGCGAACAACAGCCCGAGCAAGTCGGCCAGCTGCTCGATGTCCTCGCCGCGCGCGATGTCCGGTCTGGCGCTCACGCCTCGAAGCTTGTCGGATCGGGATCGATCATGGCAAGCCCGTGCAATAGTACCGGTCGCTCGGCGCCCGGTCGCCGCCGGACGACAAATTGCGGCACGTTGTCATGGAAAGTGAGAACTACGCCGTATCAAGTTGCACTGCGATTCGGTAGCGTATCCGCATGGATTCGACTGCAAACCGATCTGCCGCGCGAACGCCGTGGGGGTTCGGGGCAGTCGTCCTCTCGGGGTGCCTGGCGGGAATTGGCGCCGCGACCGAGCAGGGCGGCTTGGCGCTGAGCCAGGTGACGCCCGCCGTCACGGCAAGCGCGGTCAGCCGGTGCAGTTACTGCGGCCTTGTCGAGGGGGTACGGGAAATCGAGAACGTCGGACCCCGCTACCAGGTTAGCACGGTAGTGGCCGGCCGCGACGAGGCGATCGTGATGCTCCTCAGCGCGCTGACCGGCACGAATGTCGCGGTCCGGCCGAAGATCTACGAAGTGAGCGTCAGGATGGACGACGGATCGATTCGCGCCTTCAGGGACGCTGGCGTTCCGGAATGGAAGGCGGGAGACCGGGTCCAGGTCATCAAGGGCCGGGTCGAGCCGTTGTCGTGACCAGGCCGCGCGAGGCCATGCGCGCGCTGTTGGGCACCATCCTCCTGGCCGGCATGGCGGCGGCGCATGCCGCGGACTGGCAGCTGGTGAACGCCCATCTGACGAACGGCTCAACCGTCAAGGACTACGTCGACGCGTCCACTTTGCGCGAACTGATCCAGCCCCGACTCCGTTATTGGCACAAGACCGAGTACTCGCCGCCGATGCAGACGGGCACCATCGCCTACACGGCGAGTCGCAGCCAGGAGACCGTCGATTGCATAGCCCGAACCATGACGCTCAATTCCATCGTCTACTACGATAACGACGGACATCCTGTCGGCGAGCTGCGGCCCCAGTCAGTGCCGACCCGCGTCGTTCCCGGCTCGACGGCCGACGTCATCCGCGAGTTCGTCTGCCGGTTCGCCTCGCACCGCTGAGGCCCCTCACACGTTGAAGCGGAAGTGCATGACGTCGCCGTCCTGCACCACGTACTCCTTGCCCTCGACCCGCAGCTTGCCGGCCTCCTTGGCGCCCTGCTCGCCGCGGCAGCCGACGAAATCCTCGTACGACACCACCTCGGCCCGGATAAAGCCGCGTTCGAAGTCGGTATGGATGGCGCCTGCGGCCTGCGGCGCGGTGGCGCCGACCGGCACGGTCCAGGCGCGCACTTCCTTCGGCCCCGCCGTGAAATAGGTCTGCAGGCCGAGGAGCCCGTAGCCCGCGCGGATCACGCGATTCAGGCCGGGCTCGTCCATCCCCATGTCGGCGAGAAACACCTTCTTGTCGTCGTCGCTCATGTCGGCGATCTGCGCCTCGAGCGCCGCGCAGATCGCGACCACCGGAGCCCTCTCCTTTGTGGCGTACGCCTCGACGCCGGCGAGCAGCGGGTTGTCGACAAAGCCGTTCTCGTTGACGTTGGCGATGTAGACGGTTGGCTTCATGGTGAGCAGGAACAGGGGCTTCAGCACCGCAAGCTCCTCCCTGCTGAGCGGCACGGTGCGCGCGGGGCGGCCCTCGTTGAGCACCGCCTGGACCTTTTCGAGCACCGCCACCAACCGCTGTGCCTCCTTGTCGCCGCCCGCTTTCGCCACCTTGGCGCTGCGCGCGAGCTGCTTGTCGATCGTCTGCAGGTCGGCGAGCGCCAGCTCGGTGTTGATGGTCTCGATATCCGACACGGGATCCACCCGGCCGGCGACGTGCACCACATTGGGGTCCTCGAAGCAGCGCACCACGTGCGCGATGGCGTCGGTCTCGCGGATATTGGCGAGAAACTGGTTGCCGAGGCCCTCGCCCTTCGAGGCGCCCGCGACCAGGCCGGCGATGTCGACGAATTCGACTACCGCGGGAATCACCTTCTGCGGGCGGGCGATCGCGGCGAGCGTGGCCAGCCGGGCATCCGGCACCTCGACGATGCCGACGTTCGGCTCGATGGTGCAGAACGGGTAGTTTTCCGCCGCGATGCCCGCTTTGGTCAGGGCATTGAACAGGGTCGACTTGCCGACGTTCGGCAGGCCGACGATGCCGCACTTCAGGCTCAAGTCTTTTCCTTGGTATGGAGTTTGAGCATCGCGCCCTGCAGATCTCCGGCGACGCAAAGCGGCAGCACGTCGAGCGCTTTTTCGATGCAGGCATCGATCGCTTCCCGGTCCGCCGGCGACGGCTTGCCAAGCACGTAATCGGCGACCGCGTTGCGATCCCCGGGATGGCCGATGCCGATGCGCAGGCGCCAGAAGTCAGGCGAGCCGATGCGTGCAGCGATGTCCTTCAGACCGTTGTGACCCGCAACCCCGCCCCCCTGCTTCATCTTGGCGACGCCGGGGGCGAAATCGAGCTCGTCGTGCGCCACCAGGATTTCCGAGGCGGAGATCTTGAAGAACCCCGCCAGCAGCACGACCGACCTGCCGCTGAGGTTCATGTAGGTCTGCGGCAGCATCAGCCACGCGCCGCTCGGCTCGTGGCGCCCGACGAAGGCGCTGTACTTCGCCTCCTTTCTCAGCGCGATCCTCTCGCGCACGGCGAAGCGCTCGAGCACCCAGGAGCCCGCGTTGTGGCGCGTGCGTTCGTACTCTCTGCCCGGATTGCCCAGGCCGACGATGAGACGGATTGGCGACATGCCTGCGTGAAAAGAAAGAAAAAGCGGCAGGGACTACCGAGTCCCTGCCGCTTCTGCGCCCAGGACGCGCTACTTCTTCTCTTTCTTCTCCGCCTTCTCCGGTTTCTCCGGTTTCTCCGGCTTCTCCGGCGCCGCGCCCTCTGCAGCCGCCTCGGGCGCCGCTTGCGCGGTGGTCGGCACTTCGCCGGCCGCCGGCGTCACCTCGGCTGCCGCGGGCTCCTCCTCGGTCACCAGCGCCGGCAGGATGACCGTCGCCACCACCGGGTTCTCGGCCTTATGCAGCACCGTCTCGACGCCCTTGGGCAGCGTCAGCTCCCGGATGTGGATCGAGTTCCCGACCGAAAGATTGCCCAGGTCGACCTCGATGAATTCCGGCAGATCGTCCGGGAAGCAGGTGATGTCGAGCTCGTTCATGATGTGGCTCGCCACGCCGCCCTGCTCCTTCACGCCCGGGGACTTCTCGGCGTTCACGAAGTGCAGCGGTACCTTCATGTGGATCTTCTTGTCCTTCGATACGCGCTGGAAGTCGACATGCTGGACCTGCGGCTTGTATGGATGCATGTTGAAGGTGCGCAGCAGCACCTGCTCGGGCGCGCCTTCGTCGAGCTTCAACGCCAGGATCGAGGCGTGGAAAGCCTCCGTATGAAGCTTCTGCAGCAAGTCCTTGTGCTCGAGCTCGATATTGACCGGCGCCTTGTCACCGCCGTAAAGGATGCCCGGCACCTTGCCCGAGCGGCGCAGACGGCGGCTCGCACCCGTTCCTTGCGCCTCGCGCTTGCGCGCCGTGATTTCTATTTTCATCGTGTTGCTCCTTGGTTGAACCGCCTGATCCGCGACCAGATCCGGGCGGCGTTGGAAATGCCTACTCTATGAACAGCGAACTCACCGATTCCTCGGTGAAAATTCTGAGAATCGTCTCCGCGAGCAGCGCCGCGACGGAAAGCTGGCGTATCTTGCCGCAGGCCCGCGCCTCCTCGCTCAAGGGGATGGTGTCGGTCACCACGAGCTCGTCCATGTCCGAGCTGGCGATGCGCCCGACCGCGCCGCCGGACAGGACTGCGTGAGTACAGTACGCGACAACCTTCGTCGCGCCCTCCTCCTTGAGCACCTGGGCGGCCTTGCACAGCGTGCCGGCGGTATCGACCATGTCGTCCATGATCACGCACGTGCGGCCTGCCACCTCGCCGATCACGTTCATCACCTCGGAGACATTGGCTTTCGGGCGCCGCTTGTCGATGATCGCAAGATCGGATTCGAGCCGCTTGGCGAGCGCCCGCGCGCGCACCACGCCGCCGACGTCGGGAGAGACCACGATCAAGTCCTCGTAGCGCTGCTTCCAGACGTCGCCCAGCAGCACCGGCGCCGCGTAGATGTTGTCCACGGGGATGTCGAAGAATCCCTGGATCTGATCGGCATGCAGGTCCATCGTGAGCACGCGCGCCACGCCGACGGCGTTGAGCATGTTCGCCACGACCTTCGCGCTGATCGCCACTCGCGCAGAGCGCGGCCTGCGATCCTGGCGCGCGTAGCCGAAGTACGGAATGGCGGCCGTTACGCGCGCGGCCGACGAGCGCTTGAGCGCGTCGACCATGATCAGCAGCTCCATCAGGTTGTCGTTCGTTGGCGTGCAGGTCGACTGCAGCACGAATACGTCCTTGCCGCGCACGTTCTCGAGCAACTCGACCATCACCTCGCCGTCCGAGAACTTGCCGCAAATCGCGCGCCCGAGCGAGATGTTCAGATGGCGCGTCACATCCTGCGCAAGGCGCGGGTTGGCGTTGCCCGTGAACACCATCAATCGCTCGAGCGGCGTGACTGCCATGGGGGCGAGATCCAAGGTGGCGAGAGAGAAGTGGCTGGGGAGCTAGGATTCGAACCTAGGAATGCCGGAATCAAAATCCGGTGCCTTAACCAACTTGGCGACTCCCCAATAAGATCATGTTGCCCAGTCATGCAGCGGATGGCGCTCCAAGGACCGCGTCACGAATCCCTGCATCGCTTCCGGCAATTGCGAATGGAGGGCGCGCGCCTCGAATTCCTCCGCGAACTCCGCGAACACGCACGCTCCGGATCCTGTCATGCGGGCACCCGGGCAGCGCTGCTTCAGCCACGCCAGATGCGCCGCAACCTCGGGGTAGCGGGCGGTCACGACCGCTTCCAGATCGTTTCTTCCCTGCCCCGAGAAAAAGGGCGGTATTTTGAGCGGTTTCGTATTGCGTGTCAACGCGCGGTCGGAGAACATTTCCTTCGTAGAAACCGACACTTGAGGTGTCAGAACGAGATACCAGGCGGGCGCGAGGGGCAGCGCCGTGAGCCGCTCGCCGACGCCTTCGCCGAGAGCGCTCTCGCCGAACACGAACAGCGGCACGTCGGCGCCCAGTCGCGCTGCCAGGGCGAGCAGCTCGTCGCGCCGCAGATTGAGATTCCACGCCCGGTTGAGCACGAGCAACACGGTCGCCGCGTCGGACGATCCGCCTCCCAGCCCGCCGCCGATCGGCAGAACTTTCTCCAGGCCGATGTCGGCGCCGAGCGAGCCGGCCGTCGGGCCGACGCGCCGCAGTGCGTGATCCTTGAGCGCGCGCGCGGCGCTCAGGCAAAGGTCCTGCTCCGCGTCGATGCGCGGATCGCCCTGCACGCGCCTGAGCTCGCCGTCGGCGCGCGGCGCGATGCCGACTCGATCGGCGCGCTCGATCAGGCGATAGACCGTCTGCAGCAGATGGTAGCCGTCCTCCCTGCGTCCGAGCACGTGCAGGAACAGGTTCAGCTTCCCCGGCGCCGGGTACCATTTCATGGTCGCTGCTGCGGCGGCAGCCGCCACTCGCCGATCGCCAGGCGCAGCTCGAGTCCCGGGTAGGTCAGGCGCAAGCGCGAGGGCAGTGCGCCGTCAGGCGCATAGGCGAGGTAGTCGATGCTCCACCCGTCCTGTACCAGCCGGGTGAGGCGTCCTTGCGCATCGCGCGTCTGTTCGGCCGGACCGGGCGCGCCGCGACCGCGCACCCAGTCGGCGAGTCCGGCGAGCGGTATGCGGAAGCCGAGCACCTTCTCGGTAAGCGCTTCGGCGTCGCGCGCCTGGTAGATGCGCCCGTCCGAGGCCGTGAGCGTGACCGCGTCGCCCTGGCGCGTGATGCGCGCGATGCCCTGGCCGAGCGGCGACGTAATCAGCATTTCGTCGTCGTGCCTGGCGTGACGCCAGGCGAGGTTGCCGCTCGAGCCCCCCTCACCGTAGCGCACCGCGATCCGGCCCGTAAGCTCGAATTCGATGCCTCCGGCGCCCTCGCGCGGGGTGAGCTCTGCGCATGCGGTGAGGGCCAGCAGCACGACGGCAGCGAGAACGCGAATGGCGGATCTCACCGCTCGTTCTCTAGGGAATGAAGCGCTTGACGGTCTTTTGCAGCGTCTCGTTGTCGGGGTAGCTCTTGAGCGCCTCGTTCCAGATGCGACGCGCCTCGTCGCGCTCGCCGCCTACCCAAAGCACCTCGCCCAGGTGCGCGCCGATCTCGGCATCCTGCCGGCCGTCGTAGGCGCGCCGCAGGTAGCGCACGGCGCCCTTCAGGTCGCCCTCGCGGTAGAGGACCCAGCCCATGCTGTCGATGATGAAACTGTCGTCGGGCGAGAGCTCCAGCGCCTTCTCGACCAGCTTGCGTGCCTCGGGCAGCCGCTGATTGCGGTCGGCGAGCGAATAGCCCAGAGCGTTGTACGCGTGCGCGTAGTCCGGTTTTTCCTTGATGACCTTGCGCAGGTTCTCCTCGAGAAGATCAAAGCGGTCGAGCTTCTCCGCGGTAAGCGCCATGTCGTACAGCAGCTCGGGCTGGTCGGGCTGCGCCTGGAGCGCCGTGCCGAGCATGGTGAGCGCTTCGCCGGCCATGCCCG
>Ga0316628_100001382_pt1 | contig 17135 bp, 17 predicted proteins | sample OWC_Aug_M2_C1_D5_FD_207648 | JGI IMG/M metagenome (GOLD analysis project Ga0316628, IMG submission 207648) | Wetland soil microbial communities from Old Woman Creek delta, Ohio, United States - OWC_Aug_M2_C1_D5_C | ecosystem: Environmental > Terrestrial > Soil > Wetlands | place: USA: Ohio... | reverse complement strand
CAGGCCAGCTCATCGGGCCGCCGGTCGTCGCGGCGGTGGCCGCGGCGGCCGGCGGCTGGCAGCTCTCCGCAGCCGCGCTCGCGCCGGCGGCGGCGATCGCGTTCATCGCCTCGCTCGGCCTGCGCAAAGCGCGTTGACAGCCGCGTTTTGATACCTGCGTCGCGGTCACGCGTTCGACATATGTCTAAAGTGCGATCATTCGGGAGAGCCGACGGACGCGTTGCGCGGGCTACATATGGCGAAAAGAGAACCCCTGTCCGAGCACCAGCTGCTCGAGCGCTTGAGCATTGCGACGCAGGCCGCCGGCATCTTCGTCTGGGAGTTCGACTGGGCGACCAACTCGATCTCGTGGGACGAGAACCGCCTAGAGGAAGCCGCATCCAAGCGCCATTACGGCTACGAGCTCGGCGACGACCTGTTCAAATGGGTGCACCCCGACGACCGCGATATCGGCCACAAGGCGATGAGCGAGGCGCTCGCCCGCGGTGAGGCCGACGCCTCGTTCGACTACCGCCTGCGCTTGGGCGACGGCTCCATCCGCCACATCCGCGCCTACGCGCGCACGAGCGTCGATGCGCAAGGCAAGCCCGCGCGCTCGGTCGGCGTCAGCTGGGACATCACGCGCGAGGTGGAGGCGGCCGAGGCGCTGCACGACGCGCAGCGCCGGCTCGAGCGCGCGTCACTGTCGATTCACGAGGGACATTGGGAACTCGACCTGATCACGCAGAAACACTGGTGTTCGTCGAGCTACCGCACGCTCCTCGGCTACGACGCGGATGAGCTCGACGTCGACACCATCGACAAGGTCAACGGCGGCATCCACCCCGAGGATCTGGCGTATGCGCGCGACGTGAGCGAGCGGCACATCGCCGACGGCACGCCCTATGCGCACGAGCTGCGCCTGCGCCTGAAGGATGGGAGCTACCGCTGGTTCCACGTCCGCGGCGTCGCCGAGCGCGACGCGCGCGGCCGCGCCGTCCGGCTTTCAGGTTCGATCCAGGACGTCCACAAGCACCGGCTCATCGAAGACGAGTTGAAGATCGCGCGTCAGCGCTTCGAGCGCGCGATCCGCGGCACCCAGGACGGGCTTTGGGAATGGGATATCACGCAGCAGGCGCTCTGGGTATCGCCGCGCTTCGAGGCGATCCTCGACTACGTCGAGGGCGAGGTCTCGCGGACGGCACGAACGCCCAATGACCTCGTGCATCCCGACGACCTGGGAATTTGCGAGGACGCTCAGCAGTGTCACTTCCGCGGCAACGGCGCCTACGACGTCGAGGTGCGCATGCGCACGCGCGGCGGCGCCTACCGCTGGGTCCGCATGCGCGGCGAGGCGGACCGCAACGGCGCCGGCATTCCGATGCGCCTCGCCGGCTCCATCCAGGACATCGCCGAGGCGCGCGCATCGCGCGATGCGCTGATCCGGGCGTCGGACGCCGCACAAGCCGCGAGCCGCTCCAAGAGTGCATTCCTCGCGAACGTCAGCCACGAGATTCGCACGCCGATGAACGGCATCGTCGGCATGACCAGCCTGCTGCTCAACACCGGCCTCGACGCCGCGCAGCGCGACTGCGCCGAGACCATCCGCGCGAGCGCGGATTCGCTGCTCGCCGTGATCAACGACATCCTCGACTTCTCCAAGATCGAGGCGGGCCGGCTCGACATCGAAGCCTTGCAGATGAGCCTGCCGCAAAGCATGGCCGAAGTCCGCGCGATACTCGGCTTCCAAGCGGCCGCGAAGGGCCTGCAGTTCGAGGTGATGGTGCGGCCCGGCACGCCGCAACGGGTCATCGGCGATCCGCAGCGCATCCGTCAGTGCCTGCTGAACCTCATCAGCAACGCGATCAAGTTCACTCCGTCCGGCGCGGTCGTCGCCGAAGTCTCGGCGCGCGCCGCGGAGCCGGGGCGGAGCCTCGTGCGCTTCGAGGTCCGGGACACGGGTATAGGCATCGCGCCCGAGGCCGTGGCGAAATTGTTCCAGCCGTTCGTGCAGGCCGACTCGTCGACGACGCGGCACTTCGGCGGCACCGGGCTCGGTCTGTCGATCATGCGCCGACTCGTGGAAATGATGGGCGGGCGGTTCGGCGTCGACAGCCGCCTCGGCAAGGGCTCGGCCTTCTGGTTCGAGCTGCCCATGCCGGTCGTGGCCGCGCCGGAGGCATCGCCCGCGGACTCCCCGGCAGCGGCCGACGCGGGCGCGCCGCGCGCGCCGGCCTGGCAGCTCACGCGCGGCTACCGCGGCAGCGTCCTGCTGGTGGAGGACAACCCCGTCAATCAAAAGGTCGCGCGCAGCTTCCTCGAACGCATGGGTTGCGAGGTTCACCTCACGGCCAACGGACTCGAGGCCATCCAGGTATTCGCCCAGCGTGGCTTCGATCTCGTGCTCCTGGACCTGCAGATGCCGATGATGGACGGATACTCGGCGACGAGCTGCATGCGCAAGCTGGAGGACGGCCGCCGGCGGACGCCGATCGTCGCCCTGACCGCGAGCGCGATGAGCGGCCAGCGCGAGCGCTGCCTGGAGGCCGGTATGGACGACCTGATCACGAAGCCGCTCGACATCGCGCGGCTGCGCGCGACCCTCGAGCGCTTCGGCCTGCGCGACGGCGACGACGCGCGCTCCGCCGCCACGGTCGCGCGCGCCGACGCGCCGGTCGATGATTCCGCGGCTCTCGATCTGATATCCGGGCCCACGGACGCGGCCGCCGTGGACTTGGACGCCTTACGCCTGATGACCGGCGCGGATGCGGATTTCGAGCGGGAGCTTTCGCAGATATTCGTGCACATGAGCGAAGAGATGCTCGCGAAGATCGGCTGTGCGGCCGGGCGCGGCGAGCGCGCCGCGATCAAGCTCGCGGCCCATTCGCTCAAGGGCGCGAGCGCGAACATCTACGCCGTCCGGCTCAAGGAGATGTCCGCCGACCTGGAAGCGCGCGCGGAAACGCTCGCCGACTGCGAGCTCATGCGCAACATCGCATGCCTCGCGGCCGAACGCAGCCGGGTCGTCGCCGCTCTGCAGAGCGGCCTGTCCCGGTCGTCGCCGTCCGTGGCGGGCGCCGCCGGGGGCGTCAGCCGAAATTGATTTTCGCTTCGAGGTTGGTTCTCGAGTCCGCGCTCGCGAGCGCCTCCTCGAGTTCGACCCGGCCTTCGCGCACCAGGTTGTACAGCGACGAGTCGAAGCTCAGCATGCCGCGCTCCGTTCCCGTCCGGATCGCCTCCTTGACTCCGATCACATCGCCCTTCTTGATCAGCTCCGACATGTGCGGGGTGTTGACCATGATCTCGCAGGCCGCCGTGCGCGCTCCGCCCTTCGCGAGCACGAGCCGCTGGGAAAGGATCGCGCGCAGGTATTGCGACAGGTCCAGGAAGATCTGGTTGTGCTGGTCGCGCGGAAACATGTTGATGATCCGGTCCAGGGTCTCCGCGCAATTGTTCGCATGCAGGGTCGCGATGCACAGGTGCCCGGTTCCCGCGAGGGCGATCGCCGACTCCATCGTCTCGCGGTCGCGGATCTCGCCGATCAGGATGACGTCGGGCGCGGCGCGCACGGCGCTGCGCAGCGCGCGCGCGAACGACTTCGTGTCGAGGCCCACCTCGCGCTGATTGACGATCGACTTCTTGTTCGCGTGCAGGAATTCGATCGGATCCTCGATCGTCAATATGTGATCCGACGAGGTCTCGTTGCGATAATTGATCATCGCCGCGAGAGTCGTCGACTTGCCGGCGCCGGCGCCCCCGACCATCAGGATCAGGCCGCGCTTGAGCATCACGAGCTCCTTCACGATCTCGGGCATGCCGAGGTCCTCGATCCGCGGCATCTCGGCGGTGATGTAGCGCAGCACCATCGCGGGATAGCCGCGCTGGTAGAAGACGTTGACGCGAAAGCGGCCGAGCCCGTGCTCGGAAATCGCGAAATCGATCTCCAGGTTCTCGTTGAAGTGGTCGATTTGCTCCTGGGTCATCATGCCGAGCGCCGCCTGACGCACGGTTTCTGGACTCAAGACCTGCTTGTTGACCGGGAAGATCTTGCCTTCGATCTTGATCTTGACGGGCGCGTTGCAGGTGAAGAAGAGATCGGATGCCTTCTTCTCCACCATCAGCTTGAACAGCGGCTTGGTATTCAGCGTTGGCGCGGGCGCGACGGCGGACATGGCTCAGAACACCTGGCCTTCTTCTTCCTCGACGATCTGCAGCGATTGCCCGCCTTCCTCGGGGTTCTTCATCTCGCGCTTGCTCTCCAGTTTCACGCGCAGCCGCAGCTCGTTCTTCGAATCTGCGTTGCGCAGCGCGTCCTCATAGGAGATCAGGCCCGCCTCGTACAGCTCGAACAGCGCCTGGTCGAAGGTCTTCATGCCTAGGCGGTTCGAGCGCGCCATCACGTCCTTGATCTTCGCGACCTCTCCCTTGAAGATCAAATCGGAGATCAGCGGCGACTGCAGCATGACTTCCATCGCGGCGACCCGGCCGGATCCGGACTCGCGCGGAATCAGGCGCTGCGAGATCAGGGCCCGGATGTTCAGCGACAGGTCCATGAGCAATTGCTCGCGCCGCTCCTCCGGAAAGAAATTGATGATTCGGTCGAGCGCCTGATTCGAGCTGTTCGCGTGCAGCGTCGCGAGCACGAGATGGCCGGTCTCGGCGAACTGGATGCAATATTCCATGGTTTCGCGGTCGCGGATCTCGCCGATCAGGATCACGTCGGGGGCCTGCCGCAGCGTGTTCTTGAGGGCGAGGTGCCAGCTTTCGCAGTCGACGCCGACCTCGCGGTGCGTGATCACGCAACCCTTGTGCGAATGCACGTACTCGACCGGATCCTCGATCGTGACGATGTGGCCGCGCGTCTTCTCGTTCCGATAGCCGACCATCGCCGCGAGCGACGTCGATTTGCCCGATCCGGTGCCGCCGACGAGGATCGCGAGGCCGCGTTTGGAGAGCACGACTTCTTTCAGCACCGGCGGCAGCTCGAGCTCCTCGATCGTCGGTATCTTCGCGTTGATCGTGCGCAGGACCGCGCCGATGAACCCCTGCTGGATGAAGGCGCTGACGCGGAACCGGCCGATGCCCGGCGGTGAAATCGCGAAGTTGCATTCCTTCGTCGCGTCGAATTCCTTGGTTTGACGGTCGTTCATGATCGCGCGCACGAGCCCCGCGCTGTGCTCCGGCGTCAACGAACGGTCCGACTGCGGGCGGATCTCGCCGTCGACCTTGATCGCCGGCGGGAATCCGGCCGTGATGAAAAGATCCGAACCCTTCTTTTCGACCATGCGCCGCAGGAGGTCCTGCATCAGCCGGATCGATTGTTCGCGTTCCATCAGATGCTGTCCTTGTTTTGCGCCTTGAAGCGCGCTTCTTCGCGGCTCACGACACCCTTTTGCACCAATTCCTGCAGGCATTGATCCAGGGTCTGCATGCCCTGGCCTTGTCCGGTCTGGATCGCCGAGTACATTTGGGCAATTTTTCCTTCCCGAATCAAGTTACGGATCGCCGGCGTGCCGATCATGATTTCGTGCGCCGCAATACGGCCGCCGCCCACTTTCTTCATGAGCGTTTGCGAGATGACCGCGCGCAGGCTCTCCGACAACATCGCGCGCACCATTTCCTTTTCCGCGGCCGGGAAGACGTCGACGATACGGTCGATCGTCTTCGCCGCCGAACTCGTGTGCAGGGTGCCGAACACCAGGTGGCCGGTCTCCGCGGCCGTGAGCGCCAAGCGGATGGTTTCCAGGTCGCGCATTTCGCCGACCAGCACGACGTCTGGGTCCTCGCGCAACGCGGATCGCAAGGCTTCGCTGAACCCGAGCGTGTCGCGGTGGACTTCGCGCTGATTGACGAGGCAGCGCTTGCTCTCGTGGACGAACTCGATCGGGTCCTCGATGGTTATAATGTGGTCCGGCCGATTGTCGTTGCAGTGGTTGACCATGCCCGCGAGCGTCGTGGACTTGCCGGATCCGGTCGGCCCCGTGACGAGAACGAGACCGCGGGGGAGCATGCACAAGTCTTTGAAGGTTTTTGGCGCATTCAGCTCGTCGAGCGAAAGGATCGTCGACGGGATGGTGCGAAATACCGCGCCGGCACCGCGGTTCTGGTTGAAGGCGTTGACGCGAAAGCGGGCGAGCTTCGGGATCTCGAACGAGAAATCGGTTTCGAAGAACTCCTCGAACGCCTTCCTTTGCTTGTCGTTCATGATGTCGTACACCATGCTGTGCACTTCCTTGTGCGCGAGCGCGGGCATGTTGATGCGCTTCATGTCGCCGTCGACGCGGATCATCGGCGCGACTCCGGCCGAGAGATGCAAATCCGACGCGTTGTTCTTCACCGCGAAGGCGAGAAGCTGCGCGATATCGACCGCCATTGACGGCTCCTAGTTCGGCTAAAGTCCAATCGTTTCCAGTATAGAGGGTGCGCCAGCCCAATATGTTAATTGGTCCGCAAAATTTGGGCATGAACCTGCGCGACGTCCGATTCCGCATCGACCGCGCGGCGCAAGCCGCCGGGCGCGACCCGGCGGGCGTAACCCTCGTCGCCGTCAGCAAGACCCAGCCTGCCGAAATCGTCCGGGCGGCCGCTGCGCTCGGCGTCACGGATTTCGGCGAAAATTACCTGCAGGAGGCGGCGGCGAAGATCGAGCGGCTCGCCGATCTGCCGCTGCGTTGGCATTTCATAGGCAGGATCCAGGCGAACAAGACCCGCGCAATCGCCGCCCGCTTCGATTGGGTGCATAGCGTCGACCGGTTGGAGCTCGCGCGCCGGCTCGCCGAACAGCGCTCCCCGCACGCCCCGCCGCTCAATCTCTGCATCCAGGTGGCCCTCGTCGAGGAGCCGGGCAAGGCCGGACTTGCGCCCGCGGATCTCGCCGGCGCGGCCGCTGCGATCGCGCAATTGCCGCGCGTGCGCTTGCGTGGCCTCATGTGCCTGCCGCCGCCGCCAACCGACGCGTCGGCCCAGCGGCGCGTTTTCGCACGGCTGCGCCGGCTGCTCGAAGAATTGAACGCGCGCGGGTTCGCCCTCGATACACTGTCGATGGGCATGAGCGAGGATTTCGAAGAGGCGATCGCCGAGGGCGCGACGCACGTACGCATCGGCACGTCGCTGTTCGGCGCGCGCCGGCGGGCTCCACAGGATCAAGGGTCGACCCAATGAACAACTTTCGCAAATTGGCATTCATCGGCGGCGGCAACATGGCGGCGGCGCTGATCGGCGGACTGATCAAGCGCGGCGTGCCGGGCTCGCACATCGCGGTCGCCGATCCCAGCGAGGAGCGGCAACGCGCGTTGAGCCGGGATTTCGGGGTTTCGGCGACCGCGGACAACGCGCGGACGGCCGCCGACGCCGAGGTGATCTTGCTCGCGGTGAAGCCGCAGGAGATGCGCGCCGTGGCGACCGGGCTCGCGCCGCACCTCGGCCGATCGGCGCCCCTCGTGATCTCGGTGGCCGCCGGCATACCGCATGCGGCGCTGGCGCGCTGGTTCGGGCCGCAGGTGCCGGTCGTGCGGACGATGCCCAACCGGCCGGCGCTGAACGGCTTCGGCGCGACGGGCTTGTATGCGCCCGCGAGCGTCGGCGCGGCCTATCGCGCGCTCGCCGAGACGATCATGAGCGCCGTCAGCGCGACGGTCTGGGTCGAGCACGAATCGCAGATGGATACGGTGACCGCGCTGTCGGGCAGCGGCCCGGCGTATTTCTTCTTGTTCATGGAGGCGCTCGAGGCGGCCGCGCATGAGCGCGGCCTGCCGCGCGACATCGCTCATCGTCTGACCCTCGAGACGGCGTTCGGCGCCGCGCAGATGGCGCGGCAGTCCGACGAATCGCTCGCCGCGCTGCGCGAGCAGGTCACGTCGAAGGGCGGGACCACGGCCGCGGCGCTCGAGGTGCTCGACGCGGCCGGGCTTCGTGCTATCGTCGCCCACGCGATCGCCGCGGCGGATCGCCGCTCGGCCGAACTCGCGGCGGAATACGGGGCGCCTTGAGCCATGGATGCCATCAGCTATATCGTCGATACCCTGCTCTGGCTGCTGACGCTCGCGTTCGTCCTGCGTCTCCTGCTGCAACTGGTTCGGGCCGATTTCCGCGATCCTCTCGCGGACGCGATCGTCAGAGTGACCAATTGGCTGATCCTGCCGCTGCGCCGCGTATTGCCGCCGTTCCGGAAAGTCGACATGGCGACCGTCGTCGCCGTGATCACCGCCGCGGCCGTTCGCACCGAAGCGATGCTCGCGCTGCATGGCCTGTCGCCGGGGAATCCGCTGTCGTTCGCGCGCATCACCGCGATCGCACTCGCCGACATGTTGTTGCGCATCTACTTGTTTGCACTACTGCTTTACTGGATCACGAGCTTCATCGCGCCCGGCGGGTACGGGCCCGGAATCCGGATCGTCGGGCAGTTGTGCGAACCCGTGCTCAGGCCCGTGCGCCGCGTGATCCCGCCGATCGGACAGATCGACTTTTCCGTTCTCTGGGTGTCGATCGCGATCGGCGCGTTGTTGATTCTGCTGTCTCACGGTTGAACTCGCATTCGCGCGCATGGGGACGAATCCCTGGAAAATCCTGCTTCGGACGCTCATCGACAGATGATCTTTTTTTTCATTTCCGCTAAACATCGGCTTTTTTCTATGTTATTTTCGGCGCCGAGTCGAATTTTCATGCCGTCGCATCACGCGTTCGCAAACATCAGTTAGGAGATTTAAAATGGCGAAAAAGAATGCTGCACCGACCAAGTCCGAGATTCTTGCCAGCATTTCGAAGGAAACGGATCTCACCAAGAAACAGGTCGGAGCCGTGTTTGATTCACTTTCCACCTCGATCAAGAAGAGCCTCCGCAGTCACGGCTTGTTCACGATGCCCGGCCTGTTGAAGATGAAGGTCGTGAAGAAGCCCGCGACGAAGGCCCGCGAGGGCATCAATCCGTTCAACGGCGAAAAGATGATGTTCAAGGCGAAGCCGGCGAGCAAGAAGGTGCGCATCGCCGCTCTCAAGAACCTCAAGGAATTCGTGAACTAAAGTCCGGCTTTTCATCCGGAGCGGCTGAATTGGGCTCAGGCGCTCCGGATTTCATCGACCACGGCATCCTGCAATTCGAGCAGGTGCCTGTGGAAGAAATGCCCGACCCCGGGCAACACCAGTAATCGCGGCGTAGGCGTCACCGCACCTGCCCAGCCCGTCACCGCCGCCGGATCGACGACGTCGTCGGCGTCGCCCTGCACCACCATCCACGGACACGACGGCGGGCGCAAGCGGGCGAAATCGAACCGGCCCACGGGCGGCGCGACCAGGATGACGCGATCCGGCTCGCGCACCTGCGCCACCCGCATCGAGACGTAGGCGCCGAACGAGAATCCCGCGATCACCAAACGGCCCGGCCAGCGGCTCCTGCCCCAATCGAGGACGGCGAGCGCATCCTCCGTTTCGCCGATCCCGTGGTCGAACACGCCCTCGCTCGCGCCGACGCCGCGGAAATTGAAGCGCAGCGACGCCATGCCGCATTCGTGGATCGCGCGCGCGAGCGTCGTGACCACCTTGTTGTCCATCGTTCCGCCGAACTGCGGATGCGGATGACAAATGACCGCGAAGCCGGCCCCGTCGAGGCCGGGGTCCTCCAGCAGCGCCTCGATCGACCCGACAGGACCCGCGATCGTGATGCGCGCCGCGGCGGCCGGCGCGGACGTCATTGAATGCCGATCAAGTCGATGTCGAAGACGAGTGTCGCGCCCGGCGGAATGACGCCGCCGGCGCCTTGATCACCGTAAGCGAGTTGCGGCGGAACCACGAGACGTCGCCGGCCGCCGACTTTCATCCCCAGAACGCCCTGATCCCAGCCCTTGATCACGCGGCCGGCGCCAAGCTGGAAACTGAACGGCGTCGCATTCCCGCGCGAGCTGTCGAATTGCCTGCCCTTGTGTTCCGGGGCCGCCTCGTCGTACAGCCAGCCGGTGTAGTCGACGACGGCGGTCTGCCCGGCGGTGATCGCAGGGCCGGTCCCCGCGCGCAGGTCGATGACTTGCAGCGATCGCGACGCGCCGGCGGTCGCCGGCGCAGGCCGCGAATCACCGTGACAGGCCGAGATCAGCCCGCATAACAGCAATAATATGGATTGGCGCATGACGGTCCGGAAAGGAGATTTTCACGACGCAGTGTATCGCGAAAATCGCCTGTTCCACGACCGCGCCGACGCGAAGCCCAGTGCGACGGCGGCGGCGGCGGCGGACACCGGCGCCACGCCGACGAAATACGCGGCGGCGCATACGCCCGCCCCGACGAACGCGGCGAGGAGGATCGCGAGGCCTTCCGTCGCGCCGAGCGCCCAGTGCGCGAGCATCCCGAACACATCGTCGCATTCATCGACCAGCTGCAACATCCACTCCATGCGCCGCAGTGTAGACAGCGCGGGTGCGCCGTTGAGTGAGCAGGGTCACAAACCGGGCGCGCCGCAGCCCGCGCTTGCCATGGGTTGCCTTGCTGCGTACGCTCTGTGGAATGCAGCGCATTTTGGTCCTGAATCCCAAGGGCGGATCGGGCAAGACGACGGTCGCGACCAATCTCGCCGGATATTTCGCGAGCCACGGCGACCATCCGCTGTTGACGGACAACGACCCGCAAGGATCGAGCATGCGCTGGCTCAAGAAGCGCCCGCCCCAGCAGGCGCTGATCCACGGCGCCGCGGCGTTCGAGCGCGACCCGCGCGTCACGCGCGCGTGGCAGATGCGCACTCCCGCGGACGCCCGCCACGTGATCGTCGATACGCCCGCGGCGATCCCCGCGCAGCTATTGCCCGACGTCACGCGAAACGCCGATGCGATCGTCGTCCCGGTTCTGCCGTCCGACATCGACATCCACGCGTTTTCCAAGTGCATTGCGGATCTGCTGTTGATCGCCAAGGTCAGTCGCAACGAAAACCGCATCGGCGTCGTCGCCAACCGCGTCAAGCGCAACACCCTCGCCTATCAGTCGCTGTTGCGCTTTCTCGCGACGCTCAGAATCCCCGTGATCGCGACTCTGCGCGATTCGCAAAACTACCTGCGCGCGGCGGAATGCGGGCTGGGCTTGCATGAGATGAAGCGTCAGGCGGTCGCGCAGGATCTCGACGACTGGGCGCCGCTGCTCCAATGGCTGCAGGAGAAGGAATGCGCGGTCCGAGGGGAAGCCGAGGCGGCGGGCTCCCTGCCGGCGACCGCGTAAGGCGCGCAAGGGCCGCGGGCGCTTTCTACTTTTTCTCTTCCCAGCTGCCGCGCATCTTGTCGGCCCAGCTCTTGTAGCTGTGCCAGCTGTACAGGTCGGTCGTGATCGCCGCGTGCCGGCCGCCGATCTTCGCGCCGCGCTTCAATGGCGTTCCGAACCGCTCGCCGGCGCCTGCCGCGCCGCCCGCTTCGGTGCGCGGCGCTCTGCGGTCGACGCCGCGGTATCGAGGTTTGATATTGCTGTCGTCCATCGTTTGCGCCTGTTTCGGTGATTCAAGTTAAGGCGAGCACGCATCGATCGACAGGAACTGTGTCACAGGCGCGCACCGCCCGGATACCGCCCGCGGCGCGCATTGCGATACGCCTCTCACGCCGGGGCGCGGTAAGTTAAATCGGCTGCTCGGCCGTGGTCCGCCACGCCGCGAAGAGCGGCGCGAGATCCGCGAGGGAATTTTCGATCGCCGCCGGCAGCAGCGTCGTGTAGACGTCGAGCAGAGCGATTGCGTTGCGCGCGGGATCCGTTCGCGTCGCGGCGCCGAGGCGGCGCGCCATGCCGCGGTTCACCACGTGCAAATTCTTGTACAGATCCTCGAGATCGGCGAATCCGCGCCGGTCGCGCGCGCCGAACATCTCGCGTGCGAGCAGGTACATCGTGATGCTCCGGTAGACCGTCTCGGCTTCCTCCGCGAACGGCAGATGGAAGCGCGCCATCGGACGCAGGCGGTCCGTCCAGGGACAGCCCGCGGTCGCCATGATCAGGCCGATCACGGAGGACAAAGCCTCCTGCGCCGACGTGTGCGCGATGATCGTTCGGCCCGCCCGCTCGACCGTGACCGTGACGTCGTCGAAGGAGACGAGTACGCGCAGCTTCTCCAGCACATCGGCCATGTGGAGTGCCGGCGGGCAATGCGCGTGCTCCGCGGCGTTCAGAGGGCAGTTCGCACAGCGGTTGAACCCAAGTTCCGTCCAGAACGGCGACTCGGCCGGCACCTCGTTGACGAGGCGGAAATCACGCTCCGCAAACGAGAAATCCAATACCTTCTGCGAGCCGTCGGGCAGATCGAAGCGATAGCGGATGCGCGTCGACGCGCTCATGCAACCAGGCGGTAGCAGGGCCTGTATTCGGCGCCGGTGAGCTTCATGCGGCGCTGGGCGACGAACGAGCGCAGCAGTTCATCGAGCGGCTCCATGACGGCCGGTTCGCCCGCGAGTTCGAACGGCCCGTGCCGCTCGATCGCGTTGATGCCGTACTCCTTGACGTTGCCGGCGACGATCCCGGAGAACGCGCGGCGCAGGTCCGCGGCCCGCTCGTGCACCGGCCGGTCGAGCGCGAGGCGCAGGCCGCTCATCGCGGCGTGCGTGACTTCGAACGGCCGCTGGAACTCGAACGGTATTTTCAACAGCCAATTGAAGCCGAACGAGTCGCTGGCATGGCGGCGATACTCGCGCACCTGCGCGAGCCCGTGCACCATCGCCCGGCCGACGGCGGGCGGATCGTCGATGATGATCTGGTAGCGCGACTGCGCCTCTTCGCCGAGCGTCGCGCCGATGAAGCGGTGGATCTGCTCAAAATAGTCGGCGCTTGCGGCCGGGCCGGTGAATACAACCGGAAGCGGCTGGTCGCGGTTGGCCGGATCCAGCAGGATCCCGAGCAAATAGAGAATTTCCTCCGCCGTCCCGGCGCCGCCCGGGAAGATCACGATGCCGTGACCGAGGCGCACGAACGCTTCGAGGCGCTTTTCGATGTCCGGCATGATGACGAGCTGGCTGACGATCGGATTCGGCGGCTCGGCGGCGATGATGCCCGGCTCGGTCAAGCCGAGGTATCTGCCGTTGGAGATGCGCTGCTTCGAGTGGCCGATCGTCGCGCCCTTCATCGGCCCCTTCATCGCGCCCGGACCGCAGCCCGTGCAGACGTCCAATGCGCGCAGGCCGAACTCGTAGCCCACGCGCTTCGTGTATTCGTACTCGTCGCGCTGAATCGAGTGGCCGCCCCAGCAGACGACCAGGTTGGGTTTCGTCTGCGGCTCCAGGATTCGGGCATTCCGCAGGATGTGGAATACCGCGTTCGTGATGCTCGCCGAATCTCCGAGGTCGAACCGCCCGCTCTCGACGATCTCGTTCGAGATGAACACGACGTCGCGCAGCACCGCGAACAAGTGCTCCTTGATGCCGCGGATCATGACGCCGTCGACGAACGCGCTCGCCGGCGCGTTCTTGATCTCGAGCTTGATGCCCCATGCCTGGCGGACGATCCGCAAGTCGAAGTCGCGGAATTTCTCGAAGATAAGGCGCGTATCGTCGATGGCGCCGCCCGAATTCAGCACGGCGAGCGCGCATTTGCGGAACAGCTGGTAGAGCCCGCCCTGACCGGAGTCTAGGAGCTTCGCGATTTCCTGCTGTGAGAGGTGCTCCAGGCTGCCCATGGGGGCAACTCTCGCATCGACCATATCGGACGACAGGACTTCAGCTTCCACGCGCGACGCTCACGGATAGATGTCGATCGGTATGTCATCCGCGGTGCGCATCCAGACTTCGACCATATTGGAATTCGACAGCGCGATGCAACCGTTCGTCCAGTTGGTCGTCGCGTAATAGGCGGGCGGATAGCGCGGCGAGTTCGGCGTGCCGTGAATCATGATCTCGCCGCCCGGCGTCCAATGATGCCGGCGCGCACGCTGCTCATCGAGCTTGTTCGGGTACGAGACCTCGATCGAGAGGAAATAGTCGCTGTGCGGGTTGCGCCGCACGAGCATGTAATGGCCCTCGGGAGTGCGAAAATCGTTTTCGCGCTCCTTCTGCCCGGACGGGCTCAGCCCGAGCTCGACCGGGTATTCCGCAAGCAGCGTCTTGTCGTGATAGAGAAAGAGCTTGTGCTCCGCTTTGCGCACGACGACGTGATTCGCGATCCACGGTCTGTCCGCCGCTGCGGCGTCGGCGACCGCGGTGCCGGCGGTCTCGGTGCGGGCCATTGCGAGGACGGCGGTCCCGGCGCCGGCCGGCGCGGCCAAAAGGGTCGTGGCGAGAGCCAGGCCGAGGCCGGGCAGCACCGCTTTAAGGGCTCGAAAGCTCATGTGGATAGATTATAGCCTTTACCCGGGGCGGCAAAATCGGGCATGGCTCACGTCCTTGAGGATCGCGGCCGCAGACCCGGCCTACCGGCACCGCCTGCCTAGCCGCACTTCGAGTCCCCGCAGTTCAGGCAGGTGTTGCAGCCGTCGAGCATGACGACCGCCGCGGTGCTGCATTTCGTGCACAGCAGCGCGCCTTCGGGGAACACCGACTTGGAAAAGGCATCGGTCTGCTTCGTGCGGGCCTCGAACTCGGCCCGCTTTTCCTGCACGAGCTTGCGCTGGTGCTCGTCGAGTTCCGGCTTCTTCAGCAAGCCGATCGACTGCAGATGGCGCTCGATGACGTAGCCGAGCTCGGCGATCGTCGAGGGCATGAATTTTCCGCCCGGCTGCCAGTAGCCGCCGCGCGGATCGAATACCGCCTTGAGCTCGTCGACGAGGAAGGTCGTGTCGCCGCCCTTGCGGAAGACCGCCGAGATCACGCGTGTCAGCGCGACGATCCACTGGAAGTGGTCGAGGTTCTTCGAGTTGATGAACACCTCGAACGGACGGCGCTGCTCGTGCGGCGTGCCCTCGTTCAACACGATGTCGTTGATCGTCACGTACATCGCATGGTCGGACACCGGCGTCTTGATCTTGTAGGTCGAGCCGATCAGCACCTCCGGCCGCTCGAGCTTCTCGTGCATCCAGATGACGTTGTCCTGCGCCTTCGCGGGCGCCGCCGGCGCCTTCGCCGGCTCCTCCGCCTCGGGCTTCTGCACGCGGTACTTGGTTATCTTCTTCTCGATCTTGATGTGTGCCATGGCGTTAGAACTTCCCGTAATAGCCTTCTTTGAGCGCATCGAAGAGATTCGCGGCGGTATGCATTTCGCCGTCGTATTCGATCTCATCGTCGCCCCGCGCCTCGATTTCCTTGCCGTCGTCCAGCGTGAACACGTAGGTCGTGTTCTTGAGGTCCTGTTCCTTCACGAGCACTCCCTGGAACGCCTCGGGATTGAACCTGAACGTCGTGCAGCCCTTGAGCCCCTGCTCGTGCGCGTACAGATAGATGTCCTTGAAGTCCTCGTACTTGTAATCGGTCGGCACGTTGGCCGTCTTCGAAATGGACGAATCAACCCAGAGTTGCGCCGCCGCCTGGATGTCGACGTGCTCTCTCGGGCCGATGTCGTCCGCCGAGACGAAGTAGTCGGGAAGCTTCTCGGCGGCCGCCTGCGAGTTCGGCATCGCCCGCGGATTCACGAGCTCCCGGTAGGCGAGCAATTCGAACGAGAATACGTCGATCTTCTCCTTGGACTTCTTTCCTTCGCGAATCACGTTGCGAAAATAGTGGTGCGCGAAGGACGGCTCGATCCCGTTGGACGCATTGTTGGCGAGAGACAGCGAGATCGTGCCGGTCGGCGCGATCGACGTGTGGTGCGTGAAGCGCGCGCCGACCTCGGCGAGCTCGTCGACGAGTTCGGGCGCCGCCTCGGCGATTCTCTGCATGTAGCGACTATAGCGGGCGTGCAGGACGCGGCCCGGCACGCGGGCGCCGACGCGCCAGCCGTCTTTGACCATTTCCGGCCGCTTGCGCAGCATTTCCGGCGTGACCGTGAATTCCTCGGACATGATCGGTGCAGGGCCCTTTTCGCGCGCGAGCTCGAGCGCGGCCTCCCAGCCCGCGATCGCCATCTCGCGCGACACGTTCTGCGTGAACGCGACCGCCTTGCGCGAGCCGTATTTCATGCACAGCATCGTGATCGCCGAGCCCAAGCCCAGGAATCCCATGCCGTGCCGGCGCTTGCGCGTGATCTCGTCGCGCTGGGGCGATAGCGGCAGGCCGTTGATTTCGACGACGTTGTCGAGCATGCGCGTGAAGACCTTGACGACCTTGCGGTAGGTTTCCCAGTCGAATCGCGCGTCGTCCGTGAACGGATCGACGATGAACTTGGTCAGATTCACCGAACCCAGGAGGCAGGATCCGTACGGCGGCAGCGGCTGTTCGCCGCAGGGGTTGGTCGCGCGGACGTTCTCGGTCCACCAGTTGTTGTTCATCTCGTTAACGCGGTCGATCAAGATGAAGCCGGGTTCCGCGAAATCGTACGTCGAGGACATGATCAGGTCCCATACGCGGCGCGCGGGAAGCGTCTTGTAGATCTTGCAGGCGACGAGGCCTTCCTCGTTCGAGACGTAGCCGTTGGTGTACGGCCATTCGCGCCAGACGAACTTGGACCGGTCCGAAAGATCCATCCGTTCCGTCTCGTATTCCCGCTCGGAGAGCGGGAACGCGAGCTGCCATTCGGAGTCGCTCTTGACCGCCTTCATGAATTCGTCGGTGATCAGCAGCGACAGGTTGAATTGCCGCAGGCGGCCGCTTTCGCGCTTGGCGCGGATGAACTCGAGGACATCGGGATGCCCGATGTCGAACGTGCCCATCTGCGCGCCCCGGCGCCCGCCGGCCGAGGACACCGTGAAGCACATCTTGTCGTAGATATCCATGAACGACAGCGGCCCGGACGTATACGCGCCGGCGCCGGTGACGTATGCGCCGCGCGGGCGCAAGGTCGAGAATTCATAGCCGATCCCGCAGCCGGCCTTGAGCGTCAGGCCCGCTTCGTGAACCTTGCTCAATATATCGTCCATCGAGTCGCGGATCGTGCCGGACACCGTGCAGTTGATCGTCGACGTCGCCGGCTTGTGCTCGAGAGAACCGGCGTTCGACGTGACGCGGCCGGCGGGGATCGCACCGTGGCGCAGGGCCCACAGAAACGACTCGTACCACTGCGGCCGCAATTCCTCGGGCTCGACGTCGGAGAGCGCCCGCGCGACGCGCTTGTAGGTGTCGTCCATCGATTGATCGATAGGCGAGCCGTCTTTGGCGATGAGGCGGTATTTCTTGTCCCAAATGTCTTGC
>Ga0316628_100001381_pt1 | contig 17141 bp, 15 predicted proteins | sample OWC_Aug_M2_C1_D5_FD_207648 | JGI IMG/M metagenome (GOLD analysis project Ga0316628, IMG submission 207648) | Wetland soil microbial communities from Old Woman Creek delta, Ohio, United States - OWC_Aug_M2_C1_D5_C | ecosystem: Environmental > Terrestrial > Soil > Wetlands | place: USA: Ohio... | reverse complement strand
GGGGCCGTGGTGGCCCAGCCGGCCCGGCCGGCGGGCCGGGGCCAGGCGTTCCGGGAGCCCGCCACCAAGGTCTGGGCCCGACCGCACGGCCTGCCGGTCCTCCAGCCCGGGAAGGTCCGCGACGGGAAGCTCGCGACGGAGCTGTCGGCGCTCCGCCCGGACGCGCTGGTGGTGGCCGCCTACGGCCGCATCCTCGGGACCGACCTGCTGCGGCTGGCGCCGTTCGGCTCGATCAACGTGCACGGCTCGCTGCTCCCCCGCTGGCGCGGCGCGGCCCCCATCCAGTGGGCCGTGGCCAGCGGCGACCGCGAGACCGGCGTGACCATCATGCAGATGGACGAGGGGCTCGACACCGGCGACATCCTGCTGCAGCGCGCGATCCCCATCGGCCCCGACGACACCGCCGAGTCCATGTCGGTGCGCGTGGCGGAGCTGGGCGCCGAGGCGCTCCTGGCCGCGCTCGAGGGCCTGGCGCGGGGCGCCATCGTCCCGGTGCGCCAGGATCCCGCCCAGGCCACCCTGGCGCGGATTCTGGAAAGGGAGGACGGGCGCGTCGACTGGAAGCGGCCGGCGCCCGAGATCGCGGCGCGGCTGCGCGGCTTCACGCCCTGGCCGGGAGCGTTCACCACCTTCCATGGACGGATGGTGAAGATCCTGTCTGCGTCCCCGACGGCAGTCTTCACGGACGGCGAGCCGTCGTCGGGACAGACCGGGTACGCGGTCCGGGTGCCGGGGCGCGGGATGCTGGTGGTCTGCGGCGGCCGGACGGCGCTGCTCGTGACACGCCTCCAGCCGGAGGGCCGCCCGCCCCAGGACGCGGTCGCCTTCTTCAACGGCCTGCGCCGCGAGTCGGTCACCCTCGACACATGAGCGCCCGCTCCATCGCCTTCGACGTGCTCCGCCGCGTCGAGGAGGGCGGCGCCTACGCCTCCCGCGCCCTCGACGCCGCGCTCTCCTCGGCGGGCGCCCTCGACCCGCGGGAGGCCGGCCTGGCCACCGAGCTGACCTACGGGACGCTCCGGCGCGCGCTATCGCTCGACGCCGCCCTGGCGCCGCATTCGCGCCGGCCGCTGGCGCAGCTCGATCCCGCCGCCCGGGTGGCACTGCGGCTGGGCGCGTACCAGCTGCTCGTCCTGCGCATCCCCGCCCACGCCGCCGTCGGCGAGACGGTCTCGCTGGCCCGGAGCGTCGACCACGGGCGCGCCGCCGGATACGTGAACGCCGTGCTCCGGGCGCTGGCCCGCCAGCCGCGCTTTCCCCCGGCGCCCGCGCTGTCCGAGGATCCGGCCGGACACCTGGCTGCCGCGGAGGCGCTGCCCCGATGGCTGGCCGAGGAGTGGATCGCGTGGCTGGGCCCCCGGGAGGCGCTCGATCTGGCGCGGGCCATGAACGGGCCCGCACCCCTGTGCGTGCGCTCGCCGTCACGCGATGCGCTGCTGGAGCGGGCGCGGGCCGCCGGCCTGGAGGCGCGCCCGCTGGCCCGCGCCCCGCAAGGCCTGGCCCTTGCCAGCGGATCCGTGGCGGACCTGGCGCGCGCCGCCGGCGGCCTGCCGTTCCAGGTGCAGGACGAGGCATCCCAGCTCGTGGTCCAGCTGGCGGCCGGCGAGCTGCAGGGGCGGCGTGTCCGCGTCCTGGACGCCTGCGCCGCGCCCGGCGGAAAGGCCTTCCACCTGGCCGAGCTGCTCGGCCCCGGTTCCGAGGTGGTGGCGGTCGAGATCCACCCGCGCAAGGCGGACGCGCTGGCGCGCGAGGCCGCCCGGCGCGGGTTCGCCGGCCTGCGCGTCGTGTGCGCCGACGCGACCCGGGCGCTGCCCGGGGTGGCCGAGGCGACCTTCGATGCCGTGCTCGTCGACGCTCCCTGCGCCGGCCTGGGAACGCTGCGGCGCCACCCCGAGCTCAAGCTGCGGCGCTCGCCCGGCGATGTGACGCGCCTGGCAGAGGTCCAGCTCGCCATCGGCCGGCGGATGGCTCGCTACGCGCGGCCGGGCGCCCCGGTGACCTACTCGGTCTGCTCCCTGTCTCGGCCGGAGGGCCCGGCCATCGCCTCGGCGCTGCTCGGCGACGGCGCCCGGCGCAGCCCCCCGCCGCCGGGCTTCCCGCCCGACGTGCTCACCCCGGAGGGCGATCTGCTGACGCTCCCGAGCAGGCATGGGTGCGATGGGTTCTTCGCAGCGAGGGTGGCGTACGGAACCTGAACCGAACCCGTGCCACGACCTGAACCCGTGGCCTGCGATCCCTGGCGCCTCTCCCGAGTCCCCAGGCCCATGGCCCGTGATCCGGCGTCGGCCGGGGGCAACGGGCCTCGGGCCAGGGGACTCGGGACTCGGATCACGGGTGACGCGAAGCCGGGTTCAGGTACGGGTTCGGGTTCGGGAGTAGTCGTGACCGCGCGCGGGCGAACGCTTACACTTCCCGCCATGTCCCTCCCCCCCATCCGCATCGCGCCCTCGATCCTCTCCGCCGACTTCGGCCGCCTCACCGACGAGGTCCGGGCCGCGGACGGCGCCGGCGCGGACGTGATCCACGTGGACGTCATGGACGGCAGGTTCGTCCCGAACATCACGGTCGGCCCGCTGGTGGTGAAGGCGGTGCGGGAGGCGACGCGGCTCCCGCTGGACGTGCACCTCATGATCGTGGAGCCCGAGCGGTACGTGGAGGCATTCGCGGACGCCGGGGCGGACTCGATCACGGTGCACGCGGAGGTCTCCCCACACCTGCACCGCACGCTGGAGGTCATCAAGGCCGCCGGCGCACGTCCCTCGGTGGCGCTCAATCCCTCCACCGACCTGTCGGCCGTGGAGTGGGTGCTGGGCGACTGTGTCCAGATCCTGATCATGACCGTGAACCCGGGCTTCGGCGGCCAGCAATACGTGGAGGCCTGCACCGAGAAGGTCCGCCGGCTGCGCGCCATGGCCGAGGCCCGCGGGCTCGCCCTGGACATCCAGGTCGACGGCGGCATCAACCACGAGACGGTCGAGCGCGTGGTCGAGGCGGGCGCCAACGTGCTCGTGGCCGGCACCGCCGTGTTCGACGCGCCCGACTACCGGCGAGCCATCGCCGATCTGCGCGCCATCGCCGAGCGGGTGCAGGCCGCCCGGCGGTGACCGGCGCCCCGCCGCGCCCGACCCGGGAGACCAGCCCGGGGAACCCCGAACCCCGGTGCAACCTCTCACCCGCCGCTGGACGGGCCACCTCGACGCGGTGCATCCTCGCACCGACCGATGAACACGCCGGTCACCATGTCGCTCATGTCCATCGCGCTCGGCATGGCGGCGGGCGTGCTGGCCTTTCGCGTCTCGCGGGCCCGCGGCTGGCGCGAGCTGCGCTGGTTCGCGATCATCGCCTTCCTCTCCGCCGGCTACGCCGCCGCCCACCTGAGCTCGACCTTGCCGGCGCCGGTTCCGCTGCTCCTGGCGGCCTCGCGCATCCAGCTCTCGGTCGGCCTGGTCCAGTACTGGGCCTGGATGCGCTATGCCGAGGCCTACGCCCACGCCTCCCCCAGCCGCGCGGGGCGATGGCCGGAATGGTTGACCCTGTCGGTGGCGGCGCTCAGCCTCGTCCCCGGGCTCGCGTTCCAGGAGACCCTCGGCCATCACCAGTTCGCGCCCTGGGGCGTGACCTACGCGGACGGTCGGTTCACGGCGGTGGGGTACGCCCTCATCGCCGCGTGCACGCCGGTGGTGGTCGCGGTCTTCGCGCGCTTCGCCTCTGCCCGGCGGCAGGGGATCCGGCTGGCCGGCGCGCAGGCGGGCGCCTTCGCCGCCTTCGTGCTGCTGTCGCTCAACGACGCGGTGGCCTCCACCGGGCGCATCGGCCTGCCCTACCTGCTCGACATCGGGTTCCTGCTGCCGGTGGGGCTGGTCGCCTGGGCCGCCAGCCTGCGCTTCCTCGAGACCGCCGAGGATCTCGACCGGCTGCGCAGCCGGCTCGAGTCGCTGGTCGAGGAGCGGACGCGCGCGCTGGCCGAGACGCAGCAGCGGCTGGTCCGGGCCGAGCGGCTGGCGTCGCTGGGCCAGCTCGCCAACGGCGTCGCCCACCAGGTCTCCAACCCTGCCTCGGTGGTGACGGCCAACCTGCGCTTCCTGGCCGAGAGCCGCTCCGGCGATGCCGAGGCGCGCGAGGTGCTGGGCGACGCGCTGGCCGCCATGCAGCGCATCAACGATCTGGTGCGGCGCCTCGCCGATGCAGGCCGGATCGCGGCCGCGTCGCAGCCCAGCGCCGAGGTGGACGTGTGCGAGGTGGTGGAACGAGCGGTGGCGGAGGCCGGGCCTCGCCTGCCGCCGCACGTCACCCTGGACTCGGCCGTGCCCTCGGGCCTGAACGTGCGAACCCGGCCCGAGGTGCTGGAGCAGGTGCTGCAGAGCCTGCTCGCCAACGCCGCGGAAGCGCTGCCCCCCGAGCGCCCCGGGCGCATCGAGATCCGTGCCGAGCGGCGCGCCGGCGGCATCCGGCTCACCATCTCCGACGACGGGGTGGGCATGCTCCCGCAGGTCCTGGAGCGCGCCTTCGAGCCGTTCTTCACCACCAAGCCGGCCGGCCAGGGCAGCGGGCTGGGGCTGCCCATCTCCCGCGGCATCATCGAGGTCCACGGCGGCGCGCTCTGGCTGGAGAGCACGCCCGAGCGCGGGACGACTGCGGTGCTGGTGCTGCCCGAGGCCGCCGCCTGATGACGAGGCGCCCTGGGAAGCTTGGCGCCGTCACTCGACCCGTTCCACCCGCACCCGCGCCACCCCCCGCTCGACCATCCCGATCTGGCGGGCCGCGGCCAGGGACAGATCGATGACCCGGCCGCGCACGAAGGGGCCGCGATCCGTGACCGTCACCACCACCCGCCGACCGGTCTCGAGATCCGTCACCTGGAGCCGCGTGCCGAACGGCTCGGTGCGGTGCGCGCAGGTGAGCGCGGCGGGATCGTAGCGCGCCCCGCTGGCGGTGCGCCGGCCCTTGTGCCTCAGCCCGTAGAAGCTGGCCAGCCCCACCTCGCCCCGGCGCTCCGGTGCAGCGGCCGGCGAGGCGGGCCTCCCGCCCTCCGGCGCGGCGGCCGGGGGCGCCTCGGCGGCGGGTTGGCGGTGCGCGCAGGCGGTGAGCGAGAGCAACACCCCCAGCCACGCGCCGCGGCGCCTCATCACCGGCGCCTCCGCAGCGCCCTCGCCACCTCCGCATGCGCGGCCACGAGCTCCAGCGCGCGCGCCAGCAGCGTGCGCCCGGGCTCGAGCTTGAACCAGGTCGAGGCACCGGAGGGGTGCGGGAGCGGGATCACGTCCACCTCCACGCCGTGGTAGTGCACCCGAAAGCTCCGCCCGACCACGCCCGCGAGGGGTTCCGGCGCGCCCAGCACCTCGCCGATGGCCAGGCGGCCGACCGGGATCACCAGCCGCGGCCGCAGGATCCGCATCTCGCGCTCGATGAAGTGCCGCCACCTGGCGCACTCCGCCGGGCCGGGCAAGCGATCGCCGCCGCCGGCGGTCTTGCCCGGGAAGCAGCGCACCACTGCGGAGATGTACACACGCGCGCGCACCTCCTGCTCCCCGGCCCCGGTCGCCTGCTCCAGCCACCGGAACAGCGTCTTGCCGGCGTGCCATGCGAACGGCCTGCCGAAGCGCGCCTCGTGGGGACCGGGCGCCTGGCCGAGGAGGAAGATGCGGCTGTCCACCGCCGGGCCGTGGACCGGCGGCCCGAACCCGCGGGGCCGGAACGCCTGGATGTCGCGGTGGACGCCCTCCAGGGCCTGCAGGACGGAGACGCGCTGCCGGAGCGAGCCGGGGCGGCGTCGCATCCCGCGCTCCGCCGCAGGGGCCGCGCTCGCCCGGGGACGGGGGCGGCGGCGGGCGTGCATCCGCAGGAAGGCTACCGCCACGGCTCCTCGCGCACCGAGTGGATCCAGCCCTCGGAGCGGGGCACGTTGGAGGGGACGCCCTGGAAGCCGTCGGCCCAGGCCGCGGCCGCGGCCACCGCGGCCAGGACCGCCTCCAGATGCTCCGCGCGCGCGTCCTCGACGATCTGCGCCGCCTGCTCCATCTCGAACTCGAACCTGGCGCCGGTGCGCAGGGTGCGCAGGACGCCGGCCCGGGTCGAGTTGCGGCTCACGCCCACCCGCTCGTCGTCGCGGTAGGCGCAGATCCCGCACATGGCGCGGGCCACGTGGGCCGGCCGCACCTCCACGATGATGGGCTTGCCGGCCACGGGCGGGTCCCAGGGCGGGAAGGCGGCGTCCACCTGGGCCAGCGTGCACAGGCCGAAGAAGGTCTGCCGGTAGGAGCGCGCGCTGGTGGGCAGATAGAGCTCGGCCCGATAGCAGTCGGTGGCCCGCGGCCGATCCCGCCCCACCTCGGCGCGGACTCGCTGCGCACCTGCGGTGAAGTCGCCGCCCTCGCCCAGGAAGCGCTGCTCCAGGTTCTTGCCCAGCACGGCCGGCCCGCGGAGCGCCTGCCGCAGCAGGCCCAGCTGCCGGAGGTGCGTCTCGGCCAGCGAGAGCGCGAAGTCCACGCCCACCACCAGCCGCCCCTCGGCCCAGCGCGACTCCTCCGCCAGCCAGCCGCTGAACCGGCCCGGGATGTCGCGGCGGCCGGGCGCGTCGGTGAAGGGCCGCCACAGGCGCGAGAGCCTCGCCCGCTCCCCGGAACACTCGATCTTGGCGGCCACGATCTGGTTGCCGGCGCCCTCGATGCCGCTCCAGCGCAGGCCCAGCACCACGCCCCGCTCCGGCAGGGTCACCCGGGGGGGTGGTGCCCTTCCGTGAACCGCGCTCGACGCGCTCGTGGCTTCGGTTTCGGTCGCCATGGCTGTGGGAGGCGGTCGGAGCCTTCAACAGGCCCGCCCGAGCTCGTGGATGGCTCGGGCCGGGCCCTCGATGTTTCTTCTACGCTTTCCCCCGCGTGTCAACGAGACCTGCGGGCCGCCCCCGGCGACGCGGACCCGGGGTCGATGGGTGGGGCGCCGTGGCACTCGCCCTGCGAGGATGACGATAGGTGCGAGTCCCGTATGGGTTGATGTTGCTTCCGCTCCCCTCTCGGCATGCCTAGGTTGGGGCGAGAATGGACCCAACGGGCCGCATCTTGCTGGTCGAGGACGACGACGCTCTCCGCGAGGCGCTGCGCGAAGTGCTCGTGGACGAGGGTTATCGCGTCGACTGCGTGGCCAATGGCCGGGAAGCGCTCGAGCACCTGAACCGGGGCGCCGCCGCGCCGGACCTGATCGTGCTCGATCTGGTCATGCCGGTCATGGATGGCTGGGCGTTCCGGGATGCGCAGCGGCTGAGCCCGCCCCTGGCCAGCATTCCCACCATGGTCCTGTCGGCCAGCTTCCCACCGGACAGCCCGCGGATGCGGTCGCTCGAGGCGCAGGCGGTGCTCTCGAAGCCGGTCAGCATCGACCGCCTGCTCCGCGCGATGCAGCGGCTCCTGCCCGCCCCGGCGCTGCACGCCGCGCCGAGCGCGCCCTAGCGGCCGGTCTCCCCGCGGCTGCGCGACCTCCCTGGTCGAATCGCCTCCCCGTTTGCGCGCCCGCGGCTCGCGCGCGAGACTCTGTGACCTTGGGCGCGTCTGACCTGGCGCGGGAGGTCCGGGATGGTGGCCCGCAAGTTGCGGCTGCAAGGTGCCATCGACGCGCTGGCCATGTGGACCGAGGACCTGCGCCTCCGGGAGCCGGTACCGTTCGTCGCCGCGGACGGCGCACCGCTAGACTGCTTCGGCCCGCTCCCGCCGCTGCCGCCGCCGCCGCGAGGACCGCACTGGGAGGCCCCCTCGCCGCGGCCGACCGCCCGGGATCCGCGCCTGCGGGTCGAGGTGACGCCGCCGCTGGGCCCTCGGCGCGGCACGGCGGTGCTGGTCCCGCCCTGGAAGCTGCCCCGCCTCTCGCTGGTGGACGGCTGGATCGCCGCGGTGACCGCCTCCGGGCACGAGGTATGGACCCTGATCCCGCCGCTCCACCTGGACCGCGCCCCACCCGGCCTGCGCAGCGGCGAGGCCTTCGTGACCGCGAACGTGCCGGCGCTGCGGGCGGGGGTGGAGCAGCTGGTGCTCGAGATCCGCGTGCTGCTGGCGCTGGCGCGCGACCGCGGCCAGGCGGTCGCGCTGGTCGGGCTCTCGCTGGGCGGGCTGGGCGCCGCCCTGGCCGCCACCGCGCCGGAGGCGCCGGATCGGGCCGCGCTGATCGCCCCGCCCGCCGATCTGTACGCGGTGATGAACGAGACCCGCATCGGCCGGCGGCTGCTGCCGGCGCTGCGCGGCGGTGAACGCGCGGCGCCACCGGCGCCGGAGCTCTCGGCCATGCTCCGGCCGTTCGCGGCGGATGCGCGCCCGCCCCGCGCCGGCCGCGTGCTGATCGCGGTGGGTAACGGCGACCGCATCGCCCTGCCCGGCCCGGCCGCCGCGCTGGCGCGGTCCTGGGGCGCCGAGCTGCGCACCTACCCGCGCGCCCACCTCACCCTCCTGTTCCTGTGCCGATCGGTGCGGAGGGACCTGACGGCGTTTCTCTCCGCGTCGCGGTGAGGCCGGGCGCTACTTCTTCCCCTCGGCCTGGCAGGCCTTCCGCGCCGCCACGATCTCGTCGTAGAACTCGGCCGGCACCACCCCGCCGCGCACGGCCGAGGTGGCCTTGTCCATGGCCGCCCGCCAGGCGGCGGCATCGCTGGGGACGATCTTCAAGCCCTGCTTCTGCATGGCCGCGACCGCGTCCTCGTTCAGGCGCCGCACCTCGGCGTCGATCCTGTTGCCCAGGTCCTGGGCGATGCCCAGCAGCTTGGGGCGCAGGTCGGCGGGGACCTTGTCCCAGGTGTCCTTGCGGACCAGGGTGGCCCCGATCAAGTAGGCCCAGGTCGTGTCCATCATGTTGGACGCGCGCTCGAAGAGCCGGGTGGTGAGCATGTAGAGCGGCACGTTGGGGACGCAGTCGATCATCCCGGTCTGGAGCGACGACACGATCTCTGCCGACGACAGCACCACCGGCTTCAGGCCCGCCAGCCGGAACGCCTCGACGCTCTTGGGGTCACCTTCCCAGGCCCAGATCTTGGTGTCGCCCATGTCGGCGGGGCTCCGGTGCGGCTTGTTGCAGAAGAGGTGGATGGCGCCGACGGTGCTCCACTGGATGGCCACGAACCCGCGCTGCAGCAGCACCTGCTCGATGCGCGGACGGACCTTCTTGAGGGCGCACTGCATCTGCGCCTCGTCCTGGAACACGAAGGGGATGGACAGGCCCTGCGGCTCGGCGGCGACGTCGTGCATCCCGATGTTGGAGATGGCGGCGGCCTGGAGCTGGCCGACGGCCATCTTGCGCATCATGTCGCCCTCGCCACCCTGCGTGCCGCCCGCGTAGATGCGGAGCTTCACCTTGCCGCCGGACGCCTCCTCCCACTTCTGCCCCAGCTCGCGAAGCAGGTCGTGCCAGGTCGAGCCCTGGGGCGCGAGGGTGCCGAGCTTGATGGTCACGCCCTGCGCTCGGGCGGAGGACGCGAGCGCCGCCAGGAGCGCTGCCAGCAGGATCTTCTTCACGGACACCCCCTCCTTCGAATTCTAGACGAACAGCTCGTCGGCGTGGGCGAGCAGGGCGCGGGCGCGCCGTTGGGCCAGGATGTTGGCGAGGCGGTAGCGGGGAACGGCCTCGGCGTCGGCGTGGACGACCTCCTCGAGCATTCGCGTGAACTGCGCTCGGTCCTGGGCCTGCACCAGCACGCCCTCGGCGTACGCCACCTTGGGCCCCAGCTTCTTGCCGCCCGAGAGCGCCAGCGCACGCTCGAGGTGCTGCCGGGCCCGCTCCGGCCCTCCCCCCTGAGCCGCCGACCGGTTCGCGTCGTAGGCGACGAAGAACTCGTGGATGGCCCCCTCGCCCCAGGCCTCGTCGAGCGCCAGGGCACGGTCCATCATGGCCACCGGGACGGGGAGCTGCGCCACCAGCGCCATGTCCCCCTTCCCGTTGGAGATGGCCAGCGCCCAGGCGGACGCCGTCCAGTAGAGCAGGGGCACGTCCTCCTTGCGCGCCTGTGCCAGGGCCGGGGCCAGATCGCCGCCGGCCAGGAGCTTCTCGCGCAGCCCGCGGTGCCTGACCTCGAGTCCGCGCAGGCCGTAGTCGCGCGCCCGGAGCAGGAGCTTGCGCGCCCGCTCCCGGCCGGCCCGGGCCGGCCCCAGCTGCCCGTTCAGGTCCGCCAGATCGGCGTCCGACTGGACGAACGCGTAGGCGTACTGCGTGAACCCGCTCGCCAGCGCGGTGAGGAGCCCCTCGTGCCGCGGGTTCTCCTCCAGCAGACCTTCCATGGTCTTGAGGCCGAAGGGGACCGCCTCCCGCACCAGCTCCGGGTCGTCGTCGCTGGCGTAGGATGAGCCGCTCTTCGATACGGCATCCGAGACCAGGTTCAGGGCGGCCGTTCGGCACCCCGCCAGGACCGTGACGGTCAGTGGAACGAGGAGGGCGAGATCTCGACGCGACAAGGGGCACCGACCCTAAGTTCGTGCTATTACTAAAGACCTCTCCGGAAGGGGTCAATCCACTTTCGCGTGACCACCCCACTCCCCCAAGACCCCAACGCAGGAGACGGCGCGCCGCAGGGCACGCAAGTGGAGCGCGCGCTCGTCACCTTGCTGCTGCTCGCGATGATCGCCCTTCCGGCCGCGTCGTCGCTCCTGCGGCGGGTGTGGGATCGGGAGTTCCCGGGTGCCGCCCAGCTCGCGCAGCACATCACGCTCTGGGTCGGATTCCTCGGGGCGCTCCTCTCCACGCTGACCGGGCGTCACCTGGGGCTTTCCACCGTGGACGTGATCCCGGCCGGCTGGCCGCGGCGGGCTGCCGCGTTCGTGGGGCAGGCGGTCTCCGCCGCCACCTGTGCGCTCCTCGCCTGGGCGTCGTACCGCCTGGTCCAGGTGCAGTGGCACGGGCTGGCGCAGGTGGCGTTCGGGATCCGCGAGGCCTGGAGCCAGCTGGTGATGCCCGTCGGGTTCGCCATCATGGCGATCCGCTTCGCGTGGCGCGCCGACCTGGGCGGAACCCGGAGCCTGTGGCTGCGTGCGGCGGCCCTGATCCTGGCCGGGGCGGCCTTCCTGCTGGGCCGCATCACGCCCGGCCCGTTCCTGGTGACGTTGCTGCTGGTGGTGGTGCTGGCGGCGTTCCTCCTGGGCGCGCCGGTCTTCGTGGTCATGGCGGGCGTGGCCATGACCCTGTTCTTCAAGGATGGAACCCCCACCGCCGCGGTCCCGACCGCCATCTTCAACCTCTCCAAGGAGACGATGTTGCCCGCCATCCCGCTGCTCACGGCGGCGGGGTACATCCTGGCCGAGGGCCAGGCCGGGCAGCGGCTGGTGCGCGTGTACAAGGGGATCTTCGGCTGGATGCCGGGCGGCGTGGCGGTGATGGCCACCGTGGTGTGCGCGCTCTTCACCACGTTCACGGGCGCCTCGGGGGTCACCATCCTGGCGCTGGGAGGCCTCCTCCTCCCCACGCTCCTCGAGGATCGCTATCCGGCCGGCTTCTCGATCGGGCTGGTCACCGCCTCCGGCTCGCTGGGCCTGCTCTTCCCACCGTCGCTGCCGGTCATCCTGTACGCGGTGGTCGCGCAGGCTCCCATCCTCCACATCTTCCTGGGCGGCCTCGTCCCGGGCCTGCTCATGATCCTGCTGGTGGCCGGCTACGGCGTCTTTGTCGGCGTGCGATCGCAGGCTCCGCGCCAGGCCTTCCACCCCCGTGAGGCCCTGCGCGCCCTGTGGGACGCGAAGTTCGACCTCGGGCTGCCGGCGCTGGTGGTGGTCGCCATGGCCCTGGGCTACGCCACCCCGGTGGAGGCGGCGGCGCTGGCGGCGGCCTACTCGCTGGTGGTCGAGCTGCTGGTGTACCGATCGATCAACCCGGTCCGCGACCTGACCCGCGTGCTGGTGCACTCGTCCGCGCTGGTGGGAAGCGTGCTCATCCTGCTGGGCAGCGCATACGGCCTCAACTCCTGGTTCGTGGACGCGGAGGTCCCCACCCGGCTGGTGGACTGGATGACCCAGAACATCCGCTCGCCGGCGCTCTTCCTGCTCATGCTCAACGCCGTGCTGCTGGTGCTGGGCAGCGTGCTGGAGATGTACTCGGCCATCGTGGTGATCGCGCCGCTGGTGGCGCCGCTGGGCCGCGCCTACGGGATCGAGCCCATCCACCTCGGGGTGGTGTTCCTCGCGAATCTGGAATTGGGGTTCCTGCTCCCGCCCATGGGGCTGAACCTGTTCCTCTCGGCGGCGCGATTCGAGAAGCCGCTGCCGTACGTGTACCGCCGGGCGCTCCCCTTCCTGCTCATCATGGCGGTGGGGGTGCTGCTCATCACCTACTTCCCGGCCATCACCACCGGCGTCGTGCACCTGTTCACGGGACGCTAGCCTAGGCACTCCGAAACCGAACGTGGTCGTAGACCTAGACCTAGACCTAGACGTAGACGTGGTCGTGGTCGTAGACGACTCGGACACCGTGGCCGTACCGTCTACGTCTACGTCTACGTCCACGACTACGTTGGTGTTCCCAGCAGCCGCACGATCTTCGGCCGGACGCCCGCCGCCGCCAGCAGGCGATCGAGCTTCTCCCGCGCCGCCGCCGAGCCGGCCCGGACCTTCTTGCCCAGGATGAGCTCGTTCTTGACCGAGTGCTCCCAGCCGGTGAGCTCGGTGACCGTCACCCGGTACCCGTGCGCCTCGAGCGCCAGCGCCCGGATCACGTTGGTGAGGTGCGAGCCGAACTCGCGGCGGTGCCAGGGATGGGCGAAGAGCGGCTCGAGCAGCGCGTCCGGGCCGGCCGCCTCGGCCAGGAGCCGCGCCACCTCGGCCTGGCAGCAGGGGACCACCGCCACGTGGTCGGCGCCGTGCCGGATGGCGAGCGCCAGCGCGTCGTCGGTGGCCGTGTCGCAGGCGTGCAGCGCGGTGACCAGGTGGACCCGCGGCGGCACGGGCGCGGACTCGATGGGCCCGTCCAGGTAGCGGAGCCGTTCGAAGCCCAGGCGAACCGCCCGCTCCGCCCCCGCCCGCGCCAGCTCGGGGCGAGACTCGACGGCCAGGAGCGTCCCCTTGCCCGCCTCCCTGAGGAACAGCTCGTACAGGATGAACCCCAGGTAGCTCTTCCCGGCCCCGCAGTCCACCACCACCGGCGACCCGAAGCGCTCCAGCACGTCCTCGAGCGCCGGCGCCAGCAGCCCCACCAGGTGGTTCACCTGCTTCAGCTTGCGCAGGCTGTCCGCGTTGAGATCGCCGGCGCGCGTGAGCAGGTGTAGCTCCTTGAGCAGCTCGGGCGAGGTGCCCGGCAAGAGCTCGCGGCGCACCTCCGCCGCCTTCACCTGCCTGCGCATCATGGGCAGTTCATAACGCCAGCGGGCTCCGCCCGGGGATCCGGGCTCGCGCGCTCGCGCACCTCGCCCGCCCCCGGCGGCGGTGCGGCCGGTCCGCACGCTTCGTTCGGTTTGTTCGAAGACCGAACATTCTTTCGTGCTTGCGCCGGGATGGCCCCGCTCCGCGGTGGGAGTTCGTTCGACCGTGTTCACTCTTCACCCGTGAATATAAGGGCTTGTGGAGACGACAGGAACCGTGTTCGCTGTGGTCACCTTTGGCCGACGCCCGAACGATCTGGAGCCAGAACGCATGAACGCCCCCGCCTCCCGCCCCTCCGTCCGCCGGTCCGACTTCCCGCCCGGCTTCGCCTTCGGCACCGCCACCTCGAGCTACCAGATCGAGGGTGCGGTCCACGAGGACGGGCGCGGCCCGTCGATCTGGGACACCCTCAGCCACACGCCGGGGAAGGTGCGGAACGGCGACAACGGCGACGTCGCCTGCGATCACTATCACCGCTGGCGCGAGGACCTCGACCTCATGCGCCGGCTGGGCCTGAACGCCTACCGGTTCAGCGTGGCCTGGCCGCGCGTGCTCCCCGAGGGAACGGGACGGGTGAACCCCGCCGGCCTGGACTTCTACGAGCGGCTGGTGGACGGCTTGCTCGAGCGCGGCATCGCCCCGCACCTGACGCTGTACCACTGGGACCTCCCGCAGGCGCTCCACGACCGGGGCGGGTGGCTGCGGCGCGAGACGGCCAGCGCCTTCGCCGACTACGCCCGCATCGTGGCCGAGCGGCTCGGAGACCGCGTCGCCAGCTGGGCCACCCACAACGAGCCCTTCTGCGCCGCCTTCCTCGGCTACCTGTTCGGCAAACACGCGCCGGGCGTGTCGGACTGGGACACGTCGCTGGTGGTGAGCCACCACCTGCTGCTCTCGCACGGCCTGGCCGTGCAGGCGCTGCGCGCCGTCCTCCCGCGCGCCCGCCTCGGGCTGGTCAACAACCCCGCTCCCATCCACCCCGCCAGCGATCGCCCCGAGGACCTGGCGGTGGCGGACCGGATCGATGCGCACCGCAACCGCTGGTTCCACGACCCCGTGTTCGGGAAGGGGTATCCGCGGGAGCTCCTGGAGCACAACCCCTCGCGGCGGTTCGACGCGGCCGTCCTGCCCGGAGACCTGGAGACCATCGCCCAGCCCATCGACTGGATGGGCGTGAACTACTACAACCGCCACGTGGTGGCGCACGCCGCCAGCGGCGGCGCGCGGGACTTCCAGTTCGTCAAGACCGACCTCGAGCACACCGCCTCCGGCTGGGAGGTGTACCCCGACGGCCTGCGCGAGATCCTGGTGCGCGTGCACCGCGACTGGCACCCGGCCGCGCTGATGGTGACCGAGAACGGAGCCTTCTACGAGGACGCGGTCGGGGACGATGGGCGGATCCGGGACGAGGGCCGGCGCCGCTATCTGGAGCAGCACCTGGCCGCCTGCCGTGATGCGCTGCGGGAGGGCGTTCCGCTGCAGGGCTACTTCGTATGGAGCCTGGTCGACAACTTCGAGTGGGCGGAGGGCTACTGGGCGCGCTTCGGCCTGGTGCGCATGGCCGCGCCCGGCGGCGACCGGGTGGTCAAGGCGAGCGGCGACTGGTATGGAGCGTTCGTCCGCGGCGACCTCGACAGGAGAACCCCATGACCCGCCTGCTCCGCGTCATCGTTCCGGCGGCCTTGCTGCTGGGCGGCTGCGCCTCCTCGGGCCCCGAGCTGAAGCCCGCCCCCGCCGCGGCGGCGGGCGCGCCGGCCGGCGCGGTGGCGCTCGCGGTCTCGCCGGAGCAGGTGATCGCGCCGGTGAACCGGAACGTGCTGGGCGGCTTCAACTTCGGGAACTGGATGCAGGTGGCGGACTTCGCGGAGGACCTGCGCGCCGTCCATCCTGCCGAGCTCCGGTTTCCTGGAGGGGAGATCGGGGATCGCACCGACCTGACCGAGTACGTGTTCGCCGCCTTCCAGGCCAACGTCACCATCCTCGGCAACCCGGGCGCGGTCGTCCAGACGCGCGTCGGCGGGAAGAGCATGACCGGCGGGGCGGTGCACAACCGGCCGGAGGATGCCGCCGAAGCGGTGCGCTGGGCGAAGGCCAAGGGCATCCAGGTCCGGTACTGGGAGATCGGGAACGAGCCCGACCTCTACGCCGTCAAGCAGAGCGATCCCGGGTACTCGCCGGAGAAGTACTGCCAGGTGTTCCGCGCCCAGGCGGCCGCCATCAAGGCGGTGGACCCGGCCGCCAGGGTCGCCGGCCCGGCCGTCTCCGGGGCGCCCGGCCGCGACCAGTTCCTGGAGGGGTTCGTGACCGCCTGCGGCGACGTGGTGGACGTGCTCACCTGGCACGTCTATCCGACCACCGGCGCCCTGGAGGACGGCCCGGCGTTCGACACCGTCCGCGAGATCGACGACACCATCGACGCCTTCACGGCCTACTGGGCGGATCCGGCGAAGAACCCGAAGGGGAGCACGCGCAAGGTGGGGCTGGCGGTGACCGAGTACGGCCTCTCGTCCCGGTCCGACCGCGTGCACCACCTCGCCGATCTGCCGGCCGCCATGTGGACGCTGGAGGCGGCCTTCCGGATGGACGCGCGCGGGGCGGCCTCGGCCCACTACTTCGCCCTCCAGGCCACCGGCGGCCACGGCCTGCTCGATCAGTCCGGGGCGCGCCGCCCGACCTGGTACGCCTTCGCGCTCCTGGCCCAGCTCTCCGGCGATCTGGTCGCCGCCTCGACCGCCGATCCCGATCTCTGGACCCACGCCGCCCGCGACGGAGACCGGCTCGATGTCGTCATCACCAACCGGGCCGCGGCCCCCAAGGCGCTCGCCACCCGCGTGGCCGGGTTCAAGCTCCAGTCCGGGACCTACTTCGACGAGGCCATCACCGCGGACGAGAAGTCCGCCGCGGCGATCGCGGCCGCTCCGGCGGTGACGCTCCCGGCGCGCTCGGTGGTCCACCTCGTCTACCGGAAGGGCTGACCGCCCCGGCCCCGTCGAGGCGGCCTCCGGACGTGCCCACCGCGCACCTCATCCACGGCTACATCGGGGCGGGCAAGACGTCCTTCGCGCGCCAGCTCGAGGCCCGCCTCCCCGCCGTGCGCTTCACGCACGACGAGTGGATGGTGGCGCTCTTCGGGCGCGACCCGCCGGCCGAGCTCTTCCCGGAGCACTTCCGGCGGGTCATGGCCCTCATCGAGCAGCAGTGGACCCGCTGCCTGGAGCTGGGTCTGGACGTGGTCCTCGACCTCGCCTTCTGGTCGCGCGCCCAGCGCGACGCCACCCGGGCCCGCGTGACCTCGCTGGGCGCGAGCCACCGCCTGTACCAGCTGGCCCTCCCCGACGAGGAGGCCTGGGCGCGAGTCGCCCGGCGAAACCAGGAGCCCGGGGCGCTGCAGATCGCCCGGAACACGTTCGAGATCCTCCGGGAGCGCTACGAGCCGCTCGGGGCGGACGAGGAGCACGAGGTGGTGGCCGCCGGCGATGAGCGACCGCGCCGCTGAGCGGCGGAGCGGCGGGTCCGGGTCGATCGGCCGCGTGCGGAACGCTCAGCGGATCATCTGGAAGGATGGCGAGCCGGCGGAGACGCCCGGGGCGAGCCGTACCCGCGCATCACCGGTGACGGCGTCGAGGAGCAGCACCTCCGGCGCGCCGTGGCGATAGGAACGAACGGCCAGACCGCCGGCGCCGGGTGCGTAGGCCGGCTCCGAATCGCCCTGGCTGGTCACCACCTCGGTGAGGCCGGTGGCGAGCGACATCCTGACCACCTCGGTGCTGCCCCCACCGGTGCGCGCCCAGGCGAGCGCCGCTCCGCCCGGCGAAGGGGCGGGCCTGCCCA